>Ga0335080_10007022_pt1 | contig 11659 bp, 9 predicted proteins | sample Lox_Sample_34_FD_206720 | JGI IMG/M metagenome (GOLD analysis project Ga0335080, IMG submission 206720) | Soil microbial communities from Loxahatchee National Wildlife Refuge, Florida, United States - Lox_Sample_3.4 | ecosystem: Environmental > Terrestrial > Soil > Wetlands | place: USA: Florida...
CAACCGCGTTCGCATAAACTTCTTGCCTGGCACTGGCCTCTGCCCTGCTGCAGATGAATGTCATTAGGTTTAGTTAAATGTGCACAACGACCGATGATCACATGCCTGTCGGGGTAATTTTCTTTTACTTTATCACGGATATGCTGCTCTACGCAATTCAATTCCCAGGGAGGCAAAAATTCTCCATCCGGAAGATTGGGAATTCCATCTTTATTTCCGCTGATACCTGCAAATTTTTCAACATGACTATACCATGGTGCAATATCTTCATAACTCAAGGGCCAGTCTACCGCGAAACCATCTCTTGCGGGCGCTTCGAATTCATACCGGCTCCATCTTTGCGTTTGCCTCGCCCATAATAAGGATTTTCCACCGACCTGGTATCCTCTTATCCAGTCGAATGGCTTTTCCTGCACATAAGGATGCTCGTTATCTTTTACAAAAAAATGAGCAGTTGATTCGCCGAATGCATAACACCGGCTGACAATGGGATTTTTGTCGGTAACAGCAACTGGCAATTCTCCGCGATGCGGAAAATCCCAGGGATTTTTTAAGGCAGTAGGATAATCTTTCAGATGCACCACATTTCTTCCTCTTTCCAAGACCAATGTCTTCAATCCATGTTCGCATAATTCTTTTGCCGCCCATCCGCCACTGATGCCAGAGCCAATTACAATTGCATCGTAAGTGTTTTGAGATTTCGCTTTGTTATTGATATTAGTTGTATCTCCCGGCATTGATTTTTTGGTGATCTATTTCAATATAAGGTCAAAGTGCAATGGACAAAGGAAGAACAATCATTTGCCCTTTGTCCATTGACCTTTGTACTTTCTATCCTAAATTTCTTTTTTTCAATTCTTCGACTGCATGATTTGCTGCGCGTGCTGTAAATGCCATATATGTGAGCGAAGGATTCTGGCAGGCAGCAGATGCCATGAATGCACCATCCGTCACAAACACATTGGGTGCATCCCAAACCTGGTTCCACTTATTCAGCACAGATGTTTTTGGATCCTTACCCATGCGGGCAGCACCCATCTCATGAATACCACGACCAAGATATGGATCACTGTCACCGCCCTGTACATGTTTTACCCCTGCGGCTTCCATCATTTCAATTCCATCATTGAGCATATCTTTGCGCATCTTCAATTCGTTTTCTTTCAACTCGCAATCGAATGCCAGTACATTCAATCCCCATTTGTCTTTTTTATTTTTATCCAGCGTAATTTTATTTTCGTGATAAGGAAGTGTTTCACCAAAGCCGCCAACACCCACCTGCCAAACTCCCGGTTCCGAAATAGCATCTTTATATTCTTTACCAAGACTGTATTCGGCTACATCATGCCCCCATCCTTCACGACTGGCTCCGCCCTGGTAACCGAAACCGCGCAGATAATCTCTTTTATCGCCAAAAAAATTCCGGTAACGCGGGATATAAACCCCATTCGCTCTTCTGCCAAAAGTGTATTTGTCTTCATATCCTTCATAAATTCCTCCCGCATAAACTCCCAAATGATGATCCATGATATTATGGCCTAATTCTCCGCTGCTGCTTCCTAAACCATCCGGCCAGATATTGGTAGCAGAGTTCATCAGTATCCATGCACTGTTCAAAGTGGATGCATTTAAGAAAATAATTTTCGCATTGAATGTATATGTCTTATTTGTTTCTGCATCCAATACTTCAACACCAGTGGCTCTTTTCTTATCCTTGTCGTATAATACTTTCGTTACAATACTCCATGGTCTCACAGTCAGATTTCCTGTTTTCATAGCTGCAGGTAAAGTGACGGACTGTGTACTGAAATAACCACCAAAAGGACAACCATACCAGCATTTATCACGATACATACATTGCCTGTTATTCAAAGGAACTGTTGCGTGCGCACAACGACCAATAATCATTTTCCTTACTCCTTTATAATGCTCTTTAATCCTTGCTGCCACATCTTTCTCCACACAATTCATTTCCATCGGGGGAAGGAATTCGCTGTCCGGTAATTCAGCCAGACCTTCTTTTGATCCGCTGATACCTGCAATTTTTTCTACATAACTATACCAGGGCTCAATATCTTTGTAACGTACGGGCCAGTCAACACCGATCCCCTGTTTTCCATTTTCTTCAAAATATAAATCACTCCAGCGATAACTCTGTCTGCCCCAAAGCAACGATCGTCCACCCACATGATAACCGCGGAACCAGTCGAAGCGTTTGATTTCTGTGTAGGGAGAATCCTGATCACTTGCCCACCAGGAAAGGTTTCTTTCATTCAGTGGGTAATCTCTTTTCAGTACAGGATAATTTTTTATCATTTGCTGTGTTCTCTCTCCACGATGCGGATAATCCCACGCTTCTTTATTTGCTTCAGTATAATCTTTCACATGTTCAATATTCATTCCACGTTCAAGCATGATTGTCTTCAGGCCTTTTTCTGTCAGTTCTTTTGCAGCCCATCCGCCGCTGATTCCCGAGCCAACTACAATGGCATCGTAAGTGTTGTCCGCCATGAAAATTTTAATTTAAATTTTTCTTGAAATATTTTTATCAAAGGTCAAAATCGAATGGACAAAGGAAGAACAATCATTGCCCTTTGTCTATTGACCTTTGTATTTTCTATCCTAAATTTCTTTTTTTCAATTCTCCCACTGCATGGTCCACTGCTCTTGCAGTAAAAGCCATATAAGTCAGTGAGGGGTTTACGCATGCAGAAGACACCATGAATGAACCATCGGTAACAAATACATTCGGAGCATCCCAAACCTGGTTCCATTTATTCAAGACTGATGTTTTAGGATCCTTGCCCATACGTGCAGATCCCATTTCATGAATGCCTCTTCCCAAAGTGCCATCGCCTTCGCGCCCCTTTACATTTTTTACGCCTGCCGCTTCAAGCATTTCAATTGCATCCACCTTCATATCCTTGCGCATCTTCTTTTCATTGTCTTTGTATTCTACGTCGATCGCGAGTACATTCAATCCCCATTTATCCTTTACATTTTTATCCAGCGATAATTTATTTTCATGATAGGGAAGTGTTTCACCAAAACCGCCGATGCTCATAGTCCAGTGCCCCGGTTCACTTAATGCTTCTTTTAAATCTGCACCGATTGATAACTCTTCGGCTGAACGGTTGTATCCCTGTCTTCCGCTTCCACCCTGGTAACCAAATCCCCGCAGGTAATCCCTTTTATCGCCAAATAAATTCCTGTAACGGGGGATATAAATGCCATTGGCCCTTCGCCCATAAATATATTTATCTTCATAACCCTCTACCATACCCGAAGCTCCTACTCCCAGGTGATGGTCCATGATATTATGACCCAATTCGCCGCTGCTGCTTCCCAATCCGCCAGGCCATATATCTGTTGCTGAATTCATGAGAATCCAGGCGCTGTTGAGTGTGGATGCATTCAAAAAAATAATACTCGCATTGTACACATAGGTCTGATTCGTTTCCGCATCCAGCACTTCCACACCGGTTGCTTTTTTCTTATCCTTGTCGTACAAAATTTTTGTTACGATACTCCATGGACGAACCGTAAGATTACCGGTTTTCATCGCAGCAGGTAATGTAGATGATTGTGTACTGAAATATCCCCCGAAAGGACAACCCAGCCAGCATTTATTCCTGAACTGGCAATTTGTTCTTCCCTCATGCGGCACCGTTAGATTGGCTACACGTCCAATAATCATTGAGCGCATTCCTTTATAATGTTCTTTTAATCTCGCTGAAACATCTTTTTCCACGCAGGTCATATCCATCGGTGGAAGAAATTGCCCATCCGGTAACTGCGGCAATTTCTCAAGAGAGCCGCTGATGCCGGCAAATTTTTCTGCGTGATCATACCAGGGTGCAATTTCATTATAACGAACAGGCCAGTCGATGGCAATTCCTTCCCTGGCATTGGCTCCAAAATCAAAATCGCTCCAGCGATAGCTTTGTCTTCCCCACATCAGCGAACGGCCACCTACATGATACCCCCTGAACCAGTCGAAGCGTTTAATTTCTACATAAGGGCTTTCTTTTTCATTCACCCAATAATCAAGATTGGATTCATTCAAAGGATAATCTCTTTTCAACACCGGGTAATCCTTTTTCATTTGTTGTGTTGCCCTCATGTGATGAGGAAAATCCCAGGCTTCTTTGTTTGCGTTCACATAATCCTTAATATGCTCAATATTGCGCCCGCGCTCCAACATGATTGTCTTCAATCCTTTTTCGCATAATTCTTTTGCGGCCCATCCGCCGCTGATTCCTGAGCCGATTACAATTGCATCATATTTGTTGTCTGCCATGATCTGTTTTTTATTTGCGATTTATTTTTTGTCAAAGGTCAAATGTGAGACGTGAAACGCCAGTCGTGAGCCAAGAGTCGTGAGTCGGCACTGAAAGTTTATTTTCACATCTCACGACTCACAATTCACTCAGTTCAATATCGATTTCACACATCACAAATCTTCACTGCTTTTTTTAAGGAAGCGACTTTATCTTCTGCTGCAGGAATGAATTCCTGCGCAACATATCCTTTAAAACCTGTTTCCACAATTGCCCTCATCACCGCCGGATAATACAATTCCTGTGATTCATCGATTTCATGACGTCCCGGAACACCTCCCGTATGATAGTGTCCAAAATATTTTACATTCTCCCTGATCGTGCGGATAACATCTCCTTCGTCAATCTGCATATGATAGATATCATACAGGAGTTTGAAATTTTCAGAACCTAATCGTTTACACAGTTCAACCCCCCAGGGTGTTTTATCACACATATAATCTTTATGATCCACTTTGCTGTTGAGCAATTCCATTTGTATCGTAATCCCGTTTTTTTCTGCCAGAGGCAAAATTTTTTGCAAACCTTCCACAGAATTTTTCAAACCGGTTTCATCATCCATACCACGACGGCTTCCACTGAAACAAATCACATCTTTATATCCGGCTTTTACCATCAGAGGAATTACATCAGTATAATCTTTGATCAATTGTTCATGATATTGTTTATCATTAAATCCATTGGTCAAACTAACCGTGCCGCCATGATAACACATGGAAGAATAAATTCCGTATTTCTGTAAAGTGGGCCAGTCTTTGGGGGCCATCAGGTCGATCGCACTGAAGCCAATTTTTTTAACCACTTTGCAGAGCTCTTCTACTGAAAGAAAGCCATATGTCCACTGACAAACAGAGTGATTGATATTTCCTTTAAACTTCAATTTTCGATCAGATTTATCCGAACTGGAAGCGAGTACATTGTTCCCAACCACAAGTGCTGCAGATCCGGCTACAAAATTTTTGATGACAGTACGGCGTGAATGTTTATCTGGCATAGCAGATCTATTAAAAGGCGGAAATTACTAAATCAATTAATACGACTCACCAAATATTTTATGGCTGTCAAATAAAAATAAACAGACGGTTCAATGAAATATCTGTCTTATGCAGGAGTAGTACTTGCCTTATGTGCAGCATAATGCTTCCTGCGTGCAAGATATATAATTATAAATACCACAAATACGATGGCAGGCATGATTGCTACTTTCATAAATGTGTTTGAACTGGCTATATTATTTGCATCAGCTGCAGTTGCGCCTGTATTGATAGCAGCCTGTTTGAAATCATCAAACCATTTCCCCATTTTCGGAAGAATAAATGCTACAGACAACATTCCTCCGCCACCCATCAGTGATAAACCTAATGCACCTGTATTAGGAAGATATTCTGAAACAAAGCCAAGCATTGTGGGCCAGAAGAAACAAATGCCGATGGCAAAAACAAAAGCCGCTCCAAAAGCAGCATTGCCACTCGCTTTACTTAACAAAATCAGTCCTATTCCTGCGAATAATGCAGAAAAAATAAGCATCCCGTTTGGATTCAATCTGTGGACAACAGGCCCGGCAAAGGCACGGGCAAGAGCCATCACACCATTAATTAACACCAAAACAAGGATTCCTGAAACACCAGCGTTTTCCAAAAATCCGGGAAGCCATTGATTGGTTCCCAATTCTGTTGCTGCAGTTAAAAACATACAGGCCAGCATGATCAGAAAAAGAGGATTCAGACAGGAGGCAAACATATTACTGGTACTCACACCTTTTGTAACTCTTTCTGTTTGCGGGAAAGTCAGACTGAAAAACATATATCCATAAATAATTGCAGGAATAAATAAAGTTGCAATCATGATATGCCAATCTAATTTGAGAATATCCAATAGAAGATAAGAAACAAGACCGCCTATTACAATGCCTCCCGGAAACCAGACATGAAAGCGATTCAGCATGGTAGTTTTATTGTCTGGATAAAGTGTAACTGTAAGTGGATTGCAAGCGGCTTCCACCATTCCATTTCCAATGCCGATGCAAACCGTACCGACAAATAACATTGTTGCATCCTTAGCCAGCAGGTAAACTATAACACCTGCGATATGGCCGATAAATGCAAACACGAGCAAACGTTTCATTCCAAGCACATCACATAAAGGACCTCCAATAATCATAGCAAGCGTAAAGCCCCAGAAAGCCGGACCAAATATCCATCCAAGTTGTTCTTTGGTTAGATTGAATGCAGGCCCCCACACACCTTCCAGAGAAGCTCGAAAGGCAAATGTCATGGACGTAAAAATTAGTGCAACACGGCTGGCAAGAAAAAGTTTGTCGCGATGAATAGTTTGTGACATGGCAAGTCAGTTTTTTGAATGGTAAAGAAATCGTTAGTAGATGAGTGGACCACTGCACATGCGGAGTGGTCGACTCATCGGAGCTCCTCAATATTTTCGCTGATTCAATTTTAATAAATAGCTTCGTAAATGTAATTTTTTATTTTAAAATAAAAAACCGAATTAACTGTTGAGATGACAATTTTCATTATCAGTTATTAATATTTATTAAAATTGCATCCCGAAATTTTATACAAAACGGAAATCTATGAATAGAAAATTAAGAATGGGAATGGTTGGCGGAGGCAAGGACGCCTTCATCGGTGCCATTCATCGTATTGCAGCCAATATGGATGGACTGATTGAACTGGCCTGCGGAGCGCTCAGCATCAATCCTGAAATTGCAAAGGATTCAGGTCAATCGCTTTTTTTACCTGCGGAGAGGACTTATCTGAACTATGAAGAAATGATGGAAAAAGAAAGCAAAATGCCCGCAGATAAAAAAATAGATTTTGTAACCATCGTTACTCCCAATTTCGCACATTTTGCTCCTGCAATGCTTGCATTGGATAAGGGTTTCAATGTAGTGATCGAAAAACCGATCACTTTTACCATTGATGAAGCAAAGCAACTGAAGAAAAAAGTTGAATCAACCGGATTGGTTTTATGTCTGACACATACTTATTCCGGTTATCCGATGGTAAAGCAGGCGAAGCAAATGGTTCAGGGCGGCGTTTTGGGAAAGGTCAGAAAAGTTTGGGTTGAATATCCGCAGGGATGGTTGAGCAAATTAACAGAACGCGAAGGAAACGCACAGGCTGCATGGAGAACAGATCCAAAAAAATCAGGGAAAAGCGGTTGCATGGGTGATATCGGAACACATGCGGCCCATCTTTCAGAATATATAACAGGATTAAAGATCACTCATCTTTGTGCCGACCTGAATGTGATGGTCGAAGGAAGAGCATTGGATGATGATGGAAATGTTTTGTTGAAATTCGATAATGGCGCAGCGGGAGTGCTGATGGCTTCACAGGTTGCAGCAGGAGAAGAAAATGCACTGAAGATTCGTATCTATGGTGAAAAAGGCGGCATTGAATGGGCACAGCAGGAGCCAAATACATTATTGGTAAAATGGCTCGATCAGCCTACGCAAATCCTGCGCGCAGGAGTCGGGTATAAGGACCCGTTGTCAAATTTCGCGCGGCATAATTTCAGAACTCCCGGAGGGCATCCTGAAGGTTATCTCGAAGCTTTTGGAAATATCTATCGCAATTTTGCGCTGACACTATCTTCAAAAATCGACGGAAAAGAACCGACGAAAGAAATGCTGGATTTTCCAAAAGTAGATGAAGGCATCCGCGGAATGGCATTTATTGATAACGTCGTTCGCAGTGCGGCAAGCAAGGAAAAATGGACAGCATTCGAAATGTAAAATACGTTGATCGATAGCCGTTGTTCATTGGCCGATTGCTAATACAGGTTCAAAATCAAATTCGGTCATCGAAAAACGGCCAAGGGCCATCGAAAAGAGGTATCATAAAAATATGAAGCAATGAAAACAATCAAAGGTCCCGGAATTTTTTTGGCGCAATTCATGGGAGATGAAGCGCCATTCAATTCATTACAATCTATTTGCCAGTGGGCAAAAAGTATTGGCTTTGCTGGTGTGCAGATTCCTTCCTGGGACAGTCGCTGCATCGATCTGCAAAAAGCAGCGGAAAGTAAAACGTACGCAGATGAAATAAAAGGGATCGTCAATGGTGCAGGCCTGCAGATTACAGAACTGTCGACTCATTTACAGGGGCAATTGATCGCCGTACATCCTGCATACGATGCATTGTTCGATGGCTTTGCTCCGGTTGCTGTTCATAACAATCCGAAAGCAAGAACCGAATGGGCTGCACAACAGCTGAGATATGCCGCCAAAGCATCTCAGAATCTCGGACTAAATGCCCATGCTACTTTCAGCGGCGCATTATTATGGCCTAACGTCTATCCATGGCCGCAAAGACCCGCCGGTTTGGTAGAGACGGGTTTCAAAGAATTAGCAGGCAGATGGATTCCCATTCTCAATGAATTTGATAAACACGGGGTCGACCTTTGTTATGAAATTCATCCGGGAGAAGATCTTCATGATGGAGCTACTTACGAAATGTTTCTAAAGCATACCAACAATCATCCGAGAGCCTGTTTATTGTACGATCCCTCGCATTTTGTATTGCAATGCCTGGATTATCTGACCTATATCGACAATTATCACGAAAGAATAAAAATGTTTCATGTAAAAGATGCTGAATTCAATCCCACCGGAAAACAGGGAGTATACGGAGGTTATCAAAGCTGGATTGACAGAGCTGGCCGCTTTCGCTCACTGGGAGATGGACAGGTAGATTTCAAATCCATTTTCAGCAAACTGACTGCTTATGATTTTGCCGGCTGGGCCGTGCTCGAATGGGAATGTTGCATCAAACATCCTGAAGATGGAGCAAGAGAAGGTTCTGTATTCATCCGAAATCATATCATACGCGTTACTGAAAAAGCATTCGATGATTTTGCAGGAACAGGTTCAGATGAAAAGTTTAACCGTTCTGTTTTAGGATTGAAATAATCCTGAAAAATGATAGCTTTGAGCAACCGGAATAAATATCTTTTTTTATTATCATTTTATTTCACATCATGAAAAAAACAATTATTATTCTCTTTTGCAGTTCACTGGCAGTTGCCTGTGGAAATTCAAGTGACAATTCATCTGCAGCTAAAAAAGACTCTTCTGCCACGACAAACACCTCTGTTTCTTCAGCGGAAAATGAAAAAGGATTGGAATTGATCGGGTCTAGCGACTGTACCACCTGCCATAGACTTCATACTGAAGATGCCGGTTCCGTAATCGGTCCCGCTTATAGTCAGGTTGCTGCAAAGTATGCACCTGCTGCTGATTCTACCGTAAACCGTCTCGTAAAAAAAATCATTACCGGAGGTACAGGTGTCTGGGGGCAGGTTCCAATGACCGGGCATCCCTTATTACCCGAAGCCGATGTAAGAGAAATGGTAAAGTATATTTTATCGCTAAAAAAATAAACCAACATGAAACGGATTGCTTCTATGAGCATGGCAGTTTTACTGCTATCAATGAATCTTTTTGCGCAGACTGAAAACACGCTTACCGATCAGGAAAAAGCGGATGGATGGAAATTACTTTTTGACGGAAAAACAACCAATGGCTGGCATCAATTCGGAAAAAAGTCTGTGAGTTCCCGCTGGAAAGCAGAAAATGGCGCCCTCCATATCGATGCTACCCAAAAATCGGGGGCCGGGGATATTACTACCGACCATACATATGCGAACTTTGATTTAAAACTGGAATGGAAAATTTCTAAAAATGGAAACAGCGGCATCATGTTTTATGTGAATGAAGACACGATGTATAAGGAACCATTTGTGACGGGCCCTGAAATGCAGGTATTGGACAATGACGGACACCCGGATGGAAAAATCAAGAAGCATCGTGCGGGCGATTTGTATGACCTGATTTCTTCTTCTTCTGAACCAGTAAAAGCGGTCGGAGAATGGAACCAGGCAGAAATCAAAGCAGACCATGGCAAACTGGATTTGTACCTGAATGGAGTCAATGTTGTTTCAACCACTTTATGGAATGATAGTTGGTGGGCTCTCGTGAAGGGAAGCAAATTCAAATCATGGTCAGGGTTTTCAAAATACAAATCCGGACATATCGATCTACAGGATCATGGAAACGAAGTTTGGTTCAGAAATATTAAAATCAAAGAACTGAAATAGGATCAAGTCCCGGATTCATAGATTCTATCAAGAAGATAATATGAAAAAAATTCTGAGAGGTGCATTGTTTGTTCTCATTAGTGCATTCCTGATAAGTGCATTAACACATCGTGCAAAACCGAGAGTATTAATTTTTTCAAAAACAAATGGATTCCGCCACTCCTGCATTCCTGCAGGAATTGCTGCCATCAAAAAGCTGGGCGCTGAAAACGGGTTCGAAGTAGATGCAACAGAAGATTCAACCTGGTTCAGGAAAAAAATTCTGAAAAAATATGCTGCATTGGTTTTTTTATGCCCGACCGGAAAAGTTTTCGGTCCTGATGAAGAAAAAGCTTTGCAGGAGTATATTCATAATGGAGGCGGATTTATGGGAATCCATGCCGCTACTGACTGCGAGTACAATTGGCCTTGGTATGGCGAATTGGTCGGCGCTTATTTCAAGACCCATCCAAAACAGCAACAGGCAAAACTTATTATCGTTGATAAAAATAATCCTGCTACCAGTTCATTGCCAGATCCCTGGGTGAGATTTGACGAATGGTATAATTTCAGGAATATCAGTACATCTATTCATGTGCTGATAAAAATTGACGAAACATCTTATACAGGTGGCGAAAATGGCGACAACCATCCAATGGCCTGGTATCATGAGTATGATGGCGGAAGATCCTTCTATACTGAAATGGGGCATACCGATGAATCCTATAGTGATACCAATTACCTGCATCATATTCTTGGCGGAATCCAGTACGCAATGGGAAAGAAATAATTATACTAACGGTAACTTATAGCCGTTGTGATATTCTTTCATTAAGTAAGCAGTATTAATGGAATCATCCGTAAATTTTTCAGAAGACGGATCCCATGCAAGTCTTTGTCCGCTCCGGAAACTGATATTTCCCATCTGAGCCACGGTAGCGACATGTGCACCATCCTGAATTGAACAATGCAGATCTTCCATTTTTCTTGATCGAACCACATCAATAAAATTCACCCAGTGCTTTTCGAGTCCGTTATCAGAAGGCATGGCGAGTGGTTTGCTAACTTTGTTCTTGCTGTTTTTTTCTTCGATTACTTCCCATCCCCACCTCCCTAATACCAATGTTGCATTATTCCCGATAAAAGCAATTCCGTGGTCCCGTCCATAAGATCCATTGTCAATTCCCATGGCATGGTCCCAAAGGAGGTTGAAATGATCAAAC
>Ga0335080_10007023_pt1 | contig 11658 bp, 16 predicted proteins | sample Lox_Sample_34_FD_206720 | JGI IMG/M metagenome (GOLD analysis project Ga0335080, IMG submission 206720) | Soil microbial communities from Loxahatchee National Wildlife Refuge, Florida, United States - Lox_Sample_3.4 | ecosystem: Environmental > Terrestrial > Soil > Wetlands | place: USA...
GCCGTCCCTGGGCTGTGCCGTCGAGCTGGTCGGGGCAACCTGACGCCGGTACGGTCCTTGCCGTCGGAAACCCGATCGCGTCGCTGACCTGCCCGTTTCGCCGGTGCGGCTGGCGCGGTGACGGGTTGGCTGGCTTCGGGATCCCCTCGCCCTGTTGTGAGCGAGATGAGTTCTTACCCTCACCGAATGGTCGCTGGATGCCCTGGGCTGGCTGGCGGCCTTCCTCGCCGATCAGAGTTCCCGGCACGGCATCAGTGCCCCGCTGATGCTCACCGCTGACGGGTCCATCGCTGCCCGGTTCGGCGGCCGGCTGATGCCTGCGACGCTGCCCGCCGAAATGCCTGAACTTACGGGACCCCCGCTGCCTCTTAGGGTGGTGCTCGTGACTGGACTGGTGAACTGCCGCGAGCCGCCGGTGCCCGCGTTCTTGTTCGAGAGCCCGATCGTGCCCGTTCGGGGACGCGGCAGCTTCGTTATCGCGGGGAACTGAACCCCGCGCAGCTGATCAGCGGGCCGTCAGCCCTTGTGCTGCAGGGTGTAGCGGACCGTCTGCACGCGGATCAGCCGTCGCGGAACACGACAGTCGTATCCGTTTCGCTCATGATGGCGAAAGGCCGGCTGGCTTGGCTACCGTTCATCACATGACGGATGTCGCGCAGGTCATGGCCATGCCGATCGCGCAGAAGCTGCTCCGCGACGAGCCGGTACCGCACCTGTGCTACACCGCCAGGGACGGCGGGCCGCGCGTGATCCCGATCGCCCTACCTCTGGGACGGCGGCAGCTTCCGGATGTGGACGGTCCCGGGTTCTGCCAAGGTCGGTGCCCTGCAAGCTGACCCGCGGGTCGCGATCAGCATCGATATCCCCGGGCCGCCGCCGCGGCTGCTGCTGGTCCGCGGCCGGGCCACCGTCACCAGCATCGACGGCGTTCCCGTTGGCTACCTCGATGCCTCGCACCGCACGATTCCGCCCGAGGCATGGAACAGCTTCGATGATGCTCAGATCCTTGCCCTGTACGAGCAGATGATCGCCATCACCGTCACACCGGAATGGGCCCGCTGCTCGATTTCGAGACCACCCTGCCAAGCGTGATCGAAAAGATCGTCCGCGAGCGTAACCCGGCGCGCCAAAGCGCTTTCGTCCTGATCTTGTGCGGCGAGGTGATCACCGCGTCGCCCGGCTGCCGGTGCTCTCGCCGTGGACTGGCCGTGGCCACGCTGGGATCCGGCCCCGTATCCAAGACTCGGTGATCTTGGAGTTCAGGTGTCTGCCAGCACCTGGTCAAGCAGGAGTGCGGTCAGCTCCGGGCGGCTAGAGACCCCGAGCTTGGCGAAGATCGCTTTCATGTGGTCGCTGAGAGTGTGCCGGGAGATGAAGAGCCTTTGTGCGATGTCCGCAGTCGGCAGGCCGCGCAGGAGCAGCTGGGTGATCTGGCGTTCCCTGCTGGTCAGGCCGTGCAGGGCGAGGATGAGCGGGGACAAGTCGGCGGGCTTGGCTGGTTCGAGGATGACCGCGGTCTGGCCGTTGCCGCGCGGGCTGTCGGGTGCCAGCCGGGCGGCGTGCACGCGCAGCCAGTTTCCCGCCGACGTGCGGATGCGCCCTTCGGGTATGCCGGTGCCCGGCCGCCCGGCAGCCAGGGCGCGTGCCTGGCTGGCAGCGCTGAGGATCGCGGCCGGCAGGTCCAGGCCGCGGGCATGGTCGGGGGGCAGCTGGGCGAGCCAGTGCCGCGCCGCTTCGGTGAGGGAGATGATGCTGTCGTCGTCGCCCAGGAGCAGCACGCCAGGCGGCGCGGGGTCTGCTGGGTGGTCGCCTGTGAGCAGGTGTGATAGGCGCAGCGCGCGGGCGACCGGTTCGCAGGCCCGGGCCAGGAAACAGATGTCGTCCCGGCTGAATGGCGGATCGGCGGGTGGTGCGGGCCAGGCAGGCCGACCCCCAGACAGTGCTGCCGCTGCGGAACACCATGCGCACGTCGTCGCCGTTGCCGAGGTCAGCGTAGATGGTCCGGTAGCGGGTACTGAGGTGCGGCTGCCCGCCGGTCGCCTGCCACAGGCTCTGGGCTGGCACCTGTGCGCGGGCCAGCTCCCGGAACTTCACGACATCCGGCGCGAAGTACTCGTTGTGGATGATCTGGCCGACGCGGTCGTGTTCGGCCTGCAGCAGCAGGCCGGGCATGGGCAGCAGCGTGCCTGGGTCCAGCCGCAGCCAGCCGGCCGTACGGAAGTCCACCACCTTGCGCAACTGCCCGGATACCCGGTCGAACAGGTCATCGCCGGACAGGCCCTGGCCGCACAGCCGGATGATCGAGTCGCACGCGACGCGGTACCGCTGCCGCTGGACTGTGTCCATTTTCTCACTGTAATCCGCGGCAGAAAACTCCCGCGGTTACGGGATGGCCGCCAGCACGGGCCTGCGCGATGCTGCCGAAGTGGCAGATACAACCCTCGCGATCGGCGGTTTTACCGCGCCCGGAGGGGAGGGGCGGGAGACGACGATGGTTTCGGAAGATCACGCGACGAGCCCTGCAGAGTTCGGCACCGTGGACGTCTCCGCCGATCCGGGCGGCCTGATCCGGTTTCTGGACGCGGCCAGCGCCATTGCCGGGCTGAGGGCGGCCAAGGCAGCCCTGATGGAGCAGCTTGTGCTGGGGCGGGCACGCGCCGCCTTGGATGTCGGGTGCGGCTCCGGCGGGGATGTGGCCGAGATGGCGCGCCTCATGCCGGACGGCACTCACGTGTCGGGGCTGGACACCAGCGAGACGATGATCGCCGAGGCGCGGCGGCGCACTGCCAGCCTTGGCACGCGCGTTTCCTGGCGGATCGGCGATGCCGCTGACTTGCCCTACGGCGACCGGGGATTTGACGCCTGCCGGGCAGCCACCGTCTTGCAGCATGTTTCCGACCCGGCGCGCGTTGTCCGCGAGATGGCTCGCGTGACCCGGCCTGGCGGCCGGGTAGGAGTACTCGAATTCGACCAGGAAACGCTCTTCCTCGACCACCCGGATCCCCAAACGACCCGGATCATCCTGGACACGTTCGCCAGCGCCATGGCCCAGGGCCACATCGGGCGGCAATTGCCGCGCCTGTTCCGGGCCGCAGGGCTGACCGATGTGTCGGTCATGCCGCGGGTGATCCTCGGCCCCGCGCAGTTCCTGCGGACTCTCCTTTACGATCATGTGGCGCGGCTGCAAGATCAGGGCGTGCTGACCGGCCAGCACACCACCCGGTGGTGGCAGAACTCCAGACGCGGGCAGCAGCGGGAGATTCCGCCGGCGGCGTGATCGTTTTCGTCGTGGCCGCCAGCCGCCCTGGTTAAGCAGGATCGAAGATCGTCGGTCATGGGAGGGCTCCAGTGGGCGAACTGCAGGGACGACGCGCGCTGGTCACCGGCGGCACGCGCGGTATCGGCGCCGCGATTGCCCGGCACCTCCACAGCTCCGGCGCGCGTGTCGTCGTCGCCGCCCGATCCCGTGGCGACTACGACGGCCCCGGCCATTTCGTTGCCGCCGACCTCTCCACCACGGACAGCCCGCGGCAACTGGCCGCCGAGGCGAGCGCTCACCTCGGCGGCATCGATACCCTGATCGACAATGCGGCCGGCCAGACCCTCGTCGCGGACGGCGCGCTGGCCATGACCGACGCTGACTGGCTCGCTGACCTCAACGCATGCCTGCTGTCTGCGGTGCGCCTGGACCGCGAGGTGCTGCCCGGCATGATCGCCGGCGGCGGCGGCGCGATCGTGCACATCGGCTCCAACGCCGCCAGGTTGCCACGACCGGCCGCGCTCGCCTACGCCGCAGCGAAGGCGGCACTTGCCACCTACAGCAAAGGGCTCGCCAGCCAGGCCGCCCGGCACAACGTGCGTGTCAACCTCGTATCACCGGGCGTCATCGAGACCGCCGCCTTCGCCGCACGCATCCGCGCCCTGGCCGACGATGAGGGCACCGACCTGGACACGACGCGCCGGAACTTTATATCCAGCTTCAACATTCCGCTCGGACGGCCCGGCACCACGGATGACGTCGCAGCACTCGTCACCTTCCTCGTCTCCCCCTCCGCCAGCTACCTCACCGGCACAAACAGCGTTATCGACGGAGGACTGCTGCCCACCATCTGACGTTAGTTCTCAGACCTGCTGGCCCGGGTCGATGACACGACGATCACCACGGTCATCCGCGGGGCCAACCACCGGGCGCAGCACTGGATCGTCGGTGCCGCCGGGCGCCGGGAGCTCACGCTCGCCGTCTGGCGGGCACCGCGCGGCTTGCCTGCGGCCGGACGGGCGTGCGCTACTCAGAGCGCAATCTCAGCCTGTTCCTCGGCGCCATCCACACCGACTATGCGGCATTGCGCCGGTATCTCGTCGATCAAGAGTTCCTGTCCAGGTCCGATGGCGAGTACTGGCGCAGCGGCGGCACCGTACTCCCGTCCCCGGCGCGTGAGCGCCCGGGCTAGGTGCCGGGCAGCCGGCCGAGATGGCAGGGGGCTTATTCCCGGCCGCTGCGAGGATCCTGGCCTGCACGCCGACGCTCAGGAGGTTGTGTCATAGCGGCTGGGCCGATCACCGGATGCCCGAGAGTGGCCGCGTGCGAGCAGTACCAGGTACGCGGCGGCCACGATGCCGGTGAGGTTGATGACGAGCTGGAGGGCTGATCCTGCCGCGGCGTGGAAACGACCGAAGACCAGGGCCAGCGCCAAGTTTCCGGCGGCCGGAATCGTGGTGACCGAGATGAACACGCCCACAAGGGCCGCCGATTTGGCCGACGTGAGCGCCAGCATGCCGGCGGCGCCTGCGACGAGGGCGGTGATGAGCGAGAACCAGCCAGGCTGGTAGATGTATTCGGTGTGGGTCGAATGAGCGAGGTTGCCAGCATTCACCAAACCGGTAGCCCGCCACAAGACGGCCACGACGGCGGTCGCTGCGATTGCACCGGCGAATCCGACGACCAGCGCGATTATCCCGCGACGCACGGCGTCCGTCCGGCGCAGTCGCAGCCCTACGGCTATCCCGGCGAGCGGGCCGAACTCGGGGCCGACGACCATCGCGCCGACGATAGTGATCGGGGAGTTGGTCGCGACGCCGATCGCGGCCAGCAGGCATGCCAGCACCATGAACGCCATGAACACCCAGGTCAGCGTCGAGTCTTCGCCAGTGCTGGAGATGACCTCCTCCCAGATGACAGCGTCGGCGGCGTCGCCTGGCGCATTGCGCTGGGCGCGGCGCACGCCATCACCGATCGCCATGTCAACCGTGTCCAAGCTGATTGAGCCGCGCCGGTCGACGCCAAGCTCCCGCAGGCCGCTGAGGACTTTCTGGACACACTCGCGTGCAAGATCAGCCTGGATCAGGTCGCCGCTCGGCTCGCGAGCCGCGCCCGGGAGCACAACGAGGTTGGTCGCCCCTCGCTGGCCGCGCAACATCGCCTCTACCTCATCGCGGAGATCAGCCGGGCTCACTACCCGTACATGCAGCAACGACATGCTGGGTAAGCCTGCCCGACAATTCCCGCTACCGTCGAGAGGCCTGCCCTATCCGGACCGCATCCGGCCCCGTAATGCCGCCGGGGCCCGACGTTGCCGAAGGCGCCGCCTTGTCCGCCCGGCCCGTCAACGACTCAAAGCTTCGGCCACTCAGACAACGGCACTCCCAGCGCGCGTCATCGCGATCGGCTTACCGAGCTTGCATCGGTATGGTCGGCTCCAGCGATGCCGTGGCAGCCGGCGTGGGCCGGGCGGAAGGATCAGCCCGCGCTGGCACCTCGCCGCGTGGCTGACCGTACTCATTCCCTGCAGGTTGAGCTGCTGGAACCGCATCACCGGTTCGAGTCCCTTGACGCATGGCAGGCCGCCCCGGATGGGTCGCACCACGGATGCCACACTGGCCGCAAACCTCGTTCATGACGGGGGTAATCGGTCGTTGGCTGGCGAGGAATGGGTAGGTCGAAGAACCCGGGAGTTCCTGGCTGATGCGTTCGCACAGGGAGATGGTCTGTGCCAGCCGCCCTGCTCGAGACGAAGTTCTATGTCCCGAGGTCTCGGCGTGATCTGGTGCCGCGCCCGCGGCTGAGCGAGCGGCTGGACCGCGGGACCGCGTCGAAACTGATGCTCGTCTCCGCACCCGCTGGTTTCGGCAAGACGACGCTGCTCGCCGAGTGGCTGGCGGCGGGACCGGCCGCGCCGGGCAATGAGCGGCTGGTCGCATGGCTGTCGCTCGATCAGGCCGACAACGATCCCGTATCCTTCTGGACCCATGTGATCGCCGCGCTGCGGATGGCGGCACCCGGGGTAGGCGAGAGTGCGCTGGCCCTCCTGCAGGCGCCCCAGCCGCCCCCGATCGAGACGGTGCTTACCGTTCTGCTCAACGATCTGGGCGCCATCACGGCCGACATCGTGCTGCTGCTCGACGACTACCACGTCATCGACGCGCACGAGGTGCAAGACGGGATGGCGTTCCTGCTCGACCATCTGCCTCCGCAGCTGCACGTGGTAATCGCCAGCCGCGCCGATCCCGCGCTGCCGCTGGCCCTGTTGCGGGCGCGCGGCGAGCTGGGCGAGATCCGCGCGGCCGAGTTGCGCTTCACCCCTGACGAGGCCGCGGCGTACTTCAACGAGATGATGGGCCTGCAAATTACGGCGCGGGACGTGGCCGCTCTGGAGGGGCGTACCGAGGGCTGGATCGCCGCGCTTCAGCTGGCGGCCCTGTCGATGCGAGGGCGAGACGACATCGGCGGCTTCATCGCCGGCTTCGCCGGGGATGCCCGGCAATGCGCAGGACCAGGCAGGAGGCCACGGTGCGTGGCTGGCTCGAGGTGATTCCCGACGAGTTGGTCCGCGTCAGGCCCGTGCTCGGCGTGGGCTTTGTGGGGGCGTTGCTGGCGGGGGGCGAGTTCGAGGGCGTCGAGAGCCGGCTGCAGGACGCCGAGCGGTGGCTGGAGCTAGCGGCAGGTAACCGTCAGGGACCCCAAGACCTGTCGGCGGAGATGGTCGTCGTCGACGGACACGAGCTTCCCCGCCTTCCTGCGTCGATCGAGATGTACCGCGCCGGGCTGGCTCTGGCGCGCAGTGATCTGCCCGGCACCGTGAGGCACGCCCACCGGGCGATCGAGCTTGCGCTCGACGACGACCACCTCTGCCGGGCCGGGGCAGCGGGACTGCTGGGGCTGGCGTCCTGGGCAGCGGAGATCTTGAAGCCGCGCACCGCGCCTACTCCGCTTGCGTGGAGGGTTTGCAGCGGGCCGGGCACGTCGCCGACGTTCTCAGCTGCTCGATCGCGCTGGCGGACATCCGAATCGCCCAAGGTCGCCTCGGCGAGGCGCTACGCACTTACGAGCGGGCGTTGCAGCTCGTAGCTGGGCAAGGCGGGCCAGTGCTGCGGGGAACCGCGGACATGTACGTGGGCATGAGTGAGATCGCCCGCGAGCGCGATGACCTGCGTGCCGCCACACAGCACCTGCTGCGAAGCCAGGAGCTCGGCGAGCACACCGGGTTGCCGCAGAACCGCTACCGCTGGCGGGTCGCGATGGCTCGGGTACGGGAAGCCGAAGGAGATCTGAGCGGCGCGCTCGACCTGCTCAACGACGCGGAGCGCCTCTACGTGGGCGATTTTTTTCCCGAATGTGCGGCCGGTTCCGGCGTTGAGGGCACGGGTGCTGGCCGCGCAGGGGGATTTGGGTCAAGCCCTCGGCTGGGCCCGCGAGCGAGATCTGTCTGTTGAGGACGCTCTGTCCTACCTGCGCGAGTTCGAGCACATCACTTTGGCCAGGGTGCTCTTGGCGCGGTACACAACAGAGCGTGCAGAGCAATCCGTCCACGACGCGGCCCGGCTCTTGGAGCGCCTCCTGTCGGCCGCGGAAGAGGGGAAGAGGACGGGGATCCTGGTGCTGCAGGCGCTCGTCCACCAGGCACACGGCGGCATCTCAGATGCTCTTGCGCAGCTGGAACGGGCGCTGACGCTGGCTGAGCCGGAGGGCTATGTCCGGGTCTTTGCGGGTGAGGGCCCACCCATGGCTTCGCTGCTGAAAGCGGCCGCGAAACAGGGGATCGCCCGCAACTATGTCCGCCGGCTCCTGGCCGCCGTGAGCGGGGCCGAGCACAACAGGCCCGTGAAGCAGGCCCTGATCGAGCCGCCGAGCGAACGCGAGCTCGACATGCTGCGGCTGCTCGGAACCGAGCTGGACGGCCCGGCCATCGCCCGCGAGCTCATGGTGTCCCTGAACACCATGCGGACTCACACCAAGAACATCTACGCCAAACTCACCGTGACCAGCCGCCGGGCAGCGGTCCGCCGGGCCCAGGAACTCGACCTGTTCTCGCAAGCCCGCAGCCGCCAGCCCTGACCTTCCGGCACCGACCCCAGGCGCTGTTATCCTCACCGTGCGGTCCGTTGCCTGAATCACCACATCAATCACCAGGTGTGGTGATGCCTGCTCACCACATCCGCTCATAGCTTCCGATCAGACCCAGGAACGTCCGCAACACCGGCGCAGATCCAGCCGGGCGAGCAGCAGCAACAGGAGCACCCGTGAACGAGATATCGGCCGGCCGCTATCACGGCCCCGGATGGTACGAGATCCGCCTCAAGGGGCACCTCGACAGCCGGTGGGCCGCCTGGTTCGACGGGCTGGCCATTGCCCACGACAGTGACGGCACCACCATCATCCACGGCCCGGTGACCGACCAGGCGGCGCTGTACGGCTTGCTGCAGAAAACGCCGGACCTGGGCCTGCCCCTGATCTCGGTCAACCACCTCGACCCCGGCCGTCCTGCGGCGCCCGCCGCCGAGGCCCGGTAACCCAGCAGTTTCACGAAAAGGAGACGACATGGCGGCCACCGTACAAACCCCGGCAAAGAAAGCGGCGGGCAGAATCCCGATGACCTCGACGAGGAAGACCGCGCTTGTGGCGGGCGTCTTCTACCTGATTACCTTCATCTCGATACCGACGCTCGCTCTCTACGGCCCCGTGGAGAACCACCGGGACTGGATCCTCGGCTCCGGCAGCCACACTGCCGTGCTCGTGGGCGGCTTCCTGGAGTTGATCGTCGCCCTCGCCGGCATCGGCACCGCCGTCACGCTGTACCCGGTGGTCAAGCGGCAGAACGAAGCCGCCGCGCTGGGCTTCGTCACCGCTCGCCTCCTTGAAGGAGGCATGATCTTCACCGGTGTCGTCAGCCTCCTGTCGCTGCTGACCCTGCGGCAGGACCTGGGCGCAGCGGCCGGAGCAAACACGGCCGCGCTGGTCACCACCGCCGCGTCACACGTCGCGGTCTACAAATGGACGTTCCTGCTCTCACAGAGCCTCATGCCGGCCATCAACGCACTGCTGCTGGGCTCCTTGATGTACCGGTCCCGGCTCGTGCCCCGTGTCATTCCCATGATGGGGCTCATCGGAGCCCCCATACTCCTCGCCTCTGTCATCACCACCCTGTTCCGCACCGACCACCAAATCACCGTGCTCGCGGCGGGCTTCCTCCCGGTGGCTGCCTGGGAGTTCTCGCTGGGCGTGTGGCTGGCCGTCAAGGGCTTCAAGCCCTCCCCGATCACCGCTGCCATGGACGCCGCCAGCATGCCGCCCGCCGGGCGCGGCGCCGCGGTGTAGCCCTCGACACGGCAACACGGCCGGGCCATCCAGGGCCCGGCCGTTTCCGCGCAGGCAGCCGGGCCGCAGTGCCGATGGCCACGTCGCCGATGCGGTGCTCACCGGACCCGCTTCACGGGCAGGATGGTGAACGCTCCGATGATGGCGCACAGCCCGGCGACCGCGTACAGCACGCCGTAACTGCCGCTGCCGATCGCCAGGATGGCCGGCGCGATCGCCGACGCGATGGAAAACGGAAGAGCGCCGGCGATGTTGAACACACTAAGGTCCTTGGCGGCGCTGTGGTGGCCGGGAAGCACGTCCACCACGAGCGCCTGGTCGACGGCGCCAGCAGGGCAAGCTGCACTAATGACCACCTGGAGAATCGCAACAGAGGAAAGCAACAGGGAGCAATTCGGTGTCCTATTAGCACTCCAGAACAAATAGTACATGCTTACGATCCCAAGACCGGAGACCTGGAGCCTTATTCAATAGGGTCATAGTAATTGCTGAAGAAGAACAGTCCGGTGATGGCTTTGAGGGCGGACTCGAATTTGCACAGCGGCGGCCGGAACCGGCCGCCTTCCTCGGACAGCATCCGCCAGGTCTTGAAATGCGCGATGGCCCGCTCGACGGCGGCGCGGATCTTGCTGAGATCGGTGCTGGACGCGGCCTGGCTGGCGTGCAGCTTCCCGCCGGGCGGGGTCCGGTACGGGACCAGGCCGGTGCCCTCGACCCCGATGCAGCCCGGGTCGGCGGCGGTGTCCATCCCGGCCAGCAGGCCCTGCAGCCCGGAGGCGGCGAAGGCATGGGCGTCGTGGCGGGCGCCGGGCACCGGGACCGGGCCGGCCGCGGCCAGGTCGCCGGCCAGGGTGGCGGCGATCTGGACGTTCATGCCGGGATACCCGGCCCTGGCGGAGAACAGGCCGGGGATCGCCGGCCAGTCCCAGGCCGGGCAGACGGTGCCGTCTGCCGGCAGCGTTCCGCTCGTCCCGGCGATCTGTCCTGGATGGGCACGCCGTTGCAGCTCATGATCGACACGGCGGTGTGCCGTCCCTCGTGCGGGCCGGATAGTGATTAGATATGCCTAATCATAAGATTAGGCATATCTAATCAGGCGTGTTAGATTACACAGATGATGGCAGCGGCGGCCGGGCGCGGGTCCAGGTGCTGTGATGCGGCGCGTTCGGAGGCGATGCGGAAATACCTGCGGGTCATCTATCTCCTGGCCTTCAAGGCCCCTCCTGTCTTGACCTCGGATGTGGCGGCCCGGCTGGGAGTTGCTCCGCCCTCGGTATCGGCGATGCTGCACCGGCTCGACGCGGCGGGCTTGCTGGCCGCATCAGGCGGCGGTGGCATCATGCTGAGCGAGCACGGCCAGTGGCATGCCCGGGAAATGGTCCGGCGGCACCGGCTGATCGAGACCTTTCTCGTGCAGGCCGCGGGGATGAGCTGGGACGAGGTGCATGACGAGGCCGAAGCGCTGCAGCACGCCGTCAGCGACTTGCTGATCGAGCGGATCGACGGGGTGCTCGGGCACCCCCGGCGGGATCCGCACGGCGACCCGATTCCCCAGCCTGCGGCAGATTACATCGAGGACTGGTCGCCGGCGCTGGCCGGCGTGGCCGTGGGTGAGTTGTTCCGGGTGGACCGGGTAAGTGACGAAGACAGCGCCGCCCTGCAGTATCTGGCCGGCCTCGGGGTGCGGCCGGGGGCGGTGCTCCGGGTGCTGGACCGGGAGCCGTTCGGCGGGCCGTTGTGGGTCGAGGTCGGCGGCCAGCGCCACGCGATGGGAATCCCGCTGGCCCAGCTGGTGCATGGTGTCGTGCCGTCGTGACCGCCGCTGAGGCCGGCGGCCAGGTCACGCTGGCGCAGGTGCAGGCCCGGGGCCGGATCCGTGCCGTGCCGGCCCTGCTGGGGCCGGCCTTCGTGGCTTCGGTCGCCTACGTCGATCCGGGGAACTTCGCCACCAATTTCGCGGGCGGTGCTCAGCACGGCTATGAGCTCGTGTGGGTGATCGTGCTGGCCAACGTGATGGCTGTCCTGGTGCAGTACCTCACCTCCAAGGCCGGCCTTTCCACCGGCCG
>Ga0335080_10007026_pt1 | contig 11658 bp, 7 predicted proteins | sample Lox_Sample_34_FD_206720 | JGI IMG/M metagenome (GOLD analysis project Ga0335080, IMG submission 206720) | Soil microbial communities from Loxahatchee National Wildlife Refuge, Florida, United States - Lox_Sample_3.4 | ecosystem: Environmental > Terrestrial > Soil > Wetlands | place: USA: Florida...
CGAGTGGCGACCGGCATAGAAGTAAATCTCAGCTTCGGATCCCAGGACGGCAATCGTCTCATCCCCCGTTGAATGCGCCTTTATGTAACTTGCGATTTCCACGGCCTCGGGGAACGGGTTGGCCTCATACATTGTCCGGCAAACACGGGCCGGAGGCAACTGGAGCAGCAGGGCTCTCTGCTGAAAAACCGAACCGACCCAGGCAGCGGCAAATACCGCGACCGGCACAAAGCACAAGGCCGGTTTCGTTTTGGAAAGCCAGTCCTGCGTCGAACTGACCGCCAGGCCGGCGGCAATGCCGGCAGCCGGCAAAAGAACGATAAAATAGTGCACGCGGAAATTAAATCCCGGGCAGATCGCAAAAATTGAAAAAACGATCAAACCTGCCATGAACATCGCCTTCGGCCAGGTTCGCCAATGCCGGAATAGTTCGATGGTCCCCAAACCGGCAACGATCCACAGCAGGCACGCGCCATGGGTCACCCGTTCAAACCCGGCCAGAACGTTCTGGAACGCCTTTGCGGGAGGGACCATGGCGGCGCGCTCCTGCGCATAAGAGAAAGTCCAGAACCAGAACGTATCGAAGTCCCCGGCCAGATAAAGGAACAGGCAGAGCGATGCAAATGGAAGCACGGCACCCAGCGAGAAGAGCGTGCATTTTGCCGCCAGGCTTCGCCAGGGCCAATGGCTGCATCCGCGGGCTTCGTGATAAACCAGATAAACGCCGCCAAATATTCCGAAGAAAATCCCCGGCTGTTTCATCAGGAACGCCAGACCGAAAAGCAGGCCAGCCAGGAAGAGAGCCCATCGTTCCTTATGGTTCAGTGCGCGAAGCAGTGCCAGAAATCCTGCGAGCGCGGGCAAAAGCACGAAGTGCGTGGCGTGCGCGGCGGTTCCCAGAACCGAAGGGCTGGTCGACAACAGAGCGAACGTCGCCGCTGCGACGAAGGCGCCGATGTCATCCATGAGGCGTTTGGCGAGGAGGAAAACCAGGAGGGTGGTTGCTGCGTTCAGCAAAACCAGGCCGAGATGAATGCCGGTGATCGTCTGGCCAAAGACCGCCATGATCAACGCATAAGCTGCGTCGGTCCCGGGCAGCTTCATATTGTACGCCAGCTTGTAAGGTGGGACGCCCTGAAGCAGCAACTGGCCGGCGTAGGCGAATTCGCCTTCGTCACGTTCAAGTGGAAGCTCCAGAAGCCGGATGCGGACGGCGGCGACAAAAAGAATTACCAACGCTAAAAACCCCCATATTATTGGCTGCGAAATTCGATGACGGGTGCAAAACATATAGCTGGCTCCGGACAAAGCCCGGTTTTGGGGGATCGTTATCGCTTACCCGGCAGACGTGAACAATAAAAAACGGGCGCTGGTAATTTCCAGCGCCCGTTGTGAAAATCATTGACCGGAATTACCGGCGCGCACGGCGAAGGCCGACCAAACCGAGCAATCCAAGCCCGGCCAGCATAAAAGTGGAAGGTTCGGGTACAATATATTCCGCTTCAAAGAAAGTGGTATTCAGCGAGCTTGCCGTACTGGCTGAACCGGCTGGCCGGACACAAAAAGTATCAAAGGTATAGCCAGCAGGAGTGGTGTCAGTATAGGTAGTCGTCATGAACCCAACGCCATTGAGACCGGTACCCGTCATGGTGGAATTGATGATCAAATTGCCTGTTGACGCGTCGCGCACCGCGTCAAACACATATGTGTAAGACACACCGGGGGTGTATCCAGTTTGGCCGCTCGTAGCTCCATTTACCAGCGGGGTCCAATTCCCTTGATGCCCCAGAAAATCGCTGGTGATGCCGCTCCACTTCTTCAACAACCAGGGATTGCCATTGCCCAAGGTCCGGCCCATGTTCGAGTACATGGAATAACCCGAATATACCGCGCTGGCTGTGGTAAAATTGTCGGCACTTGCCAGTGCGGCTGTTGGCGTGTCAACGACGCCTAAAGCGAAATTTTGACTGGTGTTATTCGCATTCACGCCGAAAGGAGTAAAGGTCCAGGTCACTTTGATTTCTCCCCCAGGGGCAAGAGTGATTGGGGATCCATCCGCAGCAAAATAGGTCAAAAACGTCAGTGAACCAGTAGGTAAAGTAGCAACCATACTCCCACTCAATGCTGTACCTGTACTGGCATACCACGGTGTATCACCCCCGCCACCCGGAGTGCCGCTGGTGCGGTTACCATCCGCCCAAGTGTCATAGGCATAAATGGTGTCGGTGGCGTGAAGGGAGATGGCACATGCACATCCCACCGTTAAACCAAGGAGAATCGAGTTGAAACGTTTCATGATATTACAACTTTCTAGTTAGGGTTCTCTGAGTTGTTTACTGTAATTAAATTATTACGTTGCTGCTTAGGCCTACTTTACCCCGTTTATCGCGTTTGTCACCAACTTTTTTGTGCAATCGACTTTGAAATTTGGGCACTTGAGGTGGATAAATGGCCTATAATTGAAGGTTTGGGCACGTCATAAGCTGAAGAATCAACGTTGAATCAAGGAACCGCCGGCTTCAGGGTCACCGGCATATCGCCCCACCGATGATTGGGGTTCCAGCCGTCCGTGCCCCCGAGGACCTTTCCCGGTGTAATCGCAGCGGCTTCGGCGTCCGACAGTTGTTTCGCCCAGCCCACACGCTGCCGGGTATTGCCGCCTGGTCCGGTGCTGTGGTACTCGGCGTAGCGGGCGGTCCGGTGCGTCTCGGGCTTTCTCCAGTCGTTCCAGCCTTCCGGGCGGATGACGTCGGACATTTCGGTGTTCAGGAAGATTGTGCTCGCGTAAATCCGCCAGGGCCGGCCAAGAAAGGTGCGCGTTTCCGGTTTGTCGCCGGTGATTTTGCAATTTGAGAAAACGAATCCGAACGGTTGGTCAATCGGAGTGGAAGCGGCGGTGATGTAGCCATCGCCCAGACATTGAATGCGGCATTGCTCGAACCACGCCGTCGCCGCGCCGAATATAAAATCCACATGGCCGCAGATGGTGCAGTTTTCAAAATACTGCCGGCCGCGGTTCAACAGGATTGTGTCCTGCCACCCGAGGAAACGGCAGTTGCGAAACACCGCACGGTCGCCATCCACGCGGATGGCCAGCGCCTGCCCGACCGCGCCGGCGGAATTCTGGAAGGTGATGTTCTCCGCCGTGAAATCCTCCGCGTCAATGAGCGCTGTCGGGGTGCGGAATGTCCCGATAGGTTTGCCGTCAAAATTGGTGAGCCCGGCATACAAATCGTAGGTGATGATGGTGGAGGCCGGGTCTTCGCCGATCAGGCTGAAAAACCGCTTCTCACGCTGGACATAAATCAATTCCTTGTAAGTGCCCGGTTTGAGATGGATGACCACCGGATTGGTCCGGTTGCCGGAAGGCACGGACATGATGGCCGCCTGGACGCTGTTGAACTGGCCGCTGCCGTCCGCGGCAACGATGAGGTTGACCGGTTTGGCCGCCGGGCCGTCGGGCGCCGCCGACCGGCATCCCAGATTGAGGGCGGGCAAAATCAAAGTGCTCAGACCGAGAAACAATGCCGTTTCCTTAAAACCAATGATTCGTTTCATGTCAGGCTGGAATCTTATTCCGTCAGTTCGCATCGGCGGGATCCATTTCCCGGTCCGACGCCGGATGAAACCTGACAATCAGGATGGGCCTTGGCAAGCGCGAATTGCCGGGAACGCGGGTGGAAAATGACTATTTGACCGCGGCCAGCGGCTCAAAAACTTCGGTGCCGGTCTTTTCGGGCGGTGCGAAATCCGCGCCGCAGTGAGGGCATTTTTCGCGGTCCACCACCCGGAGTTTTTTGCAGCCCGGACAAACCTCCCGCGCTGGCCACTCCTGCACGCACAGAAACGCCAGCAAGCCGGGAATGCCCCAGGCCAGATAGAACACCGCCCAGCCCAGTTGGGCCCGGAGTGAAAACGAATACCGCCACCCCAGCCACCAGCCCATGGGAATACAAACCAGCGCCGCAGCCAGACTGTAGGGCATCAACCACCACGGGATCGCCGCCGGCCAGGCTTCGTCGCCCAGCAAAGGCAACGTCACGATAATCGCCGGCGGTATCGCCAAACTGATGATCTTTTCCTCCGGCCGGGGCCGTTTCAGCCGATGTGGCAAATTCGGCAGGTCAACGCTCTTCAACGCTTCCCCGTCCCGGTCAAGCCAGGTCACGTGCGCGGGCAGTTTCCAGCCCGACTTTTCCAGCGCCCGCCCGGCAGGGAACAGCCAAAGCGCAAACCGGTTGGTCGGTTCCAGAAAGGCAATTTGTACCTGTTTGTAATCAGGATAGGCCGGTTGATAGGGGACCTTCCACACTGTCTTGCCCTCCGGCGTCAGCAAATAAATGAAACAGCGGGTGACCACCATCGTGTAATCCCAGTCATAGCTATTGAAGGAAACTTCCCGGACTGCGCCGATGGTTCCGCGAAATGTATTGGCATTGGTCGGGTGCAGCGTGGCTTCGCAATTTTCGTTCGTGACGGTAAAGAGCGCCCGGATCGCGCGATGTTCCAGGTCCAACTCATACACCGTCTGCTCGTCGATGATAATCCGCCCCAGAACCCTTTCGTTCCGTTCGTTGTTGAAACGAGCCCCGGCGGGGGAAAGGTCCGTGCTGAATCCGTCCGGCCCCAGGTTGCCGATGAACCGCCGCGTCGTCTTGTCGTATCCCACCAGCCGTCCATATGGGGTCCAATAATACCAGAAGGTGTCCGGCGTTGTCCGCCACAAGGTGAACCGGTTGAAACTTTGGTCGTACCAGCGCGGCCGGGATGGGTGATTGCTGAAATCCGGAGAAACCTGGGCATGATTACACAAACGCCGGGTGAAACCGGTCAGCTCGGTCATGCGCCCGGTCTTTGGATCAAGCAAAGGTTTGCCGTCCAGGTCCACAATTTCTGCCGGTTTGCCAAACCACTGGGTCACCCGGTATATCGTGCCGTCCTTGGTCATTTGATGCTGTGACCATGGATCGGTATTTCGGGGCACCAAAGCGGCAGCCAACAGGAGTGCCGCAAAAAAAGCGACGACCAGGCTGGCCAGCCCGAGCGTGCTAATGAGTGCCAGTTTGCCCGGCGCCGGCTGTCCCTGGTAACCGCCTTGGCTGTGGAAGCCGCCCCAGGCGGCGGTTGCCAGGCTGACGCCGCCAATCAACATAATTCCTAGGGCTTGCCAGAGGTGGGGCTCGTTCACCAGTGACATCGAGACAATCAAGGCGCCACCCAAACCCAGGGCGCGGCTGGCGTACCAGCGTGCCTGCCGGAGGCCCGTGAGCATCCCCGCGAAATAATAAATGATGCCCGCCAGGAAATGCATGGCGACCGGCCGAAGCATGATCCATTCGAACGGCGCCGCTACTTGCCCCGGAACCCGCGCCCAGATGATAAAGCCCGTCAACGGCAGGAAAAAGGCCAGGGTATAGAGGATCAGCCCGGCAATGGTTTTGCCGAGGAAAATTTCTGTGCGCGTGGCCGGGCGATGCACCAGAAACGCCCAGAGATCGCGATGCCGTTCGTTATGAATCTGGAACCAGCCCAGCACCGCGGCGTAAATGGCGCAAAAGAATCCGGTCATCGACCAGAAACCCGGGGAAGCCAATGGCTGCATGAAATAGCCCTGGGGCGGGCCGCCGGCGGCCAACGATTTCATCATCTGCACGTGGTTTAAAACGAACAGGGTCAGAATCAGCGCAAAAATAAACAGGCCCAGCACGGCCAGCTTCAAATTCTCCCGCAACTCTTTTTGAATCAGCGCTTTCATGGTTGTGCCTCCGTTTCCGACAGGATGAATGATTTTTCACCCCGCTCGCCCAGATAACTGATGAACGCATCTTCCAGGCTGAGAGGGACCGGCTCCAGCTGCGCCGGACCCAGCGCCCGCAACGCCTGTTCAGTCGCGCCGTCGTAATGCGCGCAAACCAGCCGGAGTTCGCCTTCCGCCCGGAATGCCTGCAGCAGGCCGGAAATTTTCGGCGTCGGCGGTGGCGCGCCCGGAAACCGCAGCCGGACCTGCCGTACGCTGTTGCGGAACGTTTCCAGCGAACAACATACGCGCAGGACGCTGTGGTCGAGAATGGCAATGTAATCCGCCACGCGCTCGACGTCGGCCAGTTCGTGCGACGAAAAGAAAATCGTCCGGTCCGACCGGCGCGTCAGATAGATCATGGATTCAATCAGCGACCGGTGCGCCACCGGGTCCAATCCCATCGCCGGGTCGTCCAGCACCAGCAGTTCCGGCTCGGGCGCCAGCGTCAATCCCAGGCAGAGGCCCGCCCGCTCGCCGCGTGACAAGTCTTTGACCCGCGCCGTCGGCTTGAGGTTGAAATGGCCGATAACGCTGCGGAAAACTTTGTCATTCCAGCGCGGATAAAACGGCGCCTGGAATTCGCCGCATTGCCGGACGGTCATCCACGGGTAAAGTTGATGTTCCTCGGTCAGATAACCGATGCGTGCCCGGACTTCCGGCGACAGGGCGCGGATGTCTTTACCGAAGATGCTGCCCTCGCCGCGGGTGGGCGAGAGCAGCCCCAGCAACATGCGGATGGTGGTGGTTTTGCCCGAACCGTTCCGGCCCAGATACGCAAACACACACCCGCGCGGCACCTCCAGATTCAGGTCAGACACGGCTGGCTTGGCGCCAAAATACCGCGTCAGACCCCGGGTGCGAATGACAATGGATTCATTCATGCTTCATCCTCCTCCTTTGGTGTCTTTCCAGTCCCCGAGCTTTTTCTCGAAGGCGTCCCGCAATTCCGACGGCGTAAAATCCAAAACCATCGCTTCCCCGATGACCGCATCCAGCAACGGTTCCAGCCGCCGCCGGCCCTCCTCGCGCGTGAACATCCGGCGTTTGCGGGTGACAAACACGCCACGGCCGGATCGGGATTCGATCAACCCTTCCCGCGCCAGGTCGGCGTAGGCGCGGGCCACCGTGTTGGGATTGATGACCAGCCGCTCCGCCAGCGCGCGGATGCTCGGCAACGGGTCGTCCACCGCCAGCTTCCCGGCGGCCACCGCGAGCCGTACCTGATCCGTGATCTGCTTGTAGATCGGCGTGTTCGACCCGGTATTGATGCTGAGATTGATCATCCGTTGCTCTTTCACTGTACTAATACAATTAGTACACTAATACAAACTTGTCAATAGTTTTTCGAAAAAATTTAAAACCCGGATGGGTTTGCGGTTTGCGGGCAGTGCGTTTGGTTTCGACGGTTTAGCGTGTTTGGGTTCGGGGACGCAGACACCCTGACCCGGGCTTCGCCGAGGCGAGAGGGTGGACACTGAACGCCACCGTTCTCAGGACTCTGGGCGGAAAGGAAATCCCTGGGAGCGCCGGCGTCCCGCCGGCTCGCTTTGATCATATTCCCGCCGCCGGCGAGACGCCAGCGCTCCCAGGATGGGACATTATGGGCGGACACAATTTCCCGCTTTGAAATCGCCGCCTCAAATTGTTACGCTGCGGCCATGTCACGCAAGTCGCCGGATTCGAACCGCGGTTTCAACGATGTCATCGGCGTCGCGTTGCTGGCCGCCGCGTTGCTGCTGCTGGTCGCGCAGCTTTCGTTCGACCGCTATGACCTTTCGTTTTTCAAAGACCCGCACAACAAGCCGGTGCATAATTGGATCGGGACCATCGGGGCTTATCTGGCCTGGGGCTCGTTTCTGCCGTTGGGCGTGGTGGGATATCTCCTGCCTTTGTTGTTTGCCGCGTTTGGTGTGGCGTACCTGCTGAATTTTCTGAGTTACCTGCACGAGCGTTTGCGCTGGTCGATGTTGTGGTCGGCCGTGTTGCTTCTGTCGCTCACCGGCCTGCTTTACCTGCTGGATAACGCCGGCTGGCTGGGAAATATCCGCGAATCCATCGGCGCCCAAAGCGCCGGCGGCTGGCTCGGATTTGTGACGTATGGTCAGACGCAGCATTATGAATACGGCTTTTGCCTCCTCGGCAAAGTCGGCGCGGTCATCGTTTACCTGGCGCTGTGCCTTATCAGCCTACTGTTCCTGACCAATTTCCGGCTCGGCGATTGGATTCGCCATTTTCTGCAAAAGGGACCTGCCGCCGCCGCCGAACCAAAATCCGCCGATGAAACCGCCCTCGAACGCCGTGCGCATGAACTCGAACGACAGGCGCGAAAATTGCAGGAAGAGGTCCAGCGTTCCGGCCTGGGCGCGGACCTGCAGCCGGTGCCGGAACCGACCGTCCGCGATTTGAGCGTGCCCGAAGCCAAACCGGCATCCGCCCGCCGCAAGACCACCGCCACCGAGCCGGCCAGGGAAGCTGAACCTGCCAAAGCGGCGGAAACGGCTCCGTCACGCGAACCGGTCGCTGCCGCCACGACCGAGGAAGTTCTTGGCCGGAAGCCCGCCGCTCCGGAAAAATCGGCGGAAATCAAAACCGAAACGCCGGCTGCGGAAAAAGCCGGAGCGGAAAAGCCCGCCGAAACCAAGCCCGAACCCGTGGTTCATATCGCCGACGGTTCCGTGCCGGCCGCCAAACCCAAGGCCGCGCCAAAAAAACGGAAGCCGCTTACCGTGGCCGCCACGCCCATCATCGGCAATTACCAGTTGCCGCCGCTGGATTTTCTCCAGCACCCGGACCTGACCGTCAAACCCACGGAGTCCAAGGAGGAATTGATGGCCAACGCGCGGCTGATGCAGCAGACGCTCGCACAATTTGAGATTGAAGTCTCACTCGGCGACATCACCAAAGGCCCGACCATCACGCGTTACGAATTTCATCCTGCGCCGGGCGTGAAACTCGAAAAAATTACCGCCCTGTCCAACAACATCGCCGCCGCGGTCAAGGCCGAGCGCATCCACATCCTCGCGCCTGTTCCCGGCAAAAGTTCCGTCGGCGTCGAGGTACCCAACCCGGTCAAGTCCAAGGTCATCGTGCGTGATTTATTCGAATCCGAGGAATGGCGCAACAGCAAGGCCAAAATTCCCATCGCGCTGGGCAAGGACGTTTATGGCCACCCCATCGTGGCCGACCTGTCCGAAATGCCGCACATTCTCATCGCCGGCAGCACCGGCTCCGGCAAATCCGTCTGCATCAATTCCATCATCACCTCGCTGCTCTACCGCTTCTCGCCCGACCAGCTCCGGTTCGTGATGATTGATCCCAAAGTCGTCGAGCTGCAGCAATACAACGCACTGCCGCATCTGGTCGTGCCCGTCGTGACCGACCCCAAGAAGGTCATCCTCGCGTTGCGCTGGGTCGTGAATGAAATGGAAAAGCGCTACCAGATTTTCGCGCGCTGCGGCGTGCGCAACATCAACTCGTTCAATTCCCGGCCGAAAAACAAGCCGCTGGCGGAGACCGAACCCGAATTGCCGCTCACCGCCAAACGCGAAAAGGTCGAGCCGGGCGCGGAAGGATTTGCCGTGGAAGTGGACGAAGCCATCATCGTGCCGCGCGAGGACGACATCGTCATTCCCGAACGGTTGAGCTACATCGTCGTCATCATTGACGAATTGGCGGACCTGATGCTCGTGGCGCCCGCCGACGTGGAAATGGCCATCGCGCGCATCACGCAAATGGCCCGCGCGGCGGGCATCCATTGCATCGTTGCCACGCAGCGGCCGAGCGTGGACGTCATCACCGGCGTCATTAAAGCCAACATCACCGCGCGCATCGCGTTCCAGTGCGCGTCGCGTGTGGATTCGCGCACGATTCTCGACGCGATGGGCGCCGACAAATTGCTGGGCAAGGGCGACATGCTGTATCTGCCGCCCGGCTCGGCGAAGCTGATTCGCGCCCAGGGCGCATTGATTACCGACCAGGAAATCAACAGCATCGTCGGGTTCATTGCCAAGCAGGGCAAACCGAACTACGACCTGGAAATTCACCGGCAACTTTCCCAGCCTGCGGCCAGCTTTGAGAACGAAACCGGCATTGACGAGGACGAGGAATTGATTCAGCTATGCATCGAGGTGATTCGCAGCGAGCAGAAGGCGAGCGTGTCGTTGATGCAACGGCGGCTGCGCCTCGGCTACACGCGTGCCGCGCGCATCATGGACGAGCTGGAAAGCCGCGGCATCGTCGGCCCCAGCAAAGGCGCCGAGCCGCGGGACATCCTGATTGACTTGGACGGCACCGGCGCCGACGGCGGCGGGCAACAAGCCGTTTAGTTTCAAGTTTCAAGTGTTCAGTTTTCAGCAAACCGCTGGAATCGCCTTTCTGAAAACTTGAAACTGAAAACTGAAAACTCTTTCATACGTCTTCACATGAAACAATTTTGGGTGACGATTCCTGGCAACTTTGCCGGCTTTTTCAAAGGTCGAATGATTGTCTGGCATCTCGTCGCCATCGCGGTCACCGCCGTCCTCGTCAGGTCCGGATTCGACTGGCAATATTATCTCGCCACACGCAATCCGGCACTTCGGTACTGGATGTTTCCCGCCGTTATCGTCGGCGGGCTGGTTCCACTTACCTTGCCCCTGTTTCTGATTATCGTCGGTCTCATCATCCAAAGCGCCAGGACCCGCTTGACCGGCTGGGCGATTGGACAGGCGGCGCTCTTCGGCTCACTGATTTCATCCACATACAAGGCAGTTACGGGCCGTGTTCATCCGGCGCGGAACGTCGGCGACGACATCAGTCAGGTTTTCCATTTCGGCTGGATGCGCGGCGGAGTTTTCTGGGGCTGGCCGTCGTCGCACACCACCATCGCCGTTGCCATGGCGGTGACGGTGTTCATGCTGTTTCCGAAACAACGGTGGCTGGGTGTGGCGGCGATTCTCTACGCGTTTTATGTCGGCGTGGGTGTTTCCATGACCATCCATTGGTTCTCGGATTTCGCGGCCGGAGCCATCATCGGCTCGGTCATCGGCTCGGTGGTCGGAAAAAGTTTTTGGGGAACTTCGAACACCGAACGCCGAACATCGAACGCTGAATGGACTCTGGTCGGACGCTGACGACCGATTTGATGTTCGATGTTGAGCATTGAATGCCGGCTCGCGATTTATCGGAGTTGAACGTTCCGGAATCAATTCTGCCAAACCCAATCGCCTGAAGTGTAAACAATCCCGCCGTTTTTGTTTAGCGGTGAGACCATGCCGCCGTCATCCGTTTCATTCCAGCCGACGGAGTAGAGTAAGAATTTCCTGTTTTCAGTCCGGCGATAATGCAACGGCTGGCCGCCGATGATGTCGTGCGGGAGTTTCTCGATGAACTTTGGCACAAGCGCGCCGAGCGTTTCAGGATATTCGCCGTGCGCCAGATGATAGCGTTCCAGCGTGCAGACAATTTGGGCTTCGTTCACCAGCGTTTGAGTGTATGCGGTGGCTTGCCATGCTTTGGTGAAGTTGGGAATAGCCACTGTCGCGATAAATTTGTAAGGCCTGGCAATCGCATTCAGTTCACGGGTTAAGTCTCCGAACCTTTGTGGTTGTATCAGGCCGTTTGCAGAATCATAACCTTCCGTTTGTTGATGAACCAATCTGGCCGACGTGGCCATGTTTTGATAAATCCAGCCCCGCGGAATCAAAGCGGACTTTATCTGCGGAACGAAAGCCCATTTCATTTTCGCACTGGGCGTAAACCATTCGCTGAACTTCGCCGTTGAGACGATTTCGAGCGTGTGGGTGGTTGCTGCCGGCTCGCTTCCAAATGATCGGACAACCAATGACGGCAACTCTATTTGTTCAAGCTGCTTTTGCAGG
>Ga0335080_10007027_pt1 | contig 11657 bp, 7 predicted proteins | sample Lox_Sample_34_FD_206720 | JGI IMG/M metagenome (GOLD analysis project Ga0335080, IMG submission 206720) | Soil microbial communities from Loxahatchee National Wildlife Refuge, Florida, United States - Lox_Sample_3.4 | ecosystem: Environmental > Terrestrial > Soil > Wetlands | place: USA: Florida...
GGCGGTGTACACATTCCCTGAGGCATCCACTGCTACGCCGGTCGGGGAGCCCAGGCGCGCCGATATTGCCGCCGCTCCATCACCGGAATAGCAGCAGGTCCCATTGCCGGCAAAATTGGTGATGATTCCCGCCGTGTTGACTTTGCGGATGCGGTAATTCTGGCTATCCGCAATATATACGTTGCCGTTTGCGTCCACCGCCACGCCGAAGGGGTAGTTCAGTTCCGCCGTGATTGCCGCGTTGCCATCGCCCAGGTACCCGCGTATGCCGTTGCCCGCTATCGTGGTAATTGTGCCCGTCCCATCGACCTTGCGGACGGCATGGTTGTAAGTGTCCGCTATGTATAAGTTGCCCGCGCCATCCACCGCAACGCCGCCCGGTGCATACAACTCCGCTAGAGTGGCAGGGCCACCATCGCCTGTGTAGCCAAAACCGCCGGTTCCCGCCACGGTGGTGATAGTGCCGGATGGACTCACTTTCCGAATGCGGCCATTGTCCGTATCCGCAATGTAGATGTTGCCGTTGGCGTCCACTGCGACGGCGCTGGGATAATATAACTCTGCGCTGAGAGCCGGTCCGCCATCTCCCTGCTGGCCACGGACGCCGGATCCTGCGATTCGCGTCACCACGCCGCTGGTATCCGCCTTGAACACCGCGTTGAAGTAAGGGCTGGGGAAGTACACATTGCCTGCCGAGTCGACGGCCACTCCGTACGAGAGCGGAACCGAAATCGATTTTGCTGGCGCTGGCGTGGCAGGCGCCGCGCCGCCCGCCACAGCCGAAATGAGCGGATAGATTGCCGCCTGTGTGACCGTGAAGTTCTCGCCCGCGATCGTGATTGCGCCGCTGCGTTGCCCGGCCGTGGCGGGAGCCACAGTGTACGCCACTGTGCCGTTGCCGCTGCCGGAAGCGCCCGATGTGATCGTGATCCACGAAACGTTGCTGATTGCAGTCCACGAGCAGCCTGCCTGCGCCGTTACAGGAATCGTGCCGGAACTCCCAGCTGCAGGCGCCGTCGCGCTGGCCGGGTTCAGCGCTGAGACGCAACCGGTAGTGAACGACCATGGCGGCGACACATTCGCCCCCAAACTGTTTTTGGCGCCAACGGCCCAGTAGTAAGTGGTCCCCGCAGCCAACGAACCGGGTGAGTAATTGAGGCCCTTTGTGTTGGTCGCCAGTGGCGGCGGCGTTGATGTGCCGAAGTAAACGTCGTAGGAAGCGGCATTAGTGGACGCGTTCCAGCTCAAGGAAGCCATCGGCGAAACGCCCGTCGCCTGATTGGCCGGTGACAAAAGCGTGGGTGGAGTCGGCGCGAGCGAAGGTGCGGTCGAACTGACGAACGCATTCAACAGATTGGCTGCATTCACGGTGCCGATACCCGTGGCAAAATCCCATCCAGGCGTCGCCAGGTAGGCCGGTTGGAACGATGTATTCGAGGTCGAAAGAACGCCCAATGCCTGCCCGTTCAAGTAGCAATCGAACCCGCCCGAACAGGGCGCCACAATGTCGCCTTGGGTAACATCGTTGAAGGCGCAGCCGGAAGCTGGGCCGGTACTCGAGTTGCAGCCGGCCATGCCGGATGCTGTGCTGTACTGGTTTCGGGCGATCTCATAGTAGACCGGATTGGGATTGCCTACGTGGGTAGTCCCCAGCGCCTGATTGATCAGGGCTTGAATGCCGGCCATGATCGGGGACGAAAACGAAGTTCCGCCGCTCCCCGGCCAGTTCGAGGGGGCGCCCGTGCAGGGCCCGAACTCCGAATCGCAGAACAAGTAATAGTGGCCCCAAAAACCGCTCGCCGCAAACAGAGACACATCCGGCAAGTCGCGCACGCCGTCATTCGGATTGCCGGGTACGGACTGCCAGGAAGGCTTGCTCCATCCGGCGCATGTTCCGCTTACGGCGAAGCCGACCGATCGCGACCCGGTTGCGCATCCGCTGGGTCCGCCGCTGCCCCCATTGGTTCCGGCATAGTATGGGAAAGCATTGCAGTAACCTGCGGTGCCATAACTTGTCGAGAATCCGTAGTAACTGGCCACCACCGAGCTTCCGCAGGTGTCGTTCCAGGGAATCTCCGGCACGTAGGATTTGGCCGAATCGTAATACGCGCTATTCGTCGGACTCCAGTACGTGGAAGAAAGGCCTGCCGCGTAGTCGCCGAAGTCTGTTCCGCCGACGGCGACATTGTACGCCGTTGACGCCCATCCGCTCACAGTGATGCCGAATACGGCGGAGAGATTTCCCCGATCGGCCACGGTGGCCACAGAATCGCCCGACGAGACAAATATCGAAACACCTTGAGCTGCGGCCATCTGGTATAGCGTATTGACGTAGCTGTTGAGCGCCGATCCGCCTACTGTCTCGGCTTCGCCATAACTGATGCTGACTACGCTGGGCAACGGGCTTCCATTGGTAAGCAGGTTTTGCAACGCGATGAACCCGCCGAAGATGGTGGAGATCCCTTCGCACGATGCCAACACTATTGTCGCGTTGGGAGCAGCCGCACTAGCCCATTCCACATCGATGGCCGCTTCAACGGAATCGAAATTGACGCCAGGATCGAAGCAACTACCGGCGGTTCCGGGCCCGGGATGGATTTGGGTGATAGCTCCGGACGAGTACTTGTCAAGCCCGAAAGCCTGGCGAAAGGATTTCCAGTCGGCCGTGTTGTAAAGATCCGTATCCTCGATCAGAACAATGGTTTGTCCCTGGCCGGTATAGCCGGCGGCAAAGAGCGGGTTCAGATTGTAAACAGTGGCCAGATCGCCCGGAACCATCGCATATTGGGCGCTGCTGATGGTGTACTGCGACTTCGGCACAAACATCGCTTGCGGCTTCAAGTCGTGCAACGAGACGACTCCGGTAACGGCCGGGAGCAGGGCAGCGGGAATCTGCGGGTCGCTCATGTTGGCAAAATGACGCTTGCCGCCCACGTTGAGATAGTGAATTTCCGTGTGGAGCGCCCTCCGCACCTGCCCAGCGGTTCCGGAAAAGGAAATCACCATGTTGTGGGCGGGAACATGGTTGATAGTAAATCCTTGTGATCGGAGCCACTGCGAAATGGCCTCGATATCCTCGGATGCAACGCCAAATCGCCGCCCGTACTCTGCGGCCGTAATCCATCGATGAAAATTTGGAGAACCTTTGTCGGTCAAAGACTCAACGAACTGCCGCGCCGCTAGTTCCTGCTCCGGCGAACGTTTCAACTGCAAGTACATATCCAGGTGCAGGTTAGCCTCAACTGGCCCCAAATCGTTCTGCCGATTTGCCTCGGGGCGGGTGTTTCCCGCAAGCACATGCAGTTTGCCTTCGTCAATTGCCTGGGTGATGATTGGATGTCGCCCAGCCGTTTGCGCTTCGTTTCTACCTGTTATTACAAGTAGGAGACTGAGTACCGCCGGCGTAAGGAAAAACGACTTGCGTAACATTGCATTCCTCCTCGCAATGTATCGTTCAGTGTTATAAGAGGCTTCCGCAACGACGTATGCCGGCAACCTGGTAGGCGCCGCTTCGGCACAATGCGTGTAACCATGTCCTTACCGTATATAGCGCAGAAGCGGGCCATAAGGTGCCAAAATTTTCCATTTCGCTGAATTCGCCGGATTGCCCAACTGCCCATCCGGTCGGCAGGCAACCGCATCGTATTCTTCCGACAACGAGTTGCCCGCAAAAGTAGGAAGCCCGCCACGTCTAAAGCCCCGTTGACCGCCTTTCTTGCGGAATCGCGGTCGGAATTGTAGTGAAATTGGCAGCGAAGGCATCTTCGCCGGGTGACCTCCGACCCTCCCTCCGCCGATCGAGGGCCGGCGAGAACACTCGCATGCGGTGCTGACGGTCGGCAATGCCCCGTCCTCATTCCCGTGGCAAAGATCCAACGGGTATAACTCTTGCGCGCACGCTATCGCAGCATTACCATCGGCGGGACAGTGTGTGATGAAGTCGTAGAGGCTTGTCGCAAAATCGCGTACGTGAGATCGTTCACCTCGAACACGCAATCGGGGAAGAATGGCCGCGCGGGGATAATCGAACAACAAACGAGGGGTCGTGCACCTTTTCTTCTGGGTAAATGCCTCTTTAAAACCGGTTGGGCATTCTCCTGAATACGAAGCCGGTTGAATTGGAATTCGTACCAGCGCGTTTTTCGACAGCCGTCAGGTCCACCATCCAAAAGCGAAGCTTACACATCAGCCATGTCTCATGTCGGCATGAAATAGTGTGGCGTCGCTCGTCTCGCTAGCCGCTGTGCAAAGTGTTCCGCCGCGGCAAGCTGCTCGGGTCCTAAAGTTCGATCAGGTATACCAACAATCAGTGCATGTGCGGGATTATCTTGCTAGCGAATCCCTAGCTATGTCCAGTGGAGACAACTCTCTCACGGCACTCACCCGAACTTGACAGGCTGCATGGCTTTCCGTCTCATATTTCCTTGCACTAGCGGCCGCGTGGGGACCGAGAAGGACTCTACGGCGCCGGACAACTGCGCCAGGGCGCTGTAGTGGCGCCGCTTGGTCTCGTACATTCGGGCGTCGGCGCGGGCCAACACCTCCTCGGCGTCGGCTCCATCCTCCGGATACCAGGCCACTCCGGCGCTGGCGCTCAGGAAATCGGCTCCGTAGAGCTGCCGGCATGTTTGGGCCAGCAGATCGTTCAATTGCCGGACCCTACCGTCGATGTTCGCCGCCACCGCACCCTGGATGAGGACCACGAATTCGTCCCCTCCCATTCGGGCGGCGTAGTCCTGTTCCGAGCAAATCCGGCGCAAGATGTCGGCGGTGCTCTTGAGAACCAGGTCGCCGGCCGAGTGTCCAAAACGGTCGTTGACCTGTTTGAAACCGTCCATATCGATAACCAGCACGGCCAGTCGAGATTGGTCCCGGCCTGCCTGCCCGACCGCCTCGTCCAGGCGAATAAGTAGAGAGCGGGCGTTGGGCAAGCCAGTGAGGCCATCGGTGGTGGCTTTCTCGTCGGTCTGTTCGAAGTGCAGCGAATTCTCGATCGTCAGCCCCGCCTTCGAACTGACAGCCAGCAAGATACGGAGATGATCCTTAGTGAACGCGTCTTTCTCGTGGTGGTAGAGCGTCAAAGCGCCGATTACGCCCTGCAGGCCGGATAGCGGCACGGAAACCGCCGAGCGGTGCACGCTGAAACGCTTGGGATCGCCCAGGTAACCTGGCTCCACCGACGGATTGCCATTGATCATGGGCTTGTTGTTCTGGGTCACCCATCCGGAGATGCCTTCGCCCAGCGGAATTTCGAGAGATGAAAATAAGGCGGAGTCGTCTCCCGACGCGTATTGCGTCACCAGGTGTTCGCCCTCCACGGTATAAATGGCGATCCCATCGTAGGGGATAACCGCTTTGAGCCGGGACGCCAGCAAGGCCAGGGTTTCATTGATTTTCAGGGAACTGCCCAGCTCTTGAGTGAGTTCGAGCAAAATTTGGAATTCCTGACGCGCGTCGGCGATGGAAGTGATAAACCCGGGGCGCGTGTGAACCGTGGCGCGCTGGCTCAATTCGAAGCCCGCCGCCGGCCCCACGCCGGGTCCCACGCGGATCTCCGTCGATAAGGGCGACTTCTCACCTGTCTCTTTGCGCGCCAACCCTTCGAGTTCCCGGTATCTCCGCTGGAGAACATCCACCACGCGTGGATCGAAGCTGCGGCCGCTTTCCGCCCGGACGCGCTGCATGGCTTCGTCCAATGGGAGGGCGCGGCGATACTGACGGTCCGACGCAAGAGCATCGAGACAATCCACTGCGGCGACAATGCGCGCACCGATCGGAATCTGCTCGCCGCGGAGTCCGTTCGGGTAACCGCTGCCGTCCCATCGCTCGTGGTGAGCAAGCACGATGGGGGCTACAGGATACGGGAAGTGCACGCTTTCCAGGATCTCGGCGCCGATGACGGGGTGGACCTTCATAATTTCGAACTCTTCCGGCGTCAATTTGCCGGGTTTGGAAATGATATGTTCCGGAACCGCCAGCTTCCCGATATCGTGCAGCAGGGCGGCTGCATCCAGAGCCTGGCGTTCGTCCTCGGGAAGGCCCAGTTCGCGGCCCAGTTCACGGGCATACACCTGGACGCGCCGCAGGTGTCCATGCGTGGTTCCGTCGCGGGCGTCTATGGCGAGCGCCAGCGCCTGGATGGTCCGCAGATGCAAATCGGCGATCTCGCCGACGTGGCGCTGTTCTTCACTCACGCGTGCGAGGTAGAGCTGATACGAGTGGTGGACCAGGTAAACCGCCGGGAGAACGAGAACCGCCGTGTGCCATCCGGCGACCTGGTTCCAGTAGTGGAGCAGACCCGCCAGGCCGCCGCCGACCACGTAGTGAGGCGCCGTCCACAGGAGGTTAACCCGCCAGACGCGGTAGGACCGCTTGCCTTCGGTTAACGCCAAGATAATCGCGACCGCCCAAGAGTTGGCGAGGAAGTACACGATGGATGTCCAGAATAATCGGAGGGCCATGCTCTGACCCACAGGAAGCAGATAAGTCTGATAGGCCAATGTGCTGGCAACAGCCTGGCTGGCAATGGTGAATACAACCTGGATGTGGCGCGGACGCTTGCGGGCGGCAATGAAAAGTTGGGTGACCCCGCTCACCACACCGATGGCCACGGTTTCAGCCAGATTGAGGTCGGCAGCAGAGGCCAGAACGAAAATGAAGCTGGCGGAGAGCGTCCCCGTGATTCCGGGCAGGAACACCTTGAACTTGGAGCACAAGATTGCACAGGCCAGGTAGAAGAAAAACTGGCTGTGAAAAGCCTGGTGGACGACCGCGCACCGGGCCATGATGAAAAAGCCGCATACGCTGATGGCGGAGACGTAAAGTTTTGCCAGCCGTGGTAGCCGCCCTAGATCCTGTTTTTCCACATCCATCCGTGATCGCCGTCGAACCCAACCAGCCAGACGAGACTTCCGGCGCGGCCGCCGGATTCCCGTTTCTGAGTCGTTTTTAGGGGTCGGGCCCAGCCGCACAACGCCCCAGTTACATATCGGCTTGCCGGGCCCAAAAGATGAGTACTGCCTCTTCGTACTGCTTCTCGGTGCTACTCACTACCCCTCAGCGCCTGTATCCAACGGTGATCCGGCGGCGCGCATTTCGTCCCAGAATTCGTTGTGCAACCCAGGGCGACTGAGGGGCGTCTGGGTAGGCATGAAGCACAAGACCCTCCTGCTCGCCGGCGCGGCACTCATCTTGACCAGTTGCGGATCCGTCAAGATCGCGCGCATCAACGCCGATCCGTCCCGATATCAGAATCGCAGTGTGCGTGTGTCGGGTACTGTGACGACGTCGGCCGGAATCCTGCGAACCGGTGGATACCAGATTCAGGACGATACCGGGAAAATCTTCGTGGTTTCGCGATCAGGCGTGCCGTCGAGCGGCGCGCGCGTAGACGTCACGGGCAGGGTGATTGCAGGCGCGGAAGTGCTGGGCCAGCCAGTGGGCATCGTCATCCGCGAAGAGAGGCACAAGGTCAAGTAGCGGGAGCGACCTCACGCCGCATCGCGCGCCCCGCCACGTAGCGCCCCACTCCGGTGTAATCGAAGCCGGCGGCGACGGCTCGCTCCGTTTCGTAGAGATTGCGGCCGTCCACCAGGATCGGCGTGGCCATCACTCCAGCCAACGCGCGCAGGTCGAGGTTGCGGAATTCCTTCCACTCGGTGACCACGACCAGGGCGTCGGAATCGGCCGCCAGGTCGCCAGGCGACTCGCAGTAACGGATTTTGAGGTCGGGCCGCTGCGTGCGGCACGGTTCCATGGCGATCGGGTCGTAGGCTTTCACGCGCGCGCCCATCTCGAGCAGGCGCTCGGCGATGTGCAGGCTCGGCGCATCGCGCAGGTCGTCGGTGTCCGGCTTGAAAGCGAGTCCGAGCAGGCCGATGGTGCGTCCCTTGAGGATAAACAGCTTCTCCTGCAGCTTCTGAATGACGGCATGGCGCTGTGCGGTGTTCACCTCGAGCGAGGCCCGAAGCAGCTTGCTCTCGTACCCGTACTCGCGGGCAGTGTGCAGCAGGGCGTGAATATCCTTGCCGAAGCAGCTGCCGCCCCAACCCACGCCCGGGCTCAGGAATTTCTCGCCGATACGGGAATCCAGGCCAATACCCGCCATCACTTCGGTGGCTTCCGCGCCGACGCGCTCGCAGATATTCGCCATCTCGTTGGCGAAGCCGATTTTCATCGCGAGGAATGCGTTCGCGGCGTACTTGATCATCTCCGCGCTGGTGAGCGATGTCGTCAGCATCGGAACCCGACGCATGGCGGGCGGTCGCGGGGCTCCCGGCGGCGCGTCGAACGTTTGCTCCACCAGGGGCTGATAAAGCTCACGCATGATGGTGAGCGTCTGCGGATCGGTCGAACCCACGACGATCCGGTCCGGATACAGCGAGTCGGTGACGGCGCAGCCCTCGCGCAGGAACTCGGGATTGCTGGCGACGCCGAAGTGGATCTGCCGGAACTCGCGCGGGCGCGCTTCCGCCACACCCTCGCGAACCAGCGTCTCCACAAGATTGCCGCAACCCACCGGCACCGTAGATTTGTTGACCACCACGCGGAAGCGATCGCCGGCCATGGCCGCGCCGATGCTGCGTGCGGCCGCTTCCAGATAGCTCAAATCGGCTTGCCCGTCGGGCCTGGGCGGTGTGCCCACGGCGATGAAGATGACGTCGCTCTCGCAAGCTGCGGCGGCTACATCCGTTCGGAAGTCAATACCACCCCGCCGCGCGGCCAGTTCCAGAACCTCTTCCAGGTGCGGCTCGTAGATCGGTATCTGCCCCGCCTGCAGCTTTGCAATTTTCGCAGTATCAGTGTCGACGCAACTGACCTTATGTCCCAGGTAGGAGAGGCACGCCCCCGTAACTGTTCCTACGTACCCGGTTCCGATTACCGTAACGCGCATTTCTGCGTTTCTTGACCTCCGCTTCTGATGAGCATAACAATACGCGAGAAGCTTCTTCCGTGCCCGACGCTACAAACCAGGATATCGGATGTGCGGCCGAACTCGGCAGGACGCATCCGCCTGCGCCCTGCGCAACGAGAATCAACATCCGCACGTAGGTGGCATTCGTTACAATTATGAAGGTCCACCCATGCAGACGATCCTCGTAATCGACGACGATGAAAGCCTGCGCGACACCATCGGGGTCATGCTCGAGCAAGAGGGGTTTCGCGCCGCGCTGGCCGCCGATGGAAAGACCGGGTACGACAAAGCCGTCACCACCAAGCCCGACCTCGTGCTCGTCGACCTGCGCCTGCCCGGCATGAGCGGAACCGAAATCTGCAAGCAACTCCGCGCCGCCCACGTGTCGACTCCGATTATTGTCCTGAGCGCCGTAGGCGAAGAACTGGACAAGGTGCTGCTGCTCGAAATCGGAGCCGACGACTACGTCGTAAAACCATTCGGCGCGCGCGAGTTGATGGCGCGGATCCGCGCCGTGCTTCGCCGCGTGTCGCCCGATGCGCGCAAGGTGGTGCATTTCGGCGAGACGGAAGTGGATTTCGAGCGGCGCATCGTCAGCCGCAAGGGCGAAGAATTAAAGCTCACGCCGGCCGAATACAATCTGCTGTCCTATTTCCTGCACAATCCCGATCGTCCGCTGACCCGCGACATGATCCTGAATTCCGTGTGGGGCTACGAGTTTTTCCCCAATACGCGCACCGTAGACGCGCATGTGGTGAAGTTGCGGCAAAAGCTCGAACCCGACCCGAACTCGCCGCGGCATTTTCTGACGGTGCACGGAGTGGGATATCGGTTCGTGCCGTAAGTTGGACGAATTCGCGTCCCGGCCTTACTCCGACTGGGTAAGAAGCATTTCCATCTGGACGTTCGATCGCGTGTAAGCCGAAGGAACGAACCTCTCGGCGGGTAAGTGGCGGAAGCCGCAGGATTCGTACAACCGGATGGCGGGCGTAAGAACGCGGTTCGTCTCGAGGAACAGGCGAGTCGCTCCCGAGGCGTGGGCCGCGGCGATGACGGTCTGCAGTAACTTGCGGCCGATGCCGGCGCCTTGGGCAGCCAGTGTTACAGCCATCTTCGCCACTTCATACTCGCCCGGGCCGATCGCGACCAGCGCGCAGCAGCCGATGATCTGCCCGTCGCGGACGGCGAAAAAGATGCGGCCCTCGCGATCGAGAATACTCCGCCGCGGATCGGAAACGGATTCCACGTCCTTGGCTTCCATCCCGCCGAAGTGGTGCAGGATCCACTCCTCGTTCAGAGTCCGGAAGGCCGCCTCGTCTCCGGGTTGGAATTCGCGGATCGTCACATGTGGCGATGCCGCGCGGGAAATCGGGGCCATGTCTCCTCCTTCCTCTCAGCCTACGGCCGGCCCGCTCAGATGTCCAATATCTGGAATATGCTGATTGATAGGTCCACGATATGAGTCCGAATATCGAGTTGCGCCATTTCCGCTACTTCCTTGTGGTCGCCGAAACCCTACATTTCAGCCGGGCCGCCGAGCGCCTCGGCATGGCTCAACCGCCGCTCAGTCAACAGATCAAAAGGTTGGAACAGTTGATCGGACACCGCCTGTTCGACCGTACCACACGCGGCGTGAAGCTCACGCTGGCGGGACAGCTGCTGGCCGATCGCGCCCGCAGCACGCTGGAGAAAATCCACGACGACCTGGAGCAGGTACAGCGCCTCGGACGTGGTGAGGAAGGCGCGCTGACCGTGGGTTTCAGCGGTTCGATTATGTTCACACCACTTCCGGCTGCGATTGAAAGCTATCGCCGCCGATACCCGAAAGTGGAATTGCGGCTCCGCGAACTCACCACACATGCGCAGATTCCCGCGCTGCTCGACGGCACGCTCGACCTCGCCTTTCTGCGCGACGGCGATCCGACCGAGGGAGTTCAGATTACGACGCTGCTCAAGGAGCCTTATGTGGCGGTGCTCCCGGACGGCCACCGGCTGGCGCGAAAGCGGGGGCTTCGGGTTGCGGATCTGCGGAACGAACCGTTCATCTTTTTCGCTCGCCGCATGGGCCCGCTTGCGTTCGACCGAACCATGGCCTGCTGCGAGCGAAGCGGGTTTCGACCCAACATCGTGCAGGAGGCGCCGCAGTGGCCCACACTGGTGAGCCTCGTGGCCGCGGGGCTCGGAGTGTCGCTGGCTCCCGCGTGCGTCGCCAATGTGACCATACCGGGCGCGGTATATCGCGAAGTTCATTCGCCGTCGCGAACCACGGTTGATCTTGGCGTGAGGGTAGGATCGCAGAAAGTTCTGGCAGCCAACTTCGCGCAGATCGCGCGCGATCACCTGGGGAGATCGAGTGCGGCGACCAGTTCGCGCGGATTGTCGATCGCGAGGGCGGCCGTTTCGACGCGGCGCTCGAATCCGTAGAGTTTTCGCAAGACCACCGGGGACGTGAATTCCAGGCGGACGTTGCCGTCGCTGGAACCCGTCGAGATGGACGCGATCCGGCTCACCGGAACGCGCAGTGTCCAGATGAGGCCGTTGCGGAGAACGAGTTCGCCGCTGTAGAGATAGCTTGGTCGCAGCCGAAAAGAACGGCTCGCGGCCATTAGGAATAACGTTCCGTACAGCCCTAGAGCGGTGATCACCCACGCGGCTTTTGGATTCCAGTGTGTCAGCAGGACATGCGCGATGATTGCTTCCGGGATGCTCAGAATGGCAAGCGCGGCAAGCACCACACCCATGG
>Ga0335080_10007029_pt1 | contig 11656 bp, 10 predicted proteins | sample Lox_Sample_34_FD_206720 | JGI IMG/M metagenome (GOLD analysis project Ga0335080, IMG submission 206720) | Soil microbial communities from Loxahatchee National Wildlife Refuge, Florida, United States - Lox_Sample_3.4 | ecosystem: Environmental > Terrestrial > Soil > Wetlands | place: USA...
TGAGCACGTTGAAGGGCGCCCCGCACGCGGGGATCGAGCCGGGCGGCTGGCTCTGAATATAGAGGTGGCGGGTGGCCACGCCCATGGTCGCGAGCGCGGCGAGCGCGATGAGCACCGCATACACGATCGCCCCGGCGCGCCGCGGATGCTGGATGGCTGCGGCGAGGAAGATCACCCCGAGCGCCATCACGCCCACGCGCTGGAAGATGCAGAGCGGACAGGGCTCGAGGTGCTGCACCATCTGCGCGTACCCGACCGCGTACGCCATGAGCCCCGCGCACACGAGGGCGCAGCCCAAATTCATCAGGCGACGGTTGCGCAGCATGGACAATCCGGCCGGGCTCAATTACTGGAGCTGGTGGATTCTTGCCGGCCGGAGATTTCGCGCTCCACGTCCTCGAGCGCGGTATGGCGCACGTCCTTGCCGTGCACCATGTAGATGACGTACTCACCGATGTTCTTGGCGTGATCGCCGATGCGCTCGAGCGAGCGCACCACCCACATCACATCGAGCGCGCGGCGGATGCTGCGCGGATCCTCGAGCATGAAGGTGATGGTCTGGCGCTGGATCGACTCGTATTCCTCGTCGACCGCCCGATCCTGGCGCGCGACCTGCAGCGCCGCCTCCGCGTCCATGCGTGCAAAGGCGTCGAGCGCGCTGTGCACCATCTCCGAGACCACGCGCCCGAGATGCTTGATCTCGCGATACTTATCCGCGGGGCGCTCCATGGTGGCGAGGCGCGAGGCAATGTAGCCGATCTTCTCGCCCTCATCCCCGATCCGTTCCAGATCCGTGATCGTCTTGATGATGGCCACGATCACGCGCAGGTCGCCGGCCGCCGGGGCGCGGGTCGCGAGGATGCGGCTGCACTCCTCGTCGATCGAGACCTCCATTTCATTGACCTTGAAGTCATCGACCGCCACCGATTCACCGAGGGTGCTGTCGCCCTCGATCAGCGCGGTAATGGCCTTCTGCAGCTGCTGTTCGACGAAGCCGCCCATCGCGAGAACCTTGCTGCGTACGCGCTCCAGGTCCTCGTTGAAACGACGTGAGATGTGATGCGACAGATCGGCGGTTTCCATCGGCGGCTTCCTATACGCATGCGACTGCGCCTGCGCCGGGTCGATCATAGCCGAATGCCCGTCACGCCGCGTCCGCGAGCAGCGGCACGGGCTCGATGCGGCTCGCGGCGCCGTGATGGAAGCGGCGCAACTCGAGCTCGCCATCGAGCCGCTCCACCAGCGCCGAGCAGGACTCGACCCAGTCGCCGGTGTTGGCGTAGATCGAGCCGTCGATCGAGCACAGCCGGGCGCGATGGATGTGACCACAGACGATGCCGTCATAGCCCTGCGCCAGAGCGTGCGCGGCGGCGATGCGCTCGTAGCGCTCGATGTAACGGGCGCTGGTGCCAATCGACAGCTTGATGCGCTCGGCGACCGGCAGATAAGTCCAGCCGAGGCGGCGGCGCAGGTTATTGAGCGAGTGATTGGCTATCAGGGTGCCGGTATAGAGCGCATCGCCCAGCCAGTAGAGCCAGGCCGGACAGGCGACCGCCTCGTCGAACTGATCGCCGTGCATGACCAGCAGGCGCTGGCCGCGCGCGGTCTTGTGCACCCATTCCCGATGCACCTCGAGCTGGCCGTGCAGCATGTCCGCGAGGATGGCGAGCCCGGCATCGTGGTTGCCCGGCAGGTACACGATGCGGGTGCCCGCCCGGCGCCGGGCGAGCAGCAGACGCAGCACCTCCGTGTGCTCGGTGGCCCAGAAGAAGCGCTTCGCGAGGCTCAGTCCATCGACGATGTCACCCACGAGGACGATGTATTCGGCCTCGATGCGGCGCAGAAAATCGATGAGTTCGCGGACTCGGGAGTGGCGGTATCCGAGGTGAATGTCGGAGAGAAACAGAGCTCTGGCACGCTCAGGGCGGGCTCGTCCGATGGCGGGCATGATGTTCCGCTGGTGGCTGTCGGTTGTCCGCAGCCTCGGGTACCGGCGTGTCCGTTATGTGACAGCCACGCGAACTATTTCTTAAGCGGTAATACGTTACGAGCGAAAGTTAAACCGCAGCCGCGTGCTCGGCGGGCTGGCTCGCGCCGACGCGATAGAGCGGAAAGTGGCACGCAAAGGTGCTGCCTTTGCCGGGCGTACTCATCACTTCGAGCGTGGCACCGTGACGCTGCAGGGCGTGCTTGACGATCGCAAGCCCGAGTCCGGAGCCGCCGGTGCCGCGCGAGCGGCCGGCATCCACGCGATAGAAGCGCTCGGTCAGGCGCGGCAGGTGCTCCGGATTGATGCCGATTCCGGTGTCGGTGACGGAGAAATGGCCACCGTCCGCATCGACCCACCAGCGCATCTCGAGGGAGCCTTCGGCCGGCGTGTACTTCGCCGCGTTGTCGACCAGATTCGAGAACGCGGAGTGAATCTCCGACTCGTTCGCAATCAACGCCGCCGGCGAATCGATGCGCACGCGCACCTCGCGCGGGTGATGCGGCCGCGCGAGCACATCCTTGCGCAACAGCGCCGATAGCGCCGCCACATCGATCGGCTCGCCCACCACCTCGCCTTCGGCGGATTCCAGGCGCGAGAGCTCGAGCAGGTCGCGGATGATGGTCGTCATGCGATCGGCCTGGCGGCGCATCTCGGCGATCGGCCGCAGCGTCTCATCGTCGAGCGTGGGATCCTGACTTAAGGTCTCGAGGTAGCCCGAGATGACCGTGAGCGGGGAGCGCAGCTCGTGCGAGGCGTTGGCGACGAAGTCCTTGCGCATCGCCTCCAGTCGCATCTGGCGCGACACATCGCGCACCAGCAGCAGCAGCTGGCCCTCGCCGTACGGTACGACCTGCAGCGACAGATACAGCCCCTCGGTCGTGCCGTAGCGGATGATGACCGGATTGGCGTACTGACCGGCATGCAGGTAGCGCGCAAACTCCGGCTGGCGCACCAGGTTCTCGATGCGCAGCCCGAGATCGGCCGGGCGGCGCAAGTCGAGCAGCTGCGCGGCCATGCGATTGAACCAGACGATCTCCTGCTGATCGTTCAGGATCACCACACCGTCGGGGAGCGCCGCGGTGGAGCGCTGGATCTGGCGGAACAGCTGGACGAATCGCTGCTTATGGAAGCGCTTGCGCCGGTGCAGGCGCACGATCTGGGTGATCGCATCGCCCCACAGTCCACCGATGTCGGGCGGCTCGGAGAGGCCGCGGTGGCGCAGCCACCACTCGATCCGCACCAGGTTGACCAGCTGCCAGGCCAGATAGATCGCCAGCGCGCCGGCCACGAAGACCCACAGATGACCAAACAGCCAGCCGACGAAGAGGCCCACGAGGACCACTCCCAGCAGCCGGGTAGCGGCGAACCACAGCGCCTGCAATCCAATCGTCATGCTGGGCCAGCTCCAAGACCGCGGCCTGCGACCTCAGCCCGTGCGCGTGGAGAAGCGGTAGCCCGACCCGCGGACGGTCTGAATAAACCGATCGTACCCGAATTCCTCGAGGGCTTTGCGCAGGCGCCGGATGTGCACATCGATCGTGCGTTCCTCGACGTATACGTTGCCGCCCCAGATGCGGTCCAGGAGCTGATCGCGGGTATAGACCCGCTCAGGGTGGGTCATGAAAAACTCGAGCATGCGGTACTCGGTGGGACCCAAGGGCACCGTCTGATCCCCGACCAGTACCCGGTGGCTCGCCTGATCGAGCGCGAGCCCGCTGAAGTCCACCCGCTCCCCGTCCGCATTGGGGCCGACGCGGCGCAGGACCGCATTGATGCGGGCCAGAAGCTCGCGCGGCGAGAACGGCTTGGTGACGTAGTCGTCCGCCCCGCCCTCGAGCCCGGCGACCTTGTCGCCTTCCTCGGCGCGCGCCGTGAGCATGATGATCGGCAGCTCGCGGGTTTCCCGGTCACGCTTCAGGGCACGCGTGAGCTCAAGTCCGCTCATGTCGGGCAGCATCCAGTCGACTAAGACCAGATCGGGACGGCGGTCGGCGAGCAGGGCGCGGGCCGCACGACAATCCTCGGCCTCGCGCACCTCAAAGCCGGCGCGCTTCAGGCCGAACGCGATCATCTCGCGGATCGGGCGCTCATCCTCGACGATCAGGACTTGTTTCGCGGACATTCGATGCAGACGGTCATGGCGCGCGTATGTTTAGGCCACATCATTACAGATTGATGACTATCCGGGGCTTACAGCCGCATTCCTTGTCATTTCCGTGACGGCGGCTCGGCAACCCTATCGCGCAGGTACACCGGCACCGCATCCTGGGGCTCGAGCGTTCTGCCCGCGGCGACCTCGCTCACCGCCAGCCGCGCGACGACGCCGGCGGCCGGTAGCCGGTCGGGATGCACGGCCGAGAGCGCCCCGGCGAGCCGCTGACCCAGCTCGGGGTAGGCCGAAAAGCCGCGGCCGGTACCGTGGCAGGGCCAGGCGAGCGCGTCCGGCCGATCGACCAGCGCTGGCGAACCCACCGACTCAGGTCCCGCGGCTTGCGCCTGCCCTTGCGGATCGCGCCCGAAGTACCCCCAGTACACCTCTTTCAGGCGCGCATCCGCGCACACCAGCACGGATGCCGCTTCGGGGGCGGCATCCAGCTCGGCCTGCGCGAGCGCCCGCAGATCGGAGACCGGCACCACCCGACGTTCGGCCGCAAAGGCCAGGCCCTGCGCCACGCTCGCCGCCAGACGCACGCCGGTGAAGGCGCCGGGTCCTCGCCCGAAGGCAATCGCATCGAGCTCGCGCAGCTGCACGCCGCTCTCGCCGAGCACGTCATCGACCATGGTGAGAATGCGCTCCGCATGGCCGCGCTCTATGGCCTCGAAGCGCGCGAACACCTTGCCTGCTAGCAGCACCGCCGCCGAGCAGGCTTCCATCGAGGTGTCGAGTGCGAGAATCTTCATCGCTGCCTCAACGGTGCCGCCGCAGGAACTGCGCGGTCTCGTCGGCGTCGCGCGTACGTGTCATCGGCGGCAGCACCGACAAGAGCGCGCGGCCGTAGGAGCGCTCGGAGAGCCGGCGATCGCAGATCACGACCGCGCCGTAGTCCTCTTCGCTGCGGATCAGACGGCCCACGCCTTGTTTGAGCGCAAGGGCTGCCTCCGGCAGCTGAAATTCGCGGAACGGGTTGCCGCCGCGCGCTTCGATGTGCTCGATGCGCGCTTTCACCAGCGGATCCTCCGGCGAGCCGAAGGGGAGCTTGTCGATGATGACCAGGCGCAGCGCCCCACCCTTCACATCCACTCCTTCCCAGAAGCTCGCCGTACCCAGCAGCACCGCATTACCGTCGGCGCGGAAATCCGCGAGCAGCCGCTCGCGCGGGGCCTCGCCCTGCACGAGCAGCCGATAGGGCGGCTCGCGACCCCAGCGCTCGCGCAGCTGCGCGGCCGCCTGGGCGAGCGCACGATGACTGGTGAAGAGCAGGAAGGCGCCCCCGCGCGAGGCTTCGAGCAGCGGCAAGGCGGTCTCGAGCACCGCCGCCGCGTGCGCGGGAGATGCCGGCTCGGGCAGATCGGGCGGCAGGTAGAGCAGGCTTTGACGCTCGTAATCAAACGGACTCTCGATCCGCAGGGTGGGCGCATCGCCCAGGCCCAGCCGCGCGGTGAAGTGCGCGAAATCCTCACCCACCGAGAGCGTCGCGGAGGTAAAGATCCATGCGCAGCGACGGCCCGTGACCAGACCCTGAAAGCGCTCGGCGACATCGAAGGGGAGCAGGTGCAGGACGAAGCTGCGATCGGAGCATTCGAAGGAGCGGGCGCCCTCGAGCGCCGTGGTACCCGCGATGCGCTGCAGCTGCACGGCGAGCTCATTGGCGCGCTCGGCAAGCCCGCCCACCGGTTCCTCGGGCTCGCGCGCGCCCAACGCGGTCGCCAGTGACTCGAGCCGGTCGGCGAGCTCGTGCGTGGGCTCATCGAGCGGACGCGGTGATTCATCCCACGCAACGCGGCCAGGCCGGCGGGGCAGCGCTGCGGCGAGCTCAGCCAGCGCGCCCTCCACCGCCGTGAGTGCGTTCGCCACCGCCTCGGTCCGCTCGCGCTCCTGACGCAGCGTCGCGATCAGCGTCTCGATGCCCCGGCTGCCGACGTTGGCGCCGAAGAACTGGGCCGCGAGATCCGGCAGCTGGTGCGCCTCATCGAGGATGATCGCATCGGCGCTCCCCAGGATGTCGCCGAAGCCCCCCTCCTTCAGCGCCAGGTCCGCCAGCAGCAAATGGTGATTCACGATGACGATGTCGGATTCCTGCGCCTCGCGCCGCGCAGCGACGACGTGGCAGCGCGCGAACTCCTCGCAGCGCACCCCTAAGCAGTTATCGCGCGTCGAGGTGATGCGCGGCCACAGCGCATCCGTGTCAGACAGGCCGGGGACTTCGGCGAGATCGCCGGTCCGCGTCGTGCGCGCCCAGCGTTCGATCAGGGGCAGCTGCCGCTCACGCGGGGCCGCCGGCAGCAGGCCGAGCTCCTGGGATGCGCGCGCCAGACGATGCAGACACAGGTAGTTGGCCCGGCCCTTGAGCAGCGCGATGCGTGCGGGGCGGCCAATGGCGCCGGCGACGAGCGGCACATCCTTATTGAAGAGTTGATCCTGCAGGGTCCGTGTCCCGGTCGAGATGATCACCCGGGCGCCCGACAGCAGCGCCGGCACCAGGTAGGCGAAGGTCTTGCCGGTCCCGGTTCCGGCCTCGACGACCAGCGCCTCGCGGTGTTGCAGCGCTGCGGCTACGCGCTCGGCCATGTGCACCTGCTGGCGGCGGGCAATGAAATCGGGGAGTGCGCGCTTCAAGGCGCCATCGGGGCCGAAAACGTCGTCAATTTGCAGCATAAGCGTCTAGAGTGCCACGAACGTCGCGTTCCAGGACGCTCGCTCAGGATGCGGCTTTAGCCAGATATGATGCATGTTGCGCTGCAACGTTCCCGGACGGCAAAGGAGTCATGCGACAGCTGCGACCCGGGGCCAAAGGGAACACCCGGGAAGGGCGGTTTATACTTTTAGGTTACCCGGACGCGCAAAGTCCGACCGGAAAACCCGCATGGCCACAGCACCGCACGCGATCCTGCCCCTCCCCGAGCTCAGTCGAGCTGTCACCGGATGGGTGGAGCAGGTCCGGCAGCTCACGCAGCCCGCCGCTGTGCATTGGTGCGAAGGTTCCGCCGCCGAGATCCGCGATCTCACTGCAAAGCTGGTCGCCTCAGGGGAGCTCAAAGAACTCGCCGCCGCACAGTATCCGGGCTGTCACCTCGCGCGCTCTCATCCCAGCGACGTGGCCCGCGTCGAGCATCTGACGTTCGTGTGCACGCGCTCGAAAGAGGATGCCGGCCCCAACAATCACTGGATGTCACCGGAAGTCGCGCACGAGAAGATGCGCGGCCTGTTCGCCGGCTGCATGCGCGGCCGCACGCTGTACGTCATTCCGTATTGCATGGGGCCGATCGATTCCCCCTTTGCGCGCTTCGGCGTGGAAATCACCGACAGCGCCTACGTCGTGCTCAACATGGCGATCATGACGCGCATCGGGCGCGCGGCGCTGGAGCGAATTGCCCGCACGGAGCAGTTCGTGAAGGGCCTGCACTCGATCGGCGAGCTCGACCCGGAGCGGCGTTTTATCGTGCACTACCCGGAGGAGCTTTCGATCGAGAGCTACGGCTCCGGCTACGGCGGCAACGCCCTCCTCGGCAAGAAATGCCACGCGCTGCGCATCGCCAGCTGGCAGGCACGCACCGAGGGCTGGCTCGCCGAGCACATGCTCATCGTCGGGTTGCAGAATCCGCGCGGCGAGACCCACTACATTGCTGCGGCCTTCCCCTCAGCCTGCGGCAAAACCAATCTCGCGATGCTGATCCCGCCGGAGTCGATGCCCGGCTGGAAGGTGTTCACCATCGGCGATGACATTGCCTGGCTTCATCCCGGCAGCGACGGACGGCTGTGGGCGATCAATCCCGAGGCCGGCTACTTCGGCGTGGTCCCGGGCACCAATGCCGCGACCAACCGCAATGCCTACGAGATGATCCAGCGCGACACCTTGTTCACCAATGTCGCGCTCACGGCCGACAATCAGCCGTGGTGGGAGGGACTCAAGACCGGCACGCCGGTCATCGATTGGCAGGGGCGCCCTTACGAGCCAGGCCACGGCCCCGCGGCCCATCCCAATGCGCGCTTCACCGTCGCCGCCAAGCGCAATCCCGGCTACTCCGCGCGCGCGGAGGATCCGAAGGGTGTGCCGATCACCGCGCTGGTGTTCGGTGGGCGCCGGCGCGAGGTCGCGCCGCTCGTGTACCAGGCGCGCGACTGGGCGCACGGCGTGCTGATGGGCGCATCCGTGGCCTCGGAGACCACGGCCGCCGCGACCGGCAAGGTCGGCGTCGTGCGCCGCGATCCGATGGCGATGCAGCCCTTCGCAGGCTACAACTTCGCGGACTACTGGCAGCACTGGCTCAATGTGGGCAGCAAGCTCACCCGCCCGCCGCACATCTTTCACGTCAACTGGTTCCGGCGCGATGCCAACAATCGCTTTCTGTGGCCGGGTTATGGCGAGAACCTGCGGGTGCTGTCCTGGATGCTCGAACGTGCAGCCGGCACCGCGGGCGCGATCGACTCACCGATCGGCCATCTGCCGCGGCCCCACGATCTCAATCTCAACGGGCTGGATGTGTCAGCAACGGCGCTGCAGGAGCTGCTGTCAGTGGATGATGCGCTGTGGCGGCAGGAGGCGGCCGATGTGCGCCATTACCTCGAGTCTTACGGCAGCCGCATACCGCAAGTGCTGCTGGAGAAGCTCACCGACGTGCAGCAGCGCCTAGGTGCCTGATTCGGTGTCGTAGTAGATCGTGAGCGGTGAGTCGGTATCGGGAAGCTTGCCGAGACCGATCAGTCCCTTGCCCTTGATCTGTACGCTGTCACGGCGTACGAACGCCTCTTCCCCATCATCGGTCTGCACGAAGGTGCCATTCGTGCTCTGATCGATCAGCACGAATTTGTGCCGGTTGATCTCGATGCGCGCGTGGAGCCTGGAGATGAGATTGCCCTTCACCACGATGCCGTTGTCTTCCGCGCGACCGATCGTGACGTGGGGATGCTGCTCATCGAGCACCACGACCTGATCCTGAAAGCGCAGCCGCAGGCGGATGGCCGGCGCGTTGCGGCCCGCGAGCGCGATCGCAGGCACCATGCTGGTGACATCCTCGGTCTGCCACAGCACCTCGTAGAGCGCGACCTCGTTCCCCTGACCCTTCAGCGTCGCCACGTCCACCTGACGTACCGCTGCGCGCCAGTGCGGTGAGAGCTGATCGATCATCGCCGAGGTCGTCATGATCTGAGCGGCCTTGGCCTGGCTCGTCATGCGGTTGGCGGTGTGGACGGTCGAGCCGAACACGTCGCGGCTCTCCAGCACCACCGGGCCGTAGTGACAGCCGATGCGGATCGCGACCGCCTGGCCGTCCACTTTGAGCTGGCTGTGGCGCGAGATCTGGTGCTGCATTTGGGCAGCCGCATTGAGCGCCTGATCGGCGCTCGGGAACGTCGACATGACCTCATCGCCCATCGTCTTGATGACCGTGCCCTGGAACTGCTCCGTGGCACTGCGCATCACGTCGATGCAGATCGCGACCATGTCGCGCGCACGCAGGTCGCCCATTTGCTCGTAGAGTCGAGTCGAACCGACTACATCGGCAAACAGGATGGCAAGCTCGATGTCTTTTCCCATGCAAGCAGGCGAAAAATCGCCATTTGGCGATGACTTAGGATTATACGCGACCGCCTCGGCCCGGCTACTGCAACAGCCCCGCGGCCTGCCGCAGCAGCTCGGCACCGGCGCCGGGCGCGCGAGCCCCTTCCGACAGCAGCCGCCGGTACTCACGCGCGCCGGGCTCGCCGTTCATGAGCCCGAGCATGTGCCGCGTGATCGAAGGCAGGCGCTGTTCGAGCACCAGCTCGCGCTCCACGTAGCGCGCCATACGCTCCAGCATCGCTTTGGCATCCTCCCGCGACTCGTCGGGATACAGCGACGCTTCGAGCTCGGCGAGCACCATCGGGCGATGGTAAGCCTCGCGCCCCAACATGACGCCGTCGTATTCGCTCAGCGCCTCGAGCACCGCATCGCGTGTGCGCAGGCCGCCATTCAAGATCACCGGCAGAGGCGCGAATGCGCGCCGCACCTCGCGCACGATGTCGTAGCGCAGCGGCGGGATCTGGCGGTTGTCCTTGGGCGAAAGTCCGCCAAGCACGGCTTTGCGCGCGTGCACGATGACCGCCGCAGCAGCGGCGTCGCGCACGGTCGCGATGAACCGATAGAGCGCTTCACGATCTGAGTCATCGAAGCGGGCCGCTGCCGCGGTGGCGGACGTGCCGCCGCCCGCGACGATGCCGATGCGTGTCTTCACCGTAACCGGAATGTTCACGGCCACGCGCATCGCAGCGACGCACTCGCCGACGCGCTCGGGCTCGGCCATGAGGCACGCTCCGAAATCTCCACTCGCCACGCGATCACTGGGACAGCCGCAGTTGAGATTGATTTCATCGTAGCCGGCATCCTCGCCCGCGCGCGCGGCGGCCGCGAGCTCGCGCGGCTCACTGCCTCCCAACTGCAGCGCGAGCGGATGCTCCTCCGGATCGAATGCCAGCAGCCGCTCTCGCCTGCCGCGCGTAATCGCGGCCGCGGTGATCATCTCGGTATAGAGCAGAGTGTGCTTCGAGAAGCCGCGCAGGAAGAAGCGGCAATGACGGTCCGTCCAGTCCATCATCGGAGCGACCGAGATCCGCCGGTCGATTATTCCTGCGGATTTCTGCGCTAAAACGCCTATCTTTCCAGTGCTTTCCATACTGCGCGTTACGGTGACGTTTCTGCGCGTTCAGGGCCGTTATCGAGTTGCGGAGGTGCCATATAGATGTCAAGAATAGCTTGACTCCTCCAGCAAGTTAGCATGGCAACGATACGTGCCCGCAGACGAGCCGATGGATCGACGCGGTATATGGCAGTTGTGCCCTGATGGGTGGCTCCGCTTGTTGAGACAGATTTCTGGTCGGGATAAGTGGATCTGTCTGGGCGGTTGATAATAATCGTCTCTCCTTTTCGGTCTTCGTCAATCGTCTTCCCCCGCGGTGCAGTCTCACGCCCGAAGGGCGGGAGAAGCTCCGGGTCTTCGGGGTATTTGAAACCCCGTATTGCCTTGACGCCCCTGTTACGGTGCGACGGGAAGGTCCATGTTGTGCATGACCGTGATGAGCCAGTGAGCCTTCTCTCTTGTCATCACGAAATTCAGAAGTCCTTTGCGCAGCGGGATCTCTTGGCCGTCACGAGTCTTGGCGCCCGTCAATTCCCACCACGCGTCGACCGCCGCTACATCGGGCTTTATGAAGCGAATCTTTGTGTCGACAATTCTCTGATGCGAATCCTTGAACGTCGTCGCGAACATCGGGGCGTGAAACTTCGCGATCTCGGTCCTACCATGCGCACTCATTCCGCGTACGTTGGTGAAATCAGCGTCGTCGGCGAAAACCATCGAGAAGGCCTCGGCGTCATGCTTGTTCCACGCCTCGACGAAGGCCGTCAACACCTTCCGGACGGCAGTTTTCTCGTCGGTAGTGACATTGGCGTCAGCGCCCATGGCTACGCCACTTACATAGGCCGAGATCGCCAGGAACATCGCGATAGACACGCTCCTCATTGGTTGATCTCC
>Ga0335080_10007030_pt1 | contig 11654 bp, 7 predicted proteins | sample Lox_Sample_34_FD_206720 | JGI IMG/M metagenome (GOLD analysis project Ga0335080, IMG submission 206720) | Soil microbial communities from Loxahatchee National Wildlife Refuge, Florida, United States - Lox_Sample_3.4 | ecosystem: Environmental > Terrestrial > Soil > Wetlands | place: USA: Florida...
CGGTCGTGCCCGGTACAACCCCGGCGTGGGCGGTCGGGCGGAGGTGGCGGTGCTCGGCGGCGACCTCGGCGACAAGATCTTCTTCGGCCGCGAGTGCTGGGACAAGGCCGAGTCGCTGGTCTTCAAGGCCACCGCGCTCTGCTCGCTCGGCGACGTCCCGGGCACCGGGAGCTGCACCTGGACTGTGAGCGGCAACGAGGCCGCCTGCGACGTGGTGCTGGCCACCGGCGAGCGTCCGTACGTGGACCCCTCGGACCAGGACGACACCAGCGTGGATCCGGACGCCCCGGCCACCGACGTCCCGGCGCTGCCGGCGACCATGCCCACCGGCAACGACTGACGCTGCGGACGCCCGCCGGGGGCCGCACCCCCGGGCGAGCCCAGGCCCCGACCGCTCCCAACCCCGGGCGGTCGGGGCCTTCTCGTTCCGGGCGATCGGCGGAGCGGGCCGGCCCGTGTTACACGGACCGGCCCGCCATGCCGTCCGAGCTCGAACGGGAGGTCGCCCGCCGGCGCACCTTCGCCATCATCAGTCACCCCGACGCGGGGAAGACCACGCTCACCGAGAAGCTCCTTCTCTACGGCGGGGCCATCCACCTCGCCGGGAGCGTCAAGGCCCGCCGCGCGCGCCGCCACGCCACCTCGGACTGGATGGAGCTGGAGAAGGAGCGCGGGATCTCCGTCACCTCCTCGGTGCTCCAGTTCGACTACCACGGCCACGCGGTCAACCTGCTCGACACCCCGGGCCACCAGGATTTCTCCGAGGACACCTACCGGACGCTCTCCGCCGCGGACAGCGCGGTGATGCTCATCGACGCCGCGAAGGGCGTCGAGCCGCAGACCAAGAAGCTGTTCCAGGTCTGCCGGATGCGGGCCATCCCCATCTTCACCTTCGTCAACAAGCTCGACCGGTACGGGCGGGCCCCGCTGGATCTCATGGACGAGCTGGAGCAGGTCCTGGGCATCCGGGCCTACCCGATGAACTGGCCGATCGGCATGGGGCCCGAGTTCCGGGGCGTGTACGACCGGGCGGAGCGCGCGGTCCACGTCTTCTCCTCGGAGGGGACGCACGGCGAGGCCGAGGTGAAGGAGCGGGCCGTCTCGCTCGACGCGCCGGAGATCGCCGAGGTCCTCTCCCAGGCCGAGCTGACGCAGCTCCGCGAGGACGTGGAGCTCCTCGACGTGGGCGGGGACGCCTTCAGCCGCGAGAAGAGCGACCGTGGGCAGATCACCCCCATGTTCTTCGGGTCGGCGATGACCAACTTCGGCGTCCGCCCGTTCCTGGACGCCTTCCTCACCCTCGCCCCACCGCCGGCGCCGCGCGGCACCGACCGGGGACCGCAGCCGCCCACCGCCGAGCGGTTCAGCGGTTTCGTCTTCAAGATCCAGGCGAACATGGACCCCGCCCACCGCGACCGGATCGCCTTCATCCGGGTCGTCTCGGGCCGCTACGTGAAGGGGATGAACGCTCACCACGTGCGCCTGGGGAAGTCGGTCCGGCTCGCCAACCCCAGCCAGTTCATGGCCGCCGAGCGCACCGCCATCGAGGAGGCCTGGCCGGGGGACGTGATCGGCCTCTTCGACCCCGGCCTCTACCGGATCGGTGACACCCTGGTGGAGGGCGAGCCGTTCCGCTTCGACGGCGTTCCGCGCTTCTCGCCCGAGCACTTCGCCGTGGTGCGGAGCAAGGACCCGCTCCGGCGCAAGCAGGTGGAGAAGGGCCTCGAGCAGCTGGGCGAGGAGGGCACCATCCAGATCTTCCAGCAGCTGCAGATGGGCATGCGCGACCCGATCGTCGGCGTGGTGGGCGCGCTCCAGCTCGAGGTGCTCCAGTACCGCATCGAGCACGAGTACGGCGCGGCGATCACCCTCGACCGGCTCCCGTACGCGCATGCCCGCTGGGTGGTGGGAGAGCACTTCGACCCGCGCTCGTTCGACTGGGAGGGCAACCGCCAGACGGTGCAGGACCGCGACGGGCTTCCCCTGGTGCTCTTCCGGGACGACTGGGCGCTCGACCATGCCCGCGAGAAGCACCCGGATCTGAAGTTTCTCGCCGAGGCGCCCCAGCTGCAGCAGGGACCGTCCGATCGCGCCGCCGGAGCCTCGGCCTAGGCGACGCTCCGCTCGGGGGTCACCATGGGGGCGGGAACCATCACCGGCACCCGGCGCGGTCCCCAGGCCCTGGCCGGATCGGCCCACAGCCAGCGCGGGGTGATCCGCATCTGGCCGCCCTCGTGGGTGAAGACCCGGACCCGGCCGAGCTCCGTGGAGCTCCCGGCGTTGTAGAGCGCCAGCGGTCGCCTGGTGTCGGTGAAGAGGTGGATCTCCCGCGGCACGTGGCGATGCCCGTGCAGCACCAGGTCGCAGCGGCCCTGGACCCGCTCCAGCAGCTCGCGGCCGAGGGGCAGCTCGCCGGAATAGGGGAGGCGGAGCCGCTCGCTCACCCGCTCCAGCCAGCTCTCGACGGGGAGCGCCACCAGGTGGTGGTGCATGAGGACCGCCACCAGCGAGCGCTCCGGCGCCGCGTCGAGCGCGGCGTCCACCTCGTCCAGCATCCGGCGGGTCAGCTCGCCGTGGCAGGCCCAGTAGCTCCGGTTGTGCTCCGCAGTCGAGTCCACCAGGACCAGGTAGAGCCCCGGATGCTCCTCCACCGCGACCCGCCGCCCCTTCATCAGGGCCCGGCCCGCGTCGTCGCCGACCCGGTCGTGGTTCCCGGGCACCACGGTGAGCCGCCCCTGGCGGAGCAGCGGCGCGAAGGCATCGAGGAAGAGCGACATCTCCACGTCCCGGCCCTTGTTGGTGATGTCACCCGTGACGACCACCCGGTCGATCGACGACTCGATGAGGGCCTGGCAGAGGGCCCGCGCCATCGCCTCGCGCGCCGCCCCCTGCCCGAAGTGCAGGTCGGAGAGATGCGCCAGGGTCTGCGAGGTCATGCCCTGAGATCTGACATCACCGCGGAGGCAGTGCCGTGGAGCCCGGGCAAACTCTCGGCGAAACCGGTGAAGGCCCCGTCTCCTCGGCGATCCGGAGCGGCAAGCGGGACCAGGCGGCTCCCGGAGTGCACCCGCAGCCGATTCCCGCGCCATTCCACCGTCCGGGCGAAGAGGCCGTGCACCCAGGCGAGGAAGAGAAGGGCGTCCTTCACCCACACCGCACCGAACGCCTGCCAGCTGAACATCTCGCGCCGGAGCCGGCTGAACGCCACGGCGTCCAGGGTGGGCTTGAGCACCGCGCACACCGCGAGGGTGGTGGCAGCCCCGGAGGTGGGCCGGAGTGCGAAGCCGATCACCGCGAGGGGGATGGGGTTGAGCAGCGACTCGGCCAGGTAGGTCGGGAAGCTGATCGCCGTCCGGTGGATGACGCTCCAGCGGAGGTAGCGGCGGAAGAAGTGCCCGACGCTCTTCTCCACCGCGATGTTCCACACCGGAAGGCTCGACACCGCCACCCGGGCCCGGAGCTCGCGCCGGATCCGGTTGCCCAGCGCGTGGTCCTCGGCCAGGACGTTGGCCACGGACTCGAATCCGCCGAGCAGCTCGAGGTCGTGGCGCCACAGCGCCATCGACTTGCCGACCACCAGGCCCTTCCCCGCCACACGCTTCGCCGCCACCATCCCGGAGGCCACGGTCGAGGAGAGGTGCACGTTGTCGAGGAGCGCCCCCAGCGTCCGTTGCCCGGCCCCGCCCACCGGATGGGTGACGCACCCCACGCCGGGCCGCGACAGGTGCGCGGCGATGTCCGGCAGGTATCCGTCCGGCACCCGGACGTTCGAGTCGCTGATGACCAGGAGGTCGTGCCGCGCGGCCCGGGCCATCCCCACCAGCTGGTTCACCTTCGGGTTGAGCCCGACCTCGCGCTCCTGCCGGACCAGTCGCATCCGCCCCGGCCAGCGCCGCACCGCCTCCTCGGCGACGGGCCACGCCGGGTCCTCCGGGGAGCGCACTCCGAGGACCACCTCGTACTCGCCCGCGTACGGCAGGGCGGCGAACGAGGCGAGGTTCGCCTCGAGATCGTCATCCGCTCCGCAGAGGGGCTTCAGCACCGAGATGCCTGGCCAGGAGGTGGGCACGAGCGCCGGTCGCCGGACGTGCCACACCGTCAGCCCGAGCATCACCGCCAGGGCAGCCACGCCCGCCACCGCCGCGGCGAGGAGAAAGAGTCCCAGGGTTGCCATGCCAGCCCGATCTCCTGACGGGCACGCGCCCTGGGTCTGCCGGGACGTCCGGCGGAGCCCCCGGCGACCGTGCCCTGCTCCGAGGTCGGGATCGCAGTGTCCACGACCCACGGGTCGGATCGGGCACGGCCCGGAAACACCTTCGTGCCGTCGGTGACGACGGTCCATCTTCCGCAGGGATGGGGGGTGGCTGGACGCCGGATGCAGAAGTGATCTGGAATCGGCGGTGCAAGGCCGATCGAAAGGAAGTTCCTCCGGTGCTTCTCGCTGCCACGTCGCCCCTTCCGGTGTCTCCCTGGGACCTCCTCGCTCCGCTCGCCGCGGTCACTGCGCTGCTGCTGCTGAGCCTGGTGGGTCGCCGGGCGCCGGTGTGGGTGCGCCGCACCCAGCGTCGCGACCGCCGCTGACCTCCCGCCGTCAGCGAAACGGTCGAAGCACCTCGCCGCGATGACCGGCCGCGCGGAGCACCAGCCCCTCCCGCGACCGCCGTGCCGCCGACGGCCCGATGAGCCAGCCCACCGGCTCGCTCCGGCGACAGGTCTTCTTCAGCCAGGTCTCGAGGTCGACGAAACGGCGACGGAACCGGTCCGGCGCGGCGTCGCGGCGGCCCGTCTGGGGAGTGACGTCCAGCTCGGCCCAGAGCTGCCCCGCCACGAGAGCACCGTCGTCATCCACCTGCGAGCGCTCCCAGAAGACGACCGGTGAGCGGACCTCGTCGACCCGCCAGGCCCCCCGGTCCGGGCCTCGCTTGACCCGGTCCACGAGCACCGGCCCGAGGTCCGCCGCGGCCAGGTAGAGCTCGGGCGGAAGCCGGTCGAACGTCTCCGGTCCCGCCACGAACGGCTTCCAGTCCGGCGGAACGCGCCGCGGGTACACCTCGTACGGGGTCTGGGCCAGGAAGCGGAGGAAGGCGCGCTCGTCCTCGGCGTCGAGCAGCGGCTTGAGCACGTTCGCCATCGGACGCCAGCGTATGCTGCGGGCGCGCGTCTCGCCTCCCGCCCTCCAGCGGGTCGGCGGTCGCGACCGCGGACGTCGCCTCCCACCGACGCGCCTGAGGGAGCATTGCCGCACCCCGGACCTGGCGCGCAGACTCTCGGACGTGGCCGCCGCCCTCGACGCGCTCCGCGCACGCATGCACGAGCTCCGGGACCTGGGGGGAATCCTCGGGCTCATGAGCTGGGACCAGGAGACCTACCTCCCGGCGAAGGCGGGTCCGGCCCGCGCGGCGCAGCTGGCCACGCTCCAGGGCCTCTACCACCAGCGGCTGGTCGCTCCCGAGGTGGGCGACTGGCTGGAGCAGGCGGAACGAGGCGAGGCCGACGCCGAGACGCGGGCCATGCTCAAGGTCTTCCGGCGCGAGCGAGACCACGCGGTCCGGGTGCCCGAGTCACTGGTCCGGGCGCTCGCCGAGGCCCAGTCCGCCGGGCTCGAGGCCTGGCGCATCGCCCGGAACGAGCGAACCTTCGTCCGGTTCGCGCCGGCGCTGGAGCGGCTCCTCGAGCTGCGGCGGGAGCAGGCCGATGCCATCGGGCACGGCGGCGAGCGCTACGACGCGCTGCTCGACCACTTCGAGCCGGAGATGACCACCGCCCGGCTGCTCCCCGTGCTCGAGCGCCTCCGATCCGCGCTGGTCCCCCTGGTCGACGCCCTCGACGGCGCGCTGGACGGGCCGGAGGTCTTCGACGGCCGCATCTTCAATCCCGAGCGGCAGTGGCAGTTCACCGTCGAGCTCCTCGAGCTCCTGGGGTTCGACCTGCAGGCCGGGCGGCAGGACCGGAGCATTCACCCCTTCACCGGCGGGACGCACCCGACCGACGTCCGGCTCACCACTCGCATCGACCCGAAGAATCCCTCGCCGGCGGTGTTCGGGACGCTCCACGAGTTCGGCCACGGCCTCTACGAGCAGGGCTTTCTGCCGGCGCACCACCGGACGCCGCTCGCCGCCGCCCCCTCGATGGGGCTGCACGAGTCCCAGTCCCGTCTGTGGGAGAACCTCGTCGGCCGGAGCCTTCCGTTCTGGGGATTCCTCTACCCGCGGCTCCGGTCCGCCTTCCCCGAGCCGCTGGCCGGGGTGGAGCTGGAGGACTTCCACAGGGCCATCAACCGGGTGCGGCGCTCGGCGATCCGCGTCGAGGCCGACGAGGTCACCTACAACCTGCACATCGTGCTCCGCACCGCGCTCGAGGTCCGCCTGCTTCGCGGCGAGCTCGCGGTGGCCGACCTGCCCGAGGCCTGGAACCTCGAGATGGAGCGCACGGTGGGCGTTCGCCCGCGCGACGACGTGGAGGGCGTGCTCCAGGACATCCACTGGGCCCACGGCGAGTTCGGCTACTTCCCCACCTATGCGCTGGGGAACCTGTACGCGGCGTCCCTGATGCGGGCCGCGGAGCGGGCGCTCCCGAGGCTGTGGGACGAGATCGCTCGCGGAGAGCTGGGTTCGCTCAGAACCTGGCTCGGCGAGCAGATCCACCGGCACGGGGCGTGGGGGTCCGCCGAGGAGCGCGTCCAGGCCGTGACCGGCCACGGCCTGACCGATACCGACTTCCTCGCCTACCTGCGAGCGAAGTACGGCGCGCTCTCGGGTCGACCGCTCGACGGTTCCGGCAAGAGTCCTTGACTGGCCCCGGTGGACGCTCCGTTCTCAGAGCTCGAGCACGTGCTCTCCGCTGCGCGCCGTCCGCGCGGTCACCCGCACCCGCTCGCCCACCTCCGGAGCGCTCGCCGGGACGGGCGAGGTCCTCGACCGCGTCACCCGCACCCCGCTCGCCGGTGCGCCGCCGGGGTCCTGGAGCGCGAAGCCGAACGCGCCCGAGCTGCTCTTCCAGCGGGCGACGACGATGCCGGTCACTGCCACCGGGAGCCCCGGACCCCACTCGCCGATCAGCCGGTGGACGTCGTCCGAGGGCGGGGCGGGGACCCCGGCCGTCGGCTCGACGCCGTCGAGGCCGTCACAGCTGGCGAGGGCGAGGACCGAGAGAACCGTCGGTCCCGACTGCTGCTGCCAGATCCCCGCGAGGGCGGACACCGGGGAGCCGTCGGCCCAGCGGGCGCGGCAGCTCGGCTTCGGACCGAGGTAGGCGTAGGTGTCGACCGCGATCGTCTGGCCGGCCTCGTCCAGCACGGCGAACCCGTCGCAGTAGCTCCCGCTCGGCACCGCGCAGGGCACGGTGCGGACCACGCCGCTCACCTCGACGCGGACCCGCATGTCCGTGAACGGGCCAGGCCCTGCGTCGGGGCGCAGCTCGGCCGGCTCCGCGCGTCGACTCGGCGGCAGCTGGAGACCCCGCCCGAGCACCTCGATGCCAGGCCCGTGCTCCGGTGACCAGATTCCTCCGTCTCGTCGCGCCGCGAGGTCCTCGTCGGGAGACGGCGGCGTCTCCCCGCCCGAACACCCCGAGCAGCCCACCGCCCCCAGGACCAGCAAGACCGCGCAGATCCGCATCGACCCCTCCCCGGGGCGCGGGAGAAGCAAGTGGCTCGCCAGAGCGGCGGCTCATCCGGGGCCTCGCGGCACGGCGACGGACCCAGTTCCTCCTCCTCGGCGCGCGCACGGCCGGACGGATCCACCGACCGAACCCGTCACGCAACACGTCCCGGCGGAACCTGGCACCCGGAGCTCGCATCCGGCCTGCCAGCCTCGGCACGACACGCCGTCGCGACCGCACGGTCACCGCCGGCGTCGCCTCGCCTCCGGATCACCCGAAGCATGCCGCGCCGCACCGAGCCCGCCTCCACGGTGTCTCCGAGACGATTGCCGCTCCGCGCCGCGGGGAGGGGCAGAATCGACTCACCATCGGAGGTTGCGGCGCCCGGCCCGGAGTTGAGCCAGAGTGCGCCCCGACGCAGCGGACACGGGAGGGGTGAGATGCTGCAGACCAGACGCGTCGGGGGATGGGTCGGCGCTGCGCTCCTCGCGGCCGCGCTGCTGGGCCGGCCGGCGCACGCCGGCGGCGGCGGGGACGCGAGCGATGGCCTCGGGTACTTCAAGAACTACTTCGTCACCGGCGACTACGTGGCGGCGGGCGTCGGCCTCCAGCGCACCGGCGTGAACGGGTTCGCCACCGGGACCATCACCATCGATCCGTCGCAGATTCCCGCCGGCGCCGAGCTCCTCGCCGCCTATCTCTACTGGCAGACCATCTCCACCAGCGGCGCGCCCGACCCATCGGCGCTCCGGGGCGCGAAGTTCAAGGGCAACGACATCAGCCAGAGCGCGGTGCTGCTGGGGAAGGCGGGATCGGTCCCGTGCGGAGACCCCGACGGCGACGATGACGACGACGACGCCTGGCACCGCGCAAGGGCCACCTGGTCCTTTCGTGCCGACGTGATGCCCTTCTTCCCCCGCATCCGTCCGACGAGCCCCAACGCTCCGGTGCAGGTCGCGTTCACCGGAAGTCACCAGGTCACCCTCCCCGACATGGGGAGGAGCAACCGCCTCCCGACGACGCTCGGTGCAGCGCTGGTCATCGTCTACCGGGTGACCGGCTACGACGCCACCACCGGGTACCAGCTTCCCCGCCTCCCGCTCCGCTCCATCGTGCTCTTCGACGGGGGCGACACGCTCGACAGGCGCAGCAGGACGCTGCAGCTCACCCTGGAGGGCTTCTACGAGGCCTCGCGTGTCTCGCCCCAGGCCCGGATGAGCATCCTCGTCGGCGACGGCCAGTCCAGCAAGAGCGAGCGGGTGCAGATCCGCAGCACCGCCTCGCCCGCCGACAACCAGCTCGTCGCGGTCAATCCCTTCCGGGCGAACACCGGCTTCGAGGCGGTCACCTTCCCGAACGTCCCCCTCGAGGCCGGGGCGATGAAGGCCACGGTGACCATCGACCCGGGGAAGAAGGGCTGCTTCGACTGCATCAGCCTCTCGGCGGTGGTGCTCAGCACGGTGGTGCAGGACCGGGACGGCGACGGCCTCCTCGACGTCTGGGAGGCGAGGTCGGAGTGGAGCAACAAGCCGAGCCGTCTCGCCTCCGTCTACTCCGGGTGGCCGCTGGCCGATCCGACCGGCGCTCTGCTCCCCGACCTGGGCACGATGGGGGCCAGCCCCGACGTCCAGGACGTCTTCGTTGAGATCGACTACCTCACCGGCAGCGACGGGCACACCCACCTTCCCGCGAGGAGCGCGCTCCAGTCGGTGGCCACCGCGCTCCAGAACGCCGGCCCCCGCCCGAGCCTGGTGAAGAGCGGGGCCTGCCTCTCCACGGCCGCGCCCGGTCAATGCCCGATCCACGTCCACCTCGACGTGGGCGCGAACGATCAGCCCACCGCCGGCTTCGATCCCGGGTCCTGCGCCTCGGCGAGCACCTGGACCCCGGACTGCGCCATCGTCCCCGCGGCGCTGGCGATGGGTGGCAACCCCATCCCCGAGACGCCCTGCTCGGCCGCCGGCCTCACGCCCTCCGGAGAGAAGTGCGCGTTCCCCGGCTTCCCCGGGGTGGTGGGCTGGAAGAGCGGCTTCCGGGCCTACCGCGACGCTCCCATCGACCGCGCCCACGGCTCGGTGGCCTGCAGCGCGGGCCAGGCCGGCTGCGAGCTCCGGATGCCGCGCACCCGGAAGGACATCTTCCACTACGTCCTGTTCGCGCACGCGCTCGGCCTCGCCTCGGTGGAGAACCCGGCCGTTCCGGCGAACACGTCGGGCATCGCCGACTCGAGCGGCGGAGATCTCATGGTCACCCTCGGCCTCTGGGACGCTCAGACCGGGACCCCGTTCGTCCAGGGCTCGACCCTCCTCCACGAGCTCGGCCACAACCTGGGGCTCAAGCACGGCGGCGTCGTTCCCTCGGGGAGCATCGAGCCGAACTGCAAGCCCAACTACCAGAGCGTGATGAACTACCTGTTCCAGGTGCGCGGCCTCCTCACCTCGGGGGGCGTGCCGGTCATCGACCTCTCGCGTCAGGAGCTGCCAGCGCTCAGCGAGTCCGCGCTGGTGGAGACCTTCGGCCTCGGCGCGGCCACGCCGTACCTGACCAGCTGGTACGCCCCCGCCTCGGGGAGCTTCATCGACTCCGGGCTCCACACCTCGCCCGCGACCCGGCGGTGCGACGGCACGCCGCTCTCCGCCTCCGATCCGGCCTACGTCCGGATCGACGGGGTCGCCAGCACGAGCACCTCGCTCGACTGGAACGCCAACGGCCAGATCGCCGGCACCGACGCGCAGGACGCCAACTTCGACGGGGTGACCGGGGAGGCCTTCACGGGGTCGAGCGACTTCAACACCATGGATCTCCGGCAGGTCGGCGCACGCCGGGCGATCGGAAGCCCCTCGCTCAGCTACAGCGTCATCGATCCTGCGACCGGCGTCGCCCCGGTGCCTCCCGCTCCGGCCGTCGGCGGCGGGCTCTCGCTTGACACCACCGGCTTCGGGGACCTCGGGTTCGGGGATCTGGGGTTCGGGGACCTCGGGTTCGGCGACCTGGGGTTCGGGGACCTTGGGTTCGGCGACCTGGGCTTCGGGGACCTCGGGTTCGGAGATCTCGGGTTCGGCGACCTGGGCGCCCCGGCTCCCGACGGGACCGCCGGCAGTGGTGACCTGACCCTCGAGACGGCGGCCAACGCCGGCGGTGGCTCGCCGCCGAGCGGGCTCACCGCGACCATCGTCCAGACCCGCTCTTGCCGGAACGCGGTCCAGCTCGCCTGGAACGCGCCCAACGTGGGGACGCCCATCTCGTACCAGGTCTACCGGGTCCAGGGGCCGACGGTCACCCCGAAGAACTTCGCGCGGCGCAAGCTCGTCGCCAGCGTCCCGGGGAACGTCACCACCGCGCTCGACCAGGAACGGATCGGGGACGGGGACCACGACCGGGACGACGTGTTCACCTACTTCGTCGTGGCCACGCTTCCGCCGCCCCCGGGCTGCGTCCCGACGCCGGCCTACAACTGCGTCGACAACCAGCAGAGCACGGTGTCGAACTTCGCCACCATCACCCGGTAGCCCTCAGCGGGCGGCGGCCACGCCTGCTCGCCGGCGGATCTCGGCGAGCAGCGGGTCCTCGCCGGCCTCGCCGCGGAGCGCGAGGTAGCGGCGATACGCATCGGCGAAGCCCGCGGTGTGCAGGCCCTCGCGGACGCGGCCAAGGTAGTACTCGAGCGGAGGGTAGAAGCCGAAGGTCGGCTCCTCGTCGAGGAAGAGCGAGAGCGCCTCGCCTCGGCGGGTCACGCACCGATCCAGCTCCGAGTCCGCCTGGGCGAACGCGCCTGCCTCCAGGTAGGCCCGCCCCAGCTCCAGCCGGCCGATCCAGGTGTCGAGAAGTCCGTTGGCCTCGCCGAGGAGGGCGATGGCCTTGCGCGGATCTCCCGACGCGAGGGCCAGCTCTCCCTCCAGGATGCGGGCATAGGCCCGGGGCTCGGCCGGGAGCTCGTCGGCCAGGAGCTTGACGAGGCCCCGGGCGTCGCTGGCGTCGCCGGTCAGCGCGTAGATCCGGCCGGCGAGGAAGCGGATCTTGATCGTCTGGCTGGTGAGGAGGGCCTGGCGCGCGGC
>Ga0335080_10007031_pt1 | contig 11654 bp, 10 predicted proteins | sample Lox_Sample_34_FD_206720 | JGI IMG/M metagenome (GOLD analysis project Ga0335080, IMG submission 206720) | Soil microbial communities from Loxahatchee National Wildlife Refuge, Florida, United States - Lox_Sample_3.4 | ecosystem: Environmental > Terrestrial > Soil > Wetlands | place: USA...
CCGCGCCGCTGGGAGTGCGCAGCCATGATCTTCACCTGGCCGCCTCCGTGGCCCGCTACCACCGCGGGGCTCTGCCCCGCGCCCGCCAGAAGGCCATGCGCTCGCTTTCTTCCCGGGAGGACCGGCAGCACGTCCGGCGCCTGGCCGCCATTCTGCGCCTGGCCAATGCCCTCGATGCCGACCGCTCCGGAAGAATCCACAATGTGAAGGTGCATCGCCTGAACGGATTTTTCACCGTCGCTGCCGCCGGATATTCCTCCCGCGACCCTTTGGCAGAGACCGTGGCCGGCGCCCGCCACATGCTCGAGATGCAACTCCGCCGCCCAGTGATGGTGAAGCCTTGGCGCCTCAAGGCGGGCGCATGATTTCCGGGCAGCCAACTCGCCACTTCCAACCTGCCGCCGTCTGTCGTAGCTTCACTGCATGACCCATGCGCAACTGGTCCAACGAGCCATCCAGTGGTTGCGGTCGTATCGCTGCGGAGTTGTGCTCTCCGAGCAGGCCTGCTCCAGCGGAGAAATGCCCGATGCTATCGGCTGGAAACGCGCCTGCCATTCGGTGGTGGTGGAATGCAAAGTTTCGCGCGCTGATTTCCTCGCCGACCGTTGCAAGCCCTGGCGTGAGAAGCCGAAAACCGGCCTGGGGTGCGAGCGCTTCTACCTGGCCCCGCCCGGCTTGCTCTTGCCGCATGAACTTCCCCCCGGCTGGGGTCTGCTCGAGTGCCATCGCCGCGAGATTGAGATCGTTAGGCCTTCCGCCAGCGGCCTGCGCTCCGCCATCGGCTTTCGTCACGAGATGAATCTTTTGCTCGCCAGCCTGCGGAGAGTGGAAGTGCGCATCGAGCCGCAGTCCATCACGGATTTTCTCAAATGGAAAAACCGCATGGCGGAATACAACGGCGGGGCCTTGCCTGCGGAACTCCAGCCAGTCGAGCAGGAGAGCAATTTCTTTCTTTCCAGACCTGAGAACTGAGACCCCAAGGCTGAGAACTGTGGGTCAAGGGGCCGGGGCTCCGGAACCCGGCTCCACTCGCGCCCGGCCGGTCTTGGCTGTGGCGAAACCACCACCCTTAAGCTGCAGCCAACGAAAACCGGGCTGGTTAGCCCGGTTTTGTTAAGGCGTCGAGTTGGGATGCGGTTACATCGCAGCGCGGCGCGCGCTGGTGCGGGGAATGCGCCTGCCCCAATTGTGGGCGAGGCCGGTTTCCCGAACTGCATTGCCTCGCGCCAGCTGAAAACTCTGAGGAGCGAGGAAACAGACGGGGAGGTAGGTGCACGCCCAGTTCCAATCTATCAACTCAACCAATGCTGTATTAGATTCTTTTAATCTATTGATGGATAACGTATTACATCGCCGCTCTTGCTGCCGTCACCCAGGGGTGGCCGTCCGAAAGAAGCAAGCTTTTGCACAGATAGCTCCAGCCGGCTACATCTCCCGCCGGCCTTCCATGGCCTTCAGCATGGTGATTTCGTCAGCGTACTCGATATCGCTGCCCACCGGAATGCCGGTGGCGATTCGCGTCACCTTCAACCCGGCGCGGCGCAGCTGGCCCGAGAGATAAGTGGCAGTGGCTTCTCCTTCGACCGTGGGATTGGTCGCCAGGATGACCTCATCCGCCTGCCCGCCTTCCACTCGCTTCATCAGATTGGCAATGCGCAACTGCTCCGGCCCCACGCCGTGCAGGGGCGAAATCGCCCCGTGCAAAACGTGATAGACGCCGTTGTAGTGCCGTGTCTTTTCAACCGCCGCGATGTTGGTAGGCTCCTCGACTACGCAGATAATTTTCTGATTGCGGGTAGGGCTTGAGCAATAGACGCACGGGTCCACATCGGTGATGTTGTTGCACACTGAGCACAGGCGCAGGCTGGCCTTCACCTCGCGCACCGCGGCGGCCAGCGCCTCGGCGTCATCATCGCTTGACCGCAGGATGTGAAACGCCAGCCGCTGCGCGCTCTTGCTGCCGATGCCCGGCAGCTTTTTCAGTTCGTCAATGAGCCGCGTCATCGGCTCGGCAAAACGAGACATGGAGATTGGCTAATCGGGAAATTTTGTAATCCGGTAATTGAAAAACCGAAGGGATCGAGAACGCAAATCCGGAATGCCAGTTTTCAAATTGCCCGATTACCAAATTGCCCGATTACAACATCCCCTGCAGCCCGCCCAGCATGCCCCCCATGGTGGATTGCATCGCCTCATCCACCTTTCGCCCGGCGCCGTTGATCGCCGCCGTGATCAGGTCCTGCAGCATCTCCAGGTCGCCTGACTTCACCGCTTCCGGGTCAATCCTGATGCTCAGCACCTGCTTGCGCCCATCCATCTTCACCGTGACGCTGCCGCCGCCCGAGGAGCCTTCGACCACCGTCTCCTCCATCTTTTTCTGCAGCGCCTCGTACTGGCGCTTGGCCTGCGACATCAGTTCCTGAATGTTGAAACTGCCCATCGGAGTCCTCGTCCCTCGGCATTTAGAACTCGGCACTTAGCCCTTGGCCATTAGCACTTGGCCTTTAGCATGCAGCTCTCGGATTTCGGAGCGCATCGGATGAAAGCAAACGGCCAAATGCCAGCTGCTAACGGCCAAGTGCTAAACGCCGATTGCTAAGTGCTGCTACCGTTTCTCCCGATAATCAATAATCGTGCGAATCTCGGCGCCGAATTTCTCTTTCATGCGCCGCACGACGGGATCCTGCTCAGCGCGGCTGCGTCCTCCGCCCTTGGAGGCAGCGCTGTTCTTCATCGCGCTTCCGGAAGAAGCCGGCCCTGTCGCGCCCGGAACCACCTGCAGCTTGACCGCCCGGCCCAGCGCGCCGCTGGCGCTTGCCATCGCCAGGCGCTTTGCATCGGCGCCCAGCGACATATCAATCACCGCCGCCGAGGCAGCCACGCGAATCACCAGCGCATTGCCTTCAACCTGCCACTCGCCGTTTTCCAGCATGGAAACCAGAATGCGGTGCCCCGCGTCGGCCAGTGCTGCCAGCACAGCCTCGCGCAATGGATCAGGCGTTGCCGCCGCAAACTCGCGCGGGCGGTCTGCCTCGGTGTCTTCTGCGTCCTCTGGGGTTAGGTCTTTGGCTGCCTGCTCGCGCTGGGGAGTTGGAAGCTCTGCCGGCGCCGCCGCCCCCATCACGACTGGCGGGGTGCTCACCAGCCTGGGCCCAACCGGAGGAGCGGCCTCGGCCGAAAGCTCCGGCTTCGACCCGCTCTTGCGCGCCGTATCGGCGGCGAAGGGAGACACAAAATTGCTCCGGCTCACCGGCCCGGCATCGGAGCGCCGGTTATCCGCTACAACCGCCGGCCGCATGGCTGGCCGGGCTGCGCCCGCGGCCGGCGCCGCCTCGCTCAGCCATTGTTCCAGCGGCAGCAGCCGTTGCGCGTGTGCCATTTTCAGCAGTCCCAGCTCCAGATGGAAGCGCTGTTCCTGCCGGTAGCCAAGCTCGCCGTGCGTGCGCAGCATGATTTGCAAATAGCGCGCCAGGTCTTCTTCACTGAACAGTTCCGCCACCTGGGCCACGCGCCGGCGCTCGTCGCTGGAAATCTGCAGCAGGGAAGAGTCGCCGCCCGCCACTTTGGCCACCACGGCATTGCGCAGAAAGCGCACCATCTGCCGGGCAAAGTGCGCGGGATTGTGGCCTTCGCTGAGCAGCTTGTCGGCCAGCCGCAGCACGTCTTCGCTTGCGCCCGCGGCCACCGCCTGCATCACTTCCTGCAGCACTCCGGAAGGCACCGTGCCCACCAGTTGCCGCACCCCTTCCGAGGTCAATTCCTTCCCGCAGGAAGCAATGGCCTGGTCAAGAATGGAAAGCGCGTCGCGCATGGAGCCGTCGCCGGCCTCGGCCACCAGGGCCAGCGCATCTTCTTCGGCGCTGATTCCTTCTTTGCCCGCGATCTGCTTGAGCTGGCCCAGTATGTCTTCGAAGCGCACAGCGCGAAAGCTGAAGTGCTGGCAGCGCGAGCGGATGGTCTGGGGAATATCTTCGGGCTGGGTGGTGGCCAGCATGAACACCACGTGTCCGGGCGGCTCCTCCAGCGTTTTCAAAAGAGCATTGAAAGCCGCGTCGGTGATCTGGTGGGCTTCGTCGAGAATGTAGATCTTGAAGCGGTCGCGCGCCGGGCGGTAGCGTGCCGCCTCGCGCAGCTCGCGAATCTCGTCAATGCCGCGGTTGGTGGCGGCGTCAATTTCGATCACGTCCACAGAGTTGCCGGCGCGAATCTCGCTGCAGGAGTCGCACACCCCGCAAGGCTCAGGCACAGGATGGTCAGCGGAACGGCAATTCAGCGCCATGGCCAGAAGGCGCGCCACCGTAGTCTTGCCGATGCCCCGGTGCCCGCTGAAGATATAGCCATGCGCTGTCCGCCCCTGCTCAATGGCGTTCTTGAGCGTGCGGGTGACGTGCTCCTGGCCAATGACTTCGGAGAACTTCTGGGGGCGGTATTTGCGCGCCAGGACCTGATAACTCATGGGGAGACAACTGATTATACGTGATGAGAGTAAGGGCTGGCGGGCCCGAGCGCCCAGGAAGAATGAAGTGTTTCCGCGGGTTCCAGAGGGCTGCGTCCTGTTTTCAACAACTTCCACCCAAGGGAACGCAAGCGGGCTTTCCAGCCCGTGATCGGCGGTCAGGAGCCCCAAAAAACACCTTTGTGCGACTTTCGCACAGGGTCTAATTTCGCGTTTTAGCGCCCGGGTGATACCTGGGCGTGCCGGCGCCAAAAAAAAGGCGTCTGAGGGGCTTCTGAGGGCAGACGCCTTGCGAAAGCCCGGCGCAAAGAATACCCTTCTGTTGGCAAGCGCTTCCTGGAAGGGGCACTCCTATGCAACTGAAGATGAATACCCGCAACGTAGATGGCATCATCGTGGTGGATTGCGTCGGCCGAATTGTTTTCGGCGACGAGTCCTCGGCCCTGCGCGACACCGTCAAAGGACTTATCACCAAAGATGCGCGTATTGTGCTCAACCTGGGAGAAGTGAACTACATTGATAGCGGCGGGCTGGGAACTCTGGTTGCTCTCTATACCACGGCACACAACGCCGGAGCTTCCATCAAGCTCGCGCGCCTGACCAAGCGGGTCGGCGACCTGCTGCAGGTGACCAAGCTGCTTACCGTGTTTGAAGTGTTCGATTCCGAAAAAGAGGCGCTCGATTCCTTCCGCAAAGGCGCCGCGGCCTGACCGGCAAACCAGTGGCGCGGGCGGCTCGCCCCCCGGAGCATTCGGAACTCAGCATGCAGCAGCCGGCAGAGTGGATTCAGACGGGAATCCACTGTCGAACCCGACCCAACTGAAAGCGAGAGGCAATGGACTTCTACCTTCCCATCATGCTGATGGCAGCGGGCACAGTTGTGTATCATATTGCCCAGAAATCGGTCCCGGTGCAGGTGAACCCGGTGTTTTCGCTGGTGATGAATTACGTGACGGCGCTCGTGGGAAGCCTGTTGCTGGCGCCGCTGTTTCCCTCGCGGCCGGGCGGCTGGTCGGTGAAAAACATCAACTGGGCGAGCTGCCTGGTGGGCGCCGCCATCGTGGCGGTGGAGCTCGGGGTTCTTCTCGCCTATCGCGTGGGCTGGAAGATCAGCCTGGCGTCGGTGGTGGGCAGCGTTGCCACCGCGCTGATGCTGGTCGCGGTGGGATTGCTGTTTTATCACGAGCATCTTTCCTTCAAGAACATCAGCGGGGTCGGGCTGTGCCTGATCGGCCTGATTCTGGTGGCACAACGGTGAAGGAAGGCGCGAAAAGTGGCTTGATGCGCCGGCGGATCTTCGCCGCCATCCGCCAGATTCCCGCCGGCCAGGTTTCCACCTACGGCGCCGTTGGCCGCGCCGCCGGACTTGCTCATGGCGCGCGGCAAGTAGCCCGCGCGCTGCAAGGCTCGGCCGGCCTGCCCTGGCATCGCGTGCTGGGAGCGGGTGGCGCGATCAAATTACAGGGCGAGTATGCCTTCGAGCAGCGCTTTCGCCTGGAGAGTGAAGGCGTGGTCTTTCGCGGCCGAAAGGTGGATATGAAGCGGCATGAATACAAATTTTCAGGACGAGTGAAATGTTAGCCGGGCCGCGAATGGGGCTCCGGAAACACCCCTGGGAATTGCCTGGTCCCTGGCGCCTCCGTGGAAGCGCCGGGCTATCAGCCCGGCGACGAGTGCGGATGTAAGGAATTGCGGCGGCTCGGACGGCGGAAGCCGTCCGCTTCCACGGTGCTTCCCGAGGCTCGAGGAGAATTGACCCGCGCAAGAGCGATGCGGATGCGCAAACCGGCTATCAGCCAATTATTATGCCGGGCTCAGCTTCTGTTCCAGCTTCCGGCTGCCGATCGCTTCGAGCACATCCACGGCCGAGGCGTAGCGCCCTTGCGGGGCGCTGATCTGCGCGCCCTGCACCATGCCGCGAGCCGCAGCCAGCATTTCGCGGGCAATGGCGATGCCTTCCTCGCGCGCAGCTTCCGGAGTCTGCGCCCGCGCCATGCGCTCGAGAATCGAATCCGGCACGGAGACGCGCAATTCATTTTTCATGAATTCGGCGTTGCGCGCGCTTACCAGGGGCCAGATGCCGGCGACCACCGGAATGCGGCAATGCTCAATGCGCCGCAGAAAGTTTTCCAGCAATGAAAGATCGAACACCGGCTGGGTGACCGCGTATTCTGCCCCGGCTTCGACTTTGTATTCGAAGCGGCGAATTTCCTCGTCCAGATTGCTCACGCCGGGGTTGGCGCCCACCCCGATCACAAAACCGGTGCCGGCGCCGATGGGGTTCCCGCCCAAATCCAGCCCGCGGTTCAGATTGTGGACGATATTCACCAGTCCAATGGCATCCACATCGAAAACCGCCGTCGCATCGGGATAGTTGCCCATCTTGGGCGGATCACCGGTAATGCAGATCAAATTGCGAATTCCGGTGGCCGCCGCTCCCAGCAAGTCCGATTGAATGCACAGCACGTTGCGGTCGCGGCAGGTATAGTGCAGGATGGCTTCAATGCCCACGTCCTTCTGCATTAAGAGCGAGAGCGCCTGATTGCTCATGCGCGCGGAGGCCCGCGGACTGTCGGGAATGTTGATCGCGTCCACCCCCATGGACTTGAGAAAGCGCGCCCCCTCGATTTCTTTGCCAACGGCAATCCCCTTGGGGGGAACGATCTCTACCATGGCGACAAATTCACCGCCGGCCAGCTTGGCGCCCAGCCGCGAGCGCTGGGCAAGAGCGGTGGGTGTGACCGCAGTGGGAATGGATTCTCCCTTGGCCGGGGCACTCACGGTGCGGGCGCGGGCCTCGCCCACGCGCAGCGCGGACTTCATCACGCGAATGTGATCGGGAGTGGTTCCGCAGCAGCCGCCCACCAGGCGCACGCCCGCGGCCACAAACTTGCGCGCATAGCTGGCCATATACTCCGGAGAGCACAAATAGATATTGCGGCCCTCGACCGAGTGCGGCATGCCGGCGTTGGGTTGGGCCGCCAGGGGCAGGGAAGTAAGCCCGCGCAGGTGCTCGACCGCGTCCAGCATAGCCACCGGCCCCACGCTGCAGTTGCAGCCAATCACGTCGGCGCCCCACTGCTCCAGGTGAGGCACGAAGATCTCTGGCGTGGAACCATCCAGGCAAACGCCCTCTTCGTCCATGGTGACCTGGGCCACGATGGGAAGATTGGGGGCGGCTTCGCGCGCCGCCAGCAGCGCCTGGTGCAACTCTTCCACATAGCCGAAGGTCTCGAGAATAATCAGGTCCACGCCGCCTTCCGCCAGGGCGGCAATCTGCTGGCGAAAAGCCGTGCGCGCTTCCTCGAAAGAAATCTTGCCCAGGGGCTCAATGCGCGCACCCAGCGGCCCGACCGCGCCCGCCACCCAGACATCGAAGCTCTTTGCCGCCTCACGCGCCAGGCGGGCGCCGGCCAGGTTGATGGCGTGAACGCGGTTCGCCAGGCTGTGCCGGGCGAGGCGGAATGAATTGGCGCCAAAAGTATTGGTTTCAATGATTTCGGCGCCGGCCTGCAGGTACTCGTGGTGGACTGCACGGATCATTTCCGGCAGCGAGAGATTCAATTCGTCATAGCAGCGGTTGATGAACACGCCCTTCGAGTAGAGCAGGGTCCCCATGGCCCCATCGCACAGCACCGGAGCCTTCTTCAGGCGCTCAAGAAATTCCGCGGGCATTTGCTCTTGAGAATACAGGATGGTTTCCGCTTTTGCACCCTTTGCAGGGCATCGCTCAGGATCTCCATAGACCACAAAAGGACACGCGGATCGCAAGGCAGGAATTGAACCGCCCCGCGGCCGGGCAGTGGTAGAGTTTCAGCCTGCCCCGGCGATGGTTGGCGCGCGGCGGTGTTTTTCTGGAGGAGGAGATGAAAGCATCCCTGTTTTATCGAATCGCGGCGGTTCTTCTGCTGCTTCTCGCGATAGGGCACACGCTCGGTTTTCGCCAGTCTGATCCCAGATGGGGAGTGGATGCGCTGCTCGCCTCCATGCGGTCAATCCATTTTGCGGTGCAGGGGTTCAGCCGAAGCTATTGGGACCTCTTCGAGGCGGCCGGGTTTACGGTGGGAATTTTCTATTTGTTCGCGGCCATACTGGCATGGCAGCTGGGCAGCCTTCCAGCGGCGAGTCTGGCCCTCATGCGCGGCACTGCCTGGGCCTTCGCTCTCTGCTTCGCCGCCATCGCGGTGGTGTGCTGGAAGTATCTCTTCGCCGTGCCGATCGCCGCCTCCATTGTGATTGCGGCATGTTTGACGGCGGCGGCATGGCTTTCGGCCAAGGCTGCCGCAAGCCCGTCGCGATGAGGGTGTGGTATGGGTGCGTGGGAAATCATTCACCACGAAGGGCACGAAGGGGACCCTGACGCTCTTTGGCGGCCCGATGATCTCTTGCCAGGCGACCGGGAAATCGCGCCGCCGGTGATGAGGCAGGCGCGGAAATCGCGCCGCGGTGCTCTGTTATAATCCGCTTTCTTGCATCTAAATCTCTGTCCTTCCTGCGGTTGGGAGTCCCAGGTTTGAGAAGAACCCTGATTGCAATGGCTTTGCTCGCTCTGGCCAGCATAGCCCTGGTCTCGTGTGGCAGCGTCAACTCCAACACCACGAACACGAACCAGCCCAGCGGACTAAAGTTTCGGGCGTTTATTTCGAATCCGGTGCAGGCTTCCCTGGGGACGCATCTTCCGGTCTTGAATATCGTAGATGCCCAGCTGGACCAGATTTCGTTTTCAACCGTGAGCCTGCTGGGGGCGGTGGCGGATCCTGGGCTGATGGTGGTATCGCCCGACCGCCGGCACACCCTGCTTTACAGCGGAGCGGACACGTCTTTGGCCCTGGTGGCCAACGCCAGCGAGGCCCTTGCTTCTGGCACCAGCGCCATCAAGCTGCCGGGCGCCAGCCAGAGCATGCTGATTGATCCCTTCAACAGCAACGCCTACGTTGCGGTCCCGACGGCGCCGGTCACGGGACAATCGCCGGGCGCGATCGAGGTGGTAAACCTGACTTCGTTCGCCATTTCGGCTGCGGTGCCGGTCCCGGGCGTGCGTTACATCGTGCAGAGCCCGGATGGCAACCGCATTCTGGCCTTCAGCGATGATTCCGATTCCGTGACCTTGATTACACCTGCCTTGATCGGCACGGGAAACGACCCCCGCCGGGTAGTGCCGGGTTTCGACCGGCCGGTATGGGGCGTGGTGAGCAGCGATAACTCGACGGCATACATTCTGAATTGCGGCCCGGAGTGCGGCGGAACCGCGGCCAGCATCAGTTCTCTCGATCTGGGCAGCGATACGATTACCGCCACCTCTCCCGTGGATGCCGCCACCATTGCGCTGCTCGAGGGCAACAAGCTCTACGTGGCCGGCAGCCCGCCGGGCGCGGATTGCGGCGGGACCACGACCGCGGCGCCGACCTGCGGGCGCCTAGACGTGGTGGACGTGGGCTCGCTGACGGTGACTTCCACCGCCGTGATCACCGATGGCTACCACAACCGCATCGCCATGGGCGCTAACGGGCAGCTCTTCGTAGGAGCGAGGACCTGCACCAACATCAATGCTTCTTCCGGCTCGAGTGAAGTTCGCGGCTGCCTTTCGATTTTCGATAGCGCCGGCGGCAAGGTCGTCATTCCGCCGAAAACCGGCGATGTGACCTCGATCGAGCCCATTACCGACCGCAGTGTTGTCTATGTCTGCCAGGACGGCAAGCTGGGGATCTATGACACTACCACGGACGCACTGCAGGCCACGCAGGTGGATATCATCGGCCAGGCCGTGGATGTGAAGCTGGTGGATAGCCCGCCGTAAACTCGCCCTCAGACCTGCGTTAGTTGGGCGCCAGCACCAGGTGATGAGCCTGGGCCCTGGCCACCGCCCGCGCCGAAAAAGGCAGGCGGAAAGTAAAGCCGCCGTACCAGGCCTTCCATTGGTCCATGTAATAGGGGCTGAGAAAGTTACCCGCCTCGCCAGTCACGAGATTCAGAGTGGATTGATCAAGGTCCGATAAATCCACCGTCATGCGCTCGGAAGGGCCGTGATGCCGGGTGACGGCCTTGACCGTGAAGCCGCTGCCCGATTGCGGCTGAGTTCCGGGGCCGGTCCAAAGTTCGAGAATGGGCACATGGCCGAAGATGGGGTGCTGAATCTCCACCGGGTTAAAGTTTCCCCAATTCCAGCTGGCGAGGTTGTGGGGCGCATCGGGAGCGCCCACGGCAGCTTCTACGGCCGCCGCCAGCAACTCGGTATAGTTGGGGAAATTGGCCGGCAGCCAGCGCGGCGGCTGATGCAAAAGCACGTTTTCCAGCCACACCGATTGCATTCCCCAGCGGTAACTCGTCCAGTTCAGCGTGGTGTCTTGCGGCCTGGCGTCCCTGGGCTCCGGGCCCAGTTTCGCTTCCAGCAGCAGGCGGGCCAGTTCCGTGCGGGACCGAGTCTCCAGGGTCGGAGCCGGGGAAGAAGCCGCCATCTGACCATCCCATCCGCGCATCAGATCCGCTGCCTGGCGAGCGCGGGGGGAGGGATTTCGGGCATGATCCACCGCATAGACGAACTGCTCGGCAAAGTAGCGATCAGGCGCGGAAGAAACGTCGGTTTCAAGCTGCAGCATGTCGGCCGCGGAAAACTTCTTGCCCGACTCCAGCACGCGGTAGATTCTCTCCGCGCGCCAGGGCGCCTCCCATTCGGTGCTGATCGAGTAAGGATAGCCGTCAGGCGTGATGCGGCCGTTGGCGGTGGCGAGAATTCCGGAGGGCGGGTTGAACAGGCTGGGCATTTTGTCGAAAGGGATATAGCCGGTCCACTCGTGAGCGTCGTCGGCGCCGTTTTCGGGCAGGCTGCCGTCGCCGGCCGCGCGGATGGGAATCTTGCCGGTTGCCTGGTAGCCGATGTTGCCATCCACATCGGCATACACGACGTTTTGTGAAGGCGCGTCGAAGTGGGAAAGCGCGGCGCGAAACTGCTCCCAGTTTTGCGCGGAATCAAGATCGAAGAAAGGATTCCGAATTCCGTCGTAGAGCGTCCAGCGCAGGGCGATCTTGCGGGTTTCGCCGGGGGCAAGCGGAGTGACAATGGGGCCGTGGCGCGTGATCACAACGTCTTCGATCACGTCGGGGTTGCCTTTTACGTGGATCGCCTCCCGCCGGTGCTGCGGCGCCTGCCAGCCCTGCGGGGTAAGGTACTGGCCCTGCGAGTCGAAGATCTCGATGTAAG
>Ga0335080_10007035_pt1 | contig 11652 bp, 9 predicted proteins | sample Lox_Sample_34_FD_206720 | JGI IMG/M metagenome (GOLD analysis project Ga0335080, IMG submission 206720) | Soil microbial communities from Loxahatchee National Wildlife Refuge, Florida, United States - Lox_Sample_3.4 | ecosystem: Environmental > Terrestrial > Soil > Wetlands | place: USA: Florida...
CGAGATTTTCTTCAGAAATAGCTTCTTATTCAGCGTGCTCGTCCTGTTGAAAACATTCATGCTGTCGTATTCGAATTGAACGCACGAAATGATCGTCCCGAGGCTGTCTTTTTGCAGTATCTGCTTCAAGGATCGGGTGTCGGTCTTTGTCTGCCCGTACCCGACCATGCCCTGCTCCACATACAGGAGCGGACTCGAATAGAGGACGAACTCGATCTTCCTCCCCAGCCTGTCTGTTATGTCCTGAGGATATGAATCAATCGTGTAAGAGAGTTCACACCAGTTCGAGAGAGTACCCTGCGTCTGCTGATAGCGGACCGTGGTGTGATCCCCGTTGACGTCCTGCACATCCGACAAGTCCCACTGGTAAGGAATCAGGCTCGTATTCCAGGGGTTATATTCGAAGTTGTTCGTTTCAACGAGATTGCCGCAGCCGATGAATGACCGCGTTGCATATGTCGGGGTATAGTTGGTTGCGTCGAAGGAGCCGGTCGACTTGTTGTAGTTCCCGTACCTGTAGGTCGTCCCGTCCTCGATCACGATAGTCCAGCCGTCAATCGTGCCGCCCGTAACGTGGCGGGTGATCGTCCAGTATTTGTATTCCTTCATCATGAAATCATTACCCGAGATCTGGATGAGCTCGGAGGAAAACTCCGGCCCGACGAAATAGTACCGGTCGTCAGATGTGTCTCGGGTGTTATTGATGTCCCCCTGGATACTCCCCAGGGCGAGCGACCACCCGAGCCCCACCCACCCGGAGGTGCTGAATTTATTCACCGCAGGGAGGACCTTCTGCATATTGCTGTTATAACGGAGTGCGACCTCCACTCCTCCCTTCGTCGCAATAGGGTAGGAAAAGGCCACATCTCCCGTAAAGAGGCTCTCATTGCTGAAATCGCGTGTTCCGAGGTCGAGCTTTTCGCGTTTCTTCGCGGTCGAACTCTTGGAATCGGCAAAACCGAGATTCACCGCTATCAGGGCAAATAGGACCGCAAGCAGGATGGTAAATGGGCGGCGCATGGTCGTTCTCCGGACGTCGGGGTAAGTGTTCTCGGGAATTGGTCAGTTGGCGATGGAGAATCGCCCCAGATTGTCAGCCCATGCGATTTTCGGCTTGTTCTGGCTCCACCAGTACTCCCAGTACTGTGCGCTGGGCATCGTAATCGCAACAGCGTTCACAACCGTTTTGTACTGAAAACGGATGAATACGCCCAGGTCCCAATTGAGCCAGTTTCGGACGCCTTCTCTGGCGATCCATGCCACTGTTCGACTGAGGGACTTGACGACTGACGGATCGTCCGCCCGCGCCACGAGGGCATGAACGACTTCGCAGTCCGGTTTCAACGCCCCCGACCTGACCCTTGCGAGGTACGTGTGCACCAGGGCATTCACGCTGGCCCCCCTGATCTCCGCATCGGGGTGCGGGGCACCAATTCTCATGATGGTCGAGTAAGCGTCCGCACTGCCGATCCCGTCAAGCGCGTAAATGAGTAATACTCGATTGGCGAGAGCGGGGCGGCGGACCTTCCCCGAGTCGCCAGGCTGCGAAGGCGGAACGAGTGAGTCCGGTGCGATGACATCGGCGAGCACCGGTACGAGTGAGGATCCCCCTGCAATAAGCTCTTGGACGACTCTCATCGGTTCCACGGCCCCGTTGCCGGCATTTTCGAGGACCGAAGCGATCTCATTCGCTGTGGGATTTGCAGAAAAGAGCTTCGGGATCACTGCAGACCCTCCCGGGTTGAGATTCGGTTTGTTGGTGATGGGCGGCGTGTCCTGAGCAAAGGCAAACGTGCAAACGGTGAGCAGGATAAGCGTGACAAGTATGCGGTTCATTGGTCACCTCAATCTGAGAGTAGGAATGCGGGAAATGGAGTTCATCTAAACTTGGAGGGGTGGTACATTACGGCCGCTCGGCGGATGCCCTGGTGCCCGTTTGTAATGTTGCCGGCCGGTGCTCTCTATGACCACAGAGAGAATTCCGGTAGAAACCAACTGATCCAATGCCTCTCGAACCTGAGCCGGAGAATACCGCCGGCAATCATTGATCCACCACTGAGTAATGCCCTCGAGTGTGTCAGAAGCCTGGGGGTGTTCACTCAGGTATTCAATTATTTGAACCCTCAGCGAATTCATTGCAGGCAATCGGCGCAACTTCTGGGCCAGACACAAAAGTCTATCAGATCAAACGTTTCTAGGCGGGAGTGTTACAGAAATGTAATAGGCTGTGGGGGACATTGAGCGAAGTATCAGATTATGCGCTGAAGCGAGTGTTACTTTATTGTGATACCTGGTTGGAATGCGGGATATCGGAAGAAAGTGGCCAATATATTATGCTATCCCTTCGAGTTGGCCGGTTCCCGAGGCGGGTTTCGCAATACCTAGGTCGCGCATTTTTCTCCAGAATGCCGGCCGAGCCACTTCTGCTTTACGCGCGGCTTCGGAGATATTCCAATCTGTAGCAAGAAGAATGTGTGTCATGTATTCCCTCTCGAAGCGCTCGAGTAGTTCTGCTTTTGCCCTTTTGAACGCGGGAATTGCTAATGTGGATCTGCTGATTGGAAGTCCGAGACTCTCGACAGTCAGTGCGGGACCTTCGCAGTATTGGAATGCCCGCGCGACGACATGAGCAAGCTCTCGCACGTTCCCACGCCATTCGGCCGAGGTGAGCGCGGCTAGCGTAGGACCTGGAATCAACTTCCTGTTTTGACCTGACTCCTGCGCACATTTATTGATGAAGAACCGCGCCAATTCAGGGATGTCGTCTCTTCTCTCACGGAGAGGCGGCAAGTCAAGATTCATTCCCATGATTCTATAGTAGAGATCCTCTCTGAATTTCCCGGCGTTTATCAAGTCTTCGAGGTTTGCGTTGGTCGCAGAGACGATCCGTATATCGGCCCTCACCTCCTTTGATGAGCCCACTGGCCGGTATTCCCGCATTTCGACTAGGCGCAGGATTTTTGCCTGGAAATCCATGGGAAGGCTTTCAACTTCGTCCAGAAAAAGTGTCCCTCTGTTTGCTTCCAGGGCCAGTCCTCCCCGGGAGTGGTCGGCCCCTGTGTATGCCCCGGCTTCGTGACCGAATAGCTCATTCTCAAAAAGCCCGGGCGGGACCGCAGCACACTGCACCGCCACGAATGGCCCATTCTTCCTGGGGCCCACATAGTGAAGCGCGCGTGCCACCAACTCCTTCCCTGTACCACTTTCCCCAGTGATTAGCACCGGTGTAAGCAGTGCGGCAGCTTTCGGGATTCGGTTCACGATTCGGAGAAAGCCAGGGTTTGAGCCAATGAGGTTTGCACGCACCCGCCATGCGGTTTCAGCCTGTTCCCCCGTTGGAAGAAATGGGGCTGATTCAATAAATTCCCGAAGCACGCGCCGGATGGCTTCCCTCCCCGGGGACCCAGAAATAAGTCTGAATTGACCTTCCCATTTTTGGATCTCCACCTGAGAGGTAGCTGTGCACGCGATGACGACTGCCGAATTGGGGCTTGCGGACCGTAGTCGTCCGATAAGTTGTTTGATAAGGAGCAAGCGCCTCGGTTCACAGGCGAAGACAATCAGATCGCCGGGACGTCCGTGCATTGAATCCAAGAATGATTCGGTCGCACCTGGAGGGATTTCTGATTTTGCGGTCTGAATGTGGGGATAGAGAGACCGCGCAACTGACGATACGTTGCCCGCTGTGTCAGAACACGACTTGTCGTAAAAGAGAGAGAGTGTGTTAGCCATCGGTCAGAGGTCCTGAGCAAGGTCTATTGCTTATATAGACCGACTCGCTCCCGCAAAACGGAGATTCGGCATGCGCTGAGCGTTTCGAGAATTTGAATTAAAATCCATCAATTCCTCGGTTTTTCGAATTTCTGCTCAATCTGTTCTTCTCTCCTTCGCCTGTCCCTGTTACAAATTTGTTTCACCACCCTCTCCGAGCAGCGGTAATCGACAGCTTTTCCCGTTTGGTATGCATGTTGCGATAACCCACGTCAAGGAACCAGTCTAATGGGATCAAAAGAGGACTTTGATCATGTCAAAGAAATCCAGAACACAAAGACGGTTTTTCCATCAAGGGGGATTTTCGCTCACAGAACTGATGATCGTCCTGGTAATCATCGGCGTCTTGGTTTTGCTCGCACTTCCGAAGCTGATGCCGGTCGTCACCAAGGCGAAAGCAACAGAAGCGAAGCTCCAGCTTAAGCAGGTCTATACACTGGAACAGGCATTTAAGTTTGAGCACGACAGATACTCGGCTTCCCTCTCTGAGATCGGATTTGAACAGGAAAAGCTTGTTAGCCAAGGGGGGCAAGCACGGTACAAGATTGAGATCCTCTCTGCCGACGAGAAGAGCTATAGTGCTCAGGCGACAGCCGTTGTGGACTTTAATAACAACGGGGTATTCAATGTCTGGGTTGTAAACGAGACAGGCATGATACAAGAAAAGGTCCCTGACTAGTGGACGAGTGCGACATGCTGAGAAGAGGCCGAGCATGACAGGAGTCTACGTGGTTATGGCGCTCCTCGGCCTTTCCCTCGGCAGTTTCGTCGGGGCTTGTGCCTATAGAATCCCAAGGCACATATCAATTGTCGCGATCCCGTCAGCATGCCCAGAGTGCAAGACACCACTCACCTGGAGTGAGAAGATCCCGCTTCTGAGCTTCTTAGTCCAAAGAGGCCGATGCCGGCATTGTTTTCATCCTATATCATGGTGTTACCCAATTGTGGAGCTAGTCTCATCAATCGGGACGGTTTGGTTGTTCATGGAATTCGGCCTGACGACAGAATGCCTGGTTCATTGGATGTTTCTCTTTCTCATGCTGCTCATTTGCCAGATTGATTCAGAGTTTCTGATAATCCCGAATAATGTCTTACTCTCCGCGCTAGGAATGGGAGTAATTTTCTTTTGGATTTGCCCGAACTATTCTCTCCCAGAGGCACTTCTCTGCGCTATAATATCATTTGCGATACTCCTCTCGGTCCGGGCTGTGGCAGGATACTTATGGGGGCGTGAGTGCGTGGGAATGGGAGATGTGAAGCTCTCAGGCGTGCTCGGGTTCTTTCTTGGCCTTAAGTTGCTCCTGCTTACTCTGTGGGTTGGGGCCGCCGCCGGAGCAATCTATGGCCTTATTCGGGGCAGGGAATTCAGGTATAGTCCTCTCCCCTTCGGCTCCTTCATCACAGCAGCCGCAGTACCTCTTTACTCCTGGGAGCAGCCGGTCCAAAAACTTCTCTCACAATGGTTCTAAGATGACCCAAAGTGAGATCGCTGAAATACCGGCGGATACGCTTGCGCTCATACCCCCGGAGATGGCCAGGACACTCAAAGTCCTGCCATACCTGCTGGAATCGGACTGCCTCCGCGTGCTTACTGCAAACGAGCAGATTGAGCAGGTGAAGAGCGATCTGGCGTTTGTTACTGGCTATCGCATTTTGACTCAGGTTGTGCCGCAGGAGGAAATCGATACGGCGATTGTAAGATTCTACGGTGCCTCTTCCAAAGTAGCGCAAGCTGATGTTGCAAACGCCCACAATGAGCCAGGCGCTGGGAACTCGATTGAAGATGATTCTATAGACGAACATACACCTCGGATATCCTCGGACTCCTCCGCAGTTTCAACAGCAAGTAGGGTGATCACAGATGCAATAAGGCTTGGCGCGAGCGATATCCACGTGGAGCCCTATGAAAAGTTCCTTCGGATACGGTTTCGACTGGATGGAGTCCTTCAGGAAGTCGCGCGACAATCACTTGATACTTCCCGAGCGCTGATCTCAAGACTCAAGATAATGGCGGACCTTGATATCGCTGAAAAGCGCCGGCCGCAGGATGGAAGGATCCGGGTGAAGGAAGAAGGCCGAATTGTTGATATTCGCGTCTCATCGCTCCCAACTGATTTTGGAGAGAAGATCGTCCTCCGGATTCTCGACAAGAGCCAGCTCAAACTCGACCTCTCGGTACTCGGGTTCGACGAGCAGGAACTCCGCTTGTTTCAAAAAACCATTCGGCTTCCCTATGGGATGATCCTCGTCACCGGGCCGACGGGGAGTGGAAAGACTACAACATTGTACGCTGCTCTAAGCAGCATTAATGCCCCTGACATCAATATTACGACTATCGAAGACCCGATTGAATACAACCTCGCGGGGATTAATCAGACGCAGGTGCGGGCAGACATCGGACTCACGTTCGCCGCCATCCTCCGCTCAATTCTTCGTCAGGACCCCAATGTGATTATGGTGGGGGAGATCCGCGACGGTGAGACCGCCCAGATTGCGATCCGGGCAGCCCTGACGGGTCATTTAGTATTTTCCACGCTCCACACGAACGATGCCCCCTCCGCACTTACCCGGCTTATCGATATGGGTGTGGAGCCATTCCTGGTGGCCTCTTCCGTACGCATGATTCTCGCCCAGAGGCTGCTGAGGAGAGTTTGCCCGGAATGTTCAAAGCCATATGAGCCGCACTCTGAAGAAAGGGAACAACTCCAGCTTCCCGCAATCGATGCTGCCACGTTTCGTAAGGGGAACGGTTGTGACACCTGCAACAACACCGGCTACAAAGGACGAAGGGCTGTGTACGAGCTGCTTGAAGTGAGTAATGGACTCGCAGAAAAGATCGCTCATGGTGGAGCCGTGTCTGAAATCAGATCCGCAGCCAGAGACCACGGAATGAGGACGCTACGCGAGGCGGCCTTAGCTTCCGCCCGCAAGGGCCAGACGAGTGTCGACGAGGTCCTTCGAGAGACGCTGATGTAGGGAGGTCCAATTCGATGAGGGAGAAAATGTCAAAGTTGAAAGCCGTTTTCCCACCAGCCATGAGATATTCTGAAACGCCACTTCGGTTGATTGGGGCAATTCTTGTCGGAGCGATTTGTGCCTTGGGGTTTTCACCATCCTCGAGCAATGCGCAGGTACCCGATACCACGGTCAAGGTCCAGCCGGCCGTATCCGGTGCCTCAAACCCCGATACCGCACACGAATTGCCCGCCAATTTGGGTAACGGGGTACTCACGACGTCGATCCCCCCTTCCGCAGAAGATACGACTAGCCTCAATTTCAAGGACGCCGATATCCGGGATGTGTTCCGCGCGCTCGCCTACCGTCACGGGCTCAATATCTTCCTCGACAATGCAATCTCAAAGAGAATAACCATTGCCCTCAACAATGTCCGGGTGTACGACGCAATCAGGTTTATCTGCGAACGGAATAACCTTGCCTTACAGGTGAACGGTGGCATCTTCAACATTCAAACCCCGCCACCCCCTCCAAAACCTGCTCCCCCTCCCCGTCACGTGCCGGGTGTTGCCTACGAGAAGGGGCTCCTCTCGGTATCCCTGAAGGACGATGACATCGAGGCGGTCGTGCTTGCGATCCAGGAGAAGACTAACAAGAATATCCTTGTCCTTTCAGGCACCACGGGCACAGTCTCAGGCAAGCTCATGGATACAGAGTTTGATCAGGGCTTTTATCAGCTCATGAACAACAACGGGTTCGCCGTTCAGAAAAAGAACAACATCTACGTTGTATCCCGTCTTGACTATTTCGTCGGCAAGGACGCCCCGTCACAAAAAGGGTCTCCGTACTGGGTATGTGTCAAGGACTCGCTTGTAACACTTGACGTAACAAACGCACCGATCAATCGGGTCATCCCGGACATGATCAGGCAGCTAAACACCGATGTCGTGTTTTATAATGAACTATCCGGGAGCGTCACTGTCAGGGCCACTTCCACATCCCTCTCCGATGCATTGGATCTCGTCCTCCGGAACTCAAACTATACGTACAAGGAATCGAACGGGGTCTACTTCGTTGGGGAGAAGACAAACAAGGTCCTCGCCACAACACAGCTCCACCGGCTAAAGTATCTGAGTGCAGAACAGACATTCGAAGCGCTCCCCCAGTCAATTACTGCGCTCGCACAGATCAAGCTCTCGAAGGAGCACAACGGGTATGTGGTTGTGGCCGCCCACGACGTGCAGCAACAATTTCAGGAATACCTGGATGAAATCGATAGACCTGTCGCGCAGGTCCTCATCGAGGCACTTGTCGTGGATTATGACATCACAGACGGGAGTGACTTCGGGATTCAGGCGGGTCTCTCAGGGAGCCAGGACACAACCGGATATAACCGGAAGGGTACGCTGTGGCCGGGGATTGACATGCAGTTCAATGGAAATGCGGTCAATAATATGCTCAAGAAAGCAAAGTCAATCACTCTCTTCGGGAAGGAAATCAATCTTGCGAATCTCGGCGTTTTGCCTACGGATTTCTACCTCAATCTGAAAGCTATGGAGCAACAGGGGACGGCAAATGTCACATCACGGCCACTTATCGCCACATTGAACGGTCACAAGGCCACTCTCAGTGTCGGGACAACCCAATACTTTTTGCTCAAAACAACTACCCCCTACGTGAACCAGGTACAAACAGTTTTTCAGGAGAGCCAGTCATTCCAGACAATTGATGCCGATGTCAAAATGGAGATAACCCCCTATGTGGGGGCAAACGGCAACATCACGGTCGATATCAAACCGGATTTCCGGACACCGGTAGGCGCTCTCTCAGCAGACGTGCCGCCCACCATCAGTAAACGATCGATGAGTTCCACACTCATCATGCGTGAGGGGGAAACGATCGTCCTTGGAGGGCTGATCCAGGAGACAGAATCCGAGACATCCACCAGGGTGCCGATTGTCGGCTCAATACCACTTCTGGGAAAGCTCTTTTCATCAACATCCAAATCCAAGCGTAAGGGTGAGTTGCTGATATATATCACCCCTCACCTTTCGTACGGCGAGGCGTTCAAATCCGCCTATTCCATCCCGCCGACCGAATAGCCTGGGACGAAAGTGAATATTGATTTTAAAAGGCTCGTGTCGCGGCTTGATTTGCACCGGCTCTCCGGCGTAAGGAGCGTTATCGGGATCGAACTCGACTCAGGACGGGCCCGCGTGGCAGAGCTACGCAGGCAAGGGAATCCCCTCGACACGCTCTCTGGCCATTTAGCCGGCATCAGGGCATTCCACGTTGATTTCGCCGGCGAGAGTTCGGATGAGTGCGGGCTTGCACTTAAGAAATCGTTAGAAGAACACAAGGTAAGTACGGCTTACGCTGTCGTCGCCCCAAAGGGAGTGAGATACCTTTCGGCCGTCATTCCCCCGGAGGTTGAAAACGCCCGCGAGTGGGTCGATGAGCATATCGCAAGCCTCCTTCATCTCCCGGTCTCAACCTCAGATCTTCTGATTCACCTGGAGCCGGGTCGACCTAGCCCCTCCGGGGTGCGGGTGCTCATAACTCTGGTCCGGAAGCGGGAGATTGAATGGACCAATGAGGTGGCTCGCGCCTCCGGGCTAAAGCTCTTGGCGATCAGCCCGGGGTTCCAGGACCTCATCCCGATGGTTGCGCTTTCCGTACCGGGAAGCCCTCCTGCCCGATTCCGAATCATCCACACGGGAGGTGGCAGTCTCACCACTCTCAGTTGCGAGAACGGGGAGATTACCGGCATCGCCGTAGAATATCGGTCGGGGCCACCTAGACTCGCCGAGAGTAAACTCACCGAACCAGACATTGAGAGAACTGGAGAAGAACAGATCTTTGTCTTTGGTGCAGGGGCTGGACGGGGGGGCTCGTGTATTACAATAAATCCGTTCGGATTGGGCGCCGAGTTCGCGCTTGCATCCGCCCTGGCAATGAAGGGCCTCCTTCATGCAGAGCGAGGAGTGGACTTTCTGCCAAAAGAGAGTCGCGAGAACGTAGATACGGAGCTTTCCAAGGGCCTGCTTACCAGAGCTGCATTTTCGGCAGGCTGTCTTCTCATTTTGTTACTTGGCCTCCCGCTGGGGTTGACCGAATGGTGTGAAATGAAGTCAGCTCAGTTTGATGAACAGCTTTCGAGCGTGGCTGATAGCAGTGCTGGAATCGGCGCGCTCGAGAGTGAGCTCGCCAACCTCGAGAAATCCGCCCATTTCATCTGGTCGCCGGAGTCTCATTCCAATATCTCGTATCTCCTCCATGAAGTGGCGAGCCTCACTCCCAAAGATATACGCCTCTCCTCTCTTTCATTTAAGTCAAGTGACGCAACCTTGACGCTGAAGGGGGAAAGTAGGTCTCCGGCGGGCGTCTCGGCATTCTTGACTCAGCTCAAGTCAAGCCCCCTGCTTACAAGCGTAGCGCTTAAGACACTCAAATATGAGCGGGCTTCTGGTGAGACCAATGGATCCCGACCGGGAGTCGCCAGTTTTGAAGTATTGGTTCATATTGCCCCAGGACACAGGGCATGACCGCCTCCCAAAAATACCGGCTCATGACGATTCTCATACTTGTCGGGAGCGCCTGGATTCTTATATCCGAGGTCTGGGATCGATGGGATGCTTCGTATACGGCCTGGGTCGCCTTTAGGGAGAAGAGCGCGAAAATCCTGACACCGGAAGAGAACTTCGAGAAAAGGGAAATTCTCCTTACAAAGATCCAAACCGTTCAGGCTTTGATGAAACGGAGCACTGTTGGCGTAGACCAGAGTGAAGCCGGGCTGATTCAGCTTATCGGGGAAGTTGCCAAGAAAGAAAATCTAGCCGTCGAAAGTGTGACTCCTGTACAATCCGAAAACGGTGAAAGTCTTACAGTCAATCTTGACCTTCGGGGCAGATTCCATAACGTCGCAGGATTCATCAATGCCGTCGAACGAGCGCCAATTGCAGTTAAGATCGCTCAGGTGGAACTTCAGCGGGAGACGAGCAGAGCGCTCCGCGTCAAGATGACCGCAAACATAACATTTCCGGCGCTGGGAGGTTTGAAGTGAAACCTCCAAAAGTCCTCACCCGGCTTCTCGCGGTCGTCCTGATTGGGGTCTGGGGGGCTGTGGGCTATCAGGTCTACACATCGGCATTTAGGGCTCCCCCGGAGTCCGCCGCGGCTACCGGACCCGCTATCTCATCCCCGGATGAAGCGTATGTTTACAAGAGGGACGTTGAAGATCCTTTCCGATCGCTCGCTCCGCAGATCACCAGGGAAAAGAAGGGGCTCCCGCCCGTTCCGTGGGTGCCCCCACCGCTTAAGGTGACAGGCATTCTCTCCGGGAATGGCAAAATGACCGCGATTCTCGAGAGCCCGTCCGGTGAGATATCATTCCTGGCCGAGGGAGACACAACAGGTGGCGTAAAGATCGTGAAAATTCGAAGTGGCCTAGTCGTGTACACTTACCGGAGCCAGAGGAAGGAGTGGACGGTTGACGGACGGGAGTAGACGTGTTTGGGGGAAGTGCATCGACGGGGTTAGGAAAAGAATTTCGTCCGCGAGTGAGGGGGGATATGCCCTTCCGTCCGTATTAATGCTCGTTACCATTCTCACACTTGTAGCCTTTTCAACAATCGAGCTTGTCTCTCTTGAACGAAAGAGTGCGCTTCTTGATATAGCAAGAATCAAGGCGGAGCTGGCAGCAGAGAACGGGGTCACCTGCGCCGCCGCTCGCATCGAATGTGGCTTACCTCCGGATACGGTCCTGGAATTTGCCTATTCGGATAGCACCAGGGCCGTTGTCAAGGTTCTCCCCTGGGGATGTCTCTACCGGGTTGAATCAAGAGGTTTTTCCGGACGCTATCAAGCAATTAAGATTGCAACCCTTGGAGCCAGGCCGGGCCCCGCCTTCAGAAACGCGCTGAGTCT
>Ga0335080_10007036_pt1 | contig 11651 bp, 11 predicted proteins | sample Lox_Sample_34_FD_206720 | JGI IMG/M metagenome (GOLD analysis project Ga0335080, IMG submission 206720) | Soil microbial communities from Loxahatchee National Wildlife Refuge, Florida, United States - Lox_Sample_3.4 | ecosystem: Environmental > Terrestrial > Soil > Wetlands | place: USA...
CTGGCGAAGCTGAATGTCGAAGTATCGGAGGACGAGTCGTTCACCCATGTGGTGGCACGATCGGTGACTTCGGTGATGCAAGACGCCGACTGGACCTGCCGGGTGCTCGTCGGCGGCCTGAAACCGGCTCGTGTTTACTGGTATCGGTTCATCGATCAGCAGGGGTTCGGAAGCCGCATCGGGCGAACGATCACGGCTCCGGCAGTGGACGACGCGCGGCCGGTCAACTTCGCGTTCGTGAGTTGCCAGAATGCGAACCAAGGTGCGCAGAACGCGTACCGGCGCATGATTTACGAGGACCAGCGCGCGGCCGAACAGGACCGGCTCTGGTTTGTTCTGCACCTCGGCGACTTCATCTACGAGATCGTCTGGTATCCCGAAGATCGGCCGCAGGGGATGTACGATCGGCGGTTGCGCGACATTGTGCGGTACGAACACGGTGAGAAGATTCGCGACTTCCACATCCCCACCACGCTCGACGACTATCGCGCGGTGTACCGCGCGTACCTCCACGATCCTGATCTTCAGGACGCCCGTGCGCGTTGGCCCTTCGTGAACATGTGGGATAACCACGAATTTAGCTGGCTGGGCTGGCAGTCGATGCAGAAGTTCTACGGTGAGGTCCGGCCCGCGCAAACGCGCAAGGTGGCGGCGAACCAGGCCTTCTTTGAGTATCAGCCGGGACGGCTGAGCGGGACCGGCGCCGTTTCACGCGCACGTTTCGTGGCTCCGCGTGTGGCGGACACGCCTGTCACGCGGGTCGATGAGCATGGGCTTGGACAGGAGGCAAACAACCTCGCGGCGATAGGGAGTTTGAGGGGCTATCGTGCGCTGCGATGGGGTCGCAATGTAGAGCTGATCATTACGGATCAGCACAGCTACCGGTCGGAAGATTTGAGCGGCCGTGAAGAAGCCCAGGCGTTCACGAGCGACGATTTTCCGGAACTGGTTCCGGAGGAGGTGCTGGAGGCGCTGGACGCGGGTCGCGAGCACAAGTCGGCGACGATCCGATATGGCGGGCGTGATGTAGACAACTTCGCGAAAGATTGCCCGCCGCAGACAATCTTGGGGGCGGAACAGAAGGCTTGGTTTTTGGAACGGCTGCGGGAATCGGGGGCTACGTGGAAGATTTGGGGCAACACGGCGGCCACGCTCGATATGCGCGCCGATCCGCAGAATCTGGCGGCTGGCATTGTGAAGCCCTGGCCCGGCGCAGGTTATGCGAATTTCGGCGGCGGCGGGGAGCCCAGCACGGCGTATCGCGAGCGCGGCGAGATTTACGACTTCGTCCGCGAGCAGAGGATTAGCGGGTTCGTGACGGTGGCGGGCGATCGTCATAGCTTCTGGGCTGGGTTGGCTGCGAAAGCGCTGCCGCCGCGGGCGTTTGAGCCGGTCGGGATTGCGTTCGTCACGGGGTCGATTTCGGCGCCGGGATTGGTGGAGGCATTCGAACACCGGTTTCCGAAGGAGCATCCGCTTCGAGGGTTGTATCTCGGGCGGGGGGAGGCGACGGTTAACCTGCTTCTTCGGCATGGGGTGCGGGCGTGTCTGGAATATGAGCGGACTGGAGACATTGCGAAGGCGCGGGCTGCTTCCAATCCGGATTTGGCGCCGCATGTGCGGTTTGTGGATATGGGCGGGCATGGGTACGCTGTGGTGCGGGCGGCTGCGGAGGTGATTGAGACGGAGTTTGTTTGTATTCCGCGACCGCTCGAGCGGAGTGAGCGCGAGGACGGCGGGGCGCTGAGATATCGGGCGCGGTTTCGGACGCGAATGTGGAAGTTGGGGGAGAGGCCGCAGGTTGAGGGGCAGATTGTGGAGGGGCGGGCTGAGTTATCGATCTGATTTCGTGCAACCCACAAAGACTTCGGGATTCTACAAAACTCTAGAAAACGTTTACCAGTGCGTCAATGAGCCGTCGGGGCGCTGGTAGATGCGGGACATGCCGGGGGTCGTTACTTCTCCGATCATTTTGAGTTGACTCATGTCCGCGGTGACGCCTAAGCCGGGGCGCTCGTTGGGGTAGAGTTTGCCTTGTTTGAAATCGAAACACTGCGGCAAATGCGGAATGGTCTTGTTTACGTAGTTGTACTCGAACAGGACCGGGCCGGAGTATGTGGACAGGCAGTTGACCAATGCGGCGGTCGCGAGCGGGCCGGTAAAGTGCGGGATGATGCCGACTGAATGGGTCTCGCATAGCGCGGCGATCTTCATCATTTCGGTGATGCCGCCGACGTTGGGGAGGGTGGCGCGGATGTAGTCGATATCGTGCGACTCCACCAGACGGTTGAAATCCCATTTGTGACCCCACTCCTCGCCTGCGGCCATCGGACACGTGGTGATTTGCCGGAGCTTGGGAATGTCCTGGTGGAAGTGCTCGTCGCGGACGGGGTCTTCCACGAAATAGGGGTCGTAGTCTTCGATCAAACGGCAGCAGCGGGCGGCATCGGCATAGTCGAACTTCTGGTGGAAGTCGATGGCCCAGTCGCCGTTGCCGACGCCCTCGCGGATTTCTTTCGCGGCGGCCGCTACGGCGCGGACACGTTCATGCGAGTTGAAGACGTTGTTGATGATCGGTTGTCCGCCGGTCGGAGTGACTCCAGCGTCCGAACGGTAGGCGCGATATCCGGCTTCCATAGCGGCCCGCGCGCGTTCTTTCAGGCTCATGCGGTCGTTCCCGATTCCGACGGTTGGGTAGGATTCGCAATAGTTACGAACGGCGCCTCCTAACACTTCGTGGATCGGCAGACCCATCGCCTTGCCTTTGAGATCCCATAGCGCCAGGTCGATCGCGCCCAAGGCGTGCGTCTTCTCTCGGCCGGGCGGGTAGAAGTAGTCGATATACATCTTCTGCCACAGGCGCTCGATTTGAAACGGGTTCTGGCCGATGACGCCGCCCGCGCATTGCTCGAGCATGTCTTTCGTGCCGCCTTCGCCGATGCCGGTGAGGCCGGCGTCGGTCTCCACGATCACGAGCATGTCGCTCTGGTTGAACGTAGGATTGAGCTGCGGCGGCTGGTAGATGCGCACTCGCGTGATTTTGGCTTTTGGGAGCGCTGCCTCGGAAATCCGCGGCCGCACGAGACCAGCCGTAGCGGTCGCGGCGAGTGATTGGAGAAACGACCTTCGTCGCATATCGGTTAGCGATTGTACAGGAAATCGCGCAGGCGCAGGTACCATTCGGCGCCGAACACACGAGGAGAGAGAGAGTAGTTTTGGCGAAGCAGATCGAGCGCGCGGTTCATCAGCGCAGGCGGCCCGGCAACCGGAGGGGGCAGCGAGGCAGCCAGGGTCATATCCTGGATGGCATTCCGATAGAGAATCGCACCCACGGTTCGCGGTTGGGCGGGAGGGACGGGCGGCTTGCTCGTGAAATACCGCATGAGCGCATCGATTGGCGGAGCGTCGGCGCCCCGGTCGATCGGTGGCAGCCCTGAATCAAAAGGCTTGGCCCCAAGCATCGTCGGAATGCGGGTCTCCAAAACCCGAATCTCCAGCGGGCGCACGATCCAGTCCGCTACCTTCAACTGCACTTCGAGCCGAAATCGTCCTACCGGGGCATCGGGCGGGATCCACAAATCCAGCAGGTAGACTCGCGTGGTCTGGTCCGCAATGTGGTCGTCGGGGTCGGGCATCGTGCCGAAATCCGGCAAGTGATCGAGTTCGAACAGGGTATCCGGAATCCAACCCTTCTTGGTCTGCACGAAGTGTTCGCGGTACAGCGCGACGCGGCACGCGTCCAGCGGGTTGGTCGCAACATATAGCAGGTAGCTCTCCTTGGCCGGAACCGAAACCACAATGTGGAACGAGGCAAAACCGTTGCGCGCCACGGCGGGAGAGAGGATCTCGCGCCGGCCTACGCCGCGATCGGGCGAGATTACCGCACCAAAAGGGTCGACGCGTTGGAATTCAGAGTAGATATCGAGTGATTGTGCGTGCGCGGCGAGCGCCAGGAGTAAGACGGCCGGCGCCTTACTCATATCGCAACGCCTCGGTCGGATTAAGGTGCGCGGCGCGGTTGGCGGGGAGCATGCCGAAGATCAGGCCGACGAGGCAAGACACGCCAAAGGCCACGACGATAGCCACAGCTGAAATCGGGATGCGGATTTGAGCGAACACTCGCACGCTGAGCGGAATGGCTACTCCCACCAGAATGCCGATGAACCCTCCGCCCAGGCTAACGAGGACGGCTTCGGTGAGAAATTGGAGCAGGATCTCGCGCGGGGTGGCGCCCACAGACAAGCGCACACCGATCTCCCGGGTACGTTCGGTGACCGTGACCAGCATGATATTCATGATGCCGATTCCGGAGATCACCAGTGTGATCGCCGAAACCAGAACCAGGACGAACGAAAGAATCAACGAGATGTTTTTGGCCGCGTTCAGGATTTCGGTGAGCGTTTCCACGCGGTAGGTGGCTCCGGGACGGTGCCGCGTTGTGAGGATCTCCTGTACGCGAATGGCCAGCCGGTCCACTTGCTTCGGCGATCGCACCTGGACGTACAACGGGTCGATGCGCTCGGTCGGAGTGAAATAGCGCAGCACGGTGATGGGGATCAGAATCGTCTCGTCCTCGACCTCGGACTGACCGAAGGTCTGGACCTTCTCGTGAAAAGTCCCGACTACGGTGAACTGCAGGCCGAACAGGCGGACCACCTGGTGCAGCGCGCCGGTTTCTCCGCCGTACATCCGGCGAGCCAGCTTATCGGTGAGCAGCGCGACTTTGGAACGAAGTGCGACGTCGCTCTGATCGAGAAATCGCCCGGAGCTGACGACAATATTGCGCACGGGCTTGTATGCTTCGTCTGTCCCGATGATTTTGATCTCGCGCTGTTTGCCACCGACGAGCATCCCGTCGAAGGTGGACATCACACCCGTGGAGGCAATGATGTCGCCGGCGAGTTCCCGCCGGATGGCGTCGATATCCGCCATCTTCACGTAGTCCGCTTCGGAGGTAGACGCTCCAGCCGCGGTGACGTTGTACGCGAAGATAATGTTGGAGCCGACACCCTCCACCTGCTGGAGGATGTAGTCGCGGCTGGTGAGGGAAATGGTGACCACCAGGATCACCGAGGCGGTGCCAATCACCATGCCGAGGCCGGTGAGGAGAGAACGAACTGGGTTGGCGCGAAGAGCTTGCGCTGAGAAGCGGACAGCCTCAGCGAGGAACATTTCGGGCTAGCCGCCCTGAACCTGCTTGAGAAGCTTTTCGGCCTGTGCGCGCGGCGGATCTTCGGGCGTAAGCGAGCTGCTCAGGTAGCGTTTCAGCAGGTCGCGCGCGGCGTCCAGGTTGCGATTGTTTTTGATGTAGAAGTCCGCCTTGGCGTACATCAGCTTAGGCGAGTTCGGCGCGATCTGCTCCGCACGAGCGAAACTCTGTTCGGCCTCCTGCAGACGGCCCTGCTTGGCGAGGAAGCGGGCCAGGTCGATTAAGCGGCCGATCTGACGTGGGGATGCTTCGACCGCACGGCGAAGTTGTACCTCGGCTCCGCTGTACTCCTTCTTCTTCTCTGCGATTTTGGCTTGCGACCAGTGGCCTTCGCCTGCGTCAACCTTAGCGATGTCGACCGCGAGGGCGCGAGCTTTATCGATGCCACCACCAAGAATGCCTGGCGCTTCCAGGTAATATTCAAACAGATCTGTGAGAGCTTCCAGGTTTTTCGGGTTCAGGTGCACAGACTTCTCGAAATACTGCCGGGCTTTAGAGGCATAACTTGCGGCGGTGAATGGGCTGGAGGTTTCGGCGCGCCGACCATAGGCGCGTCCAAGCCAAAGTGCGTAACCCGAGTTTTCAGGATCCCCCGCCAACGCCCTATCCAGGTTCTCGGTGGCTTTTTTATAGTCGCCGAGCATGTAGTAATTGCGGCCGATCAGCTCGTATGCGGGCGCGTCTTTTTGGCGAATCGCTACAAGAACCTTCAAGGATTGCTCAAAATGTGTGTGGCTGTATAAGTTGCGCGCTTCTTCCACATCTCCGCCGCCGGCGAGCAAAGCCACCGATAGCACCAGCCCCAGCGCCAAGCCTATCACCCGTTGTCCCGCAACCACTATCCTCATTTTAACTCACCGAAGCTCACCTATACTGATGAATACGGCGGTCTTAGGGTTTCGGATGGAATGTAAAAATGCCTGCTCCTTTTCGACTTGATGGACGGCGTGCGCTGGTAACCGGCGGCGCCAGTGGGATCGGCGAGGCTGTTTGCCGTGTTCTTTCGGCGGCAGGGGCTTTGGTCACAATCGCCGATATCGACCGTGGCCGCGCCGAACAACTGGCAACGCAGTTGCCCGGTTCATCTGTCCGAGTTTTCGACATTACCGACGAAGCAGCTGTGGGCGCGGCTTTTGCAGATTTTCCGGGCCTCGAGATCCTCGTCAATAACGCAGGCATCGGCTTGGTCGGTTCGATCGAGGAAACCGAGCACGCGGATTTCGGGCGGCTGATGCGGGTCAACGTGGAAGGCATGTACCTGGTCACTCGGGCAGCGATGCCGAAACTGCTCGCCGCCCGAGGCTCGATCGTGAATATCGGTTCCGTCGCCGGCCTGGTGGCTGTCAAGCGGCGGTTCGCGTACTGCGCGACCAAGGGCGCCGTGATCGCTATGTCCCGGCAACTTGCGATCGAATATGCGGGACGCCTGCGCGTGAACTGCGTATGCCCAGGCACGGTGGATACGCCTTTTGTCGAAGCATTCCTGGAGAAGTATCACAAACATGAAAAGGAGAAGGTCCGCGCCGAGCTAGACCATAGGCAGCCCGTGGGGCGGTTGGGGCGTCCGGATGAGGTCGCGAATCTGGTGCTCTATTTGTGTTCGCCCGAGGCGGAGTTCGTAACGGGTTCGATCATCACCATCGACGGCGGCTGGACCGCGGCGTGATACTGAATACTTATGCCTGTCAGCTTGGAGAACCAGGTTGTACTTGTGCTCGGCGCGTCGAGTGGAATCGGCCGCGAAACGGCGGTTCTGTTTGCCCGTGAGGGGGCGCGCGTAATCGCGGCAGCCCGGCGCGAGGAGCGTCTCCATGAGCTCCAGAGCGTGTTAGCCGCCGAAGGCCGCTCCATCGAGATCGCTACCGCCGACGCATCCAAACCCGGGGCGATGCAGGAACTCGCCGATCGTGTCGGAGCCGTGGATGTGATGGTCTATTCCACCGGCGATAACATTCCCGATCGCTCCATGAAGCGGCTGACGGTTGAACTGTGGGACATGATGCTGTCCGTCAACCTGAGCGGCGCGTACTACATCACTCGAGCCGTGCTGCCTGGCATGCGAGAGCGCCGCGCGGGACATTTGATCTACGTATCGTCGATATCGGGTTGCGTACCGGACGTTTCGGGGGCGGCGTATCAGGCCGCCAAGCGCGGGCTTCTTGGCCTGGCGCATGCTATTCGCGTGGAGGAGAAGGAAAACGGCATTCGGACGTGCGTCGTGTGCCCAGGGTTGGTGGAGACCGAACTGCTTGCCAAGCGGCCGGTAAAAACGCCCGAGGAGACGGTGGCCAAAGCATTGCAGCCGGTGGATGTCGCCGAAGCGATTCTTGCGGTCGCGAAGTTGCCGCCGAGGGCGTGCGTACCGGAGATGCAGGTCATGCCGACGCTGCTATAAAATCGAACTAACTTCTGATGCTGCGATTCTTCCGAAGCCGCGCCCGATCGCAGGACCTCGGTCCGCTCGAACTGACCGTGATGGAAGTGCTCTGGCGTAATGGTGAAGCCAACGTGCACGATGTCGGACGGCAATTGGACCGCCCGTTGGCGTACACGACGGTGATGACTACCCTCGATCGCCTGTACAAGAAGGGGCTTCTCGACCGTCGAAAATCCGATCGCGCGTTTTTCTATGTGCCGCGTCTTTCGCGGAACGAGTGGGAGCGAAAGGAGGCGCGGGAGGTGCTTGCTGAACTCCCGCGGCCGGCGCTCATCTCATGCCTGGTGGATGTCGTCGACGGGCAAGATGAGGCTTTGCTCGATGAACTCGAGAAGCGGATCCGGATGCGACGCCGCGAGTTGCAGCGGAGGAAGCACGCATGACGCTAGGCTACGGTCTGCGGCTCGCGTTACTGGCGCCCGCCTCGTTTTTTGGGGTCAACCTGGCGATGGGGCTAGTTGTCCGGCTCGTCGCCCCGTGGATCATCCGTCGCGCTCAGCGGCTATCTGCCGGCACGGCAGCTAATCTTCTCTTAGCCGCACGACTGGCGCCGTCGATGTTCGCACTGGCGGCCGCGGCTGGGCTCTGCGTTCCGAGCTTCCTGCTTCATGAACAGCGGACTACGGCAGAAGGAATCGGCGTCGCGTGTCTCCTGGCTGGATTACTTGGCATCGCAACCTGGGGTGACACTCTTGTCCGCGGAGCGCGCGCCATATTTGCGTGTTCCCGATTCTTGCGTCACGCCGAACATGCGCGAGGCCTGGTCACGCTGGCGGGGGTTCTGCATCCACGTTTAGTGATTTCACGCGACGTGCGCGAAGCTCTGTCGCCGGAAGAGCTGGACGTCGCCGTGCGACACGAGCACGCGCATTGGGCTTCGCACGATAACCTGAGGCATTTGCTAGTCCTCCTGACGCCCAGCCTTCTGCCCGGGTGGCGCGTGTTCGCCCTCCTCGACCGGGCCAGGCTACAGTTCACCGAGTGGGCAGCCGACGATTGCGCCATCGCCGGAAACCCGCGAAGCGCAGTCGTGCTGGCGGACGTCCTGGTCCGCGTGTCTCGTCTGGCTGGCAGCCAGAAGCCCGTCCCTCTCGCCGCATCTCTGCTCGACACCCACGATCATCTGGAATCGCGGGTGGCCCGGCTCCTGAACGACGACTTCATGGCGGATGCTCGCCCGTCGCGGTCGCCCCTGCTGATCCTGCCCATCGCTCTGCTGACTGTCGCCCTTCCGCTGCTCCGCCCCGGCGCCCTGCTAGCGGTACACGATCTGCTCGAAAGGCTGATTCGCTAGCCGCCCGATCTTCCGGTCGTGAACCTACCCGATTTGCCGATGTGCGTGACCCCATACGCGCGGCATCTTGGAAACAGGGAGGTTCTTAATGACCACTGAATTAGCCGCGCTATCACAGGAGTTAGCGGCCGCGGTAGAACGCGCCGGACGCGCGGTAACGGCGGTGCACGCCCGCCCGCGATTTTCTTCGAGCGGCGTGTTTTGGCGACCCGGAGTGATCGTCACTGCCGAACATACTATCCGCCGGGAAGAGGAGATCACCGTCACCCTGCCGGACGGCCGTAACGCGCCTGCCACTCTGGCGGGGACGGACCCCGGCACCGACATCGCCGTGCTGAAGGCGGACTGGTCGGGCGAGCCCGCACCACGGGGCTCGGCCGCACTCGTCCCCGGCAATCTGGCGCTTACTATCGGCCGCTCGCAGGATTCCGGAGTCAACGCCACGATGGGGATTTTGAGCGCCGTCAGCGGGTCCTGGCGAACGTGGCGCGGCGGACGGCTCGACCAGTACATCCGCCTCGATCTTACGCTGTACCCGGGTTCTTCGGGCGGCGTCGTGGTGAACACCGCGGGCGAGGCGATCGGCATCGCGACTTCGGCCCTGTCGCGCATCGCCGGTCTCGCGATCCCGGCCACGACCATTGACCGCGTGGTAGACGAGATCCTCACCCGCGGCCGCATTGCCAAGGGTTATCTCGGAGTCGGGCTGCAACCGGTGGTGCTGCCGGATCATCAGAAAGGCCTGATCGTTTTGTCGCTCGAGCCCGATGGGCCAGCCGCGAAGGCAGGCATGCTGATCGGCGATGTTCTGGTTTCGTTGGCTGGCTCGCCGGTGGAGGACACGGACGACATCCAGACCGTGCTCGAATCGCATGGCGTCGGGCAGTCTGTTCAGGCCGGGCTGCTGCGGGGCGGAGTGTCGCAACAAATCGCGATCACAGTGGGCGAGAGGCCGAAGAGGAGTTGACATGCAGGCATTCGGAGTTTTCGCGGAACGCCTGCGACATTCGACGGTGCAGGTGTTCACGCACAAGGAGCGCGGCGGCGGATCCGGCGTGGTCTGGAACGCTGACGGGCTCATTCTGACCAACTCGCACGTGGCGCGGTCCGCTGAAATGCAGGTGGAGCTGTGGGACGGCCGCCGCTTCCCTGCCCGGGTTGCCTCGCGTGACCCGCGCCGGGACCTGGCCGAATTGCGTATCTCGGCTTCGGGCCTGGAGCCCGCCGCGCCCGCGGATTCCAGCTCACTCCGGCCGGGCGAGCTCGTTATGGCGATCGGCAATCCTTTAGGGTTCGCCGGCGCGCTCTCGACTGGAGTGATCCACTCGATCGGCACGCTGCCCGGCATGGGTCGCCAACACTGGATCCGGGCCAATGTCCGCCTTGCGCCGGGCAATTCCGGCGGACCGCTGGCGGACGCTCGCGGGCGTGTGATCGGCATCAATACCGCCATCGTGAACGGGCTCGGAGTCGCGGTACCGTCGAACGCCATTTCCACCTTTGTGGACCGCGGCCCGCGGCCGGCTTTAGGTGTTACGCTGCGGCCCGGCCAGATCGGGCTCGAGATCCTCGACGTGGACCCGCACGGCGCCGCCGCAACCGCGTCGCTTCGCACCGGCGACATCCTGATCATGTCCTTCGACGATCTGAGCGATGCGCTCGATTCCGGTCGCGACGTCCTGCGTCTCCAGTTTTTCCGTGGCGACCGCACGCGTGTTCGCGAAGCATTTATCCGTTTGGGAGTACGCGCGGAGGCGGCGTGATCCGTCTGCTGATCGCCGCACCGTCGCCGGTCTTGCGCGCCGGGCTGGAGGCCCTGGCCGCCTCGAGCCCGGGCGTCGAACTGGTGGGTGCGCTTCCCGATCTTTCCAGCGTCGACGCCCTGCGTCCCGACATTGTTCCCACCACCCTCGCACCGGACGAGATCGCGTCTCCGGAGGACGGCTACTCAGCCGGGTACGTGATTCTGACGGACGCACCCCAACCCGTGTGGACCCAGGAAGCGGTCCGCAACGGCGTCCGCGCGATCCTGCCGCGAGACGCATCGCCTGCAGCGATACTGGCCTCCGTGGAGGCCGCTGCCAGCGGCTTGGCCGCCCTCGATCCCCGCGACCTGGAGCCACTGCTCGCATCGGCTCCCGCCGCGCCGTTATCCGCCGAATCCCCCACCCTCACGGCTCGGGAACTGGAGGTTCTGCGCATGCTGGCCGAAGGCGCTGCGAACAAGGCCATCGCCTGGAAGCTCAACATTTCTGAGCACACCGTTAAGTTCCACGTCGCCTCCATACTGACCAAGCTGAACGCCTCAACGCGTACGGAGGCGGTCACCCGAGGGATCCGCACGGGCTTGATTCTGTTATAGTTCTTCATTTCCGGGCCCGGTATCCACCCCCGCAGTATTTTTCGACACAAATGTCTTGAATTTGTGGCCGAATGGACATAGCATGAAGTCGAAGGACGGGTACCCCAACATGAGACTGTCTGTTGCAGTTTGGCTCCTGCTGGCCGCAGCGTTTGCGGTGCAGGCGCAGCAGGCGATGCCCCGCATGACCTCGGCCGACCCGCAAAGTGGAAAAGTCGGTGACGTGATCGTGGTCAGCGGCGAAAACCTGGACAAGACCTGCGTCGCTAAGGTATATCTTACCGACGGTACGAACGATGCACAGGTCGACATCGTAGAGCAGTCGGCCAGTTCAATCAAGTTCAAAATT
>Ga0335080_10007039_pt1 | contig 11649 bp, 9 predicted proteins | sample Lox_Sample_34_FD_206720 | JGI IMG/M metagenome (GOLD analysis project Ga0335080, IMG submission 206720) | Soil microbial communities from Loxahatchee National Wildlife Refuge, Florida, United States - Lox_Sample_3.4 | ecosystem: Environmental > Terrestrial > Soil > Wetlands | place: USA: Florida...
TGTTCCTACTCCTGCTCGCTGGCTGCCCCCCGCGGGTGGACGTGCGCCGCGTCCCTGCCCCGGACGCCACGGCGTTGCTCGCCGAGGTGGACGCGGTCGACGCCCGGGTGTCCAGGCTGCAGAGCCAGGCCAAGGCCCATCTAGACGCCCGCGGCAAGAAGGGCAACGTCCAGCTGTTCGTCGCCGCCGCCTCCCCCGCCTCGGTCCATCTGGAGGTCCTGGACTTCTTCGGCAAGCCGAGCGGGATCCTCGTGTCCGACGGCCAGCGGTTCGTGATGTTCGTCTCGGACACCGGCGTCTGGCAGCGGGGCTCCGCGACCGCCGAGAACGTCTCCCGCGTGCTGCCAGTCACGCTCACGCCCGATCAGCTGGTGTCGATGCTGCTCGGCCGCGCGCCGCGGCTCGTCGATCCCGCGCCGACGCTCGCCGTCGACGCCGAGGAGAACCTCTTCCGCGTCACGCTCCACGCCGCCGGCCGCTCGCAGGAGCTCTGGGTGGACCCCACCCGGAAGCGGGTGGTGAGGAGCCGCGTCGACGGCCCCGACGGCTACACCCTGACCTTCGAGGGGTTCGAGGACGTGCGCGGGGCGCCGTTCCCCCGCTCGATCGGCTTCATCGGACAGGGCTCCGTGGCTCTCCAGTACACGGATCCCAGACTCGGCGAGGAGCCCGACGCCGCGCTCTTCGTTCCCCAGGCACCGCCGGGTGTGCCCGTGGAGCAGATCGGCTCTCTCCCATGACAGGCCACCGGGCGGGCTGACAGACTCGGAACTTCCCGTAGATCCATCGACCGGTGGCTCGCGTTCCAGCGGGCATGAGCGGAGCACCGGCGGAGGCCGCATCGATACGCCCGAAGAGACGACCCCCGACGAGGCCCTGATGCGGAGGTTCCAGCGGGGCGACGCCCGGGCTTTCCCGGAGCTGGTGCGTCGGCACCGGGCAGCGGTGTTCGCCTTCGTCCTCCGGTGGACGCAGGACCGGGCCCGGGCGGAGGACATCCTCCAGGAAACCTGGCTGAAGGTCGTCCGGGCGTCCAGCGACTGGAGCCCCCGTGCGCGGTTCACGACCTGGCTGTACACCATTGCGAGGAATGCCTGTGTGGATGGAGCACGACGAGAGCGAGCGCGCGCCGCCGAGCCGCTGGAGGCCGAGCCGGCCGCCATCGGGGGAGTGGACCCGGAGCGCGCCGCCGCCGCGGCCGAGCTCCGGCCGGTGCTCGAGTCCGCCATCGCCGCGCTGCCCGACGCCCAGCGCGAGGTGTTCCTCCTCCGCGAGATGGCGGGGATCCCCTTCCACGAGATCGCCCGGATGACCGGCGCCCCCGAGCCCACCGTGAAGAGCCGGATGCGCTACGCGCTGGAGGCCCTCAGGTCGCGGCTGACCGCGGCGGGCATCGACGCGCCCGCGGGAGGTCGGGTGGCATGAGGCCCCAAGTCCCTGCCCATCCCGAGGACGACCGGCTGCTCGAGCTGGCCTACGGCGAGATTCCGGCCTCCGAGGCCCGCGCGCTCCGGCAGCACGTCGACGGCTGTGCGCGATGCCGCGAGGTGCTCCAGGGCATCGCGGAGGTGCGGAGCGCCTTCCGGTCCGTACCCACCGAGCCCGCCCCCGAGCGCGGGCTCGAGTCGCTCCTGGCCTACGGAGAGCAGGCCGCCGCGCGCGCCCGCTCCCGCCGCGGGGGGCTGCGCATCCTCGGCATCCTCTCGGCGGCCGTCGCGCTGGCCATCGGCTGGCTCCTGGTTCCGGTGCCGCACGAGCAGGAGGACCGCCTCGCCCGCGCGCCCGCGGCGAAGGAGCCGGATGCCGTCGCCAGGCTCGAGACGCCGCGTGCGCCCGCCCAGGGCGACAGGGCGAGGGACGAGGAGTCGCCGGAGGGGCCCAAGCAGCCGACCGTGGCCTCGTCTTCCGGTCCATCCGAGCCGGCAAAGGAACGACGGAAGCTCGAGGAGCTGCTCGCCCCGGGGCTCCGTGCCCAGAACGCGCTCGCCGATGCGGAGGCGAAGCGAAGGGACGTCGGGAAGGGCGACGCCCCGGCCGAGGTCGCGGCCCGAACGAACGCCATGAAGGATCTGGATCGGTCGGGGTCCGCCGGGGCATCGGGCGTGGGGACAGGAACGCTCGGCGTGGCGGGAGGGGCGATGGCGGAGAAGAAGAGCGTGGGAGCCTTCCAGCCGCACGCCGACAGCCTCGAGCAGAAGGCCTCCCGGTCCGGGTCGGTCGCCACCGTCCCGCCGCCCGCGCCGAAGGGGGCCGACGACTCCCGGGCTCGGGAGGCGGCCAAGCTGGCGGTCCCTGCGGATGGGACCGTGGCCAGCGCCGAGCAGGCCGCGAGCGACGTCGCCCAGGCCCCGGCCTCGCAGCAGCTCGCGAAGTCGGCGCCCGCTGCCGCGGCCGCGAAGGTCGGCTCCCCGACCTCCGCCGCGCCCGCCTCCCGCTCGGTGCAGATGCAGTCGGCGCGGGTCGGGATGGGCACCCCCGCGCAGGAGGCCCGCCTCGCGGAGATCGGCCGCAAGCTGGAGACCGCCCAGGGCGACGATCGGAAGGCGCTGCTCCTCGAGCGGTGCGAGCTCCACGCCTCGCTCCAGCGCGGGCCGGATGCCGTCCAGAGCTGCTCCCAGGTCGCCCGGGAGTTCCCGGGGACACCGGAGGCCAAGCGGGCCTCGGAGCTCGCCCGGGGCTTCTCCCTCCAGCTGCCCGACCAGCCCCAGCGCTAGCGTCAGTCCCACGGCATACTCCCTCGTCCCTGGAGCCCGACGACCGTGCCGCTGAAGAAGGTCAAGAGCCTCGCCCCATCCCCGCCCTCGACGCGGCAGGGTGACCTCTTCGGTCCGGTCGAGCCACGGACCGAACGGGCGCCGGCGACTCCGTCGCTCGTCCGGGAGGCTCCCCCCGAGCCGCCTCCGGAGCTCGAGCCACCGCCCTGGCTCGAGACCTCGCCCGCGACCGCCGAGGCAAGAGCACCGCGTGCCCGGCCCGAGGTCGAGGCGCTCGACGAGCCGTCCACGGCCGAGCTCGCCGTCAGCCGGGAGACGGTGCGGGTGGACCTGGCTCCCCCCGGCCCACGGCGGGAGCGTGCCTCCGTCCGCTGGACCTCCACCACCGAGGTGGTGCGCATCGAGACGCCGACCGCGACGCCGGTGGTCCGCCCGCCCGAGCGCGTCGTCCTCTCCGTCACCCAGCTCACCCAGGCGGTGAAGGGAGTCCTGGCCGAGGGCTTCCGCCGGGTGATGGTCCGCGGCGAGGTGAGCAACTTTCGCGGGCTCCACGCGAGCGGCCATCTCTTCTTCAAGCTGAAGGACGCCGGCGCCTCCATCGACGTGAAGATCTGGGCCAGCGTCGTCCAGCGCCTCCGCTTCCGCCTCGAGGAGGGGATGGAGGTCATCGCCGAGGGGAACCTCGACGTCTACGAGAAGGCCGGCCAGTACAACCTCATCGTCCAGCGCATCGAGCCGTCGGGTGCGGGCGCGCTCGCCATCGCCTTCGCCCAGCTCCGGGACCGGCTGACCGCGGAGGGCCTGATGGGCGAGAACCGGCAACGGCCGCCCCGTCCGCTGCCGTTCCTGCCCCGGCGCATCGGCGTGGTCACCAGCCGGTCCGGGGCGGCCCTGCACGACTTCCTCCGCGTGCTGCACCGGCGGAACCCGCGCCTCTCGGTCCTCCTCTGCCACGCACGGGTCCAGGGGCCGGGTGCGGCGGACGATGTCGTCCGGGCCCTGCAGCGACTGGCGCGGACCGACGTCGACGTCATCGTCGTCACCCGCGGTGGAGGCAGCGCCGAGGACCTCTGGACCTTCAACGAGGAGCCGGTGGCGCGGGCCATCGCGGCGAGCCCGGTGCCCGTCGTCTCGGCCGTGGGCCACGAGGTGGACTTCACCATCGCCGACTTCGTCGCCGACGCCCGCGCCCCCACGCCCAGCGCCGCCGCCGAGCTGCTCGCGCCCGAGCTGGAGGCTCTCCTCGACGATCTGCGGACGGCGCGCACCCGGCTCCGCCAGGCGGTGCACGGCGCGGTCGCCCGGGCCCGGGAGAGCCTCCGCCAGCACGAGCGCCGGCTCCGCGACCCGCGGCAGGAGGTGACCCGGCGGCGGCACGTCCTCATCGAGCAGGAGCGGGCGCTGGGGCGGCTGTGGACCGAGCGGCTCCGGGGCGAGCGGGGGCAGTTGATGGGCCTCCGGGCCCGGCTGGAGCGCTTCCGGCCCGAGGCGCTGCTCGGCGAGCGGCGCGCCCGGCTCGACCGCCTCCGCTGGCGGCTGGCCGAGACGCAGCGTGCCCGTCTGGGCGAGGCACGTTCACCGCTCGCCGATGCGCGGGCCCGACTCGAGCGCACCATCCACGCCCGCCTGGCGAGGGCCAGGACTGCGGTCCAGACCCAGGCCGGCCGGCTGGACAACCTGAGCCCGCTCCGCGTCATGTCCCGCGGCTACGCGGTGGTCTACCGCGCGGACGACGGGCACCTGGTACGCCGGGCCGCCGAGCTGCAGCCGGGGAACGCGATCCGCCTGCGCTGGGCGCCCCAGGGCTGTGACTCGCTCTCCGCTTGCGACGAGGCGGAGGCCACGGTCACCGGCGTGAAGCCCGGCGGCGGAGACTGAGCGCCACGGCGGCCGCCACCCCCCGGGCGGTGGGTTGCGCCTCGCACGCGCCGGGGGTAGACGCAGAGGTCCCGTGGCTACCCGAGACGAGCAGCCGAGCGAACGTTACAGCGAGGTCGTCGACCGTCTCGAGCAGGTGGTCAAGAAGCTCGAGGGTGGCCAGCTGAGCCTCGAGGACTCGCTCGAGGAGTTCGAGAAAGGCATCCAGCTGGTGAAGCGGGGCGAGGCGCTCTTGCAGCAGGCGGAGCGCCGCGTGCAGGAATTGCTGGAGCACAAGGGCGGGGACCGGACCGTCCCTCTCGAGCCCACCCGGGGCGCGCCGTCGAAGGTCGCTCCGGCGGCCGCCGACGATGACGACATTCCATTCTGACGGTCCCTCTCGCCGCTCGGCGATCATCGTCGACGACGACCGCGACACCCGAGAGATGCTCGCCATGGCGCTGGAGCTGGAGGGCTACCAGGTCACCCAGGCCGCGAACGGGGTGAAGCTCATCTCGAGCCTCCACGTGCACCGGCCGGACATCCTGCTCCTCGACGTGAACATGTCGTGGATCGACGGCTTCGAGCTCTGCCGGGCGGTGCGCAGGAACGAGCAGCTCCACCAGCTTCCGGTCCTGTTCGTCTCGGCGCGCAAGGCCCGCGCCGACGTGGAGGCGGGAATGGCCTCCGGAGCCGACGGCTACTTCACCAAGCCCATCGACTTCGATGCGCTCCTCGAGCGGATGCGCGAGCTGGTCGAGGGACGCACGGGGGTGCAGCGATGAGCGTGTTCCAGCTCGAGGCGTGGCTCCAGGAGCGGGCGAGCCGGGTCGAGGCGCTGCTGGCCGATCGGCTGCGGCGGCTGGAGGCGGCGCCCCGGCGGCTGGTGGAGGCGATGGAGTACTCGCTCCTCGCCGGGGGCAAGCGGCTGCGTCCGGTGCTCTGCCTGGCCTTCGCCGAGGCGGTGCGGGGCGGGCCGCCCGGAACCGCGGCCGAGGATGCGGCCTGCGCGCTCGAGTACGTCCACACCTACAGCCTCGTCCACGACGACCTGCCCTCGATGGACGACGACGACCTCCGCCGGGGACGGCCGACGAACCACAAGGTGTACGGCGAGGCGATGGCCATCCTCGCTGGCGACGCGCTCCTGACCGAGGCCTTCGCGCTGCTGGCCGGAGGCCCCGAGCCCCGGCGGGCGGAGCTGGCCGCACGGCTCGCGCATGCCGCCGGCGCGGTGGGCATGGTCGGCGGCCAGGTGCTGGACATCGCCGAGGACCGTCCGGCCGAGGAGGCCTACCTGACCCGGCTGCACAGGGCGAAGACCGGAGCGCTGCTCCGGGCCGCGTGCACCCTCGGTGTCGTCGCCGAGGACGGGACGCCCGCCCAGGTGACCGCGGCCGAGCGGTACGGCGAATCGGTGGGCCTCGCCTTCCAGATCGCCGACGACGTGCTCGACGTCACCGGGTCGAGCGAGGCGATGGGCAAGCCCACCGGGGCCGATGCCGCGGCCGGACGCCACACCTTCCCCGCGGTGCTCGGGCTGGAGGCCTCGCGCGCGCGGGCGCGGGGGCTGGTGGAGGAGGCGCTCGCGGCGGTGCGCGTGCTCGAGTCGGGCCCGGGCCCCCTGGCGGCGCTCGCGGCCTACAGCGTGGAGCGGAGCACGTGAGCCTGCTCGAGCACGTCCTGTCGCCCAGGGACGTGCGCGCGTTGCCCGAGGAGGAGCTGCCCCGGCTCTGCGCGGACCTGCGCCAGGAGATCATCTCCATCTGCGGCCGGGTGGGCGGCCATCTCGGTGCGTCGCTCGGCGCGGTGGAGCTGGTGGTGGGGCTGCACCGGGTCTTCCACGCGCCGGAGGACGACCTGGTCTTCGACGTCGGGCACCAGGCCTACGCCCACAAGCTGCTCACCGGTCGCGGCCCGAGCATGCACACCCTGCGGCAGGAGGGTGGGGTGGCGCCGTTCCTCGACCCGAGGGAGAGCCCCTTCGACGCCTTCGCCGCCGGGCACGCCTGCACGGCGGTGAGCGTGGCCCTGGGGATGGCCCTGGCCCGCGCGCGCACCGGAGCGCCGGGACGGTCGGTGGCCATCGTCGGCGACGGCGCGCTCACCGGCGGGCTCACCTTCGAGGGGCTGAACGACGCCGGGGCGAGCGGGCTGCCGCTGGTGGTGATTCTGAACGACAACGGGATGTCCATCTCGGCCAACGTGGGCGCCGTCCCCCGCATGCTCGCCGGCAGCGCCGCCCGGCAGTTCTTCGAGGCGCTGGGCTTCACCTACCTGGGGCCGGTGCACGGACACCGTCTCGACGAGCTGCTCCCGGCGCTGGTGGAGGCAAGGAGGAGCCGGCGACCGGTGCTGCTGCACGTGCGGACCGAGAAGGGGCGCGGGCTGGCCGAGGCCGAGGCCGACGTGGCGACGCGTGGACACGCCATGGGCCCGTACGAGATGCGCGACGGGAAGCTCGTCCGGAGCCGTCACGGCCAGCCCACCTGGTCTGACGCGATCGCGGCCGCGCTCGGCCGGGCGATGGAGCGCGACGAGCGAGTGGTGGTCATCACCCCGGCGATGCTCGAGGGCTCGTCGCTCACCGGGCTCGCGGCCCGGTTCGGTCCCCGCGTTCACGATGCCGGCATCGCCGAGCAGCACGCGGTGACGCTCGCCGCCGGGCTCGCCGCCCGCGGGCTTCGTCCGGTGGTCTGCATCTACAGCACCTTCCTCCAGCGCGCCCTGGACCAGCTCATCCACGACGTGGTGCTGCCCGGGCTGCCGGTGACGCTCGCCATCGACCGTGCGGGACTGGTCGGCGCGGACGGCGCCACGCACCAGGGCACCTACGACATCACGTTCCTCCGTCCGCTTCCGGGCCTGCGGCTCTACGCGCCGACCTTTGGCGAGGACGTGGACCCGGTGCTCGACGCGGCGCTCGCCGGGCCGGGGCCCGCGGCGTTTCGCTTCCCCCGCGGCACGCTGCCCACGACGCCGGTGGGGGTCGTCGTCGAGCCTGGGCCGGTGACGGGCGGCCGCTGGCTACGTCGTCCCGAGGGCGCGCGGGCGGCCATCGTGACCTGCGGCCCGCTGGGGCTCTTCGCGCTGGAGGCGGCGGCGGCGCTCGACCTCCCGGCTGCGGTCCTCGACGTCCGGGCGCTCGCGCCGCTCGACGTGCCGCGGGTGCTCGAGGCGTGCCGGACCGGGCGGGTGGTGACGGTGGAGGAGGGGACGGTGCACGGCGGGCTCGGGAGCGCGGTGCTCGAGCTCGCGGCGGCGCACGGGCTCTGCCCGCGGGTGAGGATGCTCGGGCTTCCCGATCGACCCGTCCCGCATGGCGACGCCCGGAACCAGCGGCGCGCGCTCGGGCTCTCCACCGAGGGAATCGCCGCGGCGGTCCGGGGTCTGGTCTAGGAGTCTCCGGCGAGGTTCCCGCGCTAAGAACGTGCCCCGTGACGGATCCACCGCCCCCGACCGGCCGTCCGAGGAAGGAACGCCTCGACGTCCTCCTCGTCGAGCTGGGGCTCGCGCCCACCCGGGCGAAGGCGCAGGCGCTGGTCCTCGCCGGGCAAGTGGTGGTCGACGACCAGCGCGTCGACAAGCCGGGGACGCGGGTTCCCTCCGACGCCGAGGTCCGGCTCAAGGGCGAGCCCATGCCCTACGTCTCCCGCGGAGGCCTCAAGCTCGAGGCCGCGCTCCGGCACTTCCAGATCGACGTCCGGGGCGCGGTCTGCGCCGATGTCGGCGCCAGCACCGGCGGGTTCACCGACTGCCTGCTCCAGAACGGCGCGGCGAGGGTGTATGCGCTCGACGTCGGTCGCGGCCAGCTCCACGCGCGGCTCCGGGGCGATCCGCGTGTCGTGCTCCGCGAGGGCGTGAACGCGCGCCACCTCGGCCCCTCGGACCTCCCCGAGCCGGTCTCGGTCCTGGTCCTCGACGTCAGCTTCATCTCGCTGACACAGGTCCTCCCCGCGACCGTTCCGCTCCTCGCACCCGGCGGGACGACGATCGCTCTCGTGAAGCCACAGTTCGAGGCGGGTCGGGAGCAGGTCGGCAAGGGCGGTGTGGTGCGCGACGACGCGGTGCGAGCGGAGGCGCTGGCTCGGGTCCGGCGCTGCACGGAGCAGCTGGGCCTCACCGCGATCGGGTCACTCGACTCCCCGGTGCCGGGTCCCGCGGGAAACCGGGAGATCCTCCTGGTGGCGCGGCGTTGCTGATGGCTCGAACCCGCGGCCGGTGTCGGTGCAGACTCCCCGACGGAGCGCTGGTCAGTGCCGAGAAAATCTAGGAAAATTGGCGCGCAGATGAATGGGGAGAGCTCCACGTCGGCGCTGGCGCGACCGCCGGAGACGGCCGGGGAGCGCGAGCGCCGCATCGCCGAACGCATGGCGATGCTCCTGGACATCACCCAGGCGGCCACCTCCTCCCTCGAGCTGGAGAAGATCCTCAAGATTGCAGTGGAGAAGGTGAGCCAGGTGCTCCCCACCGACCGCTGCTCGGTCGTCCTCGTCGATTCGCCGAACTCCACCGAGGCGGTGGTGATGGCGACCCGCGAGCGGGACGACTACCGCCCCATCACCATCGACCTCTCCAAGTATCCAGAGCTCCGCCGCTCGCTCCAGACCCGGGAAGCCACCTACATCGAGGACGCGCTCGAGGACCCCCTGATGGCCGACGTGATGCCGGCCATCGCCCCGCTCGCGGTGAAGAGCATCCTGGTCCAGCCGCTCATCAGCCAGGACGACCTGGTCGGCGCCCTCTTCCTTCGCCTGTCCAGGCGCGGGGGGGCGTTCGGGCCCGAGGAGCAGGAGTTCGCCAAGGCGGTCGCCGCGGCCCTGGCCAACTCGGTCCGCAACGCCAAGCTCCACGCCTCGGTGCAGAAGAAGCGCGACGATCTGGAGCTGGCCTACGTCGAGCGCTACCGCGAGCTCACCGAGGCCAACCGGCGGCTCCGCGAGCTGGCCCGGTTCAAGGACGAGCTCATCGCCATCATCAGCCACGACCTCCGGGCTCCGCTTCAAGTGACGCTCGGGCACGGCCGGATGCTGGAGGACGCCAACCTCCCCGGCGACCAGCGCACCTCCGCCGAGGCCATCGTCCGGCAGTCGCGGAAGATCCTGAAGATGGTCGAGTCGCTCCTCGACCGCGGCAAGGGCGAGCAGGCCCGCGTGGCGCTCGACGTCCAGCTGCTCGACGTCGGTCGGGTGGCCCGCGACTGCGCCTTCGAGCTGGAGATCCTCGCCGCGGAGCGCGGGGTGACGCTCAAGGCCCATGCCCCCGAGCGCCTCCCGGTGATGGGGGACGAGCTGAAGCTCCGCGAGGTGCTCCAGAACCTCATCACCAACGGGCTGGAGCACGCGGCGAAGAAGGGAACGGTCCTCGTCGAGGGCGAGGTCCTCCACCGGCCCGACGGCCCGGTGGTGAAGGTCGTCGTCCACGACGACGGCCCGGGGATGGCCGAGGAGCAGATGCACCTCGTCTTCGACCGCTACCGGCACGGCCCGGGCGGCACCGGCCTCGGGCTGGCGATCTGCAAGGAGTTCGTCGAGCTGCACGGCGGCGAGATCTGGGCGGAGCGCCCCACCGACGGCGGATGCGCCTTCGTCTTCACGCTCCCGCTCGCCCAGGAGGATCGGAAGGTCGCCCCCAAGCTGCAGACGCTGGCCAGCAGCAGCGAGCAGCCCCGGGTGCTCATCGTCGAGGACGAGCCGGACATCGCCGCGGTGCTGGAGGGCATCCTCCGCAAGCGCTACCGGGTGGAGGTCGCGCGCGATGGACGGGAGGGGGTCGCCAAGGTCCACGCCCTCCACCCCGACCTGGTGGTGATGGACGTCTTCCTTCCCCACCTCGACGGCCTGGACGCCGTCATCTCCCTCAAGGCCTCCAGCGACACCGCCGACATCCCGGTCATCCTCGTGTCGGCTCAGGTGGGAGTCGCCGACCGGGTCCGCGCCCTCAACCTCGGCGCCGTGGACTACCTCGCCAAGCCCTTCCACGCCTCCGAGCTGCTCCAGCGGGCCGAGCGCGCCCTGTCGGCGGACCGGCGCCCCGCCACCGCCCAGGAGGCCGAGGCCCTGCCCCCGGTCGCCGACGCCGCCACTGGCCTGCTCGACCGGCGGGGGCTGGTGGCGCGCCTCACCCAGGAGGCCGCCCGGGCCCGGCGGTACGGACGGCCCCTCTCGCTCGCGGTGGCCCGCACCGACGCCGTGCACCCGGACCTGCTCCGGACCGCGGCGGCCAGGATGCGCGAGCGGCTCCGGCAACCGGACGTCCTCGCCCATCTCGGCCAGGGCACCTTCGCCGCGCTCCTCCCCGAGTGCACCTCCGAGCAGGCCATGGCGGTGTTCGGGCGCGTCGAATCCGACCTCCGGGCCTCCACCAGCCTGCGGTGCAAGGTCGAGGTGGCCGAGGTGCCCGGCCGCGAGCTCCCCGAGGCGGTGCTGGACCACCTCCTCGAGCGTCGGCCCGAGAACTGACGTTCTCGCCCGGGGGTGGCGCGCACCCCTCCGGGGGCCCCTGTTAGGCTCACCGCCCAGGAACAGCTGCCGTGCTCGCTTCAGCCCTCGTCGCCCTCTCCCTCCTCGGTGCCTCGCCGTCGCATCCGCGGGTCGACGTGTCGGCGATGAAGGAGGCGATGGAGGCCCCCACCGACGACTACTCGTCCGCCTCCGCCTACGCCCACTACCTGCGTGCGCGGCTCCTCGCGCTGCAGGGCGAGCACGCTCGCAGCGTGGAGCAGCTGCGGATCGCGCTGGCCTCGGACCCTGGCCGGCCCGAGCTCCTCGTCGCCCTTGCCGAGGCGCAGGCCCGCGCGGGCGCGCCGGCCCGCGCCGAGGCCACCGCCCGCGGGCTGCTCGAGCGGCGGCCGGACCACGTCCCGGCGCTGCTCTTCCTCGGACGGTTGCTCTTCGAGACCGACAGGCCAGAGCGCGCCCGCGAGGTGCTGGAGCGGGTCCGGAAGCTGGCGCCCCGCGAGCAGGAGCCGTACCTCCTCCTGGCGGAGATGTCGCTCGAGGCCGGCCGCCCCGAGGAGGCGGTGCGCACCGTCCAGGCCCTCGCCGACCTCGACCGCGACACCACCGGGCTCAAGCGG
>Ga0335080_10007042_pt1 | contig 11647 bp, 10 predicted proteins | sample Lox_Sample_34_FD_206720 | JGI IMG/M metagenome (GOLD analysis project Ga0335080, IMG submission 206720) | Soil microbial communities from Loxahatchee National Wildlife Refuge, Florida, United States - Lox_Sample_3.4 | ecosystem: Environmental > Terrestrial > Soil > Wetlands | place: USA...
GACCGGATTCCTCCGGGCCGGAAAGTCCCTTCCGGCGAATCGTCGATGTGGGGGGACTACCATGCCCGTGAGCTGGCGCTCCTCCTGAAGCGGATCGCTGAGAACAAACCCTATTTGCGTTTTTTCGCAAATTTCGTATAATGCCTCCTGGATGACCTGTTCTTACACAAGTGCCGGGTTTTCACTCCTCTGCCACTTTTCCGGAGGGCATATGAAACTCCCCCACGTCGCTGTCTCGCTGATGCTCATTCTGGCGTGCCAAGGCTGTCAACAGCAGGCTCCGCATGCCGCGGAGGGAGTTCATGATCCCGGCGTTCGTGGAGGCCCGCCCGGAGCGGGCGAGCCCCTGCCGGGGCTCACCGCGGATGAACAGGTGTTCTTTGAGAACGGGCGCGAGAGATTTCTGGAGATCGACGCGGTGTCCGATGGGCTTGGTCCCCGTTTCAACGCCAATCAGTGCTCTGCATGCCACCTGCAGCCGGAGATCGGCGGCTCGAGCCCGGCGAAGAACCCACTGGCTGCAATCGCCACGCTCGACGGGGCAAAGAACTCGGTGCCCTGGTTCATCACGCCTGACGGTCCGGTCCGCGAAGCGAGGTTTAAACTCAATTCCGACGGCACCCCCGACGGGGGGGTCCACGCGCTGTTTGTCATTACGGGTCGGAGTGACGCGGCCGGATGCACGCTGACACAGCCCGATTTTTCCCCCGCAGGCGATCCGCATTCCGGTGCGGGCGGAAACTCCAATGTCATCTTCCGGATCCCGACCCCGTTATTCGGAGCGGGGCTCATCGAGGCGATCCCCGACGCGGAGATCCTGGCGAATGTCCGGACGAATGATTCTGACAAGAAAGAACTCGGCATTGCCGGCCACCCGAACGCCCACATCAGCGGCGCTGCCAACCTGAGTGCCAACGACGGCACGATCACGAGGTTTGGCTGGAAAGCGCAGAACAAGTCCCTCCTGCTGTTTGCCGCAGAGGCCTACAACGTTGAAATGGGCGTGACCAACCCGATCTTCCCGCAGGAGCGGGATGAGTCCGGGGGGTGCGTACTGAATCCCACGCCTGAGGACAACAATCATTTTGCCGACACGTCACGCGCCGGCACGCTCTCCGATATCGAAGCATTCGCAGTGTTCATGCGCCTGCTCGCTCCCCCGAATCCCGCGACCGAAACCCCTCAATCGGCAAAGGGGAAAGCGCTCTTTGTCTCCACGGGGTGTGCGCACTGCCACACGCCGTCGCTCGTCACCGGACCAAGGATCTCCAGCGGCGGCGCGAGGAATCCGAGTGCCGCATTGAGTGGGGTCACGGCCAATCTCTACTCAGATCTTCTCTTGCACAAGATGGGGGAGGGACTCGCGGATGGAATCGCACAGGGCGCAGCCGGACCGGATGAGTTCCGCACGGCGCCCCTGTGGGGCGTCGGACAACGCGTCTTTTTCCTCCACGACGGAAGGACGACGGACCTCATCGTCGCGATCGAGAGCCACGTGAGCCGCGGGAGTGAGGCGAACAGGGTGATCGAGCGGTTCAACCGGCTCAGCGCCGGGGAACAGCAGGCGATCATTGATTTCCTGAGGTCACTCTGAGGAATCGCCGGCAGTGTTACGCTGCGGGGATGGACGCTTCCCGGAAGAACGCCTCGAGGTTCTCGACCGGCGTCGCCGCGGGGACGTCGCAGCCTGAGGAAATCACGAAATTCCTGTGTCCCTTCGCCGACGCGAGCAGCTCACGCGTCTTCGCGGAGACTGCTTCCGCGTTACCGTGGACAAACACGGAGGCCGGGTCGATGTTCCCGCAGACAATCGTTGCCGGCGGGAGCTTTGCGAGCGCCTGCGGGACATCCATCGGGGCGCCGAAGTGCAGTATGTGCGCTCCTGCCGAGGCGACAGCGTCGAGATGAAGCGCCTTCGCGGCGCAGTTGTGGAGCACAACTTCGAACCCCCCGGATTCGACAGCCTGTATGATCTCCCGCACGTACCGGGAGGAGAACGTGGCGAGCCCCCGGGGAGAAAGGAGGCCGGCGGTGGGCTCGGCGATGATTACCCCCTGAGCGCCGGCAGACCTGAACGCCCGGCAGTACGCCGTGAGGAACTCTGTCGTCTTCTCTACGAGCGCTTCAATCACCCCGGGCTGCTCGGCGGTCGCCTGGAGTGCCTCACTCACGCCGAAGAGCCGTCCGGCGAGTGAAAGGGGGCCGATCATGCCCGCCAGCACCGGTGCGCCGGTGCCTGCCTGCGCGAGACGACGGGCGGCTTCCAGGTAGACGGCACTCCGGCGGGTTCCCACCGAAGGTACGCGCAATGCCGCAACGCCCGCCTCATCCGTCACAAGCCTCCCGGTCACGGTCGGCACTTCCGTATCGGCAAACACCACGTTCGCGCCGAACGCCTCAGCCTCAACGCTGAGGTCCATGCACGTCATCAGCACGGAAGTGTGAAATCGTTCGTGAAATGCGATCTGCGTCTCGGCCTGGATGCGGGCGTCCGTCACGAGCGCGCGGACGGTGGTCCCCAGCATTACTGCGCCGGGAAACGTGGCTACCGGCATTGCGACGGGTGCGGGGGAGGACCTGACGAGATCGGAGAGTGTTGTCATGGGGCTATAGTCTGGGGGAATTTCATCTCTTCAACGTATACATCCTGGAAATCCGGCTCCCTGTCGAGCATCACGTGACGCACACCCGATGCAAGCACTTCGTGCCCGTCGGGATCGTCGAACAGCGCGCGCTTTGCGCCCCTGAGCGCCGTGTTTCCCGCCGGGTGTATCTTCTCCTCGGGAAAGCTCACGAGCCCGATCCGCCGGGCGCTTGTCGTGTTAACGTAGTTGCCGAACGCGCCCGCGAGGTACACGCGCGCAATCTCTTCCGGGCGGAGGCCCGAGAGCCGGAGGAGTATCCGTATCCCGGCGGCGATCGCACCCTTGGCGAGCTGCAGCTCGCGGATATCCGTCTGCGACAGCCTGACGGGAGGCGATACCATCACGGACTTTTCCCCTCCCGAAAACCTGCCTGAAGGGAGGAGCGTGCGGTTCTCGAGGAATGCGGCCGCGGCATCGACGAGTCCGCTTCCGCAGATCCCGCGCGGGGCCACGTCGCCAAGCGTCTTGACTGTGAGCGCGCCTCCGGCGATACCCACTTCGGCGATCGCCCCCGTCGCCGCCCGCATCCCCATATAAATGCGGGCCCCTTCGAACGCGGGTCCCGCGGCGGTGGAGCAGCAGATGAGCCCTCGCTCGGAGCCGATGACGATCTCCCCGTTCGTGCCCAGGTCGATGAGGCAGGCGGGCTCATGGCTCCGGTGGAGGTTCACGGCGAGTATCCCCGCCAGTATGTCGCTCCCGACGAACCCTCCGAGGCAGGGAAGGAACCGCACGGTGGGCCGTTCCCCCGTGTGCCAGCCGAGATCCCCGGGGGCGAATGTCATGAGCCCGTCGTGCTCGGGTTCGAACGGGTAGTGGGAGAGGGGGGTGCAGTCAATGCCCGAAAAGAGGTGGTGCATGACGGTGTTGCCGACGAGAACGACGTCGGCAAGGAGGGCCGTGTCCGCCTTCGCCTTGTTCAGCAGTTCGGCCACCATGGCGCCCGTCTGCTCGCGGATGAGCGTGGTCAGCACATCCTGCTTCTTTTCGTTTACCGCGAAACCCACGCGGCTCATGACGTCGGCGCCGTGACGCGCCTGGCGGTTGAGCGCGGATGCGACGGCAAGAACGTCCCCCGTGCGAAGATCGAGAAGCTGGGCGACGATCGTCGTCGTCCCCACATCGATGGCGACACCGAGGCCGCTCCGGGGAGTGAACGAGAAGGGCGCCTCATCGGAGAGTATCGCCGCCTCCCACTGCGCGAGCTCGAGCGTCAAATCTCCACCGGCGCGGCAATGGCAGGCGAGTCGCCAGCCGGCGGCCAGCTCGCCGGCGGAGAGTATCCGCTCCTGTTCGGGCGTCACAGGGAGGCTCCCGTCGATGACGCGCACGCGGCACCCTTTGCAGCGCGCGCGTCCGCCGCAGGGAAATTCGACGCCGTACGGGAAGAGGACATCCTGCAGGGGGGAGCCGCGTGTCACCTCCAGCGACGCGCCGAGCGGCTTGAGCGCAATGCGCACAGTCCCGCTCACGCGGCCGCCTTTTCGGCGCTGATCAATCCCTGACCGTAGTCGGCGACGATCCGGTGCCCGGGAGGGACCAGAAGGAAGTCCTCCTCCTCCCACGGCCCGTTCACGAGCGCGTGAATCAGGCGGAGACTCCCCTCCTCTGTGCTGAATTCCAGCCGTTTCTCGGCGGCGCGCCTGCGCGCGGTTTCGAGGAAGCTTTCATTCGGCTCTAGGCCCATCGAGATAAACGTGAGCCGGCGATAGTGCTTCGTCTGGTCGCAGAGCTGATCGTAGAGGAACCGCGCGTTGTCCTCCCCGTATTTTGCCACCATCTCGTCGTACGTCATGTCCATCCCGTTCACGTGCGAGATCGAGAGCTGGCGGAGTTCCCCCGTGGCCTCTCCCCGCTCGATCCACCCGGTCGTGAGAAAATATGTCCCGGGATTGCTGCTGAAGTACTCCTCGTACCGCCGGCGGCTGCCGAAGAAGAGCGTCATGCAGTCGTGCGCGCGGGGAACGACGAGGGGCCTCGTCCGCGCGGTCAGGCCCGCGATGCCGTTGTTGCAGAGGCCGTAGCCGAGGAGGATACTGTCGCACATGGCCGGGTCGACGGCGTCGACCGCGGCCTGAAGCCGGGCGAGCATGCCCGCGCAACCGATATCGTGGAGCCCCTTGGGAAGAAACCGGAGGTCGACCTGGTGGGGGGAGCGGGCGGCGGCATCGCAGAGCTCCCGCGTGAAGACTTCGCAGCTGATGATCGTATGTCGCATGCGGGGTCCGCTCCTCGCGGGGGTCTCAGTGCCTGGCGCGCAGCGCCGCGGCGACGGCCCTGAGGAACGCGGGCGTCGTGCCGCAGCACCCGCCGATGAAATCCGCCCCCGCGCTCTCCAGCCTGCGCGCGCCGGAGGCGAACTCTTCCGCCGTGGTCCTGTACGTGATGCGGCCGTCGACCATCTCGGGCATGCCGGCGTTCGGCTTGATCCAGATGGGAAGGTCGGTGGCCCGGCGGAGCCTGGCGCAGACGGGGATGTATCCCTCGATCCCGAGCCCGCAATTGGCGCCGATCACGTCCGCCCCTGCCTCGGTCAGGGCCGCGGCCGCCTGTTCCGGCGTGGCGCCCATCATCGTCCTGTCCTTGTCCCTGCCGGAATCGAATACCATGCTGGCGATGACGGGGAGTCCCGTCGTGCGCGCCGCCTTCACCGCGATGCGCGCCTCCTCCAGGTCGGCCATCGTTTCGATCAGTATCGCGTCCGCCCCCGCGGAGGCGAGAGCATGGCACTGCTCGGTGAACGCCGCGGAGAGTTCCTCTTCCGTCACCTCTCCCGTCATGAGCATCTTCCCGGCCGGGCCCACGGAGGCGAAGACGCGCGCGCGCCCCGCGGCGGCAAGGCGTGAGATCTCCACTCCACGGGCATTCAGCGAGGGGACGTCGGCCCGCGCGGCGTTCGGTCCCAGCGCGACCCTGTTCGAGCGGAACGTGTTCGTGAGTATCACGTCGCTTCCCGCCTGCACGTAGCGGGCGGCCACCTCCTCCACGCGGTCGGGGTGGGAGAGATTCCAGAGGTCAGGGTGCTCCCCCGGGGCGAGCCCGAGCTTCTGCAGCTCCGTGCCCCACGCCCCGTCGGTGACGACGGGGCGCCTGGCCATCAATGTCTGGAGGAGCGCATGCACGGCGAGGTCAGGCGGCCATGAGCTTCCGGGCGAGGGCGACCGCGGCGTTCGCGTTGCTGGAATACCCGTCGGCCCCGATCTCGTCGGCGTATTTCTGCGTGACCGGCGCGCCGCCGATCATGACCTTCACCGTGTCGCGCATCCCGGCGTCCCGCAGTTTCTCCATGACGGCCTTCATGGAGTGCATCGTGGTCGTCAGCAGCGCGGAAAGGGCCACGAGCCGCGCGTTCTTCTCCTTCGCCGCATTGATGAATTTCTCCGGGGAGACGTCCACACCGAGGTCGATCACCTCGAACCCGGCTCCCTCGAGCATGGCGCCCACCAGGTTCTTTCCGATATCGTGCAGGTCGCCCTGGACGGTCCCGATCACCACGCGCCCGACGGGCTCGGCGCCCCGCGCGGTGAGCAGGGGCCGGATCAGCTCCAGCGATGCCTTCATCGCACGCGCGGCGATCAGCAGCTCCGGCACGAAGTACTCGTTCGCTTCGTACCGCCGTCCCACCTCGTTCATGGCGGGGATCATCGTGTCGTCGACGAGCGACTGGGGATTGGTCCCCGCGGTCAGGCTCGTCTGCGTTATTTCTTTCGCCGCCTTCGCGTTGCCGTTGAGTATGGCGTCATACAGCGTCTGGATCATAGACATAGCGTTCTCCCTCCGGTTGTGTTACAGCGCGCCGTGCGCGTAGATGGTGTCGTACAGTGCAAGGATGTTCGCCGTCGGTGTGACGGGCTGGAGATTGTGGCACGGGGCGCACACCCACCGCGCCCCCTTGAAAATCCCGATGTTCTCGAGCACTTCAGCGCGGACGTCCCCGGGCGTTCCGAACGGCAATGTCTGCTGGTTATCCATCGCGCCGTGGAATATCAGCCGGCTCCCGAAATCCCGCACCAGGGCTTCGCGCTCCATCCCCGGGCAGCGCCACTGGATGGGATTGAGGAGCTCGATCCCCGTGATATCGAGGAGGTCGGGGATTACTGTCCTCACGGCGCCGTCTGTGTGGTAGAAGATGTGGATCCCGTAGCTCCTGGCCAGGTCCGCCATCTTCTTCTGGTTGGGGAGAAAGAACTTCCGTATCTGCGCGCGGCTCATCAGGAGCGACGTCTGCCCCCCCAGGTCTTCGGCGATGTACGTCACGCCGATGCGCCCCTTGCCCGCCTCGAACGTCCGCTCCGCCAGCGCGTAGTAGTAGCGGAACATGTGGGCCAGCGCCGCCTCGGCGAATTCCGGGTTTTCCACCAGGTCCATGAGCGCCTGTTCGAGACCGCGGAGCGCCGCGTAAATCAGGAAGGGCTCGAAGTTCCCCGAACGGATCATCCTGTGCGCGGGCACCGCGCGGAGCATCGCGCAGAACGCATCGAAGTCGTGGTCGTTTGCGCCCGGCCAGGGGTAGGCGTCGAGCTGCTCGATCGTCGTCAGCTCAGCCAGGGGGTGGTTGGCGAACTCGTCGTATTCTCCCGCGCCGTACCCGACCAATTTGCGGCGGAGCCCCCAGAGGTCTGCTGCCGGATCGCCCGCCCTGTGATCGTCCCTGCGGGGGGGATCGACCACGATGAGACCGTCGATGTGGAGCCTGGTGTACAGCTCCTCGATGCTTCTGCACTCCAGCTCGGCGAAGAGCCGCGCGGTGACCTCGTCCGTGGCCCAGTAGTCCGTGGGAATGCGGTCCGGCCGATCTCCCGCAAAAATCGCGAGCCAGCGTTCTTTCGGCGTCAAGGGGGTGGTGACGAGTATTTCATGAATGGAATGCCGTACCATATAGAATATAAGCAATCGTCCCGTGGAAATCACATTGCAACTTGCGGTGTTATATGTAGATTATCCCTTTTCCTGCTGGAGCCGAAGACCATGCCCTACACCGGTGAGCTGAGCGCGCTGGCGACCGCCGCCTGCTGGTCGATCTCCTCGATCGCCTTCGCCTCGGCCACGGCGCGGGCAGGGGCGATCGCCGTGAATGTGACGCGGCTGGTGCTTGCCGCCGTCTTCCTCGCGCTCACGGTCGCCTTCGCCGGGCTCAGCCTCCGGCTCTCAGCGTCGCAGGCGGCGCTCCTCGCGCTGTCGGGGATCATCGGGCTCGCATTCGGGGACTCGTTCCTGTTCAAGGCGTTCCAGGAGGTGGGGGCGCGCGTGGCGATGCTCGTGATGGCGCTCTCGCCCGGGGTGGCGGCGCTCCTGGCCTGGCCGCTCCTGGGGGACCACCTGTCACCCCCCGCGATCGCGGGCATACTCGTCACGCTGGGGGGAGTCGCTGTGGTCGTCCTGGAGCGGGATGCCGGGCCGGCCGTCCCCCTGAATGTGCGCGGTATCTGGTTCGGCGTGCTGTCGGCCGTTGGATCGGCGGTGGGGCTGATTGTCGCGAAGATGGCGTTCCTCCAGGGGGAGATCAACGCGTTTTCGGCGACGTTCGTCCGGCTCCTGTCGTCGCTCCTGGTCATGGTGCCGCTCGGCCTGGCCGAACAGAAGTCGACGGGGGCGTTCCGGCCGCTCGCATCCGACTCGCGCGCGCTCGGACTCACGGCGGTCGGCGCGGTCCTCGGTCCGTTCCTCGGGATCGCATTCAGCCTGATCGCGGTGGCGCGAACGGAAGTCGGCATCGCCGCAACAATCATGTCGACGGAGCCGATACTGATGCTTCCGCTCGTCAGGGTCATCTACCACGAGCGCCTCACGTGGAAATCGATCGCCGGGGCGTGCGTGGCGGTACTGGGCATCGGTATCATATTCCTTCGCTGATCGGCGCGCGCGGGGAGGCCGGGAGTTGACTCTGAGCTTCCGGTGCGCTACCATTAGTGGAGAAAACGAAGCCATGAGCATCCCCCTGTCGTTCTCCCGAGTCCGCACGCACGCGTTCCGCGCCACGGCGGCGTGCGTTCCGGTGCTCCTCGCGCTCTTCTTCCCGGCCGACGCCCCCGCACAGCCGCATCGTCACACGATCAGCGTCAAATATGAGAACGTCTCTCTCGAGTTCGACGCCGCGCTGTCGAATGACTACCTGGCGGAAACGGCTCCCGCCGTTCCCCTGGAAAACAAGGATGACAAGCCGGACGGCGTGGCCCCCCGGCATACGGTGATCAGCCTGCGGGGATCATACGCCGCGAGGCTGCGGCGCGACGCATCCTCCGCGTTTGTCGTTCCGCGCATCTACGTGTATCCTCTTGCCGACCCGAACGATCCGAAATTCGACGAGGAGTTCCCCACGACGCGGCAGGCGGCGGTCGACCTGGCCCGGCTTCTCGCGCGCCGATCGGGGGCGTTCACCGACGAGATCCCGTTCCTCCCCTGGTTTGACGAGGATGAGCTGTTCATCGGGAGGAAGAAGTTCGTCCGGTTCAGGAACGGGAGGGGGTTCATGTTCCTGACGCAGTGCGGCCAGGAATCGTCCGCCGTCAACAATGCCGAGCTGCTCTACGTATTCCAGGGAATGACCGATGACAACGGCTGGTACGTTTCCGCGGTCTTCCCCGTGGCCGCGCAGGGATTTCCCGCGACGGGGAAGATCGACGACGAGGCCGCATTCAGCGCGCAGTACACGGGGTATATCCGGCAGACCACCGACCGCCTGAACCGGCTCCCGTCGCGCGGTTTCACCCCGGATCTGCACCTGCTCGAATCGCTTGTGCGGTCGCTGCGTGTGGGCGCCCACTGAGCGCCGGAGTTCATCCCTCTCCCGCGATTGACGGACTGACGGATTTTTCTTATATTTGGTGAGATATCAGTCACCAATTGTCAGAGGTGCCCCATGGCCAAACTCTTCGTTTCCAACAAAGACGAATCCGCGCGGCTCTTCCAGAGCTCGTTCCTCGAGATCTTCACGCATGTGCACTGGAGCGTGCCGATCATCGTCTACCTGCCGGTGGTCGTCTACGGAATCTACAGCGGATCGACGTACGGGGCGCTTGCCACGTCCGGCGTCATACTCCTGTTCCTCGCGGGGCTCCTGGTCTGGACGCTCGCGGAGTATCTGCTGCACAGGTTTGTGTTTCACTACGAGCCGAAGAGCGGGTGGGGGAAACGCCTCCATTTCCTCATGCACGGCGTGCATCACGATTATCCCCAGGATTCAAAGAGGCTGGTGATGCCCCCCGTGGTGAGCATTCCGCTCGCCCTGCTGTTCCTGGGGGCATTCGCGCTGCTGCTGCCGGCGGGTTACGTCGGTGCGATGTTCGGAGGGTTTATATTCGGCTACATCTGCTACGATGAAATCCACTACGCCACACACCACGCCCCGATGAAGGGGAAGGTGGGACTCTGGCTGAAGCATCATCACGTCCGTCACCACTACCTCGACCCGGGGCGCGGGTTCGGCGTCAGCACCCCGATCTGGGATTATGTCTTCGGCACGATGTACAGCTCGAAAGAAGACCTCTCCGTCGAGGGGAAGGAAGCCTGACGGGCTCTACTTTGACAGGAACCACTCGGCCGGGGGTATCTCCTGTTCGGGTACCCCCGGTCCCGCGTACCTGAGCTCCAGTCTCCTGGCCCCTCCCTGCTGTATGTACCTGACCGCCAGGGGATGCCTCCCCGCCTCCAGCCTGACCGATCCCTTCCGTTCGTCGTACGCGTGAAGGCCACCGTTGTCGACGACCTGCTTCCTGTCGATCAGGAGCCGTGAGCCGTCGTCTGATCCAAGAATGAACGAATACACTCCCGGTGCGGTGATGTCGAGGTATGCGCTGAACTCGACACCGAAAAACTCGCTGGTGGTCCGTATATCGTCGAGCGAGAGCGTGTACGCGACCCCGCGGCGGGCAACGGCCACGGTGTCGAAATCCGGGAGATCGCGCCACTCTCCCTCGTAGTACCTGTACGAGAGGCCGTTCACCCCCTTGCGGACCGCGGCATACCGCCGCGAGGCCGTGAAGCTCGGGAATCGCGCCGGGCCGAATGCCCGGGCGCTGACCGTGGCGTCCCTGCCGAGGGCAATCGGCCCCGTGCAGAGGGGAGATTGCGGCGTCGGCTGCGACCCGTCCAGCGTGTATCTGACCTGCACGCCGGGCCGGGGAGCGCGAATTTCGACACGGAGCGATTCGGCCGCGTCAAACACGCGTGCATCCGGCAGTATCACCGGCTCGGGGGTGAGCGCTCCTCCGCGCGCCGATTCGGCCATCATCGCGCGCGCGGCGCCGGCGGGATCGTCGAGCGTGAGGGGCGCGGAGAGGCCCGTCCGCGTCGTCCATGCGTTCTCCCAGGCAATCAGATCTTCCGCATGCACCGTGCCCCCCGGGGGCGTCTGCCGGAGCAGCTCGAAGTATTTCTTCCACCGTCCCTCGTAGAAATCGCGGACGAGCCCGCTCCACATCTTCGACGCGTAGTCGAAGAGTTCCGGGCCTCCCCAGACAGTCACCTGCATACGCGCGTTCTTCTCATACAGCGCCGAATCGGCGGGACCGGACGCCCAGGCGCGGGCATCCCCGATCCAGCGCTCGAGTCTCCTGTCCTCCCGGGAGTTGAGGAGCGCGTCGATATCATCCATGAGACGGTAGGCCTCGGCTGCGAGCGTGTCCCGCAGTTCGGGCATGCCGGCATCGTGGGCGCGGATGGCGTCGCGCAGCCGCTCATCCACCGCTCCCCCGAGCGCCTGTGCGGCGATCTCGATCGCGTCCGCGGTGTAGAGCGCATTGCCCCGCATCGAATCCGCCACCGAGAGGAATGTCCTGGCGGCCGCAAGGAACAAAGGGGAGACATCCACGTTCCCCTGGATCATCCTCCGCGGGCGCATCTGGAATCCGTGGCGGATGTTCGTCGCTCCACGCGCGTACGCCGAGCCTGCGAGGAGCGTCCATGCCCTCCCGAGCGACGGGGGCACCGTCCCGTACCGGGAGCGGGCATAGGCCTCGAGCCATCGCGGCACGTCAATCGGGCTCTTCGACCAGAACATGTCC
>Ga0335080_10007043_pt1 | contig 11646 bp, 8 predicted proteins | sample Lox_Sample_34_FD_206720 | JGI IMG/M metagenome (GOLD analysis project Ga0335080, IMG submission 206720) | Soil microbial communities from Loxahatchee National Wildlife Refuge, Florida, United States - Lox_Sample_3.4 | ecosystem: Environmental > Terrestrial > Soil > Wetlands | place: USA: Florida...
CGACACATCTCTAAGGAGACATCCCATGAGCGCGGACCATCATCGACTTCCGGCAGGATGTGGCAATGGATATCAATCATGGGCGGCTCTGATGGGATAAGTCCCTGCCCGCGTTGGTCTAAGAATGCAGATCAAAATTGACACGAAACTCCAATTTCCTGGCGCGAGACCGCCGCAATGCAAGAATCCCTTGGGCGCTCAGGGGGAATCGAAGATCGACTGCTCATGCCTTCCAACTATGGTCGAAGTTCGGAGGAGGGCCGTTCAGTAAGAGAATAGGGGCCTGTACCACGCTACTTCATTACCCCGCGTTGGGCAATTCCGATGTTATCCCGAGTCGTATTCTTCACCAGATACATCATTTCATCGGCTTGACGAATGATGTCGTGGGGCGTCTTAGCATCCTGGGGATAGGTGGCCAGACCGATTGAAGCGCGTACATTCAGATTCAGGCCCTCGTCCCGGCAGAACAGCCCCGCCCGAAGGTTGTCACGCAATCGTTTCGCAACCACCAACCCCGCATCCTTCCCGGTTTGCGGCAAAAGCACGACGAACTCGTCGCCTCCGTAGCGAAACGCGTAATCGATGAGCCGCAAGTGGGCCTTGACCAAGTATCCCACTTCGGCGAGCAGCTTGCTTCCGATTAGGTGGCCATGGGTGTCATTTACATACTTAAAGTGGTCGAGATCGATGAATAAAACCGTGAATTCGTATCCGAAGCGAGCCGAGCGATACACCTCGGTCTCCAAGGTCTTATAGAGATGCCGGGCATTGAATAATCCGGTGCAGTCATCGGTAATGGTGAGTTCCTGAATTTTCTCGACTGCCCGGGCATTTTCGATGGCGATGGCGGCGTAATCGCAAAGCGACTGCAAGAAATAGATTTCCTGATCCCCGAAGTGGTCCATGTCCACATTCACCAGTTGAATCACTCCCAGCACGCGCGAACCCGAACGGAGGGGGAAACAGACAACCGACCGCGTCTCCCAGCGGGTCATCTCATCGATCCGCTTGGCAAAACGAGGATCGCTATAAACATCCGGCACAATCACCCGTTCGCCGTGCTGAGCCACATAACCGGCAACGCCTTCCCCGACCTTCAAACGCACGTTCTTGAGAGCTTCGGCGGCAGTGCCCACCGCAATAGCGAAGTACATCTCGTCCCGCTCGTGGTCGATCATAAGCAACGACCAGGTGTCCGGCCGGAAGTATTCCGCCATCTTCTCCATAATAGTTTGAAGGATGGAATCCAGGTCCAGAGAGGAGGTCAGGGCCTTGGCCACGTCGTGAAAAATGGCCAATTCCTGGCTCTGGCGGTTTCGGTTGGCCTCTATGGCCTTACTCATGAACAACATCCTCTGGTTTCAAGCGGGGGCCCTAAGATTATATCGGTGGCACGAAAGTGGGGGGAAGAAACGTTCGTAACCGCTTCTAAGATATACCCTAAGCGGTTGTCAGAAGAGCCGGTTGCAAGCCTGTTCTCACGATCGCCAGAGGCGCCGTTGGGGGGCTGAAAAGGAGGATTCCTCCGGTTTTGGTAGCGTCCAGTCTTAACATATTATTTAATAGTATAGGCGACTAGGAGAAATCGTCGCGTGGCAACGTTCGGAACGCGCATGAGGGTGGAGCGGGAGCAGCGTGGAATAACGCTCGACCAGATCTCCCGATCGACCAAAATCGGAACCCGCTTTCTTCAGGCGCTCGAACAAGACCGCTTCGACCAGTTACCCGGGGGAATTTTCAACAAGGGTTTCATCCGCGCCTACGCCCGCTTTCTAGGCTTAGACGAGGAGCAGGCCGTCTCCGATTACCTGACAGCAACCAGTCCAGGCGACCCAAGTCCTGCGGTTCCTGAAACCGCCGTACCGGCGCCAGTCGAGAGCGAGCGGGCTAGAAGCCTTCCTTGGGGAACGTTTGCCATGCTTCTGCTCGCCATCGCGCTGAGCTTTGCCGTTTGGGGATTCTACACAAGAGAACCAGCCACCCGGGTAAAGCCCCCGGTTCCTGCCGCCGCAAGCTCGACTGGTTCGGTTTCACCGCCAGCTGCGGGTACACCTTCAGATTCTGAGGTGCCGCCGGCCGAGGCGCGAACTGCCCCGCCCGAAACACCCAGTGATTCCAATTCTCATCCAGGTCCATCCGCGCCGCGCAGTCCTGACGGTTCTTTGGCGCTAGGTGGGTCGGAACCTGAGCCTGCTTCAACCAAGCCACCGGTTTCGGCCGCATCCCTGGTGCAGGCATCGTTTGTAGTCCGCATCAAAGCCCGCCAGGATGCCTGGGTTTTGATCACGGCCGACGGGAAAAAGCAAGGCGAGGAAACCCTCGGTCCCGGGACAGAAAAGCTAATTAAGGCTGCGAAGCAAGTCGTGGTTAGGACCGGAAACTCTGGCGCCCTGGATTTGGAGTTCAATGGCCAGAAGCTACCGACTCAGGGAGTGTTGGGAGAAGTTAAGACTTTAGAGTTTGGTCCTAGCGGTCTAGAGGTCACTGTTTCTAACCCGCCTTCTAACCCGCCCACGGCGCGGACGACGCCGCCATAAAGCGACCGTTGCCTGAGACTTCCTCGGCAAGTTGTGACATTCAATGCGGTTCGTTCGAGGTTCGATCCCTCCCTTGTGCTGACGCGGCATCGATCCCCAAACCGATTGCGCTGCGATGCCTTCTCTGGTAGTTTCATTAATGATCCAAGCGAAGCCGTGCGGGCCCTGCAGTGTCGAACCTCCTGCCGTATGTGATGCCCGTTGCCGAGGAGAAGTCCGTGCCACAGAAAAACCCGTATGTATTCACCTCTGAATCCGTGACCGAGGGCCACCCCGACAAAATCGCGGATCAGATTTCCGATGCAATCCTCGATGCCTGTCTTGCCGAAGATCCGGGAAGCCGCGTTGCTTGCGAGACTTTGATGACCACGGGTCTCGCCTTCATTGCCGGCGAGATTACGACCAAAGCCTATGTGGACTTTCCCTCAATCGTGCGCGGCACGGTAATGTCGGTCGGCTATACCGACGCGGCGTACGGCTTCGATCACGAGACCTGTTCGGTCATCTCCTCGATCCATGAGCAATCTCCTGACATCGCCTTGGGCGTCGACCCTGGAGGTGCTGGCGATCAGGGAATGATGTTTGGATATGCGACTCGGGAAAACCCGGAACTGATGCCGACGCCCATTCTGCTGGCGCATCGTCTTACCCAGCGGCTGGCCGAGGTGCGCAAGAGCGGACAGCTGGATTTTCTCCGACCGGACGGCAAATCTCAGGTGACCGTCGAGTACGACCGAAACAATAAGCCCGTCCGGGTAGATGCCGTGGTGGTTTCCACCCAGCATTCCGAGACCATCGATACCAAGAAGCTGCGCGCCGAGGTCCTCGAGCATGTCATTCAGCACGCCATCCCGGCGGAAATGCTCGACGCCGACACCAAGTACCATGTCAATCCCACCGGGCGATTTGTGGTCGGCGGTCCGATGGGGGATACCGGCTTGACCGGCCGTAAGATCATCGTCGACACCTATGGCGGCATGGGACGGCATGGCGGCGGATGTTTCAGTGGAAAAGACCCCACCAAGGTCGACCGCTCGGCGGCTTATATGGCCCGATACATCGCCAAAAATATTGTTGCGGCTGGACTTGCGGAACGCTGCGAGGTGCAGCTCGCCTATGCCATTGGGGTAGCGGATCCGGTCAGTGTACTGGTCGATTGTTTCGGAACAGCCATCGCCGATCCAGCCATAATCCCAGACCTGGTGCGAGCCCATTTCAGCCTGACGCCGAAGGGCATCATTGAGTCGTTGAATCTGCGACGACCGATCTACAAGAAAACCGCGGCCTACGGACACTTCGGCCGTAAGGACCCCGACTTCACCTGGGAGTCCACCGATAAAGCCGCCAAACTGGCTAGCGATGCTGGTCTGGGCGAGCCGGTCGTGCAGGTGATGCGCAAGCGCGGTTAAACTGAAGTTCGATTCGGGACTTCGCGAGTTTGTTCCCAGGATTGTCGTCCCGAGCAACATGAGGGGATCTACAGTTGAGCAACCGTGAAAACTGCACACTCCTCGTCGCCTCCGGGCCTCGGACTGACGCTCAACCCGCGGGGCATCTGCTAACCCACACCTCGGATCAATTCGATTTTTGAGGCAATCGCCGCAGGAGACCTATGGCAACGACACCAACGCAAATACAGTGCGACATTAAGAGCCTTGAGTTCGCAGATTTGGGCAAGAAGCGCATTGACTGGGCGAACCAATCGATGAAGGTCTTGCAGATTATCCGCAAGGAATTCATCAAGAACCAGCCGCTCAAGGGAATTCGCGTCTCTGCTTGTCTGCACGTGACGGCGGAGACAGCGAATTTAGCGATCACACTCCGGGATGGCGGGGCCGATGTGGTGCTTTGTGCCTCCAATCCGCTTTCCACGCAGGATGATGTCGCGGCCAGCCTGGTGCGCGATCAGGGAATTTCGGTGTTTGCGATCAAGGGCGAGGACAACGATACCTATTACAACCATATCTTGGCCGCCATCGATCACAAACCGCAAATCACCATGGATGACGGCGCCGATCTGGTCACCACGCTGCACACCAAGCGCAAAGATGCACTCGATGGCGTCATAGGCGGAACGGAAGAGACTACGACGGGGGTCATTCGGCTGCGGGCCATGGCCAAGGAAGGCATCCTGCAATTTCCCATCGTTGCGGTCAACGACGCGAACACCAAGCACCTGTTCGACAATCGCTACGGAACAGGACAATCCACCATTGACGGAATCGTTCGCGCGACCAATTACCTGCTCGCGGGGTCACGATTTGTGGTCGCCGGCTACGGATGGTGCGGGCGCGGTTTGGCCAATCGGGCTCGGGGAGCAGGTGCCGAGGTGATCGTTACCGAGGTTGATCCGACTAAAGCCTTAGAGGCCGTGATGGACGGGTTCCGCGTGATGTCCATGCTCGAAGCCGCCAAGCTTGGCGATATTTTCTGCACGGTGACGGGAAACAAGAATGTGCTCGGCCGGGAGCACTTCGAATTGATCAAGGATGGCGCCATCATCGCCAACTCAGGCCATTTCAATGTCGAGATCGATATCCCCGCGCTCGAAAAGATGGCGTCGTCCAAACGCACCACCCGCCATTTCGTAGAGGAGTACGCGCTGAAAGATGGGCGCAAGATCAATCTGCTCGGCGAAGGGCGGTTGATCAACCTGGCTTCGGCCGAGGGACACCCCGCGGCCGTGATGGACATGAGTTTCGCCGACCAGGCGTTGTCCGTCGAGTACCTGGTTAAGAACGCCAAGACCTTCGAAGCGAAGGTCTACAAAGTTCCCGATGACCTCGATCGGCGAGTGGCCAGGTTGAAGCTGGAATCGATGGGAATCAAGATTGACCGCCTGACGCCGGAACAGGAAGAGTATCTGGCGGGATGGAGCGAGGGAACATAGGGTCGCGGTATTTTGGCCAGCGGTGTCCGCTAAGTCATCAGGCCTAATTGCTCTTGCTGCTGGAATTCTTGAGCACCAGCACGACTAAGCGTCCGTCGGAATGAAACTCGCCTCCGGTTGCCGTCTTTGCCGTGGTCAGAGGATCGGATGGCGTGACGTGATCCCGTTGGATCACCAACCCGGTAGAGGAAAGCGTACCATTCACGTATTCGCGTTCGCCGTCGATGGCCGGATCGATCTTATGCGTTATCCCGTTGTTACGTTGGTCGCGCTCGAATCCGATGTCGTGAGTGGCTGCGACGCACCACAAAGGCCGCCCGTCGACCTGGTAAGGCGATTTCCAGACGCGCAGGTGATTGCGTGACATCGCAACCTTCACCGGTTCAGCGTGAAAAGATAGAGCGTACTCATCGGCATCGTCAGATAGTCTTTCTTCTCGACCGTCTCCAGCACGGCATTGAGTACGGAACCTTCCACCGACTTATCTACCTGCACCCACCCTCCGGTGGTGAAAGCCTGCACCACCTGGTCCTGGGTTCCAACAATCAGCACGTTGACCATGTCGCCTGGTCTGCCCTGGGGATCGGAAACACGTCGCGGGATGTTGTTGAGCAACTGAGGCGTGATACCGGGTATGCGGGTTTCGGCGGGACCGCCGGCATTAGCGGCAGTGGCCGAACCTTCGTCGAGAACTTCGATTTTTACGTGGAAACTTCCATCTGCCTTGGAGGCGTCGCTCATACTCTGATTGATGCCGACGTACAATCTCCCCGCCACCGGCACGACGTATTCCTTGCTTTCCCCGATCTGAAACGCCTGCGCATAGTCCCCGGTACCGATGCGCCCGATCACTGCACCGTGGCCGGCATCGCCCACCGCATATTGGTGGATGAGGTCAGCATACCCGCGGGGAAGTCCGGCTGGACCAAAGCTTCCCGAGGTACTCATTTTTCCCTGGTACGATGTGTCCGTCGGATACGTCATTTTCCCAGTCGCCGTAAAGCGCAGTTTCGCGCCTCCCCGCAGGTCAATTTTCGTGTCCACCCATTGCTGTTTTCCGGGTACATCGATCTCGTATGACCGGGGTGCGCTTGCCTTCGCCGGCGCCGATTGTGCCGCCCGGCCGGTGCCGGTCCCCACACCCCACAGCAGAACCGCAAGCGTAAATGAAATTGTTATCTTATTGATATTCATGGCTGGTCCCGGCCTTACTCGGACGAATCTAGGCACAGTTTATGCTGGGTTCCGGTTTCCTGCAATGACTCCAATCGGGGGTTTCATCCGCCGGAACAGGCTTTTTCGAGCATCGCGCAACTTCTAAGCCGCGCCCGATTGGAGCAGAATTTTCAGCCTGGCAGTACCGTTCATCTCGGTGCAATTCCACATGGTTGCAGCGAACTGCGTCGGGCGGGGTTCGAATCCCGGCAAGGTCTGCGCAGCCATCAAATTCGGAGGAAGTAACCTTCCTGGCTTAGGCAACTCGGGATCACCCCGCGAGGCAGAACTCTAGGGGTAAATACGGGCATTTCACAAAATCGCGAGCAGGCAAGAGGGAGGACTGTAGAATAAGGCCGTTTTTCACCATCAAAGAGAGCTTCGAACGAAAGGAATGGCATGCGGTCGATCGCTGCTGTGCTCTTGATCGTTGTTCTGACTCTTCCACCCCCGGCGTTGGGCGCGGACGAGACCGCGCTGGTGGGTTACTCGCCGCGCTCCGGCCAGACGGAGCGCGATTGGGAGGCGAAATTCCGCGCCATCCCGGATCCCGCCACCATCCGCGAATCTATGCGGCGGCTCAGCGCCCGGCCGCACCACGTTGGGTCCCCGTACGACCAAGACAACGCGGAATGGATCCTCAGCCGTTTCAAGGAGTGGGGATTCGATGCCCACATCGAAACCTTTGATGTGTTGTTTCCCACGCCCAGGGTGCGTCTGCTCGAAATGGTCGAGCCCACGAAGTTCACGGCGAAGCTCGATGAGCCGGCCCTGGCCGTCGACCCGACCTCGAATCAGAAATCCGAGCAGCTTCCCACTTATAACGCGTACTCGATTGATGGGGACGTTACCGCACCGCTGGTTTTCGTGAACTACGGCCTGCCCGAGGATTACGAGAAGCTCGACCGCTTGGGTATCTCGGTGAAGGGTGCGATCGTGATCGCCAAGTACTACCACTCCTGGCGGGGTGTGAAACCGAAGGTTGCGGCCGAGCACGGAGCAGTCGGATGCCTGATCTACTCCGAACCTCAGGATGACGGCTATACGCGCGACAATGTGTTTCCTAAGGGTCCCATGCGCAACCCCGACGGGGTGCAGCGCGGCAGTGTAATGGACTTTGCCTCGTCCAGCCCTGGAGACCCGCTGACTCCCGGCGTCGGCGCCACGCCCGATGCTAAGCGTCTGCCGCTGAAAGAGGCGAAGAGCATCACGAAGATTCCGGTTCTGCCGATTTCCTATGGAGATGCCCAGCCATTGCTGGCTAACCTCGCCGGGCCCATGGCGCCGAACGAGTGGCGCGGAAATCTGCCTATCCCTTATCACGTAGGACCTGGCCCCGCCAAAGTTCATCTGAAAGTTGCCTTCAACTGGGATATCAAGCCGGTGCGTGACGTCATCGCCAAGATTCCCGGCGGCAGCGTACCGGATGAATGGATCATCCGGGGCAATCACCATGACGCCTGGGTCAACGGGGCCGAGGACCCGGTCTCGGCCCAAGCGGATCTTCTTGAGGAGGCGCGGGCTTTGGGTGAATTACTCAAGCAAGGCTGGAAACCGCGCCGCACCATCATCTACGCCGCCTGGGACGGGGAAGAGCCCATGCTGCTCGGATCTACGGAATGGGCCGAGGCGCATGCCGAGGAGTTGCGGCAACATGCCGCCGTTTATATCAACAGCGACACCAACGACCGCGGGTTGCTTAACCTCGAGGGCTCACAAAGTCTCGAGCAGTTCATCAATGGCGTGGCTCGCGACATTGCCGATCCCGAAACCAAACTGACCGTGTGGCAGCGGCTCCAGCTGTCGAAGATCGCGCAAGCCAAATCCGCCGACGAACGCAAGGAGCTGCGGCAGCGTGCCGACGTGCGTATTGGCGCGTTGGGATCAGGGACGGACTACACCGCATTCATCGATCACCTCGGGATCGCATCGCTCAACTTGGGATATGGAGGCGAGGACGAGCAGGGCATCTACCACTCCATCTACGACGACTTTTACTGGTACACACACTTTTCCGACACCGATTTTGTCTATGGGCGAGCCCTGTCGCAGACGGCAGGAACATCCGTGATGCGCTTGGCTGATGCCGAGGTGTTGCCCTTCGACTTCGTGGACTTGGCCGACACCGTTCATAAGTACACCCAGGAACTGGAAAAGCTGCTCGCCGACAAGCAGGAGGAAATTCGAGAGCTCAACCAGGAACTGGAAGAAGGGGTCTTCAAGGCGATGCTCGACCCAAGACGTCCCACGCTGGCCCCGCCCAGAGAAAACGTTCCGCCGTACCTGAACTTCGCACCCTTAGAGAACGCCGGCGACGCGCTGGCCCGCAGCGCAGAACGCTACCAGCAGGCTTTATTGCGCCAGCAAGCGGCATTTGGCGAGGCCCCGGCTGGGACCCTGCGCGAGCTAAATGAGCGGCTTATCGAGAGCGAGCGCAAATTGACCAGTGAGGATGGACTTCCGCGCCGCCCCTGGTACAAGCATCTGCTGGAGGCTCCTGGCGTATACACCGGATATGACCCGAAGACCATTCCTGGCGTACGCGAGGGCATTGAACAAAAAAGATATGCTGAAGCCGAACAGGAAATCGTGCGGGTGGCGAAAGCGCTTGAGGAGGAGTCGTCCCTGATCGATTCGGCCGCACAAATCCTGGAGCAGTCGGCGCGGTAGGGCACGATTGACCGCCTGGCGGATCGAAGCTCGCAATAAGGTCCGGAGCCGTCTCAGGTTTGTTGTCCTTCACCTTGCTCTCGGCTCCAACACAGGCTGGACACGTAGCCAACGGAAAACGTTACCAGGGACCCTATGAACACGTACCACGTCCAGGGAACCCGTGTATCGAGCCAGATATACAATGCGATCCCGAAACCGCATACCATGCCGAGCATCGCCCCAGGCTGATTGGCCCGCCGGCTCAGCACTCCAAGAAGGAAAACCCCCAGCAGTGCGCCATAGGCTACGGAGGCAATCTGGAGCCCGACTTCAATCACCCGTCCGACTTTGTGCAGCGCAAGCAGCGCCAGCAAGAACAAAACTAGTGCCCAAACCACGGTGGTCAGGCGGGAAAGTTGGAGTCGCCGGCGCTCATCGAGCTCCGGTTTGTGCTGCAGATAGAAGTCAATGATAGACGTGGAAGACAGGGAATTCAGGGCTGCGCTCAGATTCGACATCGCGGCCGCCAAGATGGCTGCGATCAGCAAGCCTGAGATCCCATGAGGCATCTGGGTGACAATGTAGGTCGGATAGATTCGATCGGCCCGACCAAACGACGCCGACGGCTTCTGGTAGTAGGCGAAGAGCATCACGCCAATCAGCAGAAAAAGAGCAAACTGGAAAAAGATAGCGACTCCGCTCATGAGCAGAGCCGTGACCGACTGTCGTTGGTTGCGCGCCGCGAGAAGCCGCTGCACGATCAGCTGGTCAGTGCCATGGCTGGCCGTAGTCAGAAAAGCTCCTCCCAGCAACCCCGACCAAAATGTGTATGGCCTCCAGAAATCCGGGGTGAAGTCAAAGACGCGCCATTTCCCGGCCGTCGCGGCAACCTGGTGAATCGCCGGCCATCCCCCCGGAACCGCGTGCAGGATGATAAACAATCCGACGACGCTCCCTCCCACGTAAATTACGGTTTGGATCACGTCAGTCCAAATTACCGCCGCCAGGCCGCCTTCGAAGGTGTAAATCAGAGTCAGGGCCGTGATGATCGCGATGGAGGCGATCTCACGCGTGCCCAGGGCGATCCCAACCACAATCGAGATGGCATAGACCCGCACCCCCTCGGCGGCGGCGCGAGTCAAGAGAAACAAGGCGGCGGTCAGGCATCGTAGGCGATTGCCAAAGCGACGCGCGATGAACTCATAGGCGGTGAATAGATCGCCCCGGAAATATTGCGGCAGGAAAAGGAAGCTGATGACCACGCGTCCTGCGAGATAGCCGAGTACCACCTGCAGGAAAGTCAGATTCGTATCGTAGGCCAATCCAGGAATACTGATGATGGTCAGAGTGCTGGTTTCCGCGGCGACAATCGAGAGGGCGATGGCCCACCAGGGCAGGTCGCGGTCCGCCAGGAAGTAATCGCGCAGGGAGCGCTGCCGTTTTCGAAAGCGTAGCCCGAAGACGGTGATGCCCGCGAGGTAAACCGCAATGATGGCGAGATCCAGTGAGTTGAGACCCATAGGGCGGGATCTACCTCACCAGCGTACCGGGCTTTCTCGAGCAATTGCTATGGCCGTAACCAAAGGTATCTGCTTGATTAATCCGTGACGACTGCGCAAAGGGCACGAGCGGGCAAATTGGAACTCGTGTGATAGAACTACGGGGATGAGGATCTTTGTGGGGATCGATGGCGGAGGCAGCAAGACAGCCTGCCTCATCGGCGACGAGACGTCACGGTTGGGCAGCGCCGTCGCGGGTCCCAGCAACCTAGTGCGCGTGGGTGAACCGACGGCTCGGGAAGCTCTTCACACCGCGATACTCCAAGCGTGTACCCAGGCTCGGGTCGATCTGTCTGGTATCAGCCGAACCTGCATTGGGATCGCCGGTGGGGCTCGTGCCGAAACCGCCGGCGTCGTTCAAAAAATCGTTTCTGAGCTTATTCCCGGAGAAATCGAAGTCGTCGGAGATATGGTGATTGCCATGGAAGCGGCAGCGGGAAGCGGCCCGGGAGTGGTGGTCATCGCGGGTACGGGGTCGATTGCCTACGGCCGAAACGAGGCGGGACGGACCGCTCGTGCCGGCGGGTGGGGTTTCGCAATTTCCGACGAAGGCTCCGCCCATTGGATTGGGCGGGCCGCCGTGGCTGCCGTGATGCGCGCCCACGATGAGAACCAAGGGACGGCTTTGCTCGAGCACCTGATGAAAGCCTGGCAGGTGACAACGCGCGAGCAGATGATTCTGTCTGCCAATGCTTCTCCGTCTCCGGATTTCGCCGGGCTACTGCCAACCGTCATAGCCGCGGCAGACTCCAAGGACCCGATCGCTCACGATGTCCTGGCACAAGCCGGT
>Ga0335080_10007044_pt1 | contig 11645 bp, 9 predicted proteins | sample Lox_Sample_34_FD_206720 | JGI IMG/M metagenome (GOLD analysis project Ga0335080, IMG submission 206720) | Soil microbial communities from Loxahatchee National Wildlife Refuge, Florida, United States - Lox_Sample_3.4 | ecosystem: Environmental > Terrestrial > Soil > Wetlands | place: USA: Florida...
AATCGAGGCGACCAGCCCGAGGATCGCGAAGTGCACCAGACGCGCGGCTGTCTCCTGCGCGAAGGCCGCCGACAGCGTCCCGAGCGCGGCCAAGACGAGGCCCCACGCGACGAGGCGCGCGGCGCGGGCGAGTCCGAGGGCCTCCGGAAGCGCCGACTCGGAAAGCGACGCGAAGTAGCGAGTCGCGATCGCAGCCAGGGCAGCCGCGGCCAAGCAGAGCACGCCGACCACACCCCCGATCGACACCGGAAGTGGAGCGGGAGGCGCCGCGAAGACGAGAGGGGCAACTCCAACGGCCCCGGCTAGGCCGGCAAGCCACCGGATGGCTTCGACGGCTCCGAGCTCGCGGATCCGGCGGGCGATCGCCCTGGCGCGCCTTGAGTTCACGGCGCCCGGCGACCGTGGTCGGGGCTCCGTCGCGGAACGATCGTTCGCCACGGACGTCTCGCGCGCTCCGGGCTCGGGTGCCGCCGCCGGAAGCTCTACGGATTCGTCGGGGCGCAGGCCGCTCTCCGCTTCGCTGGCGGCCGGTTCGTCTGCCGCAGGCGAGGTCCTCCGCGATCGGGCATGAGCGGCTGCGGCGACTCCGACGAGAACGAAGGACGCGACGCCGAGGAGCAGGGCGATGGCCAGGAGCTGCGGCTGGCGGAGCGCAGCTCCGCCGTAGGACGCCGCGACCGCTCCGGCAAGAGCGATACCGGCGAGCAGGAGAACGACTCCTCGATAGGGGTCGACGTCTGATTTCGGGACCTGGTCTCGCATCAGAACACCTGAAACGCGTCGGGACGGGTGCGACGACGCACCCGGCGGTCGACGAGTCCAAAACGCCTCGCCCCGCAGAGCGGCTCGTGGCGTGAGACTTCGGGGCTGTGATTTAAGCGGCGGGGGGAGCTCGCCCGAAGGGAGCGGGGGCGGCGGTCTCTTCAGGAAAGCGGACCGGGACGATTTCGAGGAAGGTTGGGCGCGGCGCGGCTGTCGGGCTCGTTACGGCCCCGAGCGAAAGAGCGGGAGCGTGGCAGGCAAGGGCGCAGAGGTCGCAGGGGCCGCGCACCTCGTCCTGGGAGGCCGAGTGCGCATGAGCCGCCCACGTGAGCGGCAGGAGCGCCAAGGCAACGAGCAGGGCCCCTTTCGCCCACGCGCCTGCGCTGCGCCGCCCCGGTTTCATGTCGGTCGCATCATACCGCCAACTGCCGTGCGCGGCGCGAACTATACGCGTCACCGGCTTCGGATCCGGGACGCAAGTACCGCCTCCTCGATCCCGAGCTCGCGCAGTGTCGCGACCACGCCCTCGCGACCCACGCACACTCTCGGTTGCCCGACGCCGATCCAAATATCGTACCCGTCGCGCACGGCAGTCAGCTTCCCACGCAGCGGCCACGCGCCGAGTGCGAGCCCGGTTCCCAGACACCGCCGGCCTCCCGCGTCGGCGTGTTTCTCTTGGACGACCACCACCCGTCCGAGCTGCGACCGCCGAACCTTGCGACCAGCATCCGCCCACAGCAGTCGCCCTCGACTCGGAGCTGCCTGACGGTGTCGTTGAGGGCGGAGCCGTCCGTCATCTGGCGGTCGGATTCTCAATCGGGACCACGCTCACGATCCTCCCGTGAACCTCGCGCCGCACCTCAAGTTCGACCCCGCACGAGCTCCAGGCCGGCCCCCTCGAGCGGACGAACTCATCGCTCTCGTGACGGCACCGCGAGCAGCGCCAGCGGAAGCGGACTGGGCACTCCATTCAGAACCCGATCAACAGGCCGGCTGTCGCGGTGAACGAGCCCCTGCTGCCGTGGTCGAAGACGAGCTCGTATGTCGGCTCGACGTACCAGCCGACACTGCGGCTCGGCCAGAACATGAAGTCGAGTCCGGTGACTAACCCGGGGGCCGTAGCGCCGTTGGGTTGGAGCGAATGCACCAGCTCCGGTCCGACACCGATCATGAACTCGAATCGGGGAGAGAACGTCCACGGCTTTTTGAAGAGGAGGCTGGCCGCCAGCTCCCTCTCGCCGCTGCCGCCCGTGGCCGAAACGCCCAGTTCAAGCTCCAGCCAGTTCTCGACGAAGGTCTTTTCGACGGCGATCGATCCGCCGAAGTGGGAGGAGCCGTCGGATAACTGTACCGAAGCGACTCCGCCGATCTCGAGCACCGCCGCGTGATCCTCAGAATCGGTCCCCGGCTTCGCTGCGGTCTCCCGCGCCCCGTCAGGGGTGAGGTGCTGGTCGCCCGCTGCTGCCGAACGAACAACAAGGAGGGCGACGATGACGAGCGAAGGCGTACGCCGTCTCACCTGCCGATCCTCATCGCCGCCGCCATCGCCGCGCCCTTCGCTTCGCGGATCTTCTTCACCTTCGTTCGGTTCGCTTTCGAGAGCAGCCTTACGGCCAGGTCCGATCCTGCTTTTCCAGGCCGCGATTACCCTCGCAGAGCCTTTTCGGCGCCGCCGTTTGTCCACGAGACGCCGCAGCGCCGCAGATTTGTCAACAGCCGTGCGCCTTGATCACCCAGCTCCTCAAGCCGGCGCCGGATCCCCTCGACGAGACAGCCGGGATCTACGCCGCGTCGCCATGCCTGCGTACTCGTGTTGGGCGGAGGCTACCACCGCGCCGGCGGCTGCCAAGCCGACGCTAGGGGAAGCTCCGCCGAAGCCGTGACTATTGCAGGCGCTCTTGTGCTCGTGGTTCTTCCTTTGCTGAGATGCCACGATGACAGCACCCATTAAGGCTGATCCGGAGGCCTAGGTTCTCGCGGAGCAAGGATCGACAAGAGGACGGTGCTACGCCTGACTGGCTGAAGTGGTCGAGCTGCTGGAGTAGCGGTTCGGCCTGGTGGCGGATCACGCAAGGTCGGTTGGTCGCGCGAAAGTCGGGCGGAAACCAGCCTACAGGGCGCATCCCCCCGAGCCTTGCGGGATCGACGGCATTAAACTTCGACGTCGTCCCGATGGAGCGATTTGAGAACCGCGCGAGATGAGCGACCCCGTCTTCCTTCACCGCCTTCAATTCGCCTTCACCGTCGTCTACCACTACCTCTTTCCCACGCTGACGATGGGTCTCGCCCTGCTGATCGTCGCCATGAAGGCCCTCGGCCTGCGGCGAAACGGCGAGGCCTGGAACGACGCCGCCCGCTTCTGGATACGGATCTTCGGCATCAACTTCGCCGTGGGCGTCGTGACCGGCATTCCGATGGAGTTCCAGTTCGGCACGAACTGGGCTCGGTTTTCGCAATACGCCGGAAACGTGATCGGCCAGACCCTGGCGATGGAGGGGCTCTTCGCCTTCGTCCTCGAGTCGAGCTTCCTTTCGCTCCTCGTCTGGGGAGAGAGGCGGCTGTCCCGGCGGGGGCACTTCCTGGCGGCCGTCGCGCTTTTTCTGGGCAGCTGGCTTTCCGGCTACTTCATCATCGCGACGAACGCATTCATGCAGCTCCCGGCCGGGCACGCGGTCGGGCCCGACGGCAACCTGCGGCTCGCGAGCTTCCGGGACTTCGTCCTGAGCCCGTGGGCCCTCGCGGAGTACGCGCACAACATGGTCTCCTCGGTCGTCACGGCGTCGTTCGTCGTGGCGGCGGCCGGCGCCTTCTACACGCTCCAGGGCCGGCATCGGGAACAGGCGCGGCGCTTCCTCCGGCTGGGCGTCGCCGCCGGCCTCGTCTCGTCGGTCCTGGTCGCCTTCCCGACGGGGGATCGTCAGGCGAAGCTCGTCGCGCGGCATCAGCCGGTGACGCTCGCCGCCATGGAGGGCCGCTTCCGCGGGGGTCCCGGCGCAGGCCTCCATCTGATCGGCCAGCCGGACGTCGCCGCGCGCCGCCTGGACAATCCGATCGAGATCCCGCAGGCGCTGTCGTTTCTCGCCTACGGCCACTTCTACTCGGACGTGCGCGGTCTCGAAGACTTTTCCGAGAGAGACTGGCCGGACAACGTCGCGCTGCTCTACTACGCCTTCCACATCATGGCGGGACTGGGAACGATCATGATCGCGATCATGCTCGTCGCGGCCCTCCTCGCCGCGACGCGCCGGCTCGAGCGCACCCGGCCGCTCCTCTGGGTGCTGATGCTCTCGTTCCCGATTCCTTACATCGCCGTCACCGCCGGATGGACGACGGCGGAGCTCGGGCGGCAGCCGTGGCTCGTGTACGGGCTCTTCCGGACGTCCGAGGGATCGAGCGCGAACGTTCACGCGGGAACGACGCTGTTCACGCTCCTCGGATTCTGCGGCCTCTATCTCGTCATGGGCGTTCTCTTTCTCTTCCTGATCGGCCGCGAGATCGACCGGGGCCCCGCGGCGGGCCACCTCGCGGGCGAGGCGTCCCATGGTTGAGATCTGGTACGCGATCGTCGTCGTGTTCCTGACGATCTACGTCGTCCTCGACGGCTACGACTTCGGCGCGGGCGCCCTGCACCTCTGGGTCGCGCGGACGGACGCGGAGAGGCGCCAGGTGCTCGGGGCCATCGGTCCCTTCTGGGACGGCAACGAGGTGTGGCTGCTGGCCGGGGCCGGCCTCCTTTTCGTCGGGTTTCCCCGCGTTCTGGCCTCCGGGGCTTCCGGCTTCTATTTCGCGATCTTCCTCGTCCTGTGGTGCCTCATCCTCCGGGGAATCTCGATCGAGTTCCGCAGCCACGTCGCGGACGGCGTCTGGCGGCAGTCCTGGGATTTCTTCTTCGGCGTGGCGAGCGCGCTTCTGCCGGTCTTTCTCGGGGCCGCGCTCGGCAACCTGCTGCGCGGGCTGCCGCTGAACCGCGAGGGGTGGTTCGATCTCGCCCTCTTCACCGACTTTTCCGCGCGCGAGCCGGTCGGCATCCTGGACTGGTACACGGTGCTCGTCGGGGTCTTCGCCCTGGCGGTCCTCGTCGCTCACGGGGCGGCGTTCCTCTGCTGGAAGACCGACGGTCTCGTCCAGGACCGAAGCCGCCGCGTCGGCCGACGGGTCTACGTGGCGGTGGCCGCGCTCTGGCCGGTGCTCACGATCGCCACGGTGAAGGTGGATCCGACGTTCTTCGGCGGGCTCGCCTCGCGGCCGCTCGCCTGGCTTCTGGGCGCCGCTGGCGCGGCCGGCCTCGTGACGGCCCTGCGCGGGCTCTCGCGCGGAAAGGATCTCCCCGCGTTCCTGGGCTCGTGCGCCTTCGTTGCCGGCCTCTCGACGGCGACGGCCGTGTGCGTCTTTCCGATGATGCTGCGCGCGACCGATCCCGCGCTCTCGCTGACCGCCCGGAACGCGGGGGGAGACCCGGCCGGTCTGAAGACCGCGCTCGTCTGGTTCGCGATCGGCTTCCCGCTGGCGGTCCTGTACTCCGTCGTCGTCCACCGGCTCCATCGGGGCAAGGTGGCCGCGGCGGCGAGCGAGGCCGAAGGGTACTGATCCGGGGCGGCGGGGAACCCGCCGGCGTCAGCTGCGGTAATCCGCGTTCAGCGAGACGTAGTCGTGCCCGAGGTCGCTCGAGAGGACGCGGGCGGATGCCGTGCCGGCGCCGAGGTGGACGGTGATCGGGACGCGCTCCCGGGCGAAGAGCCGCGCGGCGTCGCGCTCGCGATAGGCGGCCGGCGCGCCGCCCTCGACGAGACACAGCCCGTTGACGGCGAGGCGCGCGCGCGCGGGCGCGACGCGGGCGCCGCTGCGCCCGACCGCGGCCAGGATCCGCCCCCAGTTGGGGTCGCCGCCGTGCAGGGCCGTCTTCACCAGGGGCGAGGTGGCGACGGCATGCGCGGCGAGCTTCGCGTCGCGCCGGCTGGCGGCGCCTTCGATCGTCACCTCCATGACGCGGGTCGCGCCCTCGCCGTCGCGGACGATTCTCCAGGCGAGCTCGCTGCACACGCGGGTCAGCGCGCCCTCGAACTCGGCGCTCCCGGGGCCGCCCTCCTCGAGCGCAGCGGCATCTGCTGCGTCCGCCGCGCCGGACGCGAGGAGCAGAACCGTGTCGTTGGTCGACGTGTCGCCGTCCACCGAGATCGCGTGGAAGGTCTCGTCGGCCGCGCGGCGGAGCGCCGCCTTGAGGTACCCCGGCGCGGCGGCCGCATCGGTGAGCACGAACGCGAGCATCGTGGCCATGTCCGGATGAATCATGCCGGCGCCCTTGGCGAAGCCCACGACGCGGCGCCGGCGCCCGCCCGCCTGGAAGCTCGCCGCGGCGACCTTGGGCCCCACGTCGGTCGTCAGGATCGCGTGCGACGCGGCGTCGAGGCCGCCGGCCGACAGGCGCGCCACGGCAGCCGGAAGGGCCATGCGGATCCGCGCGTCCGGGAGCACGACGCCGATCACTCCGGTGGAGGCGAGGAAAACCCGCTCGGGCGGGCAGTGCAGCAGCTCGGCGGCGCGGCGTTGCACGCGGCGCGCGGCGGCGGCGCCGGCCCGCCCCGTGATGGCGTTGGCGCATCCGGCGTTGATCACCGCGGCCTGGACGCGGCCGCCGCTCTCGCGCAGCGCCGCGCGCGAGAGGACGACCGGCGCCGCCGGAAAGCGGTTTCGGGTGAAGAGGGCCGCCGCCGTCGCGCCCTTCTCGCAGACGATGAGCGCGAGATCGGGCCGGCTCTTGCGCACGCCGGAGCGCACGCCCGATGCCACGAATCCGGCCGGCAGCCTCACCGCACCCTCCGTAACCGGGCCGCCGCGATGGAGCGCGCCGCCTCCCGTGCGGCCTGGCGGACGCGCGCGGGCGCCGTGCCGCCGAAAGCGCCGCGGCGCGCGAGCGCCCGGTCCAGGTCGAGGGCCTCGAGATCGCGCGCTTCGACGCCGTCGCCCGGCGGAAGATCGCCGAGGCTCGCTCCGGCGCGCCGGGCGCGGGCGAGGCGGCGCCCGACGGCGGCGTGGGCCTCGCGGAAGGGGACGCCGCGCCGCGCGATCGCGTCGGCGAGGTCCGCCGCGAGGAGCCTTTCGTCGCCGGCGGCGGCCCGCATCTTCGCGCGGTCGAGCCGGAGCGAGGCGGCGAGCTCCGCCACGGCCGGAAGTACGGCGGAGAGCGTCTCGCGCATCCGGAAAGCCGGCTCCTTGTCGAGCTGCAAGTCCTTGTCGTACGCGAGCGGCAGTCCCTTGACGAGCGCCAGCAGACCGGCGAGATCGCCCGCGGCCCGCGCCGCGTGGCCGCGCACGAGCTCGAGCAGATCCGGGTTTTTCTTCTGCGGCATGCGCGAAGACCCGGTCGCCAGCCGGTCCGGAAGGGCGAGGAACGCGTGCTCGTCGGAGGAGAACGCGATCACGTCTTCGGCGAAACGCGACAGATGCGAGAGCGCCATCGCGCCGGAGTGGAGGTAGTCGAGGACCGCGTCCCGGTCCGAGACGGCGTCGAGGGAATTGGCTGTCGGCCGGGCAAATCCGAGACGCCGCGCGAGCGCGCGACGGTCGACCGGCAGGGGGGTGCCGGCGAGCGCCGCGGATCCGAGCGGGCACTCGTCCGCGCGGGAGAGCGCGTCGTCGAAACGGGAGACGTCGCGGCGGAGCATTTCCACGTACGCGAGGCACCAGTGGCCGAAGGTCACGGGCTCGGCGCGGCGGCCGTGCGTGTACCCGGGCATCGCCGTCGCCGCTTCGCGTCGTGCGCGCCGCGCGAGGGCCGCGGCCACCTCGAGCAGGCCCCGCCGGCCTTGCGCCAGCGCGCGCTTGAGCCAGAGGCGCAGGTCCACCGCGACCTGGTCGTTGCGCGAGCGGCCGGTGTGGAGCTTGCCGGCGAGAGGGCCGATGTGCCGCGCGAGCGCGGCCTCGACGTAGGAGTGGACGTCCTCGTGGCCGCGGCGCGGCGCGGCGCGCCGGGCGACCTTCTCGAGGCCGGCGACGAGGCGCCGCGCCTCGCGGGGGGAGAGCATGCGCGCGCGCCCGAGGGCCTGTGCCCAGGCGATCGAGCCCTCCACGTCCTCGGCGAGCAGGGCCCGGTCGAACGCGAGCGAGTCGTTGAGACGCGACAGCCGCGCCGACGTCTTCTCTTCGAAGCCGCCGCCCCAGAGGTTGGCGCGGGCGGTCAACGGCGGCCCGCCGCGGTGCGGCTGCGCGTTTCGAGCCGCTGAGGCTCGAGACGCTTGCGGCCGCGGTGCGGCAAACCGAAGAGCCGGATGAAGCCGGCCGAGTCGGCGGCCGTATACCCCGTCATGTCGAAGGAGGCGAGGCCGGCGTCGTAGAGCGCGCAGGGCGAGGTGCGGCCGCAGACCGTCGCCGCGCCGCGGTAAAGCTTGAGCGTGACGCGGCCGGTGACCGGCTCGCAGACGCTCTCGAAGAAGGCGTCCAACCCCTCGCGCAGCGTCGTGAACCACTGGCCGAAGTACACGAGCTCGGCGTAGCGCAGCGCCAGGCGCTCCTTCTCGTGCGCCGTGTCGCGGTCGAGCGTGAGGGACTCGAGGGCGCGCAGTGCCGTCACGAGGAGCGTCCCGCCGGGCGTCTCGTAGACGCCGCGCGACTTGATCCCGACGAGCCGGTTCTCGACGATGTCGCAGCGCCCGACGCCGTGGCGTCCGCCGATCGCATTCAGCCGGGCGATCAGCTGCGCCGGCGAGAGACGCTCGCCATCGACCGCCACCGGCCGGCCCGACTCGAACTCGATCGAGACGCGCTCGGGCTCGTTCGGCGCGTCCTCGGGGGCGACCGTCAGGCGGAAGAGCGACGGCTCGGGCTCCCACGCCGGGTCCTCGAGGCGGCCTCCCTCGTGCGAAAGGTGCCAGAGGTTGCGGTCGCGCGAGTAGGGATCGCGCTTCGTCGCCGCGACCGGGATTCCGCGCGCCCGGGCGTAGTCGATCGCGTCCTCGCGCGAGGTGATGTTCCACTCGCGCCAGGGGGCGATGACGGCGAGCTCGGGGGCGAGCGCCTGGTAGGCGAGCTCGAACCGGACCTGGTCGTTTCCCTTGCCTGTGCATCCGTGGGCCAGCGCGTCGCAGCCGGTCTGAAGCGCGACCTCGACCTGTTTCCGCGCGATCAGAGGCCGCGCCGCCGCGGTGCCGAGGAGGTACTCGCGCTCGTAGATGGCGCCGGACCGCAGCACCGGAAACAGGTAGTCGCCGGCGAACTCCTCGCGCAGGTCCAGGAGGTGGAAGTCCGAGGCGCCGGTGCGGCGGGCCTTCTCGGCGAGTCCCGAGGTCTCTTCCTCCTGTCCGACGTCGGCGGCGACGGCGACGACCTCGCAGTCGTAGTTCTCGAGCAGCCAGGGAATGATGATCGAGGTGTCGAGACCGCCCGAGTAGGCGAGCGCGACGCGGCGGACTCTTTTCATCGAGGCGACTCCTTCAACACGGTTTCGAGGGTCCGGACGAACGCGGCGAGCGCCGATTGGGGAACGACGTAAGGAGGCAGGAGGCGCAGCACCGTCTGGCGCGCCGTTCCGACGACGAAGCCGGCGTCGAGCAGCCGGCGGGCGACGGGCCCCGCTTCCCGGTCGAGCTCGATGCCCCACATGAGCCCGCGGCCGCGCACGTCGACGATCGCGGGGACGCGGCGGCGCAACCTCTCGAGCTTCGCGGAGAGCCACTCTCCGAGGCGGGCGACGCGATCGAGCAGGCCGGCCTCCTCGATCTCGTCGAGGACGGCCAGCCCCAGGCGGCAGGCCACCGGGTTTCCGCCGAAGGTCGAGCCGTGCTGGCCCGGGCCGATCAGGGCGTCGAAGGCGGGACCGAGCAGCGTGGCGCCGAGCGGAAGGCCGCCGCCGAGCGGCTTGGCCAGTGTGAGAACGTCCGGCCGGACGGCGGCCGCCTCGAAGGCGAAGAGCGTCCCCGTGCGGCCGAGGCCGCACTGGATCTCGTCGAAGACGAGCGTTGCGCCGAAGCGGTCCGCGAGCGCGCGCGCCGTCTTCAGGTACGCCGCGGTCAGGGGGATGACGCCGCCTTCGCCGAGCACCGGCTCGAGGACGATTGCCGACGTCCGATCGGAGATGGCGTCGGAGAGCGCGGCCTCGTCGTTCGGCGGCACGAAGCGCGCCCCGGGCAGCAAGGGGACAAACGGCGCCCGGTAGGCGGCGTGTCCCGTGACCGAGAGCGCGCCGAAAGTTCGGCCGTGGAAACTCTCTTCGAGCGCCACGACCTCGGCGCGGCCCGGATTCCGAAGGCGCGCGAACTTCAGCGCCGCCTCGTTGGCCTCCGTGCCGCTGTTGCAAAAGAAGGCCCGCGACAGCCCGGAGGCCGCCGTCAGACGCTCCGCGAGGCGTCCCGGGGCCGGGTGGTAGTAGAGGTTCGAGACGTGCCAGACGTTGGCGGCTTCGCCGCGCAGGGTCCGGACGAGGCGCGGGTGGCGGTATCCGAGGGCGTTGACGGCGATTCCGGCGAGCAGGTCCCAGTAGCGCCGGCCGTCCGCGTCGATCAGCCGGGCGCCGCGCCCCGTCCGCGGGTGGAAGGGCGACCGCGCGTAGGTCGCCGCCACGTGGGCGCGCTCGCGCGCTTCGACGGCGGCCGGCGCCTCAAGCGGCGACAAGGCAGGTTCCTCCGCGGCCGCCGGCCAGCGCGTCGTCGCGCCGGGCCGGCCCCGCGATGACGACTTCGCGCACGCCGGCGCCGGAAGCGGCGAGACAGGCGGCGAGCTTCGGCCGCATCCCGCCGGAGACGGCGGGGCTTTCGAGAAGCCGCTGCGCCGAGGCGGGATCGAGGAGCTCCAGAAAACGCCCGGCCTCATCGGCGACGCCTTCGACGTCGGTCAGGAAGAGGAGGCGCCGTGCGCCGAGAGCGGCCGCGATCGCGGCGGCCGCCGCGTCGGCGTTGACGTTGAGCGGGCCGCCGTTCGGCCCCCGGGCGAGCGGCGCGAGGACGGGCAGGCTGTCTCGCTCGAGCAGCCCGACGAGTCGATCCGACGCGACGCCGGTCACTCTTCCGACGAAGCCGACCTCGACGCCGCCGACGGGAGGATGATCATCGGCCTCGATCAGCCCGCCTTCGGCCTCGGAGAGTCCGAAGGCCTCCGCGCCGCCCGCGCGCAGCTCGCGCACGAGCCCCGCGTTGACGTCGGCGAGCACCGCGACGACGACCTCGAGCGTTTCCCGGTCCGTCACGCGCAGGCCCTCGTGAACGCGCCGGGCGATCCCGCGCGCCGCAAGCGCGGCGTCGATCCGTTTGCCGCCGCCGTGCACGAGGACGGGGCGTTCGCCGGCGAGCCAACGCCCCGCGATCGCGGAGACGACCCCGGCCCGCGCCGCCTCGTCCTCGAGCAGGCTGCCGCCGAGCTTGATGACCAGAGGCACCGCCGCGCTCACATCAGCCCCGCGGCCTCGTCGAGGCCGAGCATGACGTTGTAGTTCTGGATCGCCTGCGAGGCCGCGCCCTTGAGCAGGTTGTCGAGGACCGACACCACGACCGCCCCGCGGCCAGCGGGCAGCAGGCAGAAGCCGATGGCCGCGCGGGGCGTGCCGACGACGGCGTTCAAGTCGGGAAGCGCCCCGGCCGGGTAGACATCGACGAGCGGGTGCGTCGCATAGGCGGCCGCATAGGCCGACGCCACCTCTTCCGCGGCGACGGCCCGCGCAAGGCGGACGTGGAGGGTCGAGAGAATGCCCCGCACCGCCGGCAGCAGGTGCGGCACGAACACGAACGGGGACTCGGAGGCCAGGCCGAGTTGCTGGCGCATCTCGGGCTCGTGGCGATGCGTGCCCGCGCCGTAGGCCCGGAGATTGCCGGAGAGCTCCGCGAAGGAATACGCGAGCTCGGTCTTCTTGCCGGCGCCCGAGACGCCGCTCTTGCAGTCGCACACGACCGGGGCCTCCG
>Ga0335080_10007047_pt1 | contig 11638 bp, 9 predicted proteins | sample Lox_Sample_34_FD_206720 | JGI IMG/M metagenome (GOLD analysis project Ga0335080, IMG submission 206720) | Soil microbial communities from Loxahatchee National Wildlife Refuge, Florida, United States - Lox_Sample_3.4 | ecosystem: Environmental > Terrestrial > Soil > Wetlands | place: USA: Florida...
CCCGGTTTTGGGTAGTCGCGAGAAACGCGCACAAAGAAGCCAGCAAAAGAAGGCGACTCCGCATGAGCCTCCGTTTCGGCGCTTCGCAGAACACGAGGACTATGGACTGGGCCGTCGTGCCTCGGGATGTGACAAACCGAGCGAGGCCGGACCTCTCCAGTGAAAATGGTTCCTGTTCAACCGCATCATGACAGCGCCGGATTTCGAATACAAGGGCCGACTGGCCAGCGGCTGGAGCGCCGCAAAGATCGACCTGCCGAGAGCCGGGAGCGACCTCACCCGGCCCGAAACGGCATCGCCGCGTGAGGCGATCGGCGATGCCCCGCCTCCCCCAATCACAACAATCTCCCCCAACAAATCCCACCACTTACGCACTCACCCGCCCCCGCCTCTGATAACGTCCGGGCGAAATGGCTACCCCATCCCAAATCGACGCAAACCGCAGAAATGCGCTCCTCTCCACCGGCCCGCGCACCGCCGAAGGCAAGTCTGCCTCGAGCGCCAACGCCCTCAAGCACGGCCTCTCCGCCGCCTTCCGCGTCTTCCCCGGCGAAAGCCAGCAGGAGTTCGACTCGCTCGCCGCCGCCTACACCCGCGACTTCGCTCCCGCGAGCCCGCACGAAGAGTTCCTCATCCGCGTCATGGCCGAATCCGAGTGGCGGCTCCGCCGCATGCGCCGCCTCGAAACCGCGCTGATCGAGCAGATGACCGCCGACGCCGGCTCAGACAACCCCGACGCCGTCCTCGTCGCCGCGCTTCTCGGCAATACCGCCGGACCCTGGAAAGCCTTGCAGCGCTACGCCGCCGATGCCGAGCGATCCTACTACCGCGCCTTCCGCCAGCTCCAGCAGGCCCGCGCACAAAACGAAGCCAGTGCGGAGCCTCCCACGGTCCTCACTCTCCCAGCAAGGCCCGCCGCACCAGCGCCACCGGTGGAAATCCCTGCTTCAGAAACGCGTCGTGGAACTCCTGCAGCCGAAACGCCGCGCCCATCTTCTTTCGATAGTCCGCCCGAAGCTGCATGATCTGCAGCTTTCCGAGCGTATAAACCAGATAAGTGGGGTCTGAAGTCCCCCGCTTCGTCTCGCGCACGGCGTTCACGCGCGACTGGTATCCCTCTTTGACGAAGAAATCCGCGGCCTGCTCGAACGTCATCTTCCCCGTGTGCATCTCGATCCCGACGATGTACCGCGCGTTCCGCAGCAGCGCGTCCTGCAACTGCCCCAGCCGCAGCTTCGGATCGCCATTGCCGTAGCCTTCGTCCAGCATCATCTGTTCGGTGTAGTGCGCCCAGCCCTCCGCGTTCGAGCCGCACCCGAACAGCTTCCGCACCTTCGACGGCGCTTGCTTCACCCACAGGAACTGCGTGTAGTGCCCCGGATACACCTCGTGCACCGCCGTGCTCACCACCGTCCCGCGATTGAAGCCCTCCATGTGCTCCTCCACGGCTTCCTTCGACCACCCCGGCTCCGGCAGCGTCACGTTGAAGAACGCCTCCTTGGCGACGGATTCGTACGGACCCGGCGTGTCCATCGATGCGCTGGTCAGCGCCCGCATGAACGGCGGCGTCTCCTCCACAATTGGCAGCACCTGCGAAGGAATCGTCACAATATGGTGCGCGTCGATGAAGTCCCGCAGCCCGCCCAGCGTGTTCCGGAACGCGTCCAGCAGCCCGCCCGGCATCGGATGATCGTGCGCCAGCTCGGCCATGATCTCCATCGGCGTCTTCTTCGCATCCACCTTCGCCGCCACTTCCTGGAACGTGCGCTGATTCCGCCGCATGTCCTCGTAGCCTTCTTTCAGCAGCTCGTCCAGCGGCGTGGTCACCATCTCGTTGTATTCCAGCTTCTTCGCGTACAGTTCCGCGCCCAGCCGGAAATCGCCGTGCGACCGCGCCAGCAGATCCGTCTTCAGCCACTTCTCGTATGCCCGCAGCGCCTCCACCGCATGCTCGTTCGCCTCGCCGAATTCCTTCAACAGCGCCGCGTCCGTCACCTTAGCGAACGCCGCCGGCACATCGCGCTCGAAAAACCCGACAATCCCCGGCATCTGCTCAATCGCCACTTCGGTGTAGATCCGCGGCGGGTTCTTCAGGTTCTCCCGCGCCGTCTCCAGAACCGCCGGCATCAGCTTCTCCCGCGCGATCACGCTCTTCAGCCGAGCCTCCGGCGGCGCAAACGTGCGGCTCATGAGCAGGAACACCGCGTTGGTCATGTTGCTGGTGTAGTCGTCGGGGTTCTTCTCCCACATCCGCACCTGTTCGATGTCCAACAGATCCCCGCGAATGTGCGTCAGCAGCAGATCGCGGTCAATCGATTCCGGCTCCGCCGCGAATTCCTTCTCCGCCGCGCGCAGAAACTCGATCTGCGCCTTGCGGTTAGCCGTCGAAGGATTCTCCAGTAGTGTGTCGTACTGGTGCAGCCCCGCCGCCGTCCCTTCAGTCGGTTTGAAACGAAAATACTGCTCGAAGAATCGATCCACGTGGGTGTTATCCTGTCCGTACACTACGCCGAGCCCCATGAGCAATCCTAGAATAAGCTTCACCGCTCCATTATCACAGTGAGCCCATGCGCTATCTCTGCATCCACTGTCACTGCTACCAGCCGCCCCGCGAAAACCCCTGGCTGGAAACCATCGAGCAGCAGGATTCCGCCTATCCTTACCACGACTGGAACGAGCGCGTCACCGCTGAGTGCTACGCTACCAACGCCGTCGCCCGCATGCTCGACGAACAGCGCCGCATCGCTCGCATCGTCAACAACTACGCCAGCATCAGCTTCAACTTCGGCCCCACGCTCCTCTCCTGGATGGAGGCCAAAGCCCCCGAGACTTACGAGCTCATTCAGGAAGCCGACCGGCAGAGCGCCGCGTCGTTCGGCGGCCACGGCTCGGCCATAGCGCAGTGCTACAGCCACATGATCATGCCGCTCGCGAACACCCGCGACAAGTACACGCAGGTGCGCTGGGGCGTCGAGGACTTCAAACACCGCTTCGGCCGCGCGCCCGAAGGCATGTGGCTGCCCGAGACCGCCGTCGATCTCGAAACGCTCGGCCTCCTCGCCGATCACGGCATCCTCTTCACCGTGCTCGCGCCCTCCCAGGCCGAAGCGATTCGCCCTCTCGGCGCTGCCGAGTGGGAAGACGTCTCCGGCGCGCGCATCGATCCCACCCGCGCGTATCTGTGCAAGCTTCCCTCCGGCAAGTCGATCGCGCTGTTCTTCTACGACGGCCCCGTCTCCTCCGCCGTCGCCTTCGAGGGCCTGCTCAGCGACGGCGAGAAGTTCGCGCGCCGCCTCACCGACGGCTTCTCCGACACCCGCGACTGGCCGCAGCTCATGCATATCGCCACCGACGGCGAAACCTACGGCCATCACCACAGCTTCGGCGAGATGGCGCTCGCCTGGGCTATCGAGCGCATCAACGCCGACGAGTCCATCCGGCTCACCAACTACGCGCAGTTCCTCGCCGCGCACCCCCCGGCGCACGAGGTCCGCATTTTCGAGAACACCGCGTGGAGCTGCGCGCACGGCGTGGACCGCTGGTCCCGTAATTGCGGCTGCAACACCGGCGGTCAGCCTGGCTGGACCCAGGAGTGGCGCGAGCCCCTGCGCGCCGCGCTCGACTGGTTGCGCGATACCGTCGCCCCGCTCTATGAAAAGCGCGCCACCGCCCTGCTCCGCTATCCGTGGCAGGCGCGCAACGATTACATCCACGTCATCCTCGACCGCTCCGCCGAATCGCGCCTCCGCTTCCTCACGAAACACGCGCTGCGCGAGCTCAGCGACAAGGAGCGCATCGAGGTCTGGAAGCTGCTCGAGATGCAGCGCCACGCCATGCTCATGTACACCAGTTGCGGCTGGTTCTTCACCGAGCTTTCCGGCCTTGAAACCGTGCAGGTGATCCAGTACGCCGGCCGCGTGGTGCAACTGGCCGAAGAAGTCTTCGATGTCGCGCTGGAGAAGGATTTCCTCTACCGCCTCTCCCGCGCGCACAGCAACATCCCCGAAAAGCGCGACGGCGCGGCCATCTACGAGGAATTCGTGCGCCCGGCCGTGGTCAATCTGGCGCGCGTCGCGGCTCATTACGCGGTCAGTTCGTTGTTCGAGGATTACGAGGAGAAGACCAGCGTCTACTGCTATTCCGTGCAGGCCGAGGACGCCCGTGCCATGTCCGCGGGACGCACCCGCATCGGGGTGGGCAAGGTGCGCCTCTCATCCGAGATCACCCAGAGCTCCCAGGTCCTCACCTATGCCGCGCTCCACTTCGGCGATCACAACGTCCACGCCGGGGTGCGCGAATTCGGCGGGCGCAAAGCCTGGGAGCGCGTCGTCGCCGATCTGATGCACGCCTTCTCCCACTCCGACCTTGCCCAGGTGATTCGCGTGATGGATTCCGGCTTCAACCGCGACACTTACTCCCTGAAGTCGCTCTTCCGCGACGAACAGCGCCGCATCATCGGGTTCATTCTCAACTCCACCCTCGAGAACGCCGAGTCCGAATACCGCCAGCTTTATCAGAATCACGCGCCGCTGATGCGCTTCCTCACCGACCTGCACATGCCGCTGCCCGAGGCGCTGCGCTCCACCGCCGCTTACGCCCTGAACAGCCGCCTGCGCAATGCCTTCGCGGCGGACACCATGGAAGCCGAAGCCGTGCACTCGCTCATCGACGAAGCGAAGGCGCTCGACGTGCCGCTTGACACCACCACGCTGGAGTTCACCCTGCGCCGAACGCTGGAGCGCATCGCCGCCGGGTTCCACGATGCTCCGCGGGATGTGGAACGCCTGTCTCACCTCTCCCGCGCGGTGGCGCTGACTCGCCGCCTGCCCTTCCCGGTGAACGTCTGGGCCATTCAGAACAAATGCTGGGATGCCATCGGCGCCACCCTGCCTGCCATGCGCGACGCCGCCGCGGCGGGCGAAGACGATGCCCGCGCCTGGGTGGATCTCTTCCTCGCTTTGTGCGAAGACCTCTCGCTCAGGTTGCCGGCGCGACTTCCGAATCGCCCTGCACTATCCGCCGCGACTTCGCCTCTTTAACGTACGGGGCGTAATCGCGGTCATCGGACACGATGTGATGCGTCAGCCAGCCCTGCAGGAAATTCATGACCTTGTCGTTCAGGACCAGGTTTCCCCGTACCACTTCGGTCTGGAGGGCCTCAAACTCCTTCACCAGTTCCAGGTGATGTTCGCGATGCGCTTCGAGCCCGGGATAACCCGCCTCATCCAGCACGGTCTCCTCATAGTTGAAGTGAAACGCGATATACCTCAGCAGTTCGTCCATCGCGTAGCCGATTTCTTCCGGATCCCGCGACTCGATGGCCGCCCGGTGAAGCTCGTTGGTCAGATCGACCAGCACCCGATGCTGAAGATCGATGGCCAGAATGTTCAGCCGGTAACGCTCGTGCCATTCCATGAACGCCATGGCGAGCCTCCATGGGGTTAATAGCGCAATCTTCATGCCAGGTACAGACCGTATAGGACTATCCATCAATGTGGTGTATTTCCACATTTTCGGCTTTATCTGGTGGCATCGTTAGGAGAAACTGGTAGAGGTGGGTACCCAATCTGTGCGCATGAGCGATTTCCCCCACCCGTAACACCCGCAACGAAGGTCACCAGGGCATCGTCGAGAATAACAACAGGCATGTTGTTGCCAGCTATCAGAACCGCCGGCCTGCTAATCGCGCTGCTCGCGCCAGCCTTCGCCGGCGACGATGCCACTGAGATCGTCCGCCAGTCCGCCCAGCACGACCAGATCAACTGGGACATCGCTCACAACTACACCTTTCGCGAACGCGTGGAAGATCGCAAGAGCGGCAGGACCGAGGTGAAAACCTACGAGACCGTGATTCTCTACAGCCAGCCCTTCCAGCGCCTCATCGCCCGGGATGACAAGCCGCTCAGCGCGCGCGACCAGCAGAAGGAGCAGGAGCGATTCGACAAGGAAGTGGACAAGCGCAGGCGCGAATCCGAATCGGGCCGCGCCGCGGTAGAAGAAGCGAAGGATCGGAAGAAGCGCCAGGAGCTCCGCGATGAGATCCTGCGCGCCTTTCACTTCGCTCTGCTCGGCGAAGAGCCCGTCGACGGCCATGACGCATGGATCATTGGCGCGGAGCCGCGCTCCGATTACAAACCGCACTCGACCGAAGGCCGGTTCCTGCAATCGATTCACGGCAAGCTGTGGATCGACAAAGCCGGCTACGAGTGGGTGAAGATCGAGGCCGCCGTCATCCGCCCCGCGCATTTCGGACTCTTCCTGGTCACGCTCTCGCCGGGTTCCACCATCTACTTCGAACAGGCGCGCATCAACGACGAAGTATGGCTTCCCAAAAAAGTGAAGGTCGAGGTGAACGGCCGCCTCGTCTTCAAGCACGTTGACGAACGTGTTGTTGCAGATTATAACGACTACCATCGCTTCCAGACCGACACGCGCATCACCGGCGTCTCCGATCCCATCGAAACCGCCACGCCCGCGCCGCCGAAGTAACCGCCCGGCGTGTTAACACGCGCGCGCCCTCCCCGTCGTTGTAGACTGAGAAAAGTCTTTCGGACTCAGGAGGATACCAAACGAGGATGAAACTGATCGTGTGTTGTATCGGGGTGGCGCTCGGCCTGACGCTGGCTTGTACCGGTGCTGAGAGCAAGGCGAACGGCTCGCAGGGGAAACAGATCTTCGCTCAAACCTGTCTGCCCTGCCACAACGTGGACACCGACGCCCGCAAGATGGGTCCGTCGCTCAAGGGCTTGTACAAACACGCCAAACTCGAGAACGGCCAGAAGGTGACCGACGAAACCGTGCGCGCGCAGATCGCCACCGGCGGGAAGCAGATGCCGCACTACGCCGAAGGCCCCAACCCGATTCTGTCGCCCGCCGAAATGAACGACGTTCTCGCCTACCTGAAGACGCTCTAGCCTCTTCTCACCCGTTCCAAACTGAACCATGGTCCCTCGCGTGCACCTTGCCTCCGCGAGGACGCGAGTTGTTCCAGACTGAAACCTCCCGGCGCCGGTTCGATGCCTGTCTGATCGCCGGAATTCTGATTGCGGCCGGGGCGGCCTTCGCGGGCCTGCGCTCCACGGGGATCGACCCGGCCTGGTTTCTTCAGCCGACAGGCGCGTTCATTGTGCTGGGCGGTTCGCTCGGCGTCATGCTGATCACCACGCCCGGCCATTCCCTCATCCACTCCCTTCGCCGCGTCCTGCAGTTGTTTGCGCCCGCCTACGGAGGTTCGGAGGCGCTGGTGGAGGAGATCATCCGCTGCGCCCGCATCGCGCGTCGCGACGGTCCGCGCGGTCTGGAGGCGCTGGCGAAGAGAGCGCCTGATCCCTTTCTGCGCGAAGCGCTGACACTGGCAAGCGATTTCAATGACCACGCGCAATTGCAGGCCACCCTCGAAACATCCCTGCGCCTGTGCGAGCGCCAGGGCGAGACCGACGCCCGCACTTTCGAGGTCGCCGGAGGCTTCGCACCCACCATCGGCATTATCGGAACCGTGGTTGGGCTGATTCAGGTAATGCGCCAGTTCTCCAGCATGCAGTCGGTCGGCGCGGGAATCGGCACCGCGTTCGTTTCCACGCTCTACGGGCTGGCGCTGGCGAACCTGGTGCTGCTGCCCATTGCGCACCGCATCCGCGCGCGCGTGGCGGAGACGGTGGAACTGCAGGAGCTGATTGTCGAAGGCGTGGTGTGCATGGCCGAGGGGGTGCATCCGACGCTCATCCGCGCGCGCTTGCGTTCCTTCCTGCGCAAGAAGGAGGACGCAGCGGATCCGGTGGTGGAGGCGGCCAGCGTGCGCGGGGTGACGGCATGATGCGCTGGGTGGCGGCATGATCCGGCGGGTGCGGGCGGCGAAGATCGAGAGCGCCGGGCGCGACCGCTGGATGGTCAGCTACACCGACGTGATGACCATCCTGCTGATCCTGTTCATCGCAGTGGCGGCGCGCGCCATCCCACAGCAGGGAGCGGCGCAGACCCGGCCGGCGGACACGCTGGTCCGCGCGCGGGCGAATCTCGAATCGCGCGGTATCCGTCCGGCCATGGACGATCGCGGGCTGGTGATCAGTCTGCCCCAAACCGTGCTCTATCCCTCCGGGGAGGATCGCGTCAGTCCCGGCGCACTGCCTCTGATCGGGCAGATCGCGGGCGCAATCCGCGACCTCCCCAACAAGGTGACGCTGGTGGGTCACGCCGATACCGTGCCCATCCACAACAGCCGCTTCGCCAACAACTGGGAGCTGTCGGCGGCGCGCAGCCTGCGTCTGCTGGAGCTGCTCACTTCACGCTACGGCATCGACGAAGCGCGTCTGTCGGTCTCGAGCTTCGGCTCGTACAACCCGCGCAAACCCAACGACACTGAAGAAGGCCGCGCCGAGAACCGGCGCGTGGAGATCGTGATCCACCATGAAACCCGCTAAGACGCCCGTACGGCGATACCCATTTACTCCTGCAGCTTCGCCGTCTCGCCGGCGATCGAGAATCGGGCTTCCAGCCCCGCGGCACCCGTGCCGGGCTGTCCGCCGCCCACGCTGATGTCGTAGTCGCCCGCGGTGACCACGCGGTCTCCGGCCGGATCGACGTGGCTAAGGTCGCGCGGGTCGAGCGTGAAGCGAACACGCTGAGCCTTCCCGGGATCGAGATGCACGCGGGTGAAGCCGCGCAGCGCGCGCAGCGGCGCGCCCGGCGTTTTCGGAAAGGTCAGATAAACCTGCACCACCTCGTCGCCAGCGCGCAGGCCGGTGTTGGTGACGTCCGCCTCCACCGCGAGCGTCGCGCCCGCCGCCAGATGGTGCGATGAGAGCTTCAGCCCGCTGTAGGTGAACTTCGTGTAGCTCATGCCGAAGCCGAATGGGTAGAGCGGCGTCCTGCCAGAGTAGCGATAGGTCCGGCCCTCCATCGAGTAATCGGTGAACGGCGGGAGCTGGTTCACATCCTTATAGAACGTCACCGGCAGGCGGCCCGCCGGATTGTTCACCCCCGCCAGCGTCTCGGCGATCGCAGCGCCGCCCTCTTCGCCTGGATACCACGCCTCCAGAATCGCGTTGGCGTTGTCGCGCGCCCAGTTCACCGCCAGCGGGCTCCCGTTCATGAGCACCACCACCAGCGGCTTGCCGGTTGCCTTCACGGCCTTCAGCACATCCTCTTCGTCCTTCGGCAAATCGAGCGTTGTGCGGTCGCCGCCCTCGAAGCCGGGAACCGTGACCTTCATCTCCTCGCCCTCGAGCTCCGACGTGATGCCCACCACCGCCACCACCGCATCGGCTTTCTTCGCGGCGGCCACGGCATTCTCCAGCACGTGCTCCTGGTGATGCGACCAGATCAGCGTGGCAAACGCGCCGCCGCCATCCTGGAAGTACTCGATCTTCAGCGCGTATTTGTGGCCGGCCTCGAGTCTCACGCCGGCCGTGCGCGTGGTGGTGGCGTGCTTCCCCCAGTCCTCCACCACCAGACGCCCGTCGAGCCACACGCGGTAGCCGTCATCGCCCATGAACCCGAGCTTGTAGTCGTGCGTTTCGGCGGGCGTCAGGAAGCCGGTCCAGAGCACGGAGAAGTTCTGCGCCGTCATGCCCGGCGCGGGATTGCCGAACTCGAAGTTGACGTCCTTGTCCACGCGCGTCACCGCCGGTTTACCCGCGAGCTCCATCCCCCGGAAATACTCGCCCTTCATCCCCGGCTTGCCGTCCGGCGTGGTCAGCATCGCGCCCGGAACGGCTTCGGCCGCGCGCAGAAACTCGGTGCCCGGCTCGAAGACAACCTCCACCCCTCGGAACTGCTTCCGAATTCCGTCCAGCGGCGTGGTGAAGCGCGAAGGCACACCGTTGTAGTTGCCTTCGAGCGCGCGCAGCGAATCGGCCAGCGGACCCACCACCACGATGCGTTTCGTCGCGGCCGCGAGCGGCAGCACGCCGTCGTTCTTCAACAGCACCATGGTCTGGCGCGCCACCTTCAGAGCGAGCTGGCGGTGAGCTTCCGAGTCGTTCTCCGACATGGGCGTGTTCGCGTAAGGCACCATCGACAGCGGATCGAACATACCCAGCAGGAAGCGCGCGCGGAAGAGCCGCTTTACCGCGATGTCCAGCTCCTTCTCGGTCAGCGCGCCGCGCTTCAGCGCGTCCATGTAGCGCGAATAGTCCGCGCCGGGCTCGTTGCAGTCGAGATCGGTCCCGCGCTTCATTGAGATCGCGCCGGCTTCCGCCAGCGTCGCGGTGTAATGGTGCCCGCGCCAGATGTCGGCCACGGCGTCGCAATCGGACACGACATAGCCCTGGAAGCCCCACTTTTCGCGGAGCTGATCCTCCAGCAGGAACGCGCTCGCGCAACCGGGCTCGCCGTTGACGCTGTTGTAGACGCACATCACCGAGCCGGCGTGGCCTTCGCTGACCGCGGCGCGGAAGGCGGGCAGGTACGTGTCTTCCATGTCGTGCTTCGAGACCTTCGCGTCGAATCCGTGGCGCAGCGGCTCCGGCCCGCTGTGAACGGCATAGTGCTTGGGCGTGGCGATCACGCGCAGGTACTTCGGGTCGTCTCCCTGCATGCCTTCGACGTAGGCCACGCCCATGCGCGCCGTGAGGAACGGATCCTCGCCGTAAGTCTCCTGGCCGCGGCCCCAGCGCGGATCGCGGAAGATGTTGATGTTGGGCGCCCAGAAATCGAGACCTACGCCCTGGTCATAGCCCTGGCGCAGATCCTCGTCGTGTTTGGCGCGCGCCTCGGTGCCGATCGCTGCTCCCATCTCGCGAATCAGCGGCGGGTTCCAGGAGGCCGCGAGGCCAATCGGCTCGGGGAAGACGGTAGCCGTTCCCACCGCGACGCCGTGCAGCGCCTCGGTCCACCAGTTGTAAGCGGGCACTTTGAGGCGCGGGATCGGCGCGGCCAAATGCACCACTTGCGAAGCCTTCTCTTCGAGGGTCATACGCGAGACCAGCGCGTTCACGCGCTCATCGACGGGCCGCGAGGGGTCGAGCCACGGCTCCTGGCCGAAAGCGCAGCCCAGCGGGATGAGGAGGAAGACAGCGGTTCGAAGGAGCATGGGAAAGACGATTGTATCCCCTCTGGCGTGGGGCGCTTCTCAGCCCGCCACCCCACCGGACTCAGGCAAACCCTCGATTGTACCGGGTCCCCCGTGGCCGTACTCTGGATTACTGAGGGACGGCTGCGTTGAGACACCTGATCCTTGTGGGCGTCACGATCGCGTTGATCGGTTCGGCTGCCGCTCAGGCCCCGGCAATCGGCAAGTGCTCGGTTTTCCCGGCGGATAACGTTTGGAACGCGCGCGTGGACCGTTTGCCGGTGAACGCCAATTCGACGGCATGGGTGAACACCATCGGCGCGTCTTCAAACCTGCATCCCGATTTCGGCGGCGGAATCTGGGACGGGGCTCCGATCGGCATTCCGTTCGTCACGGTGACAGGTTCGCAGACCAAATATCCGGTCACGTTCGACTATGCCGACGAGAGCGATCCCGGTCCTTATGCGGTCCCGCTGAACGCACCCATCGAGGGGGGCAGCTCCAGCGACGGCGACCGGCACGCGATCGCCATCGATACCGACAACTGCATCCTCTATGAGCTCTACTCGGCTTACCCGCAGGCAACAAGCTGGCAGGCGGGTTCGGGAGCGATCTACAACCTCACGTCGG
>Ga0335080_10007048_pt1 | contig 11638 bp, 11 predicted proteins | sample Lox_Sample_34_FD_206720 | JGI IMG/M metagenome (GOLD analysis project Ga0335080, IMG submission 206720) | Soil microbial communities from Loxahatchee National Wildlife Refuge, Florida, United States - Lox_Sample_3.4 | ecosystem: Environmental > Terrestrial > Soil > Wetlands | place: USA...
TTGTGAGTGTCAGTGTATGCGGCGAGAATTGCGGTGAGGTGACGGACCGACGAATGGTAATGCTGATTTTTGTTTTCGTTGCGCTGATCTGCGTTCCGGGGGCGACGGCGCAGGGTGCTTCTTCAGGGCCGGTGAGTGTTCGGGTCGATCTGACGAAGCGCATTGAGCCGTATACGCCGATCTATCGCTGGTTTGGATATGACGAGTCGAACTACACCACCATGAAGTACGGCAAGCAACTGCTGCGTGAGCTGCACGACCTGAGTCCGGCACCGGTGTACATACGAGCGCATCACCTGCTGACTTCAGGAAACGGCGTGGCGGAGCTGAAGTGGAGTTCGTCGAATGTGTTCTCGCTCGACACGAACGGGAAGCCGGTTTATGACTTCACGATTACGGATCAGACCTTTGATGAGTACAAGAAGGCCGGCGTGCGGCCGCTTGTTGAGCTTGGATTCATGCCGAAGGACCTGGCGGCCGAAGTTCCGGGAATCAGCGAGTATCAGCTGCATTATCCGAAGCCGACGATGGCAGGATCTTCGAACAATCCGCCGAAGGATTACGCGATGTGGGGCGAACTGGTGCGAAAGTTCACCGAGCACCTGGTCGAGCGATACGGGCGCGAAGAGGTGAGCACTTGGTATTTCGAAGTCTGGAATGAGCCGGACATCATCTACTGGCACGGCACGCAGGCGGAGTACTTCAGGCTCTACGATTACGCGGTGGCCGGAGTGCGAGCCGCGCTGCCGGAGGCGAAGGTTGGCGGACCTGCCACGACCGGGCCGGGGTCGGAGAAGAACTCAGCCTATCTCGATGCGTTTCTGCGGCACTGCCTGAATGACCGGAGCGCGGCGGACGGGAAGACCATTCCGCTCGATTTCATCTCGTTTCATCCGAAAGGCAGGCCGGAGATGGTGGACGGCCATGTGCGGATGGGACTTACGAACGAATTGCAGGCCACCAGGGCTGGATTCGAAATCGTGGCCAGATATCCGCAATTGAGGAAGCTTCCGATCATTTTGAGCGAAGCTGATCCAGAGGGCTGCGCGGCGTGCTCGATGAAGGTGAATCCTGCGAACGCTTATCGGAACGGACCGCTCTATGCGACGTATACGGCGGCGGCCATGAAGGGGCTGTTCGATCTGAAAGACCAGTCGCAAGTAAATCTGGCGGGAATGTTGTCGTGGTCGTTCGAATTTGAGGGCAAAGAGTATTTCGAGGGGTTTCGGACACTGGCCACGAACGGGGTTGACAAGCCTGTTTTGAATGTCTTCAGGATGGCGGGGCTGATGCCGGGAGATCGCGTGGAAACGAGCAGCACGGGGCGTGTGGGGATCGACGACATTCTGAGGAGCGGTGTGCGAGCAGCGCCGGATGTTGATGCGCTGGCAACGAAGGCGGATCGCGAAGCGGCCGTGATGGTGTGGAACTATCACGATGATGATCTGCCGGCCGCAGGTATCCCGGTGAAGGTTACCATCGCGGGAATTCCGAAAGACGTGAAGAAGGTGCTGGTTGAGCACTATCGGATCGATGAGACGCACAGCAACTCCTATAGCGTTTGGAAGGCCATGGGGTCGCCGCAGTCGCCGACAGCGGAACAGTATGCGCGGTTGCGTGATGCCGGTCAGCTTCAGCTTCTCACGTCCCCCGAATGGGTCGATGTGAGCGGAGATGCGGTGACGATGGAGATCGAACTTCCACGGCAGGCAACTTCCCTGCTGCGGCTGACGTGGTGACAGCGGAAGCAGGTCCGGCTGACGTTGATCACCGAAACCGGCGAGATGCAGATGGCCCTGTGCAGCGAATCGGCATCTCACCGTTATGTCGTCAAGGAAACTATCGCGCCGGGAGCTATTGAAAGCGGGGGCCGCGGCGAGTGCGGCAGGGCTCGTAGGGTCGCTGATTCCCGGGTGCGGCGGGAAAAGCGGCATGACGGGGACTACCGGCAGCACCAGCACTTGCGGCAAGATCACAGACATTGAACACGTAGTGATCCTGATCCAGGAGAACCGGTCGTTCGATCACTACTTTGGCAGCTACAAAGGTGTTCGTGGGTTTGCGGATCAGAGCGCCGCATTCAACCAACCGTATCCGCCTATCCTGTCGAGTGCACCGGCAGGAGTGCTGCTGCCCTATCACCTGGATACGACGATAAGCCCTGCAGCCTGTACACACGACATTACGCACGACTGGGTCCCGCAGCATCAGAGTTGGGACAACGGCGCGATGGACGGGTTTGTGACTTCGCGGCTGGCAATCAATGCAAATGACGCGATCCTCACGATGGGGTATTACACGCGGGCAGATCTGCCTTACTACTACGCGGTGGCCGATGCCTTCACGTTATGTGACAACTACTTCTGTTCAGTGATTGGACCGACGGATGCAAACCGGCTGTATACGATGGCGGCTTCGATTGATCCGGACGGAAAGAATGGCGGCCCGATTGTGCAGACGCTGGTGGACACACGATCGTCGATGATCGGAAAGCTGACCTACACCACGATGCCGGAGCAACTGCAGGCGCACGGGATCTCATGGAAGGTATACAACGCACCTGACCAGAATGTTCTGCACGGCGTTTACAGCGACAACGTTCTGCCTTACTTCAAGAACTTTCAGGATCCAGCGGGCGTGCTGTACCAGAACGCTTTCGGGTCGTTGTTTCCGACGGATTTTGCGGCTGATGCTGCCTCGGGAAATCTGCCGCAGGTGTCGTGGATCATTCCCTCAGTGGTGGATTCAGATCACCCCCCTTCGCCGTCACTGTTTGGGGAAGCCACGCTGGAGGCGGTGATTAAAGCGCTGACAGCGAACGCAGCGGCGTGGGCGAAGACGGTGCTGTTCGTGACCTACGACGAAAACGGGGGATTCTTCGATCACGTGGCGCCGATGACTGCACCTCCGGGCACACCTGGCGAATATCTGACCGCGCCGGCGGTGCCGGACCCGACCTACGAGGGAAGTCCGGCGATCACAGGCCCGATCGGGCTGGGATTCCGAGTGCCGATGATGATCATCTCGCCATTCAGCCGCGGTGGATACATTTCGTCAGATTTGTTCGATCACACTTCGGTCTTGCGCTTTCTGGAGACGCGCTTCGGCGCGGAAGTGCCGAATCTTTCGGCGTGGCGCAGGGCGACTGTCGGGGACATGACAACAGCATTCAATTTCAGCAAGGTGGATGCCTCGGTCCCGTCCCTGCCCGCTGTCGGAACGGCCTTGCAGAACATTCTTAGCGAGTGCGCAGCAGATCTGGTTGGGTTTACTCCGCCGCAGTTCCCCGCGACACAGATGATGCCCACGCAAGAGACTGGTGCACCGGTGCGGCCCAGCGGAGGGTGCTAGGCCCCCGGCCCCTTCGGTCACCAACGCCCCCGCATTCTCGCTCTGCTATCCTGATTGGTTTACTTGAAGCCACTCGCGGAGGTACAGGTTATGCCGGAACACAGGGGTCGGAAGCATCATCAGGACCGGGTGGCCGAAGCTCTACGGGAAGAGATTGGCGCGATGATCGAGGGGGAGCTCTCGGATCCGCGCATCTCGTTCTGCTATGTTACCGAGGTCGCGTTGAACCCGGGCGGCAAGTCAGCGCGCGTGTATGTTGCTGTTGATAATGCAGTTGCCGACATCGAGAAAGCCGAACTGGACACCATTGCCGGGCTGGATGCAGCCAAAGGCTATATCCGCTATGAGCTGAAAGAGCGGATGGGGGTGCGGCATGTGCCCGATCTGACATTTCTCGCGGACCGCTCTGGGCGGTTCCAGGCGCGCATCGAAGAATTGATGGATCGCGCGCGAAAACGGCAGAAGGCGCCGGTGGAGTAGAAATGGATCGGCCCAGAAGTGCTGTGCCCGACTCTGCGAATCAGCGCAGGCCGGAGCACGACCCAGTTGCTCAAATTCTCAAGGTGATTCGAGCCGGCGAGCGGTTCCTTGTCTGCTCTCACTCGCCGCCGGATGGCGATGCCGTAGGCAGCATGCTCGCGATGGGCATACTGCTGAAGCAGATGGGCAAGCGCGCAGACCTGGTAAGCGCAGATCGCTTTCCAGTGCTGTACCGGAAACTTCCGCATGCAGACGACATCCGCACAGCAATGCGGGTGCATGGGCCATACGATGCAGTGATCCTGCTCGAGTGCGGCGGCGTGGATCGGACGCGACTGCAGGGGCTGGAACAGTTCCTGCTAGTCAATATTGATCATCACACGAGCGGCGCGGAGTTTGCAGATATCAACTGGATCGATCATCAGGCCGCGTGCGTGGGAGAGATGGTGTACCGGGTCTTCCGAGCTGCGGGTGTGCCGCTGACACCTGAGGCCGCAACCTGCATCTACACGACAGTGCTGACGGATACTGGGGGATTCATCTACGGGGGGACGAGGGCAGCGACCTTTGAGATGGCGCGCGATCTGACGCTGGCAGGAGCAGACCCGATTCGTGTGGCGCAGCAGGTGTATTTCTCGACATCGATGTCGAAGCTGCTGCTGCTGGGGGCGGCTTTGCGGAATCTGCACCGCGAAGGACGGTTGGCGTGGCTCTGGGTAACGCACCAGGACGTGACGCGGAGCTGCGCCGCCGAGGAGGACAGCGAAGGGATTGCGAATTACGCGTTGTCGATTGCCGAGGTGGAGGCTGCGGTGTTCCTGCGGGAATTGCCGGAGAATCGGATACGGGTAAGTTTGCGGGGAAAAGGGCGGATCAACGTGGCGGAAATCGCCTGGCGGCTCGGGGGCGGAGGACACAAAAATGCGTCGGGCTGCACGCTCTCCGGTCCATTAGCGCGGGCACGGGAGCAGATCCTGTGGGAACTGCGCTGTGCTCTGGGGGAAGGGTGACCGAGCCACGGGGAGAACCGGCGTAAATCTGTTAGCCTAACCACTGCATTCCTGCCTCCTTGCTTTTTGAGGTGTGCGAATTTTGCGCTTGCCGGAAGCCCCCCAATTCGGGAGCACCGGAAGGCCCGTTTGAGCTGTTCCATTGATGGAGCGGCCGTTACGCCGGCCTGGAGAATCTCTGGAAGTGGAAACTCAGCTGGAACCAGTTGCACCCGAATCACCCGAGAATCCGCGCATGCGTCTGCCCAGTTGGGGGATAGTCTGCGAGGCTGCGGTCTTCGTGGTCTTCAGTGTCTTCTTCATTCTTTATGGTGTCGTACCTCTGTTCGGCGGAGACGGGCTTGGACTGGTGGGGGCGGACGAGCCGCGTTATTCACAAATCGCGCATGAAATGCTGGTGCGCTTTGACGATGCGCACACGCTCAAGGCCCGCCTAAGCGCATGTGTTACCCCGTACCTCTATGGGCACCCATGGCTGGAGAAGCCGGCGCTGTATTACTGGCGCGCCATGTTTGTCTTCCAGGAGTTTGGAGTTCACGACTGGAGCGCGCGACTGCCCTCGGCGAGCTTTGCGTTCATCATGGTGGCCCTCATCTACCTGCACATGCGGCGATTCCGGCCAGGAGGGCATCTGGATGCGGCGTTAATTACGGTGGCCTGCGCAGGGATCATCGGGTTCTCGCGCGGCGCTTCGACAGACATGCAGATGGCGGCGCCGCTCTCGATCGGCCTCCTGGGGTGGTACGCGTGGTATGAAACCGACTCCAAGTTCTGGCTCTTCGATATCTACTTCTTTACCGGCGTGGCCACGTTGGCAAAGGGCCCGGTGGCGCCGCTGCTGGCCATCATAATTGTGTGTGCATTTGCCTTTCTTCGGAAGGAATGGTCGATTGTGCAGCGATCGGTGTGGTGGCCGGGGATTGCGCTTTATTTCGCCATTACGGCGCCATGGTTCATTGCGGTACAGCATCAGAATCCGACCTTCTTCCGCGAGTTCTTTCTCGAGCACAACCTCGAACGATTTGCGACGAATCGGTACCAGCACTCGCAGCCATTCTGGTATTACGTTGTGGTTGTACTGCTGGCGACGATGCCGTGGACGGTGATCGCGCTGCGGGCTCTGGTGGATGGAGCGCAGACGTCGATAGCAGAGTGGCGGCTGCGCCGGTTGAATCCGAAGAGGCGAGCGCCGAACCGGCCGGGGGACGCCTTTCCGGAGTTCCTGGTGCTGTGGGCGATCATTCCCATCATTTTCTTTTCGTTCTCACAGTCGAAGCTGCCCGGATACGTCCTGCCCTCGATTCCGCCGATCACGATTCTTACCGGCGATTATCTCTTCCGGCGCCGGCAACCGGGGCTGAACCGGTGGGAGTTGCTGGGCCATGCGGCTCTTTGCGGGTTGATGACGATGTTTGCGCTGCTGCTGCCGTGGTTTGTGACGCATGGAGGACAGATGCCGCCTTCACGCGCGCTGGTTGTTGCGCTGCTGGCTTCAGCTGGAGCGGCGCTGTTGATCGTGATTGTTGTGAAGGGGTACGGGGTGGCGCGGCTTCGGCTTGCAACCATGGGCGTGTTGATCGTGCTGGTTTTCTTCCTCTACGGGGTCGGCCCGTTTTTTGGAATTCCCGAGATTGCGTCGAGCAAACGAGTGATTCACCTGCTGGACAAGTCTTACTCGGCGCGACCGCTGGCGAACCGGCTTCAATTGCTGGCGCCACCCGATGAGACGGTTGCGGTCTTCCGGGTGCGGCGCGACGTGGAATATGGACTAGCCTTCTATCGCAATCGCGAGGTGGTGAACTACGAAGACACCGGCGTTCCGGACGAGGAGCACCTGCTGGTGGCGCGTGTGGCGGGCCGACGTGGGGTGGATCTGCATACGCCGGCAGCGTTGCAGGAGTACCTTGAGGGTCGCCACTACGAGGAAGTCCTGAGCTGGCCGGAACAGGGACTGGAAGTCTACCTGGTCGGGCCCCGGTAGACTCTGGCTTCTCCGTGGCATCATTTGAGCATTGTGTAACTTGCCGTAAGTCGCGAATCGTGGCAAAGTGACCGGGAGACCCTGTGGCGCGGCCGCGCCGGGCCGTAGGGTGGCAAGGGGATGCTCCGGGAGGGGTGGTCGCGCATCCAAGTAGCAAAGACGGCATGGGGAAAATGGCAGCTGGCGTGAGTCTCGAGATCCTGGATCTGCGGCATTTTGCGGCGCCTGTGCTGCGGCCTGTGCTGGACGCAGAAGGCGAGTTGTGGAGCAAACGCCTGCACTGGGATTACCGGTCCAGCGCACGACTTTTAATGCAGTATCTCGACAACCACCTGTTGCCCGGCTATGCGGCGCTGGAATCGGGCCAGGTAACCGGCTATACGTTCTGTGTCTACGAGGAGACGAAGGCGGTAATCGGCGATGTCTTCGCGATGCCGGGTCGGAATCCCGAAGCTTCTGCGTCAGCGCCGGAACCGGCGCACGAGATCGAGGAGATGCTTCTGAGGCATCTGTTTGAGACGCTGCTGAACTCGCCGAATGTCGATCGCATTGAGTCGCAACTGCTGCTGCATCCCACGGGGACGCACAAAGAGATCTTCTGCGAGTCGGGATTCGAGCTTTATCGCAGGCTGTTCATGGTACAGCCTCTTGCGGGGCATTTGAATCGGCCACGAATCGAGCTTCCAGCAGAGCTTGAGCTTCGCACATGGCGCGATGATGACCTGAACGCCGCTGCGAGGCTGATTGCTACGGCTTACGGTGGACATCCCGACAGCCTGATCAACGACCAATACCGGTCAGTGCATGGAAGCATGCGCTTTCTGCACAACATCGTGCGCTACTCGGGATGCGGGGTATTCTCGCCGCATGCGTCGCACGTGGTTGTGGAACGGAAGAGCCGCGAACTCGCGGCCCTGGTGCTGGGGTCGCGGGTGAGCCCGCAGAGCGGCCACATCACGCAGCTCTGCGTACATCCGAAGTATCGACGGCAAGGGCTTGCGCGAACGCTCCTCTTGATCGCAGCATCGCACTTTGTAGGGCAGGGTGTGAGCGAGATTTCTCTTACCGTAACGGAGGCGAACACGAACGCCATCGAGCTCTATAGGGGCGAGGGCTACGAGTGCGTGCACAAGTTCGATGCGGCGGTTTGGGAGCGAGGGAGCCGCTAACAAGCTCCTGGTCCTCAGACAGGGCGACTTGAGGCCTTCGATTTACCCTTCGGTTTCAAATAGGGGAGAAGGCTCTTGGGAACTTCACGGCAAGCGCACTGAACTGTATGCTCGCGATGCCAGCGTATGCGCTGTTCCAGGGTGGGCCTCGGCGGCATTGGATTTCTGGCGTGCCAGTCTTTGTTCATGGCTTGAAACCTCCCTTTCCAAGTTTCAATCGCCGTCGAGTCAGCGCGCGATCAGGTACATCACCCAGCTGAGCACGATGACCGAGCCTACGAAAAGCCCAAAGCAATAGAGTCCGTAGCGGAACATGCGCTGTGGGGTGTCTCGCTGGGTGATACCGAAGACGGTCGAGGCAAAGAGAGAGAAAAGCAGAACTGCCGTGAAGTGGGAGGGCGTAAACACTAGGACTTCCTCCCGGTACGCAGGTTGTGCGCGTCGACGGCGGCGATGATGTTCAGGAGACCCGCCACCACGATGAAGCGCGTACCCCAGTCGGCGACGGTGAGCTGGATCGAATCGGCACCCAGGCCCATGACGCGGCCGACGATGTAGAGCAGCCCGCTGCCAAGGTCACCAAGCAGGCCGAGCATCTCAAGGATGTCGTGTGCGTTGGCATACAGTCGCCCCTGCATCGCCAGGCCGAGGGCAAACATGCAGACAATCGAGATGGCCAGCAGTGTACCCCGCCACCATTTCCGAAGGAGAAAATGCCCGGCGCCCGGGACAAGCCAGCCGGCGATAAGAGGAAGAAAAATGAAGCCCTGTTGTGCTGGTGCGGCTGCGTTAGGTTTGTTTGGGGTACTTGCCATTCCTATCTGACTATATCGTAGCGGACTCGGTTCGGAGTTTAGGGATCAGGACCGTTTGCGCAATGTCAATTGCCCGTCGGGATTATGCCTGCGTTTTCGACCATCAGGATGACAGTTCTGCGTTGGGCCCGCGTGCGGTGTACGACGCCGCGCGGGATGACGAAGCCCTGGCCGGGATTCAGCTCGATGGTTTTATCTTCGAGATCGATAAGAAGCCGGCCTTCGACGGTCAGGAAGAACTCGTCATCGTTGTCGTGCTTGTGCCAGTGGTATTCGCCTTCGATGATGCCGACGCGGACGACGGAGTCGTTGACCTTGCAGAGGGTCTGGTTGAACCACTTGTAGTTCTTCGCGTCGGGGACATTGATGTCGATGACCTCGAGCGGGCCATGGAGGATGTTGAGGCGAGTTTCATAGGGGAAGGCGGGCGTGGAGGACATGGGAAGCTCCTTGCGGGGAGAATAGCAGATGGATAACGGGTAAGGACTGCGGAGGAGTGTTCTATGCCGTCCTCTTTTGGATCCACTGCGGGAAGAGAGGATCGAGGAAGAAGTATGAGCCTTTGTAGCGATCGATGACGTCTCTGGAATCGAGCGATTGAAGAGCCTTCTGCACGGTTGAGGCGGGGCCGAGGCGAAACTCGTCACGGACCGATTGAGCATAGATCTCAGAGGCGCCGCGATAGGCGAGCGCCTGCAGTGCTGCTCGTTGCCGCGCAGAAAGCTGCTCCCACAAAAGTTCGTAGTATGTTGATTGGTTTGCGACGAGGGAAGTAATAACCGAATTTATGTCGGATACATCGAGCTGGCGTCTGTCCTTGATCTCGGCGTAGTCCCAGAGCTCGTGCGCGATCCGCTGGACGTCGTAGGGGATAAGGTCGGCGGCGGTCAGGAGTGCCTGGAGCGCGGCATCATCGAGAGTGCGGCCGCGTTGGCGGAAGTGGTCGATGATGAAGTCACTCCAGTCTTTGGGGGCAATTTTGTCGAGGAAAATCTGAGGGCCCGCCTTATGGAAGGGGCGCCGGGAGGATAGCATCTCCTCCATCAAGGATGGTTGAGAACCCGCGAAGACATAGCCGACTTCCCGCTGCTCCTGGACCTGGTTTCTTAGAGCGTTTTCGACCGAGCCGCCATTGAACTGGGAGACTTGTTGAAATTCATCAAGGCAGATTGCCATCCGGAATCCGCCGTTTTTTGTCAGTTCACCGGGAAGAGCAAAGATGTCGGGAGCGATGGGCGCAGGATCAAATTCGGATCCTTTGCCGAGGGAAACGTTCACTTCTCCCGTGGTCATGTTGTAGTTGATTTCGGGCTTGACCTGGCGGCCGAAGCGAGCGGCCCAGTCCTTGACGCGATTCCATGGGCCGGCGGCGCGCAACACCTTCTCGGCAAATTTCTCGAGGAACTGAGCGTAGCTTGAGTAGCTGCTCACGGTGAGGTTGACGGTGCGGATGTGCCGTTTTCGGAGCTTCAGAAGGGCCATGGAAACCAGGGAGCTTTTTCCGAAGCGGCGCGGTGAGAGCAGGAAAATCTTCTGACCGTCGGCGAGGTCGCGAACGAGAGTCCGGAGCTCTTCGGTGCGGTTGACGAAGCCTACATCATCGATGATTTCGCCGAATACAAAAGGATTTTCCATATACGCTAAACAGCGTAACTCTAAATGGCGTAAGAGGCAAGAGGTTCAATACGCTAAGTGGCGTAACGCTAACCGGCGTAACGGTTCGTGCCGGTGCAGGGTTCAACCAATCGCGCACTCTAGCGTGGCGGACTTGCGCGCCGAACCATGCGCGTTGACACAGCGAAGCTCTCCATATAGAAGCAAGAGCATGATTCCAGAAGACTCCCGCGGGCGACGTGAATTTCTATGGCCGCTTTGCCTCATGATCTGCGTAGTCATGGTCATCATATGGTCCTGGGTGGGCGCCTACGATCGCATGACGTGGTGGCTGGAATCGTTCCCGGCCCTGATCGCAATCGTGATACTCGCAGCCACTTACAAGCGGTTCCGATTTACCAACCTGGCGTATCTCTTGATCGCCCTGCACGCCTGCATTCTTCTGGTCGGCGGCCACTATACCTATGCTCAAGTTCCGCTCTTCAATTGGCTGCGTGACCACTTTCGGTTGGAGCGGAATGATTACGACAAGCTTGGCCATCTTGCCCAGGGCTTCGTACCCGCAATCGTTGCGCGAGAAATACTGATCCGTCGCCGCGTCGTATCCGGACCATGGTGGCGCGTGTTCGTGGTCATGTGCATCTGCGTCGCGATCAGCGCCTGCTACGAATTGCTCGAGTGGGCAGCGGCACTGGTTGAGGGAAGCGGCGCCGACGCGTTCCTGGGAACTCAAGGCGATCCGTGGGACACCCAGAGCGACATGTTTTGTGCGCTGATTGGTGCGGCCGCCGCGCAAATATCGCTCGCACTCGTTCATGATCGGCAATTGGAAAAGCTTCCGCGACCAGTGGCCACCGCGGAAGCCGCAACGAAGAGCTAAGACATACCAGGGCGGGTTCCTCGGACTGTTTTGCTCCTACGATGGGACTTCCGCAAGACCCAATATGGAGTCCCGAGAATATAGATAGTTATCACCAGCCGCAAAAGGTCGCTTCGTATCAATCTCGCCCCGATGGGAGAAAACCCGATCAGCACTGCCAGGATGAGAGAGAGCGCCCAGGGAGACACAGCGTACACGAAGAATCTCCAGTCTCCAAGAAGACCAAGGGAGTCCTTTCCGATTCCGGAACGATCAATCATTACATTCAAGTAGAGATCGCGGCTCGCTACTCGAACAAGCGCATTGTCCCATGCTTCCTGATTGCCGGCTTTCGTCTC
>Ga0335080_10007051_pt1 | contig 11636 bp, 8 predicted proteins | sample Lox_Sample_34_FD_206720 | JGI IMG/M metagenome (GOLD analysis project Ga0335080, IMG submission 206720) | Soil microbial communities from Loxahatchee National Wildlife Refuge, Florida, United States - Lox_Sample_3.4 | ecosystem: Environmental > Terrestrial > Soil > Wetlands | place: USA: Florida...
GCCGCGGGCACCGGGTGTCGCTCGGCGGCTGCTCGAGGAGCAGGCTGGCCGGGGAAGCGCGCGATGCGCAGCTCGATGTGATCGATCTTGACGTATCCGGGTACGTTCACCCCGCGGCAATCTGGAAACTGTCGCGGCTCATCCGCTCGCGCGCTTTTCCCCTGGTTCACTGCCAGCATTCCCGGGACCTCTCGCTCGTCGTCCCCGCGGCGGACATGTCAGGCGTTTCGCCGAAAATCGTGCTCAGCAAGCGCGTCGGATCGTACGTCCACAAGCGGGACCTCTTCCACCGCTATACATATTCCCGCATTTCACGCGTGCTCGCCATCTCCGAGGTCATTCACCGGAACGTCCTGGAGACGACTCCCACGCCGCCCGAACGCGTGATCACGCTCCATGACGCGATTGACACGGAGGTCTTTGACCCCGCCAGGGCGAACGGAATGCGCGTGCGTGCCGAATTCGGATATTCCGCGAACAACATTGTGATCGGATTCGTCGGGAGGTTCTCGCCGGGGAAAGGGCATGAGGAACTTCTCCGGGCCGCCGCGGAGGTGCATGCGGCAAAGCCTGAGGTCAGATTCCTTGTGGCGGGAGAGGCAAGCTCCGGGGAGGAACTTTACGCGGAAGAGATCCGGCAAATGAGTGCCGGCCTCGGGCTTGCGGGAACGGTCACGTTCGCCGGCTTCCGGCGCGATATCCCGGACGTCATGGCCTCGTTCGACATCCTGGCATTCCCGTCGCACGCCGAGTCATTCGGCGTAGTCCTGATCGAGGCGATGGCCATGGGACTCCCGGTCGTGTCGACCAACTGCGACGGCGTGCTCGATATCGTGCTGGACGGCGAGACGGGCCTCTTCGTTCACCCGCGGGCGCCGGGCGAGCTGGCCGCGGCGCTTCTCCGGCTGGTCGATTCGCGGGATCTCAGAACGCGCCTCGGAGCAGCAGGCAGGCGCCGGGCGCTTGATCTCTTCGGAAGGCGGAGCCAGATTGACCGGCTGGAAAATATCTACCGGGAAGTCCTGGCGGAGCGTGTCACCTGATGCTCTCCGCGGGGAGCCCGGCCGGGGCGGTGATTCTCCCCACCGGGTAGACGTTCTGCAGCCAGTCGCGCCAGGGGGAGTGCTGGTAGAGCCAGTTGAGCCGGGCGCCGGGGTTGCGGGCAAACGCGGTGTCCGCCTCCACGCGCGCCGCGTACTCCCGGGCAAGGGCCGTGTCCTTTGCGACGAGCTTCGCCCCCTCCTCCTCCATCACGTACGATTCCGCGTATTCCTTCTGCTCGAATATCACGTCGAAATACCCCCATGCCACGAATGAGTCGGGCCCTTTCGGCTCGAGGAGATTCATGACGACCTTCCCGGCTCTCTGCGCCGTCCGGACGACGATGGACCCCGCCGGGAACGCCCGCCGCTCGTGCGTCGGGGTCTCCGCAAATGTCACCATGTGGCGTCCTTCGAAGGGACGGGACGCGTACCTGACGTCGGAGAACTTCCAGGAGTCGACATCCAGCGTCGTCTCGCGCGTGAGACGCTCCATTGCCACCGCATGCGCCCGGAGCTTCTCCGCCACGAACGTCCACTCCGGCGGAATGATGTAGGCAAGCGGCACCGTTGCGGAATCCGTAACGGTCACCTGGCCGTACCAGGGAACGACGAGCGTCACCGTGTCCTTCGTGTACCGGACCCGCTCGCCTCCGGAAAGGGGGCTGCGGTCACGCAATTCCTTCCAGCCGAGAAACACCTTCGGCTCGCTCCCGGGGCCGATGCCGAACGCGAGGGGAAAGTACCGGCCCGGCTCGTATTTCTTTCCCGCGAGTATGACGGCGTCGTCAGCGCGCTTCACCGCGGCGCGCAGAATCGAGGGACGGCGGTTGACCGCGGCAATCATCGCCTTCAGGAACTGGTACGTCCCCTCCACGCGCATCCGGTACGGCTTCAGCATGTGCGTTTCGATCAGGACCGCCGGCCGGTTTTCGAGCGCGGCAAAGCCGGTGGAAAACCTGGGCGTCGACGCGCCGCCCGTAATCCCCTTGCTCAGGTCGCGGTCCTCCCGCGGGAAGACATACTCGAAGATCTTGTGCCCCGACCGTTCGACCGCAGGGAGAGATTCGGCCAGGAGCGTGTGTTGAACCCACTCGCCCACGCCGGGGTCGAGATACGGCGGGGGCTCCACCGCGTACGTGATGTCGTACTGGAAGTCGATCCCGTCCGTCACGTGGCAATCGACGTACAGATCGGGGAGCCAGGCATTGAAGAGCCGGAGCATCGCCTGCATTTCCGGCGTCTCGCATTTCATGTAGTCGCGGTTCAGGTTGAGGTTCTGCGCGTTCGTGCGCCACCCCATCTCCTCCGGCCCGTTCTGGTTGATGCGGTTGAAGGGACCGAACCGCTCATGCCCGTCCACGTTGAAAATCGGGACAAACAGGAGCACCGTGCTGTCGAGAAGATGCGGCAGCCGGCCGGTGACGGCGATGTCGCGCATGAGCATGAGCGAGGCATCCTTCCCGTCGATTTCCCCCGCGTGTATCCCGCTCTGGATGAGTATCACCGCTTTGCCGGTCTTCCGTGCCGACCGGGGATCAAACGCCCGGTCACGGGAGAGGATCACCAGGGGGAGTTTCCTCCCCTCCGGAGAGATGCCGAATGCACGCACGGAGACCCATGGAGACGACGCTTCGAGCTTCCGGCAATAGGCCATCGTCCCGGCGTACCTCGGCGTCCTGAGTCCCCCGCTTCGCTCGAACTCTGTTACCCATCTCTCCTTATTGCCCGCGCGCAGGACGAGCGGTACCGTCAGGACGACACAGAGAATCCCCAGACGCATGCGCAAGCTCCTCACAGATTGTCCACGGGAGATGACACGGCAGTCGGTTGACGCAGATAATTCACGAACACGTGGTAGGGGGAGCGACGACAGGGTACAGGGCAATCAGGAGAGCGCGCGGTCGATCGCCTCGATGAGCTCGTGATAGTTGTACGGTTTCGTCAGGTAATCGGTGGCGCCGAACTTCGCACACTCGCTGATCAGGTGCGGGTCGCCGTCCCCCGTCAGCATGATCAGGCGGGGATTCAGTTTCTTTTCTCTGATGTACTTCAGGACCGCTACGCCGTCCATGTCGGGCATGTGAATATCCAGGAGCACAAGATCAAACTGCTTGCTGTCCAGCAGCTTCACCGCCTCCCGGCCGTCTCCAACAGTATCCACCTCGAACCCTTCCAGGGAGAGATGGTTCTTGACCAGATCGCGAAGGTCCGGCTCATCGTCAGCGTATAGGAGATGGATCGCCATGTGTGCAGTGATGCGTTGTGCCGCGCATTCGCAACATATGAGTCAGAACGGGAATCAGACACGACTGACATCTCGGTGGGCGGGCCGCAGGGTCTCATTTTACCCAGATAATGGTAATACCGGGGTTCGGGAATGTCAAGTCTTGATCGTCATAGTGACCGATCTCTTTGCGAATTTCCTGCACTTCGGTGTTGTGGAGCGTGTAGTCCTCCCCGTAGACGATCCCGCGGAACCGTTCCCTGCGCCGAAATAGCCAGTTTCTCACGACTTCCTTTGTGGATCCCCCTTTCCCTCCGCTCCCGTACCCATGGATGACTTTTATAAGGTTCTGTTCCGACGAGTTCCGCACCCGCTCCCACGCATCCAGAAGCGCCTCCTCGACCACGTCGGGATGGCGCGGCGGATGGGCGACGTCGAGCGTGTAGAGCGGGGACGTCAAGGGACGAAGCGACGCAGTCGCAGGGAATTGGTGACAACGCTGACGGAACTGAGCGCCATGGCACCGGCCGCGACCGCAGGCGTGAGGAGCCCGAACGCAGCCAGGGGAATCGCGACGATATTGTAGATGAACGCCCAGAAGAGGTTCTGCCGGATGATGGAGAGCGTCCCCCCCGAGAGCCGGATGGCCAGCGCGATCGTCGACAGGTCGCCGTTCATGAGCGTGATGTCGGCCGCCTCCATCGCGATATCCGTCCCCGTCCCCAGGGCGATGCCGACATCGGCGGTCGCGAGGGCGGGAGCGTCGTTGACGCCGTCACCGACCATGGCAACGATCTTTCCCCCGGCCTGGAGCGCCCTGATCTTCTCCGCCTTCCCGGCCGGAAGCACGCCCGCCATCACCCGGCTGATACCCGCTTTCGACGCCACCGCGCGGGCCGTTTCCTCATTATCCCCCGTCAGCATCATCACGTCGATGCCGCGCCGGGCAAGGTCAGCCACGACGGCGGCGGAGGTCGGCTTGATCCTGTCAGCGACGGCAATCACTCCCGCAAGCGCCCCGTCGAGCGCCACGTACAGGATGGTTTTCCCCTCCCCGGTCAATCTCTCCGCCGCAGCCCGGAGCGCGGAGATATCGACGCGCTCCGCCTCCATCAGCGCGGGATTCCCGGCCGCCACACGCCGTCCCGAGACTGTGCCGGTGACGCCGAGCCCCGTGAGCGAACGGAATGAATCCGGCTCGAGGATTTGCCCCGGAGATTTCCGCGCGCTCTCCACCACGGCGTCGGCCAGCGGATGCTCCGATCTGCGCTCGACCGCGGCCGCGAGCAGGAGGAGACTGTCCCGCGTATGCCCGGCCGCCGTCAGCACGTCGGTCACCGCCGGCTTCCCCTCAGTCAGGGTTCCCGTCTTGTCGAGAACGATCGTGTTCACGGCGCGCACCTTCTCGAGTCCCGTGGCGTTCCGGATGAGAATGCCGTGAGAGGCCGCAACGCCGAGCCCCACCGTGACCGCCGTAGGCGTCGCCAGCCCGAGCGCGCAGGGGCACGCGATGATAAGGACTGCGATGAAGTTCACCAGCGCGTGCGTGAACGTGGCTCCCCCCGGGAGCCACCAGAGGAAAAACGTGATGATCGCCAGAGCGATAACGGAGGGGACGAACACGGAGGCGATCCGGTCCGCGAGCGCCTGCACGGGCGCCTTCGACGCCTGCGCCCCCTCCACAAGCCGCACGATCTGCGCAAGAACCGTGTGTTCGCCGACCGCGGTCGCCCGGAATGTCACGCTCCCGTTCCTGTTGACGGTGCCGCCCACGAGGCGGTTGCCGGGGACCTTCTCGACGGGAAGGCTCTCCCCGGTGACCATGGATTCATCGACGGTCGTCGAGCCGGATTCGACCGTCCCGTCCACGGGGATCCTCTCTCCCGGGCGGACGGCGACCGTGTCACCCGCGGCGACATCGCCGACCGGAACGTCGGACTCAACGCCGCCCCGTATCACACGCGCCGTGCGGGGTTGAAGACCGAGCAGCCGTCGTATGGCGTCGGACGCCCGCCGCTTTGCGCGGGCCTCGAGAAACCGTCCGACCAGGATGAGCGTGATAATGGTGGCGGCGGTGTCAAAGTACGCGTCCCCGCCCCCCGCCGGAAGACCGAGCCAGGACGGAAGGAGCGTCGCCACGGCGCTGTAGGCGAATGCGACGCCCGTGCCGACGGCGACCAGCGTGTTCATATCCGCCGTGCCGTGCTTTGCGGTCGCCCAGAACCCGGCGAAGAATCTCCGCCCGGAGTACAATAGGACCGGCGCGGTAAGAATCAGGAGCAGTATGTTCGTCTCCGTCATGCCCAGGTGTACCGTGGCATGGTACCAGGACGACATCGAGAACATGCTGATGAGTATGACGGGGAGCGTGAGCGCGGCGCTGACGGCAAGCTCCAGCGTCAGCCGGCGAAGTGATGTGCGATAGTGCTCTTCGCCCTCCTCGGCCGCGTTCTCCGTGACGGGCCGGCCCAGAGTGTACCCCGCGTCGGCGACCGCTTCGCGGAGCCTGTCGACCGAGACCCGGAGGGGATCGAATGTGACCGTGGTCTGCTCTGTGGCCAGGTTCACGGTGGCAAGGCTCACCCCTTCCACCTTCTTCAGCGCCTTTTCAACGCGCAGGACGCAGCTTGCGCAGGTCATTCCCTGCACGGGGAGCGTGAGCGTTCCCCGGGACGGGCCGCTTTCCTCCATGATCGGTTCTCCTGAACAAAAACGCCGGGCCCGGGCGGACGGTGTCCGCCGGAGTCACGGCGTAGACAGTGTGCGGAACTTCGCCCGCCTCAGGCCATCGTGAAGCCGGCCTCTTCGACGGCTGCGCGGAGCTGCGCGTTTGACACCTTCGATTCATCGTAGGCCACCAGCGCGGCGCCGATGCGGACGTCCTTGATTTCCAGGCCCTGCACCCTGGAGAGTTCTTTCCTGAGCGACATGACGCAGTGGCTGCAGCTCATGCCGGTGATCTTCAGCTCTTCGTTCTTCATACGGTCCTCGTACCTATGAGATGCCGCCGGGCGCCTCCGCGGGTCCGGCGGGATCCCCGATTTCAGCGCACATAGAGCATTTTGCCCGTGCGGACCAGGCTTCCCTGGCGCAGTGTATAGAAATAGACTCCGCTCGCCAGTCCTTCCGGGCTGAACCGCGCCTGGTGCCGGCCCGCAGGCTGTATCCCGTCGACGAGAGTCGCAACGCGCGACCCCCCGATGGACCAGACGACGAGAGACACGTGTCCCGGCTGCGCCAGCGCGTAGCTGATCGTGGTGGAAGGATTGAAGGGATTCGGGTAGTTTTGCCCGAGGGCAAACGCGCCGCTTCCCGGTCCCCCCGCGAGCATCGCGCCGGCGGTCGTGATCAGTCCCGCGTCCACCCACGACGAATACCAGAGATCGGCAAGCGATTGCGTTGCATCCTGCATCTCGCGGTTCGTCACGGATCGTGTGTCGTTCCACAGCACCCGGTAATACACCGTGTCGTACGACCCCGAGCCGATCTGTGCCGATACGGCCTTCGCGTCGTTATCGGCAAGGAGTATGGTATCCACGAGGCTGTTGGAGACGATGAGATACGACAGGACAAATGAGAACCGGTCCGCGACATAGACGGCAGGTACGACGTTCACCCTGAGTTTCGATGCGTACGTGTTGAGCATGCTCGTTTCGTACCGTGAGTGAACGCCGCTGTTCCCCGTCATCTGCCCGTCATAATTCACGGTCACGTGCAGGGGCTGGTGCCCGTCCCCCACGTAGTGGCCGAGGTCGGCGCCTATCGAGTCAGCACGCGTGAAATTCCCCCGCCGGAGCGCGGCAACGAGCGAATCATATGTCTGGACCGTGGCCCACGGCAGCGTGCCGATATCGAGGACTTTCGCCGTCCCGTATATGGCGAGCACTGAATCGATCCGCGACGTCAGGTTTTGATAGTCGGGGTACGACTCGATATCGATAAAATGCTTGGGGGCTTCGTTCGGGTCAGAGGACTTCCGGATATCCGCGTCCGAGGCGTGGTTGCCGAAGTAGGTCTTCGAGGAGATAAACTGGCCCATGCTCGCGGGGAGGTCGTCGACGGCGTGCGTGTTGATAAACAGGTGCCCCACGGTCCCCCAGCCCGCCGACAGGAGGGCCGATGCGACGAGAAGCGGAAGGGCGCGCGTGCGGCGCGAGTGTCCGTTTACGCTCTTCATGAATCAATATACCCCGTATGCGCCGGAGAATCAACCGCGTGGGCTCAATCAGGACGCAGTCAATCAGGATGCGGTCATTGCGAGCGCTTTTTGCGAAGCAATCTATCTCGCCCGGGATTGCCACGCCCAACCACGGCGTGGTCCAAAGGGCGGACTTCATCGCGGCACCTTCGGTGGCGCCTTCGGTGGCGCCTTCGGTGGCGCCTTCGGCGCCACAGGCGCCACAGGCGCCGCTCCTCGCAATGATGCAGGGTTTTGCGGGTGAGACCGCCGTTTGCTACATTCACCCATGCATTCACAATTTCATGATCGCGTTATGCGCGGCCTGAGGGAGATTTCCATTTCCGCGGAGCGGCAGGGACTGACGATCGAGGGGTTCCGGCGCGCCGGCGTGCTCGTGCCGCTGGTGATGGAAAGCCGCAGGCCCGAGCTGCTGTTCACGAAGCGGACAGAGGAGGTGGAGTCGCACAAGGGACAGATCTCGTTTCCCGGGGGGATGTCGGACACGGGTGACACGGATATTGTCGAGACGTCGCTCCGCGAAGCACGGGAGGAACTGGGCATCGCCGCGTCGGCCGTCGCTGTGCGTGGATTCCTGGACGATGTGGCGGTGCCCTCCGGGTTCATCATCACGCCGGTCGTGGGCACGCTCGAGGCTCTCCCTCCCCTCACGCCGAATCCGGCCGAGGTCGCCGAGGCCTTCACGGTGCCCCTCGAGTTCTTCTGCGACGGGAACAACGGGAGATCAGAGATCCGCGAACGGCACGGGATCAAGCGCGAGGTGTGGTTCTACGAATACCGCGGGCACACGATCTGGGGCGCGACGGCGATGATCGTGCGGGATCTGGTGGCGAGGATGGGGATGCTCAACGGATAGATTGCCGCGCGGAGAGCGCTCGCAATGACAGGCGGTGGCACCGCCGTCGCAAGACCGGCGTTTAGCCGGCCATCGCGAGACCGGCGTTTACACCGCCATCGCGAAATCGACGGGGACAAAACGCTCGCCGACCTTGTAGCCCCTGTCGAGCGCGTACTTTTTCAGCTTCTCGAAGAGTATCGCCCGCGCCCTGTGCAGGCGTGAGCGCACAGTGCCGATCGGAATTTCGAGCGCGTCGGCGATTTCCTCGTACGGAAGATCCTGCACGTCCCGGAGTATGATCACGCTCTTGAATTTCTCCGGCAGGGCGGCGATCGCCACCGCTATTTCGTCCTCGAATATCTCCCCTTCGATCTCATCCGGCCGCTTTACGTTGCGCGGCATCATCTGGTACGCGGAAATCTGCTCGTCATATTCCACAAGATCGGGCGTCCGTTTCACCCGGCGGTACTCGTTGATGAACGTGTTGCGCATGATCCGGTACAGCCACGCTTTGGCGTTCGTGCCGCGCTCGAACTTGTCGAAGAAACGGAAGGCCTTTAGAAACGTCTCCTGGAGCAAATCGTTGGCTTCCTCCCTGTCCCCCGTCAGGTACATCGCGTAGCCGTACATCAGATCCATGTACGGTACCATATCCTGGTTGAACAACGCCTGTTTGGATTCCTTTGAAGCGACCATCAACGTCCCCAAGGTTTTCTCCGATATAGACGATTTGTCCGTTTAAATTATACTACAACCGCCCAGAATTGTCAAGAAAAAAATGAGAAAAAATCTGTCAATTTGTGGTATTGATGAGATGCACAACAACCAAAAAAGGGGCAGACGATAATTGTCTGCCCCTGAACGGGGGGGCTCACAGCGCAACTTGTGTAATTTCAATGATTTACACGATCCGGGCCGTTCTCACTTATCCGCATCCCCGTCACTTGAAGGGGGAGTATGGAGGGCACGTTTCAATACTGCGAGGACTTCAGGCGAGGTTTCCTTCGGTTCCATCGCTGAGAGGACGGCATCAAACTCCTTGTCCTTCCACTCCATGACCGCAGAGACCGCCGCCGAGCGGATTGAGGGGTCGCTGTCACGCAGGAGCCTGTGGAGGCGTTCCCTCGCGGTGAGGGAATCCCTGCCGAACTGGCCGAGAACGGACACCGCGACGCGCCGCACGTCCGCGGCGTTCCGCCTGTCGGTGTACGGGAGAGCCAGCGCAATCGCCCGGGGATCCCGGGCGGCGCGGAGCGTCGAGAGGGCGGTGAGCCGGATAAAGTCCCTGTACGTCCGCTCCGGGAGGAGATCACGGGCTGCGTCGAACGCACGGGCGGTGTCGACCGAGGCAAGCTCGCGGAGCGCCGTGGCCGACACGAGATAGCTCGAATCGGAACGGGCCAGCGAATCGAGCAGGCGCGCGGCGCCATGTTCCCTGAACGAGGAGAGGAAGCGCGCCGCCGTGTTCCGCACGCGCGAATTCGGGTCCCGTATCGCCGCGAGGAACGTCCCGGCGGACGAGTCGTTGCGCATCGTCGCCAGGGACGTGAGCGCCGATTCGCGAACGCCCCAGAAGGGGTCGGCGACGGCGCACTGCTGGAGCGCTCCCCGCGCCGCGGGGTCTTTGCTCTCATCGTCGAGCGATCGCGCCGCCGTGATCCGGTCGGCGACGTCGGTGGCATGCTTGAGCTGGTAGATGTACTCCTCCTCCGATTTCGGGAAATGCATCTCCTTCAGGAGCCGGTACCCCTTGTCCGCGATCACCATGAGCGGAGGACCGTCCAGCGCCATGGAGAGCGTGTCCTCCTTCCCCTCCACCCAGAATGTGCGCGCCGTTTTCCCGTGTTCCGTCGTGCACTCGACGGCGAGCGGAAAACGGAAGTACCCCGTGAGCGAGTCGATCTGCTGCGTCTGGCGCACCACCAGCCGGAGCGTCCGGCTTTCCCCGTCCCAGGTTTTCGAGAGTTCGAGCTTCGGCAGTCCCGCCATGAACACCCACTCCCGGAAGAACCAGCCGAGCGATTGACCCGTCGCATCCTCCATCGCAAGCCGGAATTCGTCCGTCTCGGCGTTGGCGTACTGGAACCTGGTCAGGTAGTAATGCAGACCCCGGAAGAAGGCTTCGTCGCCCAGGAGGGACCGGAGCATGTGGAGCACCCACGCGCCGCGGGAGTAGAGATTCACGGGATGGCTGTCGTGGCTCACGATCGGCTTCCGGCCGAGCATCCGCTCCTCCCCCCGGATGCTGAACGACTCATTGATCAGCTCGTACTGGTAGGCGTCTTCCCCCTTCGTCGCTTCCGTCCAGAGGTTTTCACAGTACGAGGCGAACCCCTCGTTCAACCAGAGATGCGTCCAGTCACGGGCGGTCACAAGGTCGCCAAACCACATATGCGCCAGTTCGTGCGACACCACGGGATCTGAGGGGAAGTCGATCGCGGCCCTGGGGCCGACCACGCAGGCGTCGTTCAGCGTGACCGCGGTGGTGTTCTCCATCCCCCCCCACATGAAATCATCGATGATAATCTGGTCGTACTTCTCCCAGGGATACGGAACGCCGGTTTTCGAGGCGAAGAACCGGATCATCGCGGGCGTGCGGCCGAACGACGGCCGCCATTTCGCGGTATCCTCGGGGTACATGTAATAGTCCACGGGGATACTCCGGCATGTGTCCCGGATAATCGCGTACCGCCCCGCCGCCACCATGATCAGGTATGTTGCATGGGGCTTCGACTGGACCCAGTGGAATGTATTCGTGTTCCGCTTCGGGTCGCGCGTTTCGCCCGCGAGCCGGCCGTTCGACAGGAGCGTCCACTCGCCGGGGACGGTGCCGATCACCTCCGATGTCGCCTTGTCGTTCGGATAATCATAACAGGGGAACCAGTACCGGTTGTCCATGTCCTCCCCCTGGCTCCATATCTGATCGTGCCTCCCGCCGCCGCTGTCGGCGTAGATGAAGTAGAGCCCCTTCGCGGGGCTGCACGAATAGTCGATCCGGACGGCCAGAGTCTCGCCAAAGGCGTAGGTCCTGTCGAGATGGATCGCCAGGAACGGGCTCCTGTTCACGTATTCCAGCGGACGTCCCCACTCCATCCGGACGGAGCGGACATTCATGTCCACGGCGTCCAGGACGATCGAGTCGAGGGGTCCCGCCAGGGGCGTGAGCCTGATCCCGACGCTCCCCGACACCGTTTTCCCCCTGTGGTTGAACGCGAGATCGAGCCGGTAATGGAGCGCGTGGAATTCCCGGCTGCGGCGTGCGCTGCTGTCGGGAGCAAAGAGGGTCTGCGCGGAAGCGGCGGACACCGCGATGAGAAACGCTAGGACGAACAA
>Ga0335080_10007052_pt1 | contig 11635 bp, 8 predicted proteins | sample Lox_Sample_34_FD_206720 | JGI IMG/M metagenome (GOLD analysis project Ga0335080, IMG submission 206720) | Soil microbial communities from Loxahatchee National Wildlife Refuge, Florida, United States - Lox_Sample_3.4 | ecosystem: Environmental > Terrestrial > Soil > Wetlands | place: USA: Florida...
CTTCCCAAACCCGGGCAGTGGATCCGCCAGGGACAGCGGGTAGTCGCGTTCGTTCGCGACGGGCAAAAGACCGAAATGGTATCGCCGACCGAAGGCGAAGTCATGGAGATCAACTCCGAAGTGCTGGGAAATCCCGCATTGATGCGGCAAGACCCTTATGGCAAAGGCTGGCTGATGAGTGTCCATGTTCCGGATGAGGAGAACACCAGCCGAAATCTCGTGCCGAAAATGCTGGTTCGCGAATGGATGGCCGAGGCAGTGTCCCGGCTGTATTCGCGGCAACCGCAGTTGGCCGGCGCAGTGGCCGCCGACGGCGGCCGTCCGGCAGAGGATCTCCTTTCGGCTCTTCCAGATGCGGACTGGCGGCAGGTGACCGGCGAGTTCTTCCTCACGGTGTAAGCCGCGGACCAGGGCCCGCGCAGCGCCCTCTGTAAATTTTTTCTACACAAAGCCTTGAATATCTGTTAAAAAGGATTTGAGGGTCTTTATATGTCGAAGGCCATTTTATACGACAGTACCCTCTGCATCGGTTGCAAAGCCTGCGAAGGAGCGTGTGCCGAACGTTGGGGGATCCCCTACAACGATAAAATTGCCTCGGAAGAGCATATTTCCGCACACAAGCTGACCGCTGTCGAGACTCATGGAGAACATTTCAGCCGCCGATTGTGCATGAACTGCCAGCAACCGGCGTGCGCCAGCGTCTGCCCGGTGGGGGCGTTGCAGAAAACTTCGCTGGGGCCCGTCGTCTATGATGCCGAAAAATGCATGGGCTGCCGGTATTGCATGCAGGCCTGCCCGTTCCAGGTCCCCTCTTACGAGTGGGACAAGCGCCTGCCGAAGATGCGCAAGTGCAACATGTGCTACGAGCGGCAAAGCCAGGGCAAACCCACGGCATGCACCGAGGCCTGTCCGGTAGGCGCGACCATCGGCGGCGAGCGGGACGATTTGATCGCCGAGGCGCGCAAGCGGCTGGCCGAAAAACCAGGCTCCTACTACCAGAAGATCTACGGGATTCAGGAGGCGGGCGGCACCAGCGTTTTCTACCTTTCCGCCGTGCCGTTCGAGCAGATCGGGCTTCGCACCAATGTGCCCATGGAACCCCTGCCGGATACGACCTGGCGGGTTCTGGAACTGGTGCCGGACGTGGTTTCCACCGGCACGGTGTTGTTGGGAGGAATCTGGTGGATCACCAACCGTCGGGCGGAAGTCGCCAAGAAGGAGGGGCGGCGATGATCCGCCTGTTCGGAAAGATCACGGTCTGGCGCGCCATTTTCGCGGCCATTCTGCTGAGCGGTCTTTATGCCACGTACCTGCGCGTGATGTATGGGCTGGGTGGTTCGACCAACCTCAGCGACAAGTTTCCCTGGGGTATCTGGATCGGCTTCGACGTCATGTGCGGAGTCGGATTGGCAGCCGGCGGCTTCACGCTCGTGGCCATCGTGCACATCTTCAATATCGAGCGATATAAACCCGTATTGCGGCCCGCGGTGCTCACGGCATTCCTCGGTTACGTGCTGGTGGTGGTCGGATTGATCTACGACCTCGGCCGCCCGGATCGCCTGTGGCATCCGCTGGTGATGTGGAATCCGCACTCGGTGATGTTCGAGGTGGCGTGGTGCGTCACGCTTTACACCACCGTCCTGTTCCTGGAATTCCTGCCCATAGTCTTCGAGAAATTCGGCTGGCACAAGCCGCTCGAGTGGATCCACCGCATCTCGGTCCCGCTGATGATCCTCGGGGTGCTGCTCTCCACCCTGCACCAGAGCTCGCTGGGATCGCTGTTCCTGATTGTGCCTTCCAAACTCTACCCGCTCTGGTACACGCCGATTCTTCCCCTGCTGTTCTACATCTCCGCGATCGCGGTGGGGCTGGCCATGACCATATTCGAATCGTGGCACAGCAGCCGGGCATTCGGGCGGGCTTTGGAGCTGCCGCTCTTGGCGAGCATGGCGCGCGTGCTGGCGGTCATCCTGAGCGTCTACCTCTGGATCCGCTTCCTGGATCTCAGCCACCGCCACGCTTTCGGACTGCTGACGCAGAACCGCATCGAGACCTGGCTGTTCCTGCTGGAGATCGCGCTGATGGCCGTCCCCATGGTGCTGCTGTACCAACCGGGCGTGCGCATGCGGCCGGGCGCGCTGTATGCGTGCGCCGTGATGGTCGTGTTCGGATTCATCACCAACCGCTTGAACGTCGGCACGGCCGGGCTGGAAGCGGGCGCCGGCACGCACTATCTGCCCAAGTGGAGCGAAATCGCGGTGACGCTCTCGATCGTGGCCGCAGGGTTCGCGATCTTCCGCGCTATCGCGCAATATTTCCCCGTGTTCGAAGAGGAACACCACGAACCGGCGCCGGCCGAGGCAGTCGGTGCAACCGAGGAAACCAGCCGGGCGGACCGCGAGGTCTGCCCCACATGACATGATCGGATTCCGGACAATCCGGTTGGGACTGGCCGCCAAGCTGGCCATCTGCGTAGTCGCAAGTACAGCGGCCTTTTTCGCTTTGTTCGGGTACATCAACCTCCGCGCCGAGCGCAGCCACTCCGAGCGGTTGATCGAGCAGTCCGCCGTACGCATCACGGATATCATCCTCGGCAGCACACGCTACCAGATGCTGCACAACGACCGGCAGGCGCTGTACGCGATGGTGCAGGACCTGGGCCGCGAGCCCGGGCTGCATCGCATCCGCGTGTTCAATCCGGACGGGCGGATCGCCTTCTCCACCGATCCGCAGGACATCAATACCGTGCAGCCCCTCCCCACCGAGCGAACGCGAACGTTCACCGACCGCGAGGGACGACGCGTTCTGGGAGCGATCAAACCGATCGAGAACTCCCGGGACTGCTCCAGCGCGGAATGCCACCAGCATCCGGCGTCGCAAAAGGTGCTGGGCGTGATCGATGCCGATCTGTCCCTGGCAACCGTAGATGCGCAGATGGCGCAGCACCAGGCGAGCTTGGCCTTCTTTCTGATCGGGGCGATCGTGTTCGGCTCGGCCCTGGCGGTGGCGTTCATCTGGATCGTCGTGTACCGCCCGGTGAAGGCGCTCATCGCCGGCACGCACCGCGTGGCGGGCGGGGACCTGGACTACCGCCTGCCTGTGCTCTCCGCGGACGAGTTGGGAGACCTCGCCGCCTCCTTCAACAAAATGACCACGGAGGTCGCCGGCGTACAGGCCAAGATCGAAGCCGAAGTGCGCCGCAAGACCGCCGAACTGGAAAAGGCCCATAAGTCGCTGCTGAAGTCGGAAAAAATGGCCTCGATCGGCAAACTGGCGGCGACCGTGGCCCACGAAATCAACAACCCGCTGTTCGGGATTCTGACCTATGCGCGCCTGGTGCTGCGCGGCCTGGCGCGAGTCGAGGGCCAGGGACGGGACGAGATGGTCGAACAGCTTCAGACCATCGAGCGCGAAAGCAAGCGTTGCGGCGACCTGGTCAAAAACCTGCTCACGTTTTCCCGGCAGGCGCCAAGCAATCGCGAGCCCAACGACCTGAACACCATCGTGCACCGCGCGGTGATGCTGGTGAAACACAAACTGGATATGCAGAGCATCGAGCTCGCGGAAACCCTGGCCGAAGGTCTGCCGCCGGTGGAATGCGATGCCAACCAGGTACAACAAGTGGTTCTCGTGCTTCTGGTCAACGCCTCCGAAGCCATGCCTAAAGGCGGCCGCCTCGAGGTGGCAACGGAATTCGACACCCGCGCCGATCAGGGTGTGGTGCGCGTCAAGGACAACGGGAGCGGCATTCCCGAAGATGTGCTGCCCCACATTTTCGATCCGTTCTTCACCACCAAGGAAGATCAGAACCGCACCGGGCTGGGGCTGGCGGTGGCATCGAGCATCGTCGAGCAGCACGCGGGCGAGATTACGGTACAGTCGGTCCCGGGCAAAGGGACCGAGTTTCGGGTTGCGCTGCCGGCAAGCAGCGGGGCGGAGGATCGTATTCTGTCGTCCGCCCAAGGTGCGGCGGATACACGTCTTTCGACGTCCGGCCGCTCCGCGGAAGGTTCGAGGTAACGGGAGGAAACGATGGCCAGTGTGGCAGAACCGCCAAGTGCGGTCAGGACAAAAGGCAAGATCCTGATTGTGGACGACGAATTGGTGGTGCGCGATTCGCTGAGCAAGTGGTTCACAAGCGAGGGATACACGGCGCGGCCGACGGCGGGGGCGCGCGAGGCTCTGGAGGTCATCCAGCAGTTGGAGTTCGATATCGCGCTGATCGATATCAAGATGCCGGGTATGGACGGCATGGAGTTGCAGGCACGGCTGCGCGAGGCGGATCCGGACCTTACGGTGATCATCATGACCGGCTACGCCAGCGTCGATACCGCGGTGCAGGCTCTCAAGCGCGGCGCCTACGACTACATCACCAAACCGGTGGATCCGGACGAGCTCTCGCACCTGGTGGCCAACGCCCTGGAGCACAAGCGCGTCCGGCACGAAGTCGTGCGGCTGCGCGAGAATCTGCAGGAAGTCGCGCCCGGAACCGAGCTCATCGGCCGCAGCCCGGCGATGAAGAAGGTCACCGAGCTGATCGAGATGGTCGCGCCCACCGAAGCCACGGTGCTGATCACCGGCGAGAGCGGAACCGGTAAGGAGGTGGTGGCCCGCGCCATCCACGCCGCCGGCCCGCGGCGCTACATGCCCATGGTCACCATCCACTGCGGCGCGCTCACCGAGACCCTGCTCGAAAGCGAGCTCTTCGGCCACGAGAAGGGCGCGTTCACCGGCGCGCAATACCGCAAGAAAGGCAAATTCGAAGTTGCCGACGGCGGCACCGTGTTTCTGGACGAGATCAGCGACATCAGTCTCAAAACCCAGACCGACCTGCTCCGCGTGCTCCAGGAAAAGGAGATCGTGCGCGTGGGCGGAAACCAGCAGATCAAAGTGGATTTCCGCTGCATCGCCGCCACCAACAAAAACCTGGAGAACCTGGTGAAAGCCGGCACGTTCCGCCCGGACCTCTACTACCGGCTGCACGTGTTCTGCATCGACTTGCCGCCGCTGCGCGACCGGCGCGAAGATATCCCCCTGCTGGTAGACCATTTCCTCAACAAGTTCTGCATGGCCACCAGCCGGCCCGTGCCCGCGCTCTCGAACGAAGCCATGGAAGTGCTCATGCGCCATGACTGGCCCGGCAACGTCCGCGAGCTGGAGAACGCCGTCGAGCGCGCCCTCGTGGTCGGGCGCGGGACGGAGATCCGGCCCGCCGACTTCAGCTTCCAGTTCCAGTCCGATGAGCCGAAGGGCGGACGCACCCTCGATGACATCGAGCGCGCGCACATCGAACGGGTCCTGCGCGAGACGCAGCACAACCTCTCACGTGCCGCGCGGATCCTGGACATCGATCGCACCACCCTGTACAACAAGCTGCGGCGCTACGGTCTGCGGTGAAGCCGATCCACCTCATCCCGCTGGGCAACGGGCGGATCGAGCCGGGGCTCGACGTCCTGGAATACCTCGCCGCGGCCCTGGCGCGCACGTTTCGCACGCCGTGCCGCATCCGCCCGGAAGTGCTCGACCCGGCGTTCGCATTGGATGCCGGGCGCCAGCAATACTATTCCACCGCCATCTTGCAGCGCCTGGAGCGCTCCTGTGATCCGGACGCCCGCACGCTGGCCGTGACTGCCTGCGATCTCTATGTCCCGGTCCTGACGTTCGTCTTCGGAGAGGCACAGCTTGACGGCACCTGCGCGGTGGTGTCGACGGCGCGCCTCAACGAGGAATTCTACGGGATGCCCCGCCAGGACGCCCTGATGCGCGAACGCCTGGTGAAGGAGGCCGCGCACGAGCTGGGCCATACCTTCGGACTCCGCCACTGTGTCGACTGGCGATGCGTCATGGCGAGCAGCCACGCGGTCGAACGGCTGGACGTGAAAGGAGCCGCTTTCTGCCGCGACTGCTGGACCAGAGTCAGCGGCGCCGGCTGGTAGCCGGTATTCCAGGTCCGGCCTGAGGCCGATGCCGTGCGCCGGGACGCTGTTTGGGCGGCTGCGCCTCGTCGTCCACCCGAGCAGGATCCTGCTTGGCGAGGGGTTCGGGTTGAGGAGCCTGCGGCGGCCCGGTCTTCACGGAAAACTGGCGCCACCGGATGGCTCCTCCAAATCGCCGGTATGATTTGATTCCTTGTTCGCTCACGTTGAGACCTGAACCAGTTCCCTGGTTACTTGTCGATCTTGACTCCGATGACTTCGCCCGAGAGAACGATTTCGACGCGGCGATTCTGCTGGCGTCCGGCCGCGGTCGAATTATCGGCGACCGGGTTGGCCTTGCCGAAACCGACGGCGCTGATATTCGTAACCGCCAGCCCCTGCTGCACAAGATAGTCCCGCGTGGTGGCGGCGCGCTGTTCGGAAAGCTTCTGGTTGAATTCGTCGCTGCCGGTGCTGTCCGTGTAGCCCTCGATGCGCAGCATCAGGCCCGGGTGCGCCAGGATGATGCCCGAAAGTTGGGCGAGTTTCTCCCGCGTCGCAGGCTTGAGATCGTATTTCCCCGTGGCGAAAAGCACGTCCGCCATGGTTACCACCAGTCCGCGGGGCGTGTCTTTGGTCTCGAGAATCCGGTTGAGCTGATCCAGCAACTGGGCACGCAGGGCCTCGGTTTGCTGGCGGGCGCGTTCGGCGTCGGCTTTGGCAGCCTCTTCCTTGGCCTTCAGCGCGTCGGCTTCCATCTTGGCCTTGAGTGCGGCGGCGTCATTTTCGGCCTTCAACTGGGCTTCTCGGGCCGCGGCGATTTCTGCCTGGTGCCTCGCCTCTTCGTCGGCCTTGCGCTTGGCTTCCGCCGCTTCGGCGTCGGCTTTGCGCTTGGCCTCGGCCGCCGCCTCGTCGGATTTACGCTTCGCCTCGGCCGCCTCAGCCGCGGCTTTGGCTTCCGCATCCGCCTTGGCCTTGGCCGCGGCGGCCGCCTTCTCGTTGGCGATGCGCTCCTCTTCCTGCCGCTGCACGGACAGGGCGCGTGCGTCCTCCGAAGACTGAACCGTCATGCGGGCCGTCGAAATGATGTCCTTCTTGTTGGTCTTTCTGGCAAGAGCGTTCTCGGTCAACTTCAGCCCGCCATCGGCCTTTGTGAAAATTTCCGGAGCATACTTGTCTGCCGCGCGCGACTTGGCGATCTCGACGGCGTTGCGGGCCTCGTAGACCTCCAGCGGCACATTCTTCAGGTCCAGGGAGAGCGCCAGCGGATTGCCCAGCTTCTCATACTGGGAACGCCGCATCAGCTTATAGTCGTTCACCACGACGATCTTGCCCTTCGTGTTCTTCCGCACGTCGTTGACCAGGATCACCTCTTCGCTCGGCTGGCGTACGGCAAAATACGGTTCCGCCGTGACAAACAAGGAAAAGGTCTGGGTGGCGGCCGTGGCTTTCAGCTTCGCCTGCCCGTTGTTATCCGGCTGGATCTCGCCAACATTGTTGAATCGGCCGTCAGGTGACACCACCCAAAGGACATAAGTCAGGAACTCGGCTCCAAGCTTGGTCGGCGACGCCATCCCCTTGAGGGAAACCTCGATATTCGTCACGCCCTGCCGGGCCTGAATAGTCGCCTCGCCGCCCGCCCCCGGGACGACCCCCGTGGGATTCAGGTCGATCTGCGTCGAGCCCCCGCCGACCTGATAACTCACGGCCCGGATTGCTTTATCTACCAGGCCGCTGGCCGGCGTGGCCGGCTGAGATTGTGCAAAGACCGAAGCGGTACACCACACCGCCGCTGTTATCGCTGTTCGAACTCCATTCATTCTGCGCCTCCTTTGGAACACCGGGCTTCGGCCAGACCGAACCCGGACAAATCTCCGGACGCCGGCGGACACGCCACACGCGGATGATGAGGGGAAAGGGCCCGCAAACGCAACGTGGCCGCCGGCATCGGAGAACTCATTGAATCTTCCAATCTGCGAGCAATTGAAACTCCAGGCGGGTCTCCGAGGGAATCTTCAAATGCGGCTGGCCGGCCGCGGCGATGGCCGTGCCTGTAGCACCGCCAGCCACTGCCCCGATGGCCGCACCCTTACCGCCGCCTGCGATGCCTCCAATGATCGCTCCCAGGCCCGCGCCGCCGAGTACTTTCCCCGCGGTTTTCTTGCCTTCGCCGCCGGTCTTCTGCTCGGCCATGGTCGTCACGACCTGGTATGACTTCCCTCCTACCGAAATCGCATTCACTTTGAGCTGGATCAAATCGCTGCCTTTCATCCGGCCGCCTTGCTCGACCTTGGCCGCCAGCAGCGTGACCGGCGCGCCGCGGGGAACGATGACATTCCCGCCCGACATGATCGGGTCGTCGATGGTGCCCCGAAACTTCGCGCCGGCTTTGGTCGCGTCCACGTCGATCGCGTCGATGGTGCGCACCCGGAAGGATGTGCCGCCGGGCACGATCGCCGCCTGGCCCGACGCGGGCGGCGCGGCTTCCACCGGGGGCGGCGCCGAGAATTTGATGGTTGCGACGTTGTCGATCGGTATCTTGATGACGCCGTCGGAGGTTTGAAACTCGACCTGGTTGGGTCCGCCGCCGACAAAGGTACCTTCGAGCCTCTTGCCGTTACGCAGAGAAACCGTATCGGCGCGCAGCAGGATTGCGCCCGCCGCAAGCACCAGCACTGGAACGAGGAACTTGGTGTGTCTCATGTCGTACTCCTCAGGGCATGACCGGGAGTTCGGCGGCGATCTGCAGATCGCACAGCTTCTCCAACTGATTCTCCACCTGTAGGAATCGGGCGGCGGTAATCGGATCCATGGCCTCTTTGATACGACCGTAGTACTTCTTCTTCAGATCGAGGCGCTGCTGCTCGATGTCCATCAGCTTGTTCGCCAGGCGGTCCGCGGCATCGCCCGTCATGTTCCGGTAGTTGGCGGCATAGTCTTTGATCAAGACGACGATCTGATCGCCGATTCCATTGAGCTCGGTCTCGAACTCCTTGTAGATCGGCCAGAATTTTGCGGCATCGGCGGCGCTGAACTCCATCACGTCGCCCATCACCTGGGACTTGGCCTTCTTCACGTCGGTCCGCAAAAGCTCAATGTAGGCGCGAAGATTCATCTCCTGCGTCGAGACAGCGTCCGTCCTGCCGAGACCGACGGCTGTCCCAGGTTTTTTGGCGGATTCCTGGGCGTTCAGCGCGGAGGCGGCAAGAAGCGCGCCAGCGAGCGTGATCACGATGCTTTTCATATGCTCCTCGGCGTTGTTCCTTTCAGTTTCGCAGCCTGCCGGCGCACATCCGGCGCACCAATACACGCGCGGAAAGTCTCGCCGGCACTCAACACGGCATTCCTTTCGGGGTTTACCGCCAATACGATGCGGCCGGACCGGCGGCAGATCTAGAAAAGAAGGCCGCAACCGCAGAAATTGTGCAACCGTCTGACACGGGCTGGAATCAACACCACGGCCAGCAACAAGGCAGGCGGTAAGTGTAACGTGTGCCATGCCCAAAGAGCGATTCGGGACCGGTTTGAGGGAGCGGAAATGAAAAGGAAACGCGGATTGAGCGCGGCGCCATGGTTCTCCCTGGCGCTCGTGATTTCAAGCCTGGTGGCGCAGCCGGACGGCAAGCAGCCGGCTGACCCGGGTTGGCCCAGGCAGTACACGGACGGGAACACCAAGCTGGTCCTTTACCAGCCCCAGGTGGACAGCTGGAAGGACTTCAAGACAATGGAGATGCGCTTCGCCGTCGCGCTCACCCCGGCGAAAGGCACGCCGCAGGTCTTTGGCGCCTTCATGGTAGCCGCCGACACGCTGGTCGACGCCGGCACGCGGACGGTCGAGTTTCTGAACATCCACATCGACGATGCCCGGTTCCCCAGCGCCAAAGACCCCGACGAGCAGAAGAAGTGGATCGACCTCGCCGGAAAACTGCTTCCCAAGCAGGCGCTGGGCGTCTCGCTGGATCGGGTGCTGGCCTATGTCGACGCCAAAGACGAAAAAGTGCGGGAATCCAAGGTCTCGCTCGATCCACCCCCGATCCTGGTGAGCACACAACCGGCAGTGCTGGTGATCATTGATGGCGAACCGATCCTGAACGACATAGAGAAGACCAATCTGCAAAAGGTGGTGAACACCAACTGGGACTTGTTCTTGGATAAGAAGGAGCACCGCTACTATCTGCGAAACGACAAGGTTTGGCTGGGAGCCAAAGAGCTCACCGACGCATGGAAAGCCGAAACCAAGCTGCCCAAGGACTTTGAGAACCTGCCCGATACCGACGACTACCGCGAAGTCAAAGCTGCTGCCAGGTCGCCCGAAAAGCAAAAATTCGTAACCCTCGTGATGGTGGTAAACAAGCCCACCGAGCTGATCGTGATCAATGGGGCGCCTTCCATGCAACCGATCGTCGGGACGGCTTTGTCCTGGGTGGTCAATACGGAAGGCGATCTGTTCTTCGACAACGCAGGCAAGACCTACTATTTGCTGACCTCGGGGCGATGGTTCAAAACGACGGTGTTGAACAGCGGTGCCTGGCAGGCCGCCACGGCCAGTCTTCCTGAAGACTTCAAGAAGATTCCCGTGGATCACCCGCGCGCTCACGTGCTGGCCTCCGTCCCGGGCACCAAGCAGGCGGACGAGGCCGTGCTGGCGGCTTCCATTCCGACCACCGCGACTTTGGAGCGCAAGACCGCGGATGCCAAGGTCCAATACATCGGAGAGCCGAAATTCAAATCCATCGAAGGGACCAACATATCGTACGCGGAAAACACACCCAGCGACGTCTTGAAGGTGGGAGACACCTATTACCTCTGCCTGGATGGCGCCTGGTTCATGGCGCACGCGCCCGATGGGCCGTGGGAGGCCGCCGACAAGATTCCGCCGGAGATCTATCAGATACCCGCGGACTCTCCGAAATACAACGTGACCTATGTTCAGGTTTATGAATCGACACCGGACACGGTAACTTATGGATACACGTCCGGTTATGTCGGCATGTACGTAGGATACGGTGTCGCCATGTGGGGTACGGGATACTATTACCCGCCCTATTATGCCTATGGATTTTATCCCTATCCGGTCTACTGGCCCTCCGCCTACTACACCTACGGCGCCAGCGCCTGGTACAATCCGGCGACCGGCGCCTACGCGCGCGGAAGCGCGGTGTACGGACCGTACGGCGGATACGGGCGCGCCGCGGCATACAATCCCTCCACCGGAAGATACTCGTGGGGCCAGGCCGCTTATGGTCCCTATGGCGCCGCCGCCACAGGTGGTTTCTACAACCCGAAGACCGGGGCTTGGGGGCAGGGATACCGCGCCAGCAATGGTTACCAGAGCTGGGGCCAGAGCGTAGTCGGAGTAGGCAATCGGACCGCGCGCACCGCGTCGTACGCCGACAGCCGCGGCGCCGTCGGCGCAATCTCCGGATCGCAGGGAGGTAAGGCCGTAGCCGCTCGCGGTGCCAACGGCAACAGCGGCTTTCTCGCGCGATCGTCGTCGGGGGATGTCTACGCCGGCCGCGACGGCAACGTGTACAAGCGGGACCAGTCCGGCAACTGGTATCAGAACAACGGCGGGAGCTGGCAAAACGTGAACCGGCAGCAGCAAACCGGCTCCAACCAGGCCCGAACCAACGCGCAGGGCGCCGGCGGCTCCGGAAATCGCAGCTTCAGCGGCTCGTCGGGAACGCAGCAACTCAATCGCGACGCGCAGGCTCGAAGCT
>Ga0335080_10007055_pt1 | contig 11633 bp, 9 predicted proteins | sample Lox_Sample_34_FD_206720 | JGI IMG/M metagenome (GOLD analysis project Ga0335080, IMG submission 206720) | Soil microbial communities from Loxahatchee National Wildlife Refuge, Florida, United States - Lox_Sample_3.4 | ecosystem: Environmental > Terrestrial > Soil > Wetlands | place: USA: Florida...
CGCGCTCGACGCCGACCTGCAGCCGATCGTCGCCGCCGACCTGAAGGCGCGCGGCCTCGGCCCGACCGTCGATCTGCTGGAGAAGCAGAAGCGCATCCTTCCGGCCGATGCCCTGAAGATGAAGCTGTTCGTCAAGGGCGCCGAGCGCGACGCCCCCGGCGGCGGCAAGGAGGTCGCGACCGGCCTCACCGTCCAGGGCGGCTATCTCTCCTGGGGACCGTTCAAGCTGGCGCAGCTGCCGAGGATTGCCTGGCCCTAGAGGCTATTGCCCCTCGCGCAGACCCTTCACGAATTCCGGCAGGCCGACCTGGCGCTGGCGGCGCAGGCGTTCGGCGGTGAGGATCGCGCGCACCTGGGCGACGCTTTCCTCGATGTTGCGGTTGACGATGATGTAGTCGTATTCCGCCCAGTGGCTCATCTCGTCCGCGGCCTTGGCCATGCGGCCAGCGACCACCTCGGCGCTGTCCTGGGCGCGGGCTTTCAGGCGCTGCTCCAGCTCGCGGGTCGAGGGCGGCAGGATGAAGACGGCGACCAGGTCGTCGCGCGCATTCTGCGCCAGCTGCTGCGTGCCCTGCCAGTCGATGTCGAAAAGCACGTCGGCACCGCGCCGGAGCGCGGCCTCGACCGGACCCCGCGGCGTGCCGTAGTAGTTGTCGAACACCTTGGCGTGCTCCAGGAACTCGCCGCGGTTGATCATCAGGCCGAACTCCGTCGGATCGACGAAGTGATAATCGACGCCCGCGACTTCGCCCGGCCGCTTCGGCCGCGTCGTCGCCGAGACCGACATGGTCAGCGCGGACTCCAAGCCGAGCAGGCGGCGCGAGATCGTGGTCTTGCCGGCGCCGGAGGGCGAGGACAGCACCAGCATCAGCCCGCGCCGCTGCACCTGGATGAAGCCGGAATTGTCGGTGGTCGCGCTCATGAGGTCGTCATTCGATGTTCTGGATCTGCTCGCGAAGCTGCTCAATGGCGGCCTTGAGCTCGATGCCGATGCCGGTCAAGCCGATATCGGCACTCTTGGAGCAAAGCGTGTTGGCCTCGCGGTTGAACTCCTGGCACAGGAAGTCGAGCTTGCGCCCGACCGCACCGCCGCCGGCGATCAGGTCGCGCGCCGCCGCCACATGGGCGGCGAGCCGGTCGAGCTCCTCGCGCACGTCGGCCTTGCCGGCAAGCACGGCGGCTTCCTGCGCCAGCCGGTCCTCGTTCAGCGGCTGCAGCCCCTGCAGCAGCTCGGCGAACTGCCGCTCCAGCTTCTGGCGGATCGCCAGCGGCTGGGCGCCGGCGCTGGCCGCCGCCGCCGTGCGCAGCCGCTCGATCTCCTGGAGATGGGCGAGGATCAGCGCCGCAAGCCGCGCGCCCTCGCTCCGTCGCATCTCGGAAAGACCGCCGATCGCCTTGCCGAAGCCCTGCTGCAGTGCCTCGGTGCGGCGCGCGGTCTCCGCCTCGTCGATCTCGGGCAGCACCAGGTCGAGCACGCCTTTCAAGCCCAGCAGCCCGTCCAGCCGTGGCGGCTCGGCCGCGACCTTGCCGCCGAGCTCGGCCGCGATGCCGAGCACCTGGTCGAGCGCTTCACGGTTGACCGCGAGCCGCCCTTGCGAGGCGGCGTCGTCGATGGTGAGCGTGACCGCAAGATTGCCGCGCTTCAGCGCCTCCGCAACCTTCGCGCGGACGAAGCCGTCGAGATGCTCATAACCGGCCGGAAAGCGGCAGCGCACATCGAGGTTGCGGCCGTTGACGCTCTTCAACTCCCAGGTCCAGCCGAACTCGCCGATCGCCCCTTCGGCGCGCGCGAAGCCTGTCATGCTGGCGATCGACACTCGGAACTCCCCCTAAAGGTTCCGCCGTCGGCCCGGGATCCAGGCTGATCCCGGATGGGCCACCCCTTTGGAAAACCGGCGGATGCCGCTATCTTCGCCAATGCCGCCATTGAAGGCAAGCGAGGGCAATGTGAAGCGATTCCAGTCGATCCTGATCAGCGGCGCCAGCTCCGGCATCGGCACCGCGCTGGCCGAGGTCTTCGCCGAGCCCGGTGTCACCCTTTTTCTCGGCGGCCGATCCCGGGAGCGACTCGCAGCCGTGGCGGAAGCCTGCCGCGCGCGCGGCGCCACGGTCGAGACGACGGCGGTCGATGTGACCGACCGCGCGGCGATGGCGGCATGGATCGCCGAAGCCGATCGCTTGAAGCCGATCGACCTGGTGATCGCCAATGCCGGCATCTCCGGCGGCACATTGAAGGGGACCGAGAAGGAGGAGAAGACCCGGCAAATCTTCGCCACCAATCTCGACGGCGTCATGAACACGGTCTTTCCGGCGCTTCCCGGAATGCGCGAGCGCAAGGCGGGGCAGATCGGCCTGATGAGCTCGCTCGCCGCCTTTCGCGGGTTCCCGGGCGCGCCGGCCTATGGCGCCTCCAAGGCGGCGGTCAAGGTCTGGGGCGAGTCGCTGCGCGGCGATCTTTCGCCGAAGGGGATCGGCGTCAGCGTCATCATGCCGGGCTTCGTGAAGAGTCCGATGACCGACCGCAACAAGTTTCCGATGCCGTTTCTGATGACGGCCGACCGCGCCGCCGGCATCGTCCGCCGCGGCCTCGAGCGCAATCAGGGGCGCATCGCCTTTCCGTTCCCGACAGCCTTCCTCGCCTGGTTCGCCGGCATGCTCTCGCCCGCACTGATCGATCCCTTCCTCATGAAGCTGCCGAAGAAGGACTGACCTCACGGGCAGCGGATCCGCGGGCCGGCCTCGGCTGGAGACCGGCCCGCCGGATCAGCGTAGATGTTGTCAGCCCTGCGGCTGGACGCCAATGTCGCGCAGCGACTGCTGCAGCTTCTGCACGCCGGCCGAGCCTTCGTTGTCGTTGCAGAGGTTGCGGCCCTGGGAATAGAGCTCGGACGCCTTGTCGATGCCGGGCGCGCCCTGGTGGTCCTGGGCGGCGTCCTGGTACTGCGATTCGAGGGCGCTGCAGTCGGCCGACATCTGCAGGCGCGAGGTCGGATGGCCTTCGTCGTTGGCATGGTTGACGCCGTTGATGGCGGCGAAGGCTCCGGTGGAGAGGGCCGAGCTGGCCACCAGCGCGATCAGGACGGCATGAATGCGGTTGGACATGATGAAGCTCCTTAAGGTTGGCTCTGAGGGGCCGGATTGCGCAAGACGGCGCCTTCCGGTACGAGCTATCTGGGCGGCCCGATTTCGCATTGCAGTATTCGCGGCGGGTCATTTGGTAACCGACTGCAACCCGGTCGCCGTCGCGTTACCGGGCGTTACGCGATGTGAGGTCAGGCATCGCCTTTGGCTATTGACCCTGGCGCGAGTGTGGGAGCGGTGCACCAAGCTGACGCGGACATGACGGAACACCCGACCGACTTCGCCGTGCGTGCGCTGCACGAAGCCTTCGGCTTGCAAGGGCGTCTCGAGCCGTTGCCCGGCGAGCACGATCTCAACTTCAAGGTCACGGCGGCGGATGGTGGCCGCTACCTTTTCAAGATCCACGCCGCCGATCTCGCGCCGGAGCGCGCCGAACTCCAGGCTGCGATCCTGCGCCATCTGGAGCACCAGGCGCCGGACTTGCCGCTGCCGCGGCTCTTTCTCGGCCGCGAAGGGCAGGCTCTGCCGGTAATCGACGATGCGCAGGGGCGCGCCCGGCGTTTGCGCCTCACCACCTGGCTCGACGGCACGACCTGGGTCGAGGCGCGGCGGCGCGATGCCGGCTCCGCGGCGTCGCTGGGGAGGCTGCTGGCGCGGCTCGACCGCTGTCTCGCGGACTTCCACCATCCGGCGGCGGCGCCTTATGCCTGGGATCTCGCCGGCGCCGCATCGCTTTCCGAAGACGTGATGCTGATCGTCGATCCCGAGCGCCACCGCGTTGCCGCCGAGGTGCTGCAGCGCTTCACTGCCGATGTTGTGCCGCGGCTCGCGGGCCGGCCGAAGCAGGTGATTCACGGCGATGCCAATGACCGCAACGTCCTGCTCGACGCCGACGGAATGGTCAGCGGCCTCATCGACTTCGGCGATGTCGTCGAAACCTGGCGGGTGAACGAGCTCGCTGTCGCCGCGGCCTATCTCGCGGTCGGCGCCGCCGATCCCATCGCGATCATCCGTCCACTGCTCCAGGCCTATGGCGCCGAGGCGCCGATCGCCGAGGTCGAGGCCGATCTGCTGTTCGACCTCATCCTCACGCGCTATGCCGTCAGCATGGTGATGGCGGCGCGGCAGAGCCGGCAGTTCCCCGGGAACGCCGCCTATCTCCTGGTCAGCCAGGACGACGTGTGGCGGGCGATGACGGCAATCCGTGCGCTCAATCGTCCGCTGGCGGTGGCGACGTTGCGCCATGCCTGCGGCCATGAGCCCGTGGCCGCGCGGCGCGCCATCGACGCCTGGATCCTGCGCAACGGCCACGACTTCGGCCCGGTCCTGCCGCTCGCTCTCACGCGGGAGACCTTGCGCATCCTGCCGCTCGGCGCCGATCGCGACACGGCGGCGCGCCCCGGCATCTCCTATGCCGAGCGCCTGGCGGAAGTGCTGCCCGGCATCGACGGCATGCCGCTCGGGCGCTACGCCGAGGATCGCGCGCCCTACGACCGGGGCCGCGCGCGGACCATCCATCTCGCGATCGATCTCTACGCACCGGCCGGGACCGCGGTACAGGCGCCGCTGCCCGGCCGGATCGCGCTCATCGGGAACGACGCCACGGCCGACGGCTTCGGCGGCATCCTGGTGCTGGAGCATGAAGCCGGCACGCCGCACCGCTTCTGGACCGCCTATGGCCATCTGGCGCCGGCGGATCTCGCCAAGTGGAAGGCGGGCGATCCGGTCGGTCGCGGCGACACGCTCGCGCATCTCGGGACGACGGCGGAGAACGGCGGCTGGCCGCCCCATCTCCATATCCAGCTCCTGACCGCCCTCACCGTCGATCGGGCGGAAGACCTCATGGGCGTCCTGCCGCCGGAGGACGTCGATCTCTGGGAAGGCATCTCGCCCAACCCCAACGCCATCCTCGGCCTGCCGGTGAACGCGGCGGCGCCGATCGCGCACCGCCCGGGGGCATTGCGGCGCCTGCGCGCGCGATGGATCGGCGCCGCGCTGTCGCTGTCTTATGAGACACCGTTGAAAATCGTCCGCGGAGCGGGCGCCACGCTGATCGCCGAGGACGGCCGGCGCTATCTCGACCTCGTCAACAACGTGTGTCACGTGGGCCATTGCCATCCACGCGTCGTGGAGGCGATCGCCGGACAGGCGGCGCGGCTCAACACCAACACCCGCTATCTGCATGACAACCTCGTCGAGTACGCGCATCGCCTGACGACGCTGTTGCCGCCGGAGCTCTCGAGCGTTTTCCTGGTGAATTCCGGCAGCGAGGCCAACGATCTCGCGTTGCGCCTCGCTCGCGCCTATACCGGCGGCACCGAGGTGATGGTGCTCGACCATGCCTATCACGGCAACCTGTCGTCGCTGATCGACATAAGCCCCTACAAGTTCGACGGGCCGGGCGGGGCGGGGCGCCCGCGCCATGTCTGGGTCGCGGAGATGCCGGACCTCTATCGCGGGCGGATCCGCTACGGCGAGGCGGAAGCTGGTCCGCGCTATGCCGAGCGGGTGACGACGCTGCTCCGCGACTTGAGCGGCCTCGACCGCCGCATCGCCGCTTTCTTCGCCGAGCCGCTGCTCGGCTGCGGCGGGCAGCTGGTGCTGCCCGAGGGCTACCTCGCCGCCGCCTTCGCCGAGGTGCGCGCGGCCGGCGGAGTTTGCATCGCCGACGAGGTCCAGGTCGGCTTCGGCCGCGTCGGCAGTCACTTCTGGGCCTTCGAGACCCAGGGCGTCGTCCCCGACATCGTCACCATGGGGAAGCCGATCGGCAACGGCCATCCCATGGGCGCCGTCGCCTGCCGGCCGGAGATCGCCGCCGCCTTCGCCAACGGCATGGAGTATTTCAACACCTTCGGCGGCAACCCGGTCTCCGCCGCGGCGGGCCTCGCCGTGCTCGACGTGATCCGCGACGAGCGCCTGATGGCCAATGCCGCCGCGCGCGGCGAGCAGCTCACGGCCGGCTTCAAGTCCCTCGCCGAATGTCATCGCGTGATCGGCGACGTGCGCGGCCTCGGCCTCTTCATGGGCGTCGAGCTGGTGCGAGACCGCGACACCCTGGAGCCAGCCGATCGCGCGCTGAAGGCGATCGTCGAGGTGATGAAGGAAGAGGGCGTGCTCCTCAGCTCCGAGGGCCCGCATCACAACGTCCTGAAGATCAAGCCGCCTTTGGTGATCTCCGAGGCGGAATGCGCGACGGTGCTGGAGAAGATCGATGGTGTGATGAAGCGGGTCGCTGGATAGGATCGCTCGGCGCGTCCCGCTTACACGCCTTCCGTCTTCACGCTGGTCAGCACCGTCTCGATGCCGACCTGGCTGCGGAGCTGGTTGGCGATCAGGGCGCCCTGCTCGAGGTCGATGCCGGAGACCTGGAGATCGACGGTGAGCTCCTCGGCGCCGGTGGCGACGCTGAACAGCTTCATGGGCACCATGCCGCGCTTGGCGAAGACCTCGAGCAGCCGGGGCAGGGCGCCCGGATCGGAGACCGCGCGGACCGTCAGGCAGAAGGTCGGAACGGCTTGCCGGCCGGCGCCATGGCGCGGCTGGGCATCAGGAACGGACATTGTGAGAGAACTCCGAAACGGGTGGCGAAAAGGAAGACCGGCATGACCCGGGCGCTGCTCAGAGCGCCCGGCCGGTAATTCGCCCAATGATCCGTTTCGGCTGTGGATAAGTCATACGAAACCCTAGTCCGCTGCGGCCGGGATTGTCAAACGCGATCATCCACAGGGCTCGACTGCGGCCATCCACAGGAAGTCGTCGATCCGACCGGGAATCCTGCTGCACCGCGGCGGGAAATCGCTTAGGAGTCGCGTTTTCCAAGCCATCGGAAGCCGAGTCGAGCGACGGGATGACGCAGGAAATCGGGGCCGTGACGCCGGGCAAGCGGGCTGACGCGCCCCTGCTCGCGCCCGCCTTGCTTTCCCTTGACGGCATCGTGAAGCGCTTCCCGATGACCACCGCCAATGACGGGGTCAGCCTCGCGATCCGGCCAGGCGAGATCCACGCGCTCCTCGGCGAGAATGGCGCCGGCAAATCGACCCTGGTGAAGATCATCTACGGAGTGCTGCACCCGGATGCCGGCGAGATCCGCTGGCAGGGGGCGCCGGTTGAGATCGCCAATCCCGCTGCGGCGCGGGCGCTCGGCATCGGCATGGTGTTCCAGCACTTCTCGGTGTTCGAGGCGCTGACCGTCGCCGAGAACATCGCCCTGGGCATCAGCGATCCCAGGCAGCGCCGCGGCCTCAAAGCGAGGATCGCCCAAGTCTCGGAGAGCTACGGGCTGAAGCTCGATCCCGGCGCCACGGTGCACCATCTCTCGGTCGGCGAGCGGCAGCGCGTGGAGATCGTCCGCTGCCTGCTGCAGAGCCCGAAGCTCCTCATCATGGATGAGCCCACCTCGGTGCTGACGCCGCAGGAGATCGAGCGCCTGTTCGAGACCCTGCGTCGCCTCGCATCGGAAGGCTGCGCCATCCTCTATATCAGTCATAAGCTGGAAGAGATCCGCACGCTCTGCGACCGCGCCACCATCATGCGCCAGGGCAAGGTGGTGGCGGAATGCGATCCGAAGCAGGAGACCGCACGGCATCTGGCCGAGCTCATGATCGGCATGAGCCTGCGCCCGCCGTATCACCTCCATGAGGATGCGGCAGAGGCGGCGCCGGCGCGGCTGGTGGTCAGCGATCTCTCGCTCGCGACCGACCGCGCCTTCGGCGTCGACTTGAAGTCGATCTCCTTCACGGTGGCGGCGGGCGAGGTGCTCGGCATCGCCGGCATCGCCGGCAACGGGCAGAACGAGCTGATGGCGGCGCTCTCCGGCGAGACGCCGGCGGCGCGCGCCGAGGCGATCACCCTCGACGGCGTCGCCGCGGGGCTGCTCGGTCCCGCCGAGCGGCGGCAGCGCGGCGCCTGCTTCGTGCCGGAGGAGCGCCATGGCCATGGCGCGGTCAAGGACATGTCCTTGAGCGAGAACGCGCTGCTCTCCGCCTATCGCCGCAAAGGCCTGGTGCGGCACGGGCTGGTGGACATGCCGGGCACGGTCCGGTTCGCGAGCGAGGTCATCCGCGGCTTCGACGTGAAGAGCGACGGGCCGGCGGCGGAGGCACGGTCGCTCTCCGGCGGCAACCTGCAGCGCTTCATCGTCGGTCGCGAGATCCTGCAGCAACCGGGCATCCTGGTCGTGGCGCAGCCGACCTGGGGCCTCGATGCCGGCGCCGCCGCGGCGATCCGCCAGGCCTTGCTCGATCTCGCCGACCAGGGCGCCGCGGTGGTGGTGATCTCGCAGGACCTCGACGAGCTGATCGAGGTGGCCGACCACATCGCCGTCATCGCCGGCGGCCAGCTCTCGCCGGCGCGGCCGGTGGGCGAGGTGACGGTGGCCGAGCTCGGCCTCTTGATGGGCGGCGTCGCCGCGTCTCGACCGGGAGGCGCCGATGCCGTTCCGGCTTGAGGCCCGCGGCGGCCATTCCGCACTCTGGTCCTGGCTCTCGCCGGTGGTCGCCATCGCGGCGACCCTGGTCGTCTCGGCCGTGATCTTCGCCATCATGGGCAAGCCGGCCGGTGCCGCGCTCTACACCTTCGTGGTCGCGCCGGTCTCGGACTTGAACGGCATCGCCGAGCTCGGCGTTAAGGCAGCACCCCTGGTGCTGATCGGGGTCGGCCTCGCCATCGGCTTTCGCGCCAATGTCTGGAACATCGGCGCCGAGGGGCAGTTCATCCTCGGCGCCATCTTCGGCGGCGGCGTCGGCCTTGCGGCGGGCGATGCCACCGGCTTCTGGATCCTGCCCGCCATGATCGTCGCCGGCGCCTTGGGCGGCATGGCCTGGGCGGCGATTCCGGCCTTCCTGAAGACCCGCTTCAACGCCAACGAGATCCTGACCAGCCTGATGCTGACCTATGTGGCGCAGCTGCTGCTGATCTATCTCGTGGTCGGCCCCTGGAAGGACCCGGAGGGCTACGGCTTCCCGCAGACCCGGCTCTTCGGCGACGGCGCCACCATGCCGATCCTGATCTCCGGCACCCGCGTGCACCTGGGCGTGCTGTTCGCGCTGATCGCCGTCGCACTCGGCTGGCTGATCCATGCGAAGACCCTGCTCGGCTTCAAGCTCCGGGTGCTCGGCCAGGCGCCGCGGGCCGCTTCCTATGCCGGCTTCAGCACCGCGCGCCTCACCTGGTTCTCGCTGCTGATCGGCGGCGCGACGGCGGGGCTCGCGGGCGTCTTCGAGGTGGCGGGGCCGATCGGCCAGATCACGCCGTCGATCTCGCCGGGCTACGGCTTTACCGCGATCATCGTCGCCTTCCTGGGCCGGCTGCATCCGGTCGGCGTGCTCCTGGGCGGCTTGGTTCTGGCACTCTCCTATCTCGGCGGCGAGAAGGCGCAGATCGTGCTCGGCCTGCCCAACGCCGTCACCGGCATCTATCAGGGCATCCTGCTCTTCTTCCTGCTCGCCGCCGATCTCATGGTCGGCTATCGCATCCGCTTCACGGGGAAGCGCCCGGGGAAGCGGCAACCGGCCGGGAGTGCGGCATGAACGGCGCCGAGCTCTTCACCTCGATCACCCTCTCGGTGATCTCGGCGGCGACGCCGCTCCTGCTGGCGGCGACCGGCGAGCTGGTGACCGAGAAGTCGGGCGTGCTCAATCTCGGCGTCGAGGGCATGATGCTGGTCGGCGCCGTCATCGGCTTCGCGACCACCCTCGGCACCGGCAGCGCCGTGCTCGGTGTCGCAGCGGCGGCCTTTGCGGGGGCCGCCATGGCGCTGGCCTTCGCCGTGCTGACCCTGAGCCTGCTCGCCAACCAGGTCGCGACCGGACTCGCCCTCACCATCTTCGGCATCGGCCTCTCGGCACTGATCGGTTCCGCCTATGTGGGACAACCGCTGAAGCCGCTGCCGAAGCTCGACATCGCCGGCCTCACCACCCTGCCGGTGATCGGCCCCATCGTCTTCGGCCAGGATGCCCTGGTCTATCTCTCCTTCGCGGCGCTGATCGGCGTCTCCTGGTTCCTTGCGCGGAGCCACGGCGGCCTGGTCTTGCGCGCGGTCGGCGATTCCCACGATGCCGCCCATGCGATCGGCTACGACGTGATCCGCATCCGCTATCGCGCGACCCTCTTCGGCGGCGCCATGGCGGGGATCGCCGGATCCTATCTCTCGCTCGCCTATACGCCGATGTGGGCGGAGAACATGACCGCGGGCCGCGGCTGGATCGCCCTGGCGCTGGTGGTGTTCGCGGCCTGGCGGCCGTCGCGGCTGCTGCTCGGCGCCTATCTCTTCGGCGGCATCACGATCCTGCAGCTCCACATCCAGGGCCTCGGCATCGCGATCCCCTCGCAGTTCGTCTCCATGCTGCCCTATCTCGCCACCATCCTCGTCCTGGTGGCGATCTCCAGCGACCGGACCCGGGTGCGGCTCAACACGCCCGCCTGCCTCGGCCGGCCGTTCAATGCCGCAGGCTGAATGCAACGATCAAACATCACCGTGACCAAGGAGGCTTGAGATGCAGATGAAACGCAGGACTTTCGCTAAAGGGCTCGCCGGAGGATTGGGCCTGGTGGCCGCGCCGCAGCTGATCGGCAGGGCCATGGCGGCCGATCCCTTCAAGGCGGCCTGGATCTATGTCGGTCCGGTCGGCGATTTCGGCTGGAGCTATCAGCACGACCAGGGCCGCAAGGCGGTCGAGGCGGCGCTCGGCGACAAGGTGAAGACCACCTTCGTCGAGAGCGTGCCGGAGGGTGCGGATGCTGAGCGCGTGCTGCGCGACCTCGCCAGCGCCGGCAACGGCATCATCTTTGCGACCTCGTTCGGTTTCTGGCAGCCGGCCCTGAAGGTCGCAAAGCAGTTCCCGAACGTGAAGTTCGAGCACGCGACCGGCTACAAGCGCGCCGACAACCTTGCGACCTACAACATCCGCTTCTACGAAGGCCGCTACATCCAGGGCGTCATCGCCGGCAAGATGTCGAAGTCCGGCGTCGTCGGCTACATCGGCTCGGTGCCGATCCCGGAGGTGATCATGGGCATGAACGCCTTCATCCAGGGCATGCGCACGGTCAACCCGAACGGCAAGATCAAGATGGTGATGATCAACGCTTGGTACGACCCCGGGAAGGAATCCGACGCGGCGAAGGCGCTGATCGACCAGGGCGCCGACATCGTGGCGCAGCACACCGATTCTCCGGCGCCGCTGCAGACCGCCCACGACCGCGGCGTGAAGGGCTTCGGCCAAGCCTCGGACATGGTGAAGTTCGCGCCCGACACCCAATTGACCGCCTCGGTCGATCACTGGGACGAGTATTACGTCGAGCGCGTCAAGGCGGCGATGGACGGCTCCTGGAAGAGCCAGGACGTCTGGGGCGGCTTGAAGTCGGGCATGCTGCACATGGCGCCCTACCTCAACATGCCCGACGACGTGAAGGCGCTCGCCGAGAAGACCGAGGAGGGCATCAAGAGCGGCGCGATCATGCCCTTCATGGGTCCGATCAATGCCCAGGACGGCAGCCCGAAGGTCGCCGCCAACCAGATGCTCGACGACGGCCAGATTGCCGGCATGGACTGGCTG
>Ga0335080_10007056_pt1 | contig 11633 bp, 8 predicted proteins | sample Lox_Sample_34_FD_206720 | JGI IMG/M metagenome (GOLD analysis project Ga0335080, IMG submission 206720) | Soil microbial communities from Loxahatchee National Wildlife Refuge, Florida, United States - Lox_Sample_3.4 | ecosystem: Environmental > Terrestrial > Soil > Wetlands | place: USA: Florida...
CCCAAGAATCCGGCCCACGATCGCATGTCCGGCGGAATGATGAACGGCATGTCTCCTGCCATGATGCTGGTGTCGTCCTACACGGGGATGAGAACCCACTTTCTCGTCAGCACGCAACGCTGGAATGACGATGTGGCCAGCTGGAAATTACCGGCCGGCGATTTTCCTTTCCCGGAGCTCGATTTCGAGTATGCCGATACGTTCGTCGCCATCGGTCGCGGGGATCACGCGGCTGCGCGTGCGGGCCTCTCTCGCTCGGAAAGCACCGCGCCCCGCGTGAAAGCCTGGATTGACCAGCTCAAAATGAACATGCCTTCGATGACAGAGACGGTTGACATCACCGTTGACCAGATCCGTGCCGCGCTCATGGCCGCCGAGGGCAAGCCCGAAGACGCGGTCAAAGAACTGCAGCGGATTGCTGCGCGCGAGCATGCCATGCCTCTCGAGTTCGGACCGCCGAACATCGAAAAGCCCAGCGACGAACTGCTCGGCGAGGTTCTCCTGCAACTCCATCGTCCCGCCGAAGCCCGCGAGGCATTCCAGACCGCGCTTGCACGCACTCCCGGGCGCAAGCTGGTTGTCGAAGCGCTGGCGCGGACGGACAAAGAAATCGCGGCGGCGGCAGCGACCAAAGTAGGCACGGCGCCTTCGGCTCAGGCTTCGCCGCACAATCACTGAAAAGCGGTTGGGAACACTCGCAGAAGGGTAAATGCGGGCGGTTGCGGTTGAAGTGGCGTGTCGGTGTTTGCTACGCGCTATTCCAGCACTTCCGGCTCAATCGAAATGTTCTTCTCGCCTTTGGCGCGGCTCTCCCAGTACTTCTTGACCCAGGCTTCGTAGCTTTTGCCGGCGGCGGTGTCGCGTCCGGTGAAGGCGATGGCGGCGATCTCGGAGTACGGAATCGACGGACGGTCGTTGCTTGTGGGGAGCATCAGACGGATGAACGAATTGGCGAGGGCAGGGCCAACGCGCCGGTCGAAAAGGTAGCCCGTAATCTGCGAGCCGTCTTTGCTGGTGACAGTAATGTCGCCGCGATAGTCGAAGGCTTTCTCGATCACGGCGCGGATGTCGGCTTCGCTAGCGAGCTCGGGAATCCAGCCTTGCAGGTTCTCGCGCTCGAAGCCGGGGACGACTTCGAGGTCATCGGTGGGGCGCGTCGCGTCCGTATTGGGTGAATCGGCCATACCGAATTCAAATTAACCCTGTCATCCTGAGCGAAGTGGACAGGCGCGGAGCGCATGTCCACGCAGTCGAAGGATCCCTACACCCTCCCCGTGCTGCACCAGGGAATTCTACCGGTCGCGCGGTCAGAATGCCTTGACGCAAAGCCGATGAGTTGAACGAGTAGGGGTCCTTCGACTCCGTTCGGCTATCGCCTCACTCCGCTCAGGATGACAAGGGCAAGAGTGTCGGGCGACGCGCCAGATGCATTCTCAATAGATCGGTCCGGCCTGCACGCGCGTCTCGCTCAACACCGATTCTTCGCTGCTTTCGATCTGCACCAGCGGATTGTACGAATACACCGGCCGAATCTCGCGATCGAGATCTTTCAGCGCTTCTTTATCCGGATAGAGCGAGAATGTCGCCTTGACCGTATCCCAGAAGCCGCGCAGCGAGCCGAACGTGTCGTCAACCGACGTCGGCTCGTAGCCGCAATGCACCATGCAGTTCGCGCACTGTGGATTACCCGACTGCGTGCCGTACTCATCCCATGCCGTCGTTTCCATCAGTTCTTTGTAGGAGTCGGCGTAGCCGTCCTGGAGCAGGTAGCAGGGCTTCTGCCAGCCGAACAGGTTGTAGGTCGGCATGCCCCAGGGCGTGCAGTTGTAGTTGCGGCGGCCCATCAGATATTCGAGGAAGAGCGGCGACTGGTTGAAGCGCCACTTCTTCTTGCGGTTCGAAAGCATCGCCCGGAACAGGCGTCGCGTGCGGGCGCGCCCGAGAAAATGTTTCTGATCAGGCGCCTTGTCGTAGGAATAACCGGGCGACAGCATCATGCTCTCTACGCCCGCGTCCATCATTTCGTCGAAGAAGGCGCGCACGCTCTTCGGATCGGCGCCGTCGAACAGCGTCGTGTTCGTAGTCACGCGAAAACCGGCCTTCACCGCATCGCGCACCGCATCCACCGCGATGTCGTATCCACCTTCGCGGCAGACGGAAAAATCGTGGTGTTCGCGCTGTCCGTCGACGTGAACCGAGAAGCTCAGGTACTTGCTGGGCTTGAACAGGTGCAGCTTCTCTTTGAGCAGCAGCGCGTTGGTGCAGAGATAGATGTATTTCTTGCGGGCAACCAGGCCTTCGACGATCTTGTCGATCTCCGGATGCATGAGCGGCTCGCCGCCCGGGATCGAGACCACCGGGGCGCCGCATTCATCGACCGCCTTAAAGCACTCTTCGGGGGTAAGATCCTTTTTCAGAATGTGGGCCGGGTACTGGATCTTGCCGCATCCCGCGCAAGCCAGGTTGCAGCGAAACAACGGCTCCAGCATGAGGACGAGCGGATAGCGCTTGCGTCCGGCAAGCTTCTGCCGCAGGACGTAGGTGGAAACCGTCCACATCTGGGATATGGGAACCGCCATCACCCCTCCGAAAGGAATGTCTTTCTATGATACCGGATTCAGGGGATTGCCGAAGTCAGAAGTCAGATTTGCACACGTAACTCCCAGTGGCCCACCCGCAACACCAGAATGAGTTTTAGACGCCTCCGCTCACCGCCGGAACAATCGAAATTTCGGCCCCGGACGCCACCGGGCTCGCAAGTCCGCCGAGGTATCGCATGTTTTCGTTCCCAATGAAAACGTTGATATGTTCCCGCACCTGCCCCTGCTCGGTAGCGATGCGATCGCGTACGCCCGGATAAAGTGTCCACAGAACCGACAAGGCATCCCCCAACGTCGCAGGCGTGTTCGAGATCTCGACCGTACTCCGCCCGCCGGTAAATTCGCGCAACATAAGCGCGCCTTTGCGGCAACCCCCGCACCAGCGGCTCCCATGAAGCGCCCGCGTTCCGCGTCCGGTAGACGCGCAGCCGTCCATCGCAGGCGCACCGAAACTCGTCCGACTCCACCGGAACGACGTAGTCACAATCCGGATTGTACGGGTGCGCCAGCATGGGAAAGCCAAAGTCAGAGCTTACACCGTTGCCAATATCCGTCCAGCCCTCGCCGTAATTGTCGGTCCGATACAGGCCCCAGTGATTCTCCTCGGATTGGCGTCAACGGAAGTGGGGATATCACGGAGGAAAGGGAAAATGCAACCCCACCGGGTCTTCTTGGCGCGACCTTCAAGGTTTCTGCGTTGTGATTACGGCACGTGGATTGATGGGAGCGGATTTCTCTTCCGCACACGGCCGGCAAAAGAAATAAGCAGGACCGCCGTGATCAGACATCCGACCGCTTGTCCCATCTGGTCGATCCGGCTTCCGGCGGTCACGATAAAGAATCCGAAGAGCATGGTGACCGGAAGAGCGCCCAGCACCATCGCCAGACGGTGCCGGTCACTCCATCCGAGGGCAGTCGACCAGTTCTCGACAAGCCGGCTCCCGCCGGCCGCCAGTGCGACCGCCGCGCACATCGGAATCAGAACTCGCGCGCCCCGTTTGAGTACCTCGGGCAGGAACAAGAGTCCGAACCAACCCGCGGTCGTCACCAGCATGACTGCTGCTAACCACCAGACCGACGGAGCGACGCCCGGCCTTGCAGTTGCCACCGATGAAGCTGGTGTAACCGGCCACACCAGAGCCAACACGGCCAGAACGAATGCCGCGAGAACCGTGAGGATCAAATGAAGCTGCGGCGCCCGAAAATCCGGAGCCACTGTACGGCGGAATGCCATCGCGATCACGGCCACGCCGACCACGTAGCAGACACCGGCGGCCACCAGTCCGCCGCTCGTCAGCCACGGCTCGCTGCGGTGTTCGGGGAAAAGCAACTCCGTCAGCGCGATCGGAATCAGCAGGCTCCATAGTATGTGGTAGCCCACGGTCCACTCGGTCCACACAAAGTTGACGCCCATGGCGCGGCCGCCAATTTCGCCGGCGCGAAACAAAGTCGGATTGAAGAAGGATTGGGTGACCAGCCCTTCTTCGATAAAGGCGTAGGCAACCCCCAATACGGCAATCCGGCCCCATCCGCCGGGGCTGCGCCGCCGCACCAGTTCCCGGATCACGACCGCGCCGCCGCCATACAAGAGGGCCAGGAAGATGAAACCGGCGATGCGGCTGAGCGGCGTCGCTCCAAACAGGAACTCGGCGATGAACGGAGCCAGAAAAGCGAGCGAGAAGACGGGCCGTACGCGGTTCATGGAAGGAGAACTTCTGTACCCCACAGGGGATATCGTCAGTTTAAAGATAATCTATTATTAGATGATTGTCAATTGGACTGTCTGCCTGCTAGACTTCGGTTGGTGAAGAAGCGCGCCCTCCAGCCCCCCTCCACAGCCGATGTCATCGATGTCGTCGCGCGCGAGACCGGCTTCCTCCTGCAACGGGCGCACCGCCGCATGCGCGCCGCCATGGCCCAGGCTCTTCTCCCCTTGGACTTGGGTGTCGGGCACTTCGGAGTCCTGGCGCTGCTGTTCGCACGGGGAGGTTTGAGCCAGCAGCAGCTCATCGAGATCCTGGAGGTCGACAAATCTTCGATGGTCTACCTGATCGACGAACTGGAGAAGCAGGGTCTGGCCGAGCGACGCCCTGCCCCCGGCGACCGCCGCGCCCACGCAGTTCACCTTACCGAAAAAGGACGCCAGCGCCTGATTGCAGCCGGCCCAATCGTAGCCCGTGTGCAGAAACGGTTTCTCGGACCGCTCAAGCCCGGGGAGCGCGATCAACTGAATCTGTTGTTGCGAAAAATTGCCACCTGAGTGCGCGGGTCCCTCACGCTCCCGCCGCCGCGGGCGTCGCCGCCTTCATCGCTGGCAGCCGGATTTCGAATGCCGCCCCACCTTCCGGCCGATTCGAGCACGTGATCTGTCCCTTGTGATCCTGAATGACGCCATAGGTCGCGCTCAGTCCGAGACCCGTTCCCTTGCCGATCGGCTTCGTTGTGTAGAAGGGATCGAATACGCGCTCGGGATCGCGCAATCCGGGACCGGTATCGGCGAACTCAATCACCACCTCGTTGCCCTCGTGCCACAACGAAACTGCCAGGCGACCCTTGCCGACTTCCTGCAGGGCGTCGACCGCGTTCTCGACGATCTGAAGAAAGGCTTGCAGAAGTTGATTCGAGTTGCCCAGCACGCGGGGCAAAGGGTCGGCAGCGTGGACCGAGAGATTGATCTCGCGGTCATGGATCTTGAACCCCTCCATCTGCACGGCTCGCTGCAGCAGGGGCTTCAATTCCAGTGGGACCTTCTCCCCCGGAGTCTGCTGCGCGAAACTGAGCAGATCCGTGACCAGGTCACGAGTACGCCGCGCTTGCTGCCCGATCTTCTGCGCGGTTGAGAGTTGCTCGCGTCCAAGACTGCTGCTGGCCGCCAGCCGTTCCGACGTCTCCAGAATGGTGGAGAGCGGGTACTCCAGTTCGCTGGCGGCCATTGCCACCAGTTCTCCCAGCCCCGCCAGTTTTGCCTGCTGCACGACTCTTCCCTGCAGCCGCTGCAGGTTGTCATATGCCCCGCGCGACTGCTTGAGTAACTGCACCAGCTTCTGATCGAGCACGTGCTGCTTTAAGAACACAATAAATGCCAACATGGCGACTCCACCCATCGCTACCCCGAAACGAACCTGGCGAAGATACGGTGTCGAGTGACTGACAAACAACGCCCAGTATCCCATCAGGGGCAACGAAAGCAACGCCAGTCTGGCCAGCCAGGAAGCGAACTCGCCGCGGTGCTGCGGGATCGAAGGCGTCGCCTGAGTCTCGCGCAAACAACGTCTCCCGATCACCCCGACCCACAGATACCCCAGCTGCGACAGGAGGAAAGGAACGTCCGTGAGCCCCCCGCTGACATACGTTCCACGGGCGATGGCGGCATTGATCGTCTCCGAAGCGATCGCGTACATCGTCGTCGCCAGCACAATGCTGCCATAGAGTGTGCGCCACGATCCCGAACTGGTCAGGAATGACCAACCCGAGACCGAGATCAGAATCAAGGCTTCCGCCAGGTACAGCAAGTCCCATCGCAGCGTGTAGGCTCCCGGCTGCCGGATCAGATACTCCTCCGGGAAAACAACAAAGGCGTAAACCACAACCCACCACATCAGCAGAATGAGTACGTTCAACGCGCTGGGCAACATTCCATCGTTGGCGTCGGCCCTCTGCGGACGAATCGCAACCGCCGCCATCATCGGAACAAAGTGCAAGAACAGCACAATGTCACCTTCGAACGGCTCCGGAACGGAGCGGTGGAGGATGACTTCAAACCATACCCAGCCCGCCTGATTGAACCACCACATCACCATGCTGGCGGTGACCAATCCCCAAAAGAGCCGTGTGTGCCCGCGGCTGTCGATGGTATTTCGAGTGGTCAGGATGACGGTCGCTGTCGCGACAGCTAAAGGAACTAGATCCCCAATGGCGAAGCGAAGACTGGGATTCGGAAATGCAATCGGCCCGAGCGCGAAGAACAGCACCAGGGCGACTCCACAGACAAAAGTCGAGATTCGGCGCGCAGGCATCCCCCTCGCATCATATGAGTTTCGCCCCGTTATGTTTAGGTCTCTGGCTGGTTACCCCCGGTTACGAAGGTAACCGCCAGGCTTTGACCGCTCAGCGTCCGCGCCCCACCGCCGCCGCGGGCTGCTAGAATCTGCCCTATGGCCTTTCCAATCACACGCATGCGGCGGACCCGCCGCACCGACCCTCTCCGCTCCATGGTCCGGGAAACCCGGCTCACCCCCGAGTCCTTCGTCTATCCCATGTTCGTCTGCCCCGGAGAAGGTGTCCGCAAGGAAGTCCGTTCCATGCCCGGAGTCGCAAATCTCTCCGTGGACCAGGCCGTCAAAGAGGCTCGCGAAACCTACTCTCTGGGCGTTCCCGCCATCATCCTGTTCGGCCTACCGGAGCACAAAGACGAAGTCGCCACTGGCGCCTGGGCCGATCACGGCATCGTCCAGCGCGCCGCCCGCGCCATCAAGAGCGAGGTCCCCGACCTCGTCATCATCGGCGACGTCTGCCTGTGCGAATACATGTCGCACGGCCATTGCGGAATTGTGAAAGCCGATGCGCAGTCTCTGGGCGCCGGCGCGGCCGCTCCGCCCGCCATAACGCAATACGAAATCGTAAATGATGCAAGCCTTGAACTCCTCGCCCGCACCGCTGTCTCGCTCGCCCGCGCGGGAGTCGACATCATCGCCCCCTCCGACATGATGGACGGACGCGTCGCCGTCATCCGCAAAGCTCTCGACGCCGCCGATCTCTGCAACACGCCCATCCTTTCCTATGCGGCCAAGTTCGCTTCCGGTTTCTACGGACCCTTCCGCGAGGCCGCCGATTCGGCCCCGCAGTTCGGAGATCGCCGCTCCTACCAGATGGATCCCGCCAACCTGCGCGAAGCCATGCGCGAGATCGAACTCGACATAGAAGAAGGCGCCGATATGATCATGGTCAAGCCCGCCATGCCCTATCTCGACGTCATTGCCGCCGCGCGCGACCGTTTTGACCTGCCCCTTGCCGCCTATCAGGTCTCCGGCGAATACGCCATGATCGAAGCCGCGGCACAGAACAATTGGATTGACCGCGAGCGCGTCCTGATGGAGGCCCTGCTGTGCATTCGCCGTGCCGGCGCCAGCATCATCCTGACTTATCACGCCAAAGTGGCCGCCCGGCTACTGGCGTAGCGCAACGGCTGCCGCGACACTGTGCCGATCTGAAACTGAGACTCTGAAATCCATCGGTGCGTGTGTCCTTCTTTTGCAACATTTTCACAAAACTGCTGTAAAATCCGCCCACCTGAAGGTTGCAAACTTTGCTGGCCAGCTACTCATCGTTTTCGTCCGAGGATCTGATCAAAGCTTGCGTTGCTTGTGACAACGAAGCGGCTTGGACAGAGTTCGTCCGCCGCTTCCGGCCTGTCATCGCCAAGGTCGTACTGCGCGCTACGCGGCGCTGGACCCACCCCCAGCCCCATCTGCTCGATGACCTCATCCAGGATACTTTTCTCAAACTCTGTGCCGACCATTGCCTCGTCCTGCGGCGTTTTGAGTCGCTCCACAAGGACGCCGTCTTCGGCTTTCTCAAGTCCGTCGCCGCCAGTGTCGTCTGCGACCACTTCAAGTTCCAGCGGGCCCGGAAACGCGATATGACACAAACCGAGGCCCTCTCCGACCAGGTTCGCTCCGCTCCCGCGGTGTCACGCGCCGACGGCGACCGCCTCATGGAAGACACGATTGCTCTGCGCCAGATCGACGAAATGCTCTGCCGGAGCTTCTCCGGTGAGAGCCTCATCCGCAATCGAACCATCTTCTGGCTTCATCATCGCGACGGTATGACCGCCAGCGCAATTGCAGCCATTCCCGCCATCGGCCTGAACACAAAGGGAGTTGAGAGCACGCTCCGGCGGATGACGCTCATGATCCAGAGTCACATCGGTTCAGATATTTGAAGGTTTCGAATGGCAGGAATCGTTTTAGATTGTGGACGGCAGTGATGTGTACCGTCGCCCGTGGGGCGTGAGCGTTTCGCTGTCTGCGACCGGCCGCAAGAAAACTTTCTTTCGCGGAGTCTGACGTTTGGAGCATGAGTTCGAAAGCGAGGATAAGGAGCGGCAAAGGCATCCTCACCCGGACTGTCCCGAACCCAATGCCTGGTACGAAATTGCTGCCGGAGTAATGTCTCCGGAGCAGGCCCAGACGCACCTGCAGCATGTCAGCGAATGTGACAGTTGCGGCGCGCTGCTGCGCGATGCCGTCGCTGATCTGAACGACCCGCTGAATCCCTCGGAGGCGAAACAAATTGCTGGTCTGGAAAGCGCACACTCTAAATGGCAGCAGAGACTGGTCGAGAGAATTACCGGAAAAGCCGCTTCGGAACCCGCGCCGGCTTCATGGTGGCGCCGGTGGACCACCGTCCCCCGCGTCGCGCTGGCAGCCGCTGCGCTGGCGGCTGCCGTCGTGGGTTATCAGGTCGCGGCTCGTCCCAACCCCTACACGAAGACCGGCAACCTGCTCGCCAGCGCCTACGGAGAAAAACGCACCCTCAAATTGAGAATGTCGGGTATGCCCTACGCGCCGGCCGGCGAGGGTATGAAGCGGGATGCCGACTCATCCTTTCTGGACCGTCCCGGCACACTCTTGCAGGCCGAGGTTCTGATCTCGAAGCAACTCGCGTCGCATCCTTCCGATCCCAAGTGGCTGCAAGCCAAAGCCCGTGCCGACCTGATGGAAGGCAAATACCAGAGTGCGCTCGAATCCCTAAGAAGGGCCGACCAGCTCGCGCCCAAATCGCCGGACATTCTCACCGACCTCGCCATCGCCAATTTTCAGATCGGCCGGTATGACGTGGCCTATGAGACGCTGAGCCAGGTGCTCGCCCTCAAGCCGGACGATCCGGTGGCGCTGTTCAATCGCGCTTTTGCCGCCGAAGAGCTGCATCTTTATCATCAGGCTCTCGACGACGCCGACCGCTACGTGCAGCTCGATCCGCATTCCAGGTGGGCCGAGGAAGCTCGCACCCTGGCGGACCAAATCCGCGCCCTGCTGCAGAAACACGACCAGAGCCGGCAAACGCCTCTGCTGTCGCCGGCACAGATCGTCCCTTCCGCCAACGATGCCGCACTTCGCACCCATGTCGACGAACGCGTCGAAGAGTACCTGAAAGAGGCAGCCGTCACCTGGCTGCCGCGCGCCTTTCCCGAAAGGGCCGGCAAGGCCGATCCTGCCGCCCGGCAGGCCCTTTTTTTTTTGGCAGACCTGACCAGTCAGCAACACCACGACCTCTGGCTCTCTGACCTGCTCAGTGGTTCCTCCGCTCCGGATTTCCCGAAAGCAGTCGTCGCTCTTTCTCGCGCGATTCAGGCCAACACCGACGGCGAGTACAACACGAGTACCGATCAGGGACGCCGCGCTGAGCTCTTGTTCGCGACCCTGGGCAATACAGCGGGAGCACTGCGAGCAAAGTTTGAGCAAATATTCGCTGCACAGATCAATGAGGACGCCTGCCAGAAGGAAGGGATCGCTGCCGTCGCAGAGTCGGAAAAGCACCCCTATTCTTGGCTCCAGATCCAGTTCGGCTTAGAAAGAGCCGCCTGCTCTCTGGGAGAAGGCGAAGTAGGGACGGACGAGCGCCTCTCGCGCCACGCCATGGAGCGCGCCGAACGGGCCGGATATGGCGAGGTGTATCTCCGCGCGCTCTATTTCGCCGGTGACGACGAACGGATGACGGGCAACCTGATGGGCGCTGCGAAACTGTTTGGAACCGGTCTGCAGCGATTCTGGTCCGGCCACTTCCCCGCCACGCAGGGCTACCAGATTTATTTCACCTCGGCTTTGGCCGCCAATGCGGCGCGACAACCTCGACTGTCATTTGCGACACTGCGCGAGGGAGTCCTCCTGATCGACTCAGACCCGGATCTATTGGTCCGCGCATGGGCGCATCGAGCCTTGGCCGACGCGGCAACCGCCTCTGGTCTCCCTCAAGCAGCTGGTAGGCAGTACGACGAGGCGGCCCGCTTGTTTAGGTTGGCGCCGAACACAAAGGCGAGCCAGCGCGCTGCTCTTGAGAGCCAAATCCGCTCTGCACAGCTCGAAGGTCATCTGGGAAACTTTGAGGCCGCTTTAGGACGCCTCGTCTCGATCCAGGATCGGGTTAGGCCCCTCACCAATACTTATCTGTTACAGATGTTCTACGAAACGCTAGGGGAGCTCCAGCTCACGAGACATCAGGTGATCGAAGCGCAACAGGCGCTTCACCCTGCGTTGGCTATTGCGGAGCAAAACCTGAGATCGATTCATTCCGAGGCGGACCGCATCCGTTGGACCAAAAACGCGGCTCCTATCTATCTCGGCATGGCGCAGTCTGAACTGGTGCAAGGCCGTCCTCAGGAATCGTTGGAGGTTTTCGAGTGGTATTTGAGCGCCTCTCTGCGACAGCCCGCAGTGCCACAACCTCGTATGCCTCAAGTTCCGGGCAACTCCATCATGCCGGATTCCGCCCGCCTGACCTCGCGTCTTCCGATCTTGTCGCAGGAAACAGTGATCGCCTACGCCCTGCTGCCGGGCGGGCTCGCGATCTGGGTCTACGACGACCGCGGAGTAAGCGCACAATGGATTCCCAAGCCCGCACACGATCTCCAGGAACTCGTCGCACGTTTTTCTGATCTCACTTCGGATCCTCACTCCGAACTTAGCGCCGTCCGGCGGGATGCCCGCAGTCTATACCAGGCGTTGATTGCACCCGTCGAGGAACGATTGGTGCCCGGACGGACGCTGGTGATTGAGGCCGACGGTTTGCTCGCTCGCGTTCCCTTCGAGGCTCTCCTGGATGCCGAGGGTCGCTACCTGGTGGAACGCTGGCCCATCGTTCACTCGCTCGGCCATGAAGTCGAGGCCCGCTTACGCGAAAGTGGTCCCATTTCTCGGGACTGGCCCGCCTTGATCGTGGGTAGCACCGCTGCCCTTGCCGATGGCGACGTGATTTCTCTGCCCAACGCTGGCGCTGAGGCCGATTCTGTCGCGAAAGGATTCCGTTTCTCCAAGG
>Ga0335080_10007057_pt1 | contig 11633 bp, 13 predicted proteins | sample Lox_Sample_34_FD_206720 | JGI IMG/M metagenome (GOLD analysis project Ga0335080, IMG submission 206720) | Soil microbial communities from Loxahatchee National Wildlife Refuge, Florida, United States - Lox_Sample_3.4 | ecosystem: Environmental > Terrestrial > Soil > Wetlands | place: USA...
CGGTGAGCGTCGGCCCGGGCGCCACCGCGTTCACCAGCACGCCGTTCCCGCCCAGGTAGCCGGCATAGCTCTTGGTGATGTTGACGAGCGCCGCCTTGCTCGCGCCGTACCAGAGGTCCGGGTGGCCGGTGAACGCCGCCACCGAGGCGACGTTGACGATCCGCCCGCTCCCGCGGCTTCGCATCTGCGGCGCAAGCGCCTCGATCAGCGCCACCGGCGCGCGCAGGTTGACGGCGAGGATCTCGAGCGCGTCCTTGTCCGGGAAGGCGTCGTGCGGATGGCAGTAGAGCGTGCCCGCGTTGTTGACCAGGGTGTCGATTTCACCAGCCCCGGAGACGATTTCCGGGATATGGGGGATTTTCTGTAAATCGAAAACCACCCGCTCGGCTTCTCGCGGAAGGTCGCAGGCCGAGAAGTCCTTGTCGAGCGCGAGGACGCGCCACCCAGCATCCAGGAAGCGCCGCGCCGCCGCGAGCCCGATGCCGCGGCCGGCGCCGGTCACCAGCACCCGCTTCAAGCGGCGAGGCCGGGCATCGTGAAGCCATTCCCCTTCAAGTCGCGGATCAGCTGTTCTTCCTGCGAGGCGTTGAGCTCCACGAGCGGCGGGCGGCAGGTCTTCCACTGCGGGTCGTTGCCGAAGTGCGCGATCGCGGTCTTCAGCGCCGGGATCATGGGCTGCTTCTGCACCAGCTTGCGCGTCGCGGTGATCGCCGCCTGCATCCGGTCGGCCTCGGCAGAGCGCCAGTTCCTGTAGACCTCGCCGATCGGGCCGGGGTTGATGTTGCCGGTGGCGGTGATGCAGCCCTTGCCGCCGTTCCTCATGTTGGCGAGCAGGAACTCCTCGCTGCCGGCGAAGACATCGAAGCCGCTCTTGGCGAACGCATCGAGCATCGACTTGGTGTTCGTCCAGTCGCCCGAGGAATCCTTCACCCCGGCGACGATGCCGGGATACTTGCCGATGAGTCTTTCAATCAGATTCAAGGATATTCCGACTTGAGAGACCGGCGGGATGTGATACAGGTAGAGTTGCAGCCGCTCGTCGCCGACCCGCTCGATCACCTCGGCGAAGTTGCGGTACAGGCCCTCGTCGGAGACGCCCTTGTAGTAGAAGGGCGGCAGCATCAGCACGCCGGCGCAGCCGAGCTCGACCGCCGCGCGGGTCATCTCGATGGAGTCGCTGAGCGCGCAGTGGCCCGTGCCCGGCATCAGGCTGGCGGCCGGGACGCCGCCCGCCACCAGCGCCTCGAGCAGCTTCCTTTTCTCGGGCACCGACATCGAGTTCGCCTCGCTGTTCGTGCCGAAGACGGCCAGTCCTGCGCAGCCGCTCTTCAGCAGCCAGCGGCAGTGGCGCACGAAGCGCTCCGCATCGGGCGCATAGTCCTTCCTGAACGGCGTCACCACCGGCGACAGCACGCCTTCGATCCGTTTCACTGCGAGCCGCTTCATGGCCGTCTCCGCTGGAAGCTTTGGGGTAGAGTTCGAGGCGCAAATTATAGGGCGGGAGGGAGCATGGGGAGCGTCGCCGGCGCGGTCAGCATCGAGGACTTGAGGCGCATGGCGCGGCGGCGCCTGCCGCGCGCCATCTTCGATTTCTTCGACGGCGGCGCCGAGGACGAGGGAACGCTGCGCGACAACCGCGCTGCGTTCGAGCGGGTGCGGCTGCTGCCGAAAGTCCTCCTCGATGTCTCGAAGGTCGACCCCTCGACGCAGATCTTCGGCGTCCCGGCGAAGCTGCCGATGGCGATCGCGCCCACCGGCGGCATCGGCGCCGGGCGCGCCGGCGCCGAGCTGATGCTCGCGCGTGCCGCCAAGGCTTACGGCATTCCATTTACCCTGGCGACCCCATCCACCGTGTCGCTCGAGCGCGTGGCGAAGGAGGCCGGCGGCCGGCTCTGGTTCCAGCTCTACGTCGTGCGCGACCGCGAGTTCCGCGAGAGGCTCGTCGAGCGGGCGAAGAACAACGGCTACGAAGCGCTCCTCGTCACCGTCGACCTGCCGGTGTCCGGGAAGCGCGAGCGCGATCCGCGCAACGGCTTCGTCACCCCCTTTCGCCCGAATTGGCGCAATACGCGCGACGTGATTCTGCGTCCCGCATGGATCCTCGACGTTCTCAGGAACGGCCTGCCCGGCATGGCGAACTTCGAGGGCTACAAGTTTTCCAGCAATGAGGCCACCGACATCGTCACCGCCGTGGGGCGCGAGATGGACGCCTCGCTCGACTGGGAGTACGCGAAGCGCTTGCGCGACCTGTGGCCGGGCAAGCTGCTCCTGAAGGGTGTCGAGCGGCCCGACGACGCGCTGCGTGCGGCGCAGATCGGCTGCGACGGCATCGTGGTGTCGAACCACGGCGGCCGCCAGCTCGACGGCGCCGCCGCCACCTTCGAGGCCCTGCCCGACATCGTGAGCGCCGCGGGCAGCAAGCTCACCGTGCTCCTCGACGGCGGCGTGCGCCGCGGCGTCGACATCCTCAAGGCCCGCGCCCTCGGCGCCCAGGCGGTGCTTACCGGCCGCGCCACGCTCTTCGGCGTCATGGCCGGCGCCGAGCCCGGCGCGCTCCGCGCCCTCGAGATCCTCTCCACCGAGCTCGAGCGCGCCATGAAGCTCTGCGGCGCGCGCTCGGTCGCCGAGATCACGCCGGATCTTCTCTACGCCCGGTAACGATCGCGTCGCCGCGAGGCAACAGACTGCCGGACGGCATGGTTAAAGGGGAATCCGCGTCGAGGACCGGCACGTGCGGTTCCTCGCGGCGCGCAACACGGACCTCGGCGAGCTGCACGAGGCGGGCTACCTGCAGAAGACCGACATGGCGCACGGCGCGGGACTGGGGTTCGCGCTCGGCGGGCTCGGCGGCGTCGTGGTCGGCGCGCTGCTCGGGCTTTGGCTTGGGAGCATGGCCGCCGCCGCGGTGCCGAACTCGCGCCTCGCGCAGTTCCAGGGCGAGATCGCGAGGGGCAAGGTGCTGCTCATGCTCGACGTGCCGCACAGCCGGGTGGACGAGTTCCGCGATCTCTTGAGCGGGCGCCATCCGGAAGCGATCTCGGCCGGGCTGGAAACGCGCTTCCCGGCGTTTCCGTAGCGGCGGCGCCGCTATTCCTGCTCGCGGCTCGCGCGCGTCACCTGGTCGATGATCTCTTCGTAGAAGATCTGCGCGCTGCATTGCGCGCAGGTGAGCGGGCTGCCGAGCGGCAGCGGCGCGAGCGGCGAAGCGAACTCGGTGTGCCCGCACTTCGGACACTGGGCCTTGATCGAGTCCAGGATCAGGACCATCGCAGCTTCCCCCTGCGGGGCATCCTACTCCTGCGGCGCGAGGGCGGGTGTATCCTAGAGTCCCATCGGCGCCGCTGTGCGGCGCATCATTGTCGCTTCGAATTGCTTCGGGAACGGACATGGCTGATCTGGTGAAAGTCAGGATTGCCCCCAACAACCCGGTGTTCGACCTGCCGGTGATCGTCGGCATCGAGGAAGGTCTTTTTGCGAAGGCGGGTCTCGATGTGGCCTTCAGTGCGAGCTACGCCGATCGCGAGCGCGACACCGCGGACCGGCCGGTCTTCCAGCGCCTCAAGGAAGAGATGTTCGAGTGCGGCTCGGCCGACAGCTACAACGTCTGCGAGTGGGCGAGCATCGACCGCCTGGAACGCGGCACGCGCGGCGGCAAGCTCGCGGCGCTGCGCGCGGCGGTCGCGGCGCAGGCGATCGTGACCTTCGACGACCGGCTGCAGACGCCGCGCGACATGGCCGACGTGCCGGTGGTGGTGCAGGAGCTCACCGGTTCGCACTACACCACGATCCAGATGCTGGAAAGCGCGATCGGCCGCGAGCACGTGAAGATCCAGCAGGGCGGGCTGCCGCAGAAGCGCTGGGAGGGCCTGAAGAACGGCAGCTACCGCGCGGTCACCGTGATGGAGCCCTTCATCAGCCTGGCGCTGAAGGAGGGCGCGCACATCATCGCCGCCTCCTTCTACCGCGGCGGCGAAGTGGTGGCGGCGGAGCTCACGCCCGAGCAGCGCAAGAGCTACTACGACGCCGAGAACGCCGCGGTCGACATGATCAACGCCGACTTCTACAGGTACGCGCATTACGTGGCGGCGCATGCCAAGGGCGCGCTCGCGCCGAACGAGCTGCTGCGCGCGTTCGTGCACTACAAGCACGTCGACTACTACGACCCGGAGCTCTTCAACCGCGCCTACGACTGGATGAAGGCGCGCGGCATGACCGAGGGCCAGAGCCAGCACGGCGCGCTGGTGGTCGGCTGATTCCCTAGCGCCTGCGCGTCCCGCGCCAGGCGCGAAGCTGCACGACGAGGGCGGCGCTCGCCGAGAGCGCCGCGATGGCGCACACTGCGAGCCAGCCGCCATGCGCGAGCGCGATGCTCGCGACGAAGGCCCCAACGGCGTTACCGCTCCACACGCTGATGCCGAACACGGTATTCGAGCGGCTGCGCGCGTCCGGGGCGAGGGAGTTGACGAGCGTCTGGTTGGGCACCATGGCCGAGCGCAGGCCGCAGTCGAGCAGGATCGCGCCAAGCGCGATCGCCGGCACCCACCACAGGCCGAAGGCGAAGACGCCGTAGGCGGCGATGATGAGCGCCGCGCCGAGCGAGACGATCGGCCCCGCGCCGCGCAGGTCGGTCCAGCGCCCCGCGGGGCGCGCGATCAGGATCCCGGCCGCACCCGGGATGCCGACCAGTCCCGCCACGCTCGGCCCCAGGCCGTGCTCGCGAAGCAGCATCGGCGCGATGGTCGCCCAGAAGCCGCCGTAGCAGATGCCGAGCAGGAATTGGATCGCCACCACCCGGCGCAGCTCCGCGTGGCCGCGCAGCAGCTCGAGCATCGAGCCGAGGAGCACGGGGTAGGGCAGGCTCGTCCTCGGCGCGGAATGCGGCAGGCGCGCGATCAGCACCGGCGCGAGGGCAGCGAGCATCGCGGCGCCGATCACGTACATCCAGCGCCAGCCGAAGTGCGACGCGACCTGGCCGCCGGCGAGCCGCGCGAACAGGATGCCGAGGAAGAGCGCGGTGAGCACGGTACCGACGGCGTGCCCGCGCTTCTCCGGCGGCGCGAGCTCGGCGGCGAGCGGCACGATGCTCTGCGCGTAGCAGGCGCAGACGCCGATCGCGAATCCCGCCGCCGCGGCGCCGGCTACGCCCTGCGCGGCGGCCGCGGCGAGGAGCGCGACCATCGAGGCGAGATGCTGCGCAATGATCAGCCGGCGCTTGTCCATACGGTCGCCGAGCGGCACGAGCAGGAGAATGCCGACCAGGAAGCCGCCGAACGTGAGCGTCGGCACCCAGCCGATGGCGGCGCCGTCGGCGCCGAACTCCTCGGCCATCGCGCCAAGCATCGGCGTTTGATAGTGGATGCAGCTCGCGGCGGCGAACGTGGTCACCGCGAACAGCGGCATGAGGCCGCGCAGAGGCTTGTTCAAAAACTTCTTACGTAGTCCGGCGCGCTGAATACCCACTCCAGGGCGTCGTAGTAGCGCTCGGGAGTGCGCCCGCGGTAGATGTCGTTGCGCACCTCGCGCTCGAGTCCGTCGGGAACGTGGAAGATCATGCCCACCAGGCTGTTGGCCGAGATCTGCACGCGCGAGGCACGGACCAGTCTTTTTTGCTGGTAGGACAAGAACCCTCTCTCGAAGTCTCCGTCCGCCTCGTGCACGGCTGCGCCCAGGCACACCGCGTCCTCCATGGCCATCGCGGCGCCTTGCGCCATGTACTGCAGCATGAAGTGCGCCGCGTCGCCTAGCAGGGTGACGCGCCCCTGCGTCCAGTTGTCCACGGGCTCGCGGTGAACCAGCATCCAGCGCCGGAATTCCTTCGGCGTGCGCATCAGCTTCATCACCTGCCCGCAGTAGTGCGAGAAGAAGGGCAAGGCCTCCTCGGGCGTCGCAAGCTCGTTGTGGCCGCCGCTGGTGTGCTTGCCGATCACCGTGGCGACCAGGTTGAAGAGCTTCCAGCCGCGCAGCGGATAGTGGACGATGTGCGTGTTGTGCCCTGCCCAGAGCGTGGCGGCGGCCCAGCGCAGCTCGTCAGGCACGTCCTTCACGTCGAGCACCGCGCGGTAGCACATGTGCCCGGTGATGAGCGGCAGGGGGTCGCCGACGATTCTCTCGCGCACCACCGAGCGGCCGCCGTCGGCGGCGACGAGCGCCGCGCCCTGGACACGCCCGCCGTCGGCGGTCGCGACGCTGACCGAGCTCTCGAGCTGCTCGAAGCCGGCGACGCGCGTGCTGGTGCGCAGCTCGATCAGCTCGGGCAACGACTTGCAGCCGTCGAGGAGCGAGCCGTGGATGTCGGCGCGATGGGTCACCGCATAGGGGTTGCCGAAGCGCTTCGCGAAGCGCTCGTCGAGCGGGATGTCGATGACTTTCTCGCCCGTCACGCCGTCCATCATCAGCATGCGCTCGATGAAGACGGCCTCCTTCTTCACCAGGGCGCCGACGCCGAGGGCGTCGAGCGCGTGCCAGGCGTTGGGCGCGAGCTGGATGCCGGCGCCGATCTCGCCGAACTGCGGCGCCTGCTCGAGCACCACCGAGCGGAAGCCCTTGCGGGCGAGCGCGAGGGCGGCGGACAGGCCGCCGATGCCGCCCCCCGCGACGATGATCGGCTTGTCGTTCCGGGCTTTTGTCACTGGAACCCAATTATAGGAGCCGGTCCTCCAAGGACTCATGGAGCGAACCCTTGCTTTCGCTGCGGCTGTCGCCGTTTCGCTACCGTCGCTCGCAGCGCCGCCCGTGCCTGATCCGCGCATCGAGCAGGCCTTGAACAGCTTCGTCGTCGCCGACATCCAGCGTTCGGTGGACTTCGCGCGCACCCTGCCGCAGCCGCTGGCGCGGCCGCAACCGGCGGTGAACGAGCCGGACATGAAGCGCCTCGGCGACGGCCTCTACGTGGAGCGCAGCCTCCTGCCGCATGGCGGTCGGGACGAGGAGCCCGGCGTGATCCGCGTCTTCCCCGCCGAGCGCCGCTAGAAGAGGATCGCGATCCCGTCGAGCTCGGCCTCCGAGTCGACGAGATCGACGCGCTTCGCGGCGATGCGCCAGCGCCCGGATTAGCGCCGCTGGCGTTGCTCTACGTGCGCGCCCCAGACGCGCTGCTTTTCGTTGCGCCATTCGACCAGCGTAAGGGTGGAATGCACCAGCGCCTCGTCCTTGCTCTCGTTTGTCACTACGACGTTGCCGACCTGGTGCACGGTGCGCGCGAGCGGCTGGCGCGCGTGGGCGCGCGGATGGCGCGCCTGCTTCACGCGCAGCTCGAGCAGCGCGCGGTCGTCGTAGATGAGGGAGGAGGTCTCGAACGGATCCTTCTGGCTGCGCTCGAGCGGCACCCAGTAGGTGGCATCCTCGGTAAAAAGCTCGAGCCAGGCCTCGAGCTCGCCAGTATCGAGCAGCCGCGCCTCCCGGTAGAGAAATTCCTCGACCGTCACGCCGCGGCCATGTAGTCGAGCCAGGCGCGCATCTGGGCGCGGACGTAGATCTCGCTCGTGCCGTTCGCGCCGCGGCGCGCGCCTCCCGGCTCCTCGACGTCGCCGCCATGGCCGCGGCCGACGTACACCCACTCGACCGCGCCCGAGGCGAGCCCGCGCTGCAAGCGCTCATAGACCTCGAGGTCGTCGGTGAGCACCCAGGAGCCGGTGCCGTTCACCACGTTGGCGAACGCCACCGTGTCGCGGAACATGCGCGCCGGCGCCTTCTTCATGCGCAGCGAGTAGGTGGTGACCACCGAGCGGTCCACCGCGACCGGGTGCACGATGCGCAGCTGCCGGAACTGGCTCATGAAGGAGCAGTTCGGGTAGACGATGGTGTTCCACAGCGTGACGCGCAGGATGCGGTCCGCTTCCTTTTCCCCCCGGTCCTGAATCAGGAGGTTCCTGTATTCGTCGAACGCCGGATTGCCCATCCCCGCCACCAGTCGGTCGTCGGAGTGGTAGTCGCCCATGTAGCCGTGGCCGTAGCGCGTGGTCCACATGCCGATCGCCTCCCACACCGCGTCGGGGGCACCGTTCTGCCGCATCTGACGCACCGCGATGTCGGAATAGCGCTCGGCGCCGGGCGCGCCGGGATCGGGCGCGCCGCGCGCCACCGCCACCGACGAGGCGTGTACCCAGGCGGGGTGCGCGCCGTCGAGATGATTCTCCAGCATGAGCTTCCAGTTGCCGTGGTAGGCGTGCTTGAAGACCCCGCCCGCGACCTCGAGCTCGCCGCCCGGGGCGCGGTCCACGAGATCGTCGAAGGAGGCTTTCGCCGGCCCGAGGAATTCCTCGAGCGACGGCCCCTGCGCCGCGAGCGAAGCGAAGATGAAGCCGCGATAGACGGCGACGCGGGGCACCGGGCGCAGCCTCAGGTCTTTCAACTGCTCCTTCTGGTAACTGGAAGCGAAAGGCACGGCCTTCAGTGCCCCGGAGCCGTCATAGCTCCAGCCGTGGTAAGGACAGACGAAGCGCTCGGCGCTTCCGCGGCCTTCGGCGCACACCATCGCGCCGCGGTGCGCGCAGCGGTTGATCAGGACGACGATTGCATTGCTTTCATTTCTGGTGATGAGAACGGGCTCCCGCCCCATGCGGCTCGTGAAGTAGTCGCCCGCGCGCGCGACCTGGCTCTCGTGGCCGAGAACCAGCCAGGCGCGGCCGAAGACGCGCTCCATCTCCAGCTCGAAGAGCGCCGGATCGGCGTACACCGAGCGGTGCACGCGGTCGGGCTGCACCAGCATCGCCAGCCGCTCGCGGTCGAAGGCTCCCATTCGCCGCCATGATAACGTCCCTTCCTTCCATGATTTCCACGCTCGTCATCGGCGGCGGCATCGGCGGACTGTCGGTCGCGCGCGAGCTCGTGCTGCGCGGGCTTCCGGTCACGGTGCTCGAGCGCGCGCCGCGACTCAATCCCGTCGGCGCCGGCATCATCATGAACCCCAACGCGATGGCGGTCCTCGAGCGCAACGGTCTCGCCGCGGCGTTGCGCGCGAACGCCTGGCCGTACCTGGCGCGCGAGACCTTCGACGCCCGCGGCACGCTGCTTGCCGTGCGCGACTATCAGCCGCTTTATGAAACCGGCAGGCTGGTGCGAGGCGCGCTAGTGCACCGCGCGCACCTGCTCGACGTGCTCTACGACGGCGTGCCGCGCGAGGCGGTGCATTTCGGCGCCGCCGCGGGGCGTGTTCGCCTTGGCCGGGACTCCATCGGGGTCGAAACCGAAGATGGCAGAGGCTTCGAGGCCGACCTCGTCGTCGGGGCCGACGGCATCCACTCGGTCCTGCGCCGCGAGCTCTTCGGCGAGCTCGCCCCGCGCTACATGGGCTACCGCTCGCATCGCATGGTTGTGGATAATGGCGCGGGAGTGCGGCATTTCAGCGAGTTCCTCGGCCGCGGTCAGAGGATCGGGCTGGTGCCGGTCTCCGAGTCGCGTCTCTATGTCTGGACCACGTTCAATTCGCCCCAGGACCTGCCGCCCGCGCTCGAGGACCTCGGGGCGTTCCAGCGCTTCTTCGCGCAGTTCGGCGATGCGCGCGTGCGCCGCGCGCTGGCCGGGCTGCGCAGCCCGGAGGACATCATCTCCACCGAGATCGAGGAGCTCGAGCTCGAGCGCTGGTCGCGTGGCCGCGCGGTGCTTCTCGGCGACGCCGCGCACGCCATGACGCCCAACATCGGCCAGGGCGCCGGCATGGCGATGGAGGATGCGGCGGTGCTCGCCGACGAGCTCGCCGCCGCGGCGCGCGGCGCGCAGGACCTCGAGGGCGCGCTCGGGCGCTACGAGGCGCGGCGCCGGCCGCGCGTCGCCTCGGTCATGGGACTCTCGAGGACGGTGGGCGAGGACGGGCAGCGCTCGGGCCGCCTCGCCTGCTGGCTGAGGAACCGTCGCGTGCGCCGCGCGGCGCAGGACGTCGGAAGAGCGCAGGCCGACCTCGAGCGCCTTCTCGCCTACCCACTCTGAACGAGGCATTGCTCATGGGAAAAATTCGCCACATCGCCATCACCGCCGAGGATCCGTTCGCCACTGCGGAAGCGTTCAAGAAGGCCTTCGGCCTGGAGGAGATCGGGCGCGGCGACAGCGAGCTCGCGCGCGAGGTCTACCTCACCGACGGCTACATCAACCTCGCCATCGTCTGCTGGAAGCGCACCAGCGAGAACCCGAACCCCTACCCCGAGGGCTACGGGCTGGATCACTTCGGGCTGCAGGTGGAGGACCTCGACGGCGCGGAGGCGCAGGCGAAGCGCGCCGGTGCGACGCCGCAGCCGCCGCCGAAGGTCGACCTCTCCAAGCTCGACGGCCGCATCTTCTTCGAGAAGAAGTACACGCTGGCAGGCGTCAAATTCGACCTTTCCGGGCACGGATGGCCGGTGGCGACCGAAAAATAGCGCTCGAAGCCTCGGGCATCGGCAAGGCCTACCGCAAGGACGGCCGCGAGCTGCCGGTGCTCGACGTCGGGCGCTTCGCCGCGCGCGAGGGCGAGTTCATCACCATCATCGGGCCGAGCGGCTGCGGCAAGAGCACGTTCCTGCACATCCTCGGCGGCTTCATCAAGGCCGAGCGCGGCACGATCCGCGTCTACGGCGAGGAAGTGAGCGGCCCGGGCCCCGACCGCGGCATGATGTTCCAGGAGTTCGCGCTCTATCCCTGGCGCACCGTGGCGGGGAACGTCGCCTGGGGTCTCGAAGTCCAGGGATTCGAGAAGGAAAAAATAGAGGAAACGGTCGGGCGGCATCTCGAGATGACCGGGCTCGCCGAGTTTCGAAACCACTACCCGTCCGAGCTGTCGGGCGGGATGAAGCAGCGCGCCGCGCTCGCCCGCGTGCTCGCCTTCGACCCCAAGGTGCTCCTCATGGACGAGCCCTTCGGCGCGCTGGACGCGCAGACGCGCGAGTCGATGCAGGAGGAGCTGACGCGCCTGTGGGAGCGCACCGGCAAGACCATCGTCTTCGTCACGCACGACATCGAGGAGGCGGTCTACCTCGGCGACCGCGTGGTGGTGCTCGGCGCGCGCCCGGGGCACATCCGCGAGGAGGTGGTGATCGACCTGCCGCGGCCCCGCGAGCTGACGATCAAGAAATCGATGAAGTGCCACGAGTACCGCAACTACATCTGGGACCTGATCCGCGCGGAGTCGGGCTGAGCGCGGCTACTTCGCGGCGAGAATGAGAGGCACGCCGATCGTCAGCAGTGCGACGAGGAAGATCGCGCCGAAGATGGCGCCGAGGCGCCAGAAGTCCTTGGTCGTGATGTAGCCCGCGCCGTAGAACACCGGCGCCGGCCCGGTCGCGTAGGGCGAGATGACGCTCATGATGCCGTGGGTCAGGGCGAGCACCAGGGCGAACTGCGCTATCGGCATGCCCGGGATGCTGAGCCCCACGGCGAGCATCACCTGCAGGAGCGCCGCCGCGTGCGCGGTGGTGCTCGCGAACATGTAGTGCGAAAGGAAGTAGATCGTCGTCAAGGCAACCAGCGCGGCGGTGGGCGAGAAGCCGGCGAGCTGCGCCGCGATGCTGTCGGCGAACCACTTGACGAAGCCCGTGCGCGCCAGGCCGTCGGAAAGCGTGATCAGGGAGCCGAGCAGCACCAGCGTGCTCCAGGCCGCGCGGTTGGCCGCCACGTCCTCCCAGGAGAACACCTTCGACGCGAGCATGAGCGCGATCACGAGCAGG
>Ga0335080_10007058_pt1 | contig 11633 bp, 12 predicted proteins | sample Lox_Sample_34_FD_206720 | JGI IMG/M metagenome (GOLD analysis project Ga0335080, IMG submission 206720) | Soil microbial communities from Loxahatchee National Wildlife Refuge, Florida, United States - Lox_Sample_3.4 | ecosystem: Environmental > Terrestrial > Soil > Wetlands | place: USA...
TCCCACCATTCTTTCAACAAGCTTTCCGCCGGACCCGAAATAAAAACATGCGGAACATGGTTCGCCTTCACACGCTTTCCTTCATACCATTTCTGATCCGCAAATGCGCTGGAAGTTGAGTACTGCACGGTTGTCTCGGATCTCGGAGACATGTACAGCCAAGCTTGCCCCCATTTGGGAGATGCGATGGCTCTATAGTGAAAGGTTTACTGGTATCGTCCTTTCCGCTTGGTTCGTTCCGTCGTTGTTACTCCTTCTTTTTATCTATGTCGTCGCAATCACGCTTATCAATGTCGTCGCTGTCGGCTATGATCCAATTGCCTATACTTCAATGGATTTTAATGGAACGCATGGATTATGGTACGACAAATTCATACCAAACCGAGGTCCAGATTATAGTCATCGAGAATGCGAACAAGTCATTCTAAAGTTGAACGACTGTATAACCAAACCTAGCCGGCTGACGTAGTCTTCGTCACCAACAGCACTTTTCGATTCTTTCTTTACGAATTAGTCGACTTCATTGACCCCAGTATCTCCACGCCCATCAACGGAGTGAATTATTCCAACAACGCTTTTTATGATTGCGCCATATCCACGCTAGAAATGGCTGAATACTTACAACCTGTTCCGCCGGAACTAAAAGCAACGGTAAGGAATACCTTTTTCTAAACTAATAAAGGCGATTATCAACTGCAACTCGACCTCATCCAACTATCTTTATTTCAGAACCGCCGCCGATCAAGGTTTGAACTCCTTAGCCTCCACAGACCCTTCCGCTGTTGGCAACCTTGCCGCTAGTTTGCAGGGACCATTAGATATTTCCGACACGGTTCAGATTTGGAGTTTAATCACCAGAACGCTATGGTACAATCTATCGCCGTTCGAGAGCGATGTGGCCCCGCTATTTGACACTCCGTCCCTTCTACGACTGGCTCTAGTTGGTGCAACGCCACTCTCTTACCTCAAGTTTGGCTTTGCTGGTAGAGATCTACCTTTCTGTTCTAACTTAGACACCCTCCCTAGTACATCTCCCGACATCGGCTCCTGGGTGCTGCAAGTAACCTATCTCAACCAAACCGGGTCAAGTTATGTTCCATTGCGACTGACGTTCCTCCAGAATGGTACGTTAGACACGACAGTCACCCCATCAAGTAACCTAACGGACGCCGAACGAGTGCTTGCGCCAGTTATAACGGAAATGACCTCCTTTGCAACCGCTGCACAAGTCCCCAACTTTAACTTTTGGCAATTCATGAACTGGATTTTCGTCAGCCAGTATTGGGCAGTTTTGTTAGATTTTGGACAAATCACACCGGCTAATTTTCGTCTCGATAACCAGGGAAATCCGGTTACAACGTATCCTATGGTTGGCAACATCTTCACGAACGACACTTTGTTCAATGCTTACGAGGCCTACCTTCGGTCCACCATCCTTCCACTTTTGAGATATACACTCACTGATTTTGCTCCTCTGTCGCCAGACAATCAGCTGGTTCAAAATAATGCAACTCTGGAGGTTTTATATTTCTGCACCGATAAGACTTTGAAGGATTCCAGTGGACTGGTCATTTCTTTGATTGTTGCAGATTGGGCGTTGATAACCGCCGTCTGGACTCTTGCGCGCATCTCACGTAAATTGTGGTTACTACGCAGGGTTGAGGGTATAGACCTTTACAAAACCTTCTAAGTTAGATATTGAGCAACATGCTGCAGCTCGACAAACATTGACCGAGGGGTTCAGAAAAGCTGAAGAAGCGGCTACGGAAGTGGCTGATGGCATCTCCATTTAACAGTTAACTATGATCGTATATTTGGAGCAAATATAACTATTTCAGGACAAGTACTAATTTGAGCAATTATTATTAAAGTGCATCTTGATACTTTGAAACGAGTGGTTAATTTCCCTTATTGTCCGTCACTTCTGTCACCGGCCCTGCCTGAGTTTGTTTACCATCCCCAGTATCTGCTTCGCCATTTACAGACTTCTCATTCAACCCCTTCAACTCCTCCTTCTGTTTCCTCCTCTGCTTCATAGTCTTATAAGCGTACTTCCAAAATTTTCTTTCCCGTACGAACGGAAATTTCCCTTCATCGTACCCGAGATTGGCTGGGAAAAATATACTGACCAAGCTCGCTCCCGCTCCTGGGAACCGTCTCTCTGTCTCCATCAATGCGCCCATGACCCCACCGATTTTCCCTAATGGATCCTCGATGTCCTCTGCATCAGAGTTTTCCGGTTCTTGGATCTTTGCTTTAGGAATTCGACGTCCGACGATTTCAGAGTGATGTTTGTAGTGAAAATTAAACGCACCCGCTTTTCGTGATGCTCCGGCGACGTAAATATTTTGTAGCATTCCAAGGCCTCCCACACCAATCAGATACCATGTGTGTTCTTTCAACCCGGAACAAGTAATGAGCAGCAATGTCCACCAAATGGTCAATACGACACTCAAGTAACGAGTTTCTGGTTCCGCTTCGCCGCTCGATGAAGCCATTGCCTCGACATCCCATCCGAAGTTCTTGTTGATAAACAACATGACGTGAGCATGCCCGTTCCCTCGAGTCAACGCCGTAATTTTCTCTTTCTTGGTGTCCAGTCGTCTAGAAGCCCACTTTTCTTTTGTCCACTGAGGCATCATTCCGGTTGCCAACGCACCGATTGTCCCACAGAGACTGATCAACAACATGCTCCAATCTCCATACAATATCCACGGTATCATCGCAATGAGTTGTTGAATTAAAATAACCCCCCAGCTACTCCACCATAATATGTCAATTTCAGGGCGGTTTTTATCTACACCCTCAAAGATATCGATTCGAATTGAGATTTTGCCACGATCGACGGGTGTTCGTTTTTCGTGATCTCGCAACACTCGACCGAGAATCCAGGACCGATTGCTCCGAACATAACCCGTCTGACAATTGATGAGTTGACTGGAAACGTCGGTTTCAGGCATCAATGCTCCATCACCGACAATATCCTTCAATGAAGCGAACGCATAGGCTACCCATCCAAATGAAAATGCAACTGGCGTCAACGGAATACCAACCCCATCTTCTTTCTTGCTTAGCGGAATACGAACGCCGACGAGTTGCGCGAGGGCTTTTTGGACAATATCGCCGCCGATGAGGAGAAGAAGGGAAAAGATATCGCCGGGGTTTGTCCATTGTGCGGTCATTTGGGACTCTGGATCACTTGACCCTAGAATCCCTCGATCTGTTAATGGTGGCATATTCAGAAAGAAAGTGGAAAACAGATCCGTCCAATATTGCATGGCGATTGTGGATTTTGTTAGGAAAGAAAAGTGGGAGATTAGAGTTTGGGGTGGGATGAGGGGTGTTTTGTTCGAAATAGACTCTGATATGGCGGAGTCGTCCCAGGTTTGATATTCTCCAGGAGCAATTTCATCGAGATTACATCCCAATGGGAGATGCTCAATTAGACGGAGAATGTTAAAAGTCCTCATCTGTGCTCTAGTACATACTGCACTTCGTCTTCACTATGACAGAGCATTGAGGGGCCCCGGCGGTGGTGACTCGCGATACCCGAAGAGTGTGCCCACTTGACGAATGGTACAATTTACACCGCCCTGTTAAGCTCACAATTAGTCGTCTAGCATCGCACAGTTTGTCGCTACGCAGATGATCGCCTTCGCTTTGGAGTGCACTACCGATGAATTATCAGCTCCCTCTGAATAAGTAGAGAAAAGCTCTTGAACTGCATGATCAGGTCCCTTCCGCCGTTTCACTTTCTCCACCTCCACAAACCGTGTTGAAATTAGCAGCTGTCATCTACAACCCTGAAGGTCGAGAAGTCCTCAAATCCGAATCGCGACCAATTCCGAAAGTTATTATGAAGCGCTCGTTCGTATTAAAGCTTCTGGATTCAATCGCTCTAACTTATTTAGACGTCAATGTCGTTCTCGAACGTTCAATTCCCTCGCATCCTCGGCATTGAAACGGTGTGGTCGAAGAATCACGTGGAGGTCAATTTCAAAACGGAGAAGTCGTAACAACAGCAATGGGGAGTAATCGGACATGGGTGAGGCAACGGTTACGCGGAACACACCTGCCCCCGCAAGTCAAGAACACGTTACCGAACCGGACCTCGACTGGAAAGTCCCTGGAGGGATTCCTGAATCGAAGCTGGCAGGCTCGCTAATGCAGGTCGAGAACGTCATCCCGAAGGTGTCCACAAAGTCATTATGCTCATTTTTACACAATCTCCTCGATTTTTTACAATATGTTAAAGACGGAGGTGGTCTGCATGACTGGAATATTGATCTGATCGGAAATCAACGGTCTCCTGATGATTTAAGCGCCGTGGATCCCATTCGGACTACGCTTAATTTGACCCCATACAGTGATGAAAACGAAGATTTTACAGCCACTCCGTGTATTGAATTAGTTGTCAAGACTCAATCCAGACCGGGCAGACGAGCGGTAAGGTTGGAAGGAACTTTCACAATCGGTGAAGTAGTTGAAGCACATCGAACGATGGAAGAGAACCTTTGCCAGGGAGAGATGGTTGTGTCGGCGTAAGAAACGGCTGGAATCAGTTTTCAGACTTCAATAGCACATACTTGTCGTAGATCTCGGTCGCAAAGCTTAGAATTAACAGTTGTCAATGGTTTGCCGTCAATTGTAAGTCGTTCAGATATAGCGCTAGTGGACTGTGGGTACATCACATATGGATTGATAGAGAATAATTTTAGCATAACTGACGTGATGGCATTGCGTTATAGAAAAGCGTTATAGAAAAAAGTGAGTCATATTAAATATCCCTAACTGTCTTATAAACATCAAGCGGCGTACTTGAATTTCATTCCTCTGACCGCACGCCTCCTTTTAATGATATTGGTCAAGTTGGAGCTGGGAAGTGCGCTTGATGGCAAGGGAAGAGACACGGAAGGACTAGCGCTGGGAAGGTTGCTGCCCGGGAGGACGGTCGCCGAGATTGGAGCGGTGCTTGGCAACGAGGAGGGGAAGGTCGTGGGAAGAGAGCTTCCAGAGGGCGAAGGTCCGCTAGGTGCTGCGCTGCTGGGGAATGCACTGCTAGGCAGCGCCGAGCTGAACGCAGAGGATGGCGCGGCTGAAGAAGGAATGGCGGAACTAGGGAAAGTTGCATCAACCGGGAGCGCTTCAAGGGTGATTTGTGTGCATCCGCTCATAAGTCCATCGCTACCGCTCAAAACGTTGCCGGCACAGACTTGAATAGTGATACCCGTTCCGTTGATGGACATTCCAAAGCCACCGCCAACACTGAAGACGCCAAAGTAAATTCCGTCGGGAATCGCACGTTTGCGTAATTTACCGCCGTAAGTAAAAGGACCTGCTTGTCCGTTGGCAAATGTCAAAGAGACAAATCCCCCGTCGGCGGTCATGAGCTCTCCAGTCGAGGTAAGAGTGAAAGCAACACCGGTTGTGTCGTTGGTGGCGGGAGCGACGACAAGGGAACCACCTTCCTGTAGAACTACAGAATCTTCTCCGTTGAGAGTTGCTGACAATTTGAAAGTGGAAACGGGTGTTCCCGGGTCGGTATCGGTGATGTCAGTAGGTCCGGGGCCGACAGTCGTGGTGGTTGTGACAGTTGTGGTTACACCGGTGGTATATGTGATGTAGGTTGGAGCAGCAGTCACGTTTATAGTGATGTCGTTAATGACGATGATGGTAGGATTAGGGATGTACGTTACCACTGGGGTTGGCATAACGATCACTGTAGGACCGGCTTGCCATGTCTGGGTTTGAGGAACACCGATTGTTTTCCCACCGGCAACGACGCAGACGGTAACAGGTTTGGGGTTGAGGTAATACCAATCGACGTAAGGGCAGATATATTCGACTTCGCAGGGTTGTTCGTAGTAGATCCACGTGGGTTGAGTAACTTGGCAATTGCATTCCGTGTAGTAACCAGGGGTAGGACAGTAAGTGGAGGTAGGATAACTTGAGGAAGTCTTTGACGTGATCGGCTGGGTCCAGGCGGTGACGGTCGCAGGGGCGCACTGACCGCAAGGAGTGACAGTGGTGGAAATAGCAGAACAGACATCAATCGTGCTATAGATGGTAGCCCATTGAGTGATGGTTGAGCATGAAGTGATTGTTTTGTCTGCGAGGACACCAAGAGCGAAAGCCGCCAACCCGGCAACAGATGCAACCGATTTCATTGCCGCAAAGTAAACTTGCCGAGGAATAATACAATGGAGAAACCACCAACAGAGCCCTGTTTAAATACATAGCGCTCACTCCTACCAAGGTAGAATGGAATGATGTTTTCTCCCCCAAATTCGGGTTGAATTTGGTTCGACGATAATGATCGTTTTAGTTGGAATCGACTGAAATCGGAAAATTTTTCGCCTCAATGGGACAATTTTATTGGACAGCTAAATTTGGGTTGTAGATCATCGAATCCGCCGATCAGACAGCAACTAAAAAGTGCCGAAAGGATCCTGGCGAATCATTCTCACTATAGTTTATCGCATGCATCAAGGGTCTATTGCATTTCAATGCCAATTTGCTAGGCGATCAGTCGGTTTCAGTTATTACCTCAACTGCCCCGATAATCCTAATTCCCCCAAACGCCGCAGTGCGCCAATGGAACCACACTTTATTTTCAATCGAAGCTGACATGACTGTTTCTCAGGTTTCTGTTGACCATATACGTAGATCTCCAACAGATAAAAATAACTCCAATTACCTGGGATTGGTTTCACTTCGCACATATCCGGCCAGGTGTTTCTCGAGATGATTGCCAAAAAGCTGTTGTTCAATGGTATGACGTACGTGCCCAATCATTACGCCGCTAATGTGCACGGAATTGTTGCGGTGGGGCCGCCTCCCATTTGCAATTTGAAAGTTCCATGATTTTAGCTATCCCATAGAGCATGCTCGCGCAGATCTTAGCTGACGAGATTACATTTTCATTCCTTTTGTGCTCCTGGTGCATTCGGAGAGGACTCTGCCGACCAGGGTGCCCACAAGGATCGCATCTCGCCGCCCGCCGATCGATGAGAACCTTGAGCTGAATCGAAAATTCGAAGACATTTTTCAACCAACAAGAGAGTGTACCATTATTTTGACCTATCAGTGATTGGAGTCAATGGATCCCCGGGAATTCAACAAAGACGCTAAACAATTGAAAATGAAAGCCGGATCTAAAACCTGGAATCCAACGACCAGATGGCGCCCAAAGTTTTTTTGACAACCAAAACAGTGCCAGGAGGTTCGTCTAAGCGGCGTTTTCGAAAGATTGTTTGCCGATTTCTACAGCCCTACTAATAGTTAGCGGCGAAACTCCTCGCTAGAATTTATTTGGGAATGTGGTGGATTGCGCAAAATCTCCGATCCGTGACTTTTGCCTCCACTTGCTGTCTTAGTATCTGACGTCAACTATATGGAAACCTGATTTCCATGCCCTGCGGTGCAAAGAAATGTGTCTTTTCCGATGAAATATTACATTAATGTGTCTTCTCCTGAATCAATACGTGACCTGCCTTGACGCAATTACAAAGTTTCCTCCAAGCCCGCAAAACCCACAATTACCACCCAATTCCAGCTCAATTCCAGCTCAATTCCACCCTATCCAGTGTAGTCCTCTCCTGAACCAATTCCTTTCAACTTGCATCCTGTCAAAATGTATGGTGACATATCGGCCGGGGTTTGGATTTATAATAATGTGGGTGAGGAGATGTGGGAGGAGGTCAGGGAAGGTATATTGGAAGATGGTTTGCTCGCGGATTGTGAGTTGGATCTTGACCATGATTGTGAGGAGGAGGAGGAAGCTGAAAACCAAAATAAATAATGGGTATCGTCGCCGCGGCGATGCCTAGACGTCGTCGTCGCGGCGATGCGTAGTCGTCGTCGTCGTGGCGATGAGCTTGATTGAAGCTAAATCAGTATATTCAATTGAAGTTGAGCCCACATAAACCACATAAATCAACATGGTACACGTCAACCTAGCCTCTCAGCTTCTTGAACAGCCTCTTCTCCAGGATATTTCTCTCATCCACAATGAACTTTTCTCCTTTCTGTCCAGGCACCAAGGCGCAAAGGTCTTCGATATTCTCGATGTCGACAAATTCCAATATTAGACTCCCAGCGCCACCGTCAATCATCAACAAACCATTCCGTTCCTCGGTTTTGATGTTTTCGCCACAGAATAGCATGAATTCCTTGTCCCGAAACCGATGAACACAGTAATAATCGATGTAGTAATAGAAATACCTGGGTACCATGTTTGCCGCGCGCGTTCCTTCCCTGACATGTGCATTTTTATCGACAAATTGTTCAGTACAGACCAAATAGTTGAGACGAGGACTACCCCTTCGTTCGGCGCGACGGCACGAGAACCTGACACGGTCGTCGAGCTTGAGTTGAAAATAAAGTTGCACTCCTCTATCCAGATCCCTTAACTCATCCTCTGTAATCTCATGCGAGTCGAATCTCGTCTTGTAGTGCTTTCTCAGAGCTCGTAGCTCCGAGTCCGACAATGTCGACACGCCCTTTGCTTGAAGGAAGGCATATCTCTTCTCATAATCAGTTGCCCGATACTTCGGAGGGGATCGCGAAATCAATTCAGGAATAAAACCACATTTCCTCCCGAATGTCACAAGTTGCTGTCGATGCATAATAACACTCAGATTCGCAGACCCATGTGCACGACTTTGAATGCTATGAACGAGAACACCACAATACCGTTCCTACGATTAGAGATTGTGCTTCACGGCATCGTACCTGAGCAAACTGCCAAAAATATGATGATGGGCCCCAATTCCTTACATCCTGTACTAAATGCACAAGAGCGTGGAGAGTGTATTTGCAGACAGATAGACGCTCCTCCTCGTATTTATAAAACGTATCATAGAACCACTTCAGAAACAGTCTCAGTTGTTCCTCCACGAAGTCTATTTCGGCGTACTCAATTTCATATCCTGTGAGGGCCAACAGGATGTAGACCAACCGCCGTAATGCCCGAAAAGTGGTGTCAGAAACACGGCCATAGACCAGTGGGAGCATGAAGTAAATAGCGAAGTTTCCAAGTTCTTCCGCTTTGGAGCTTTTCATGTACTTTTGTATGTTATCGGGCTTCCGACCCCAGTTGCCAGGAACCCGAGCGTTCTCCATGTCGATACCTAACGCAACCCAGTCCTTAGCAGACATTCGACCCTCGTGGAAATTGAGAGGAGAGTTTTGGGCGAAGTATTGACCAGAGATGAGATTGAGGAGATCTCGAACAAATCCAAGATATAAGAGATGCATCACGTCGAAAGGGAAGGAGTGAGGGAAAGATATCGTTCGTAGAGTTGATAGCTTTGCTACGCCTTTGACCCCCATTACGGCATTCGTCTTCAAGTATGGATCGTTTCGCATGGCTTCAGCTGCTTCACCATCTGCTACGTAGTTTTGTGGGGTACGTTTGAAGTCTTTGCCAGTGATCTCATCAAAAGCGTTATTAAACTGCTCAATCGTGACCTTGCGTCTCTGAGGCTGAATAAGAGGGTAATACAGTTGCGTTCGATTTCTCGTTATCTCATTTCCGTGTTTGTCTTTTGCATTTATAGTAGATGTGAGTGGAATACCCTCAATCCTACACGCGCGGCAAGGATGCTTCGAGTTATGGCCGCTCAGTTGCACCATCTTCGAAACACCTGGAGTGTCGCCACCGACGACAACAAGGTGTGCTGTTAGGATGAAATCTTTCTTTTCGAAGGCGTCGTAAGCCACTATACCATGACTGAGCTCCTCCAGTTCAGCATATAACGGAGCAAGGAAAGAATCAATGTCGTGAGGGTGTTTGGGGCCAGGAGCTAGTCCGACTGGGAGGAAGTTGTCTACCTTGTATCTAATCGTCAGACAAGCCTCAGATCTGAAGAATACCGTTCATCAGGGTCAAGATTGAGGTTTATTAGTAGAAAAGGCCAAATTTCATTAACCGAACTGCGATATAGTTGTACACCATCACTGGAAAATTGTAGAGCGACCGTTCTCACATCGCGGAAAAAGTCTTCATATCAGCGAAAGAGGATAGACAGGAGGACTCAGATTGGCCCAGTGGTTCATCACTCTCGCGTCCCACACATCTCTCAGAACCTCTTCATTCTTTGTTTCTCTCAGATCAGCAGCATAGCGCATCTTCTTTGCCACATGTGGAGTGGCGTAAAGAAGCCGAAGTCTCTCCTTCAGCGGTATATAGTCATAATGCCCCCGCGAAGTTAGCTCTGAAAAAGCAGCATTCCTGCGAAGTGCGACCTCAACAAGGTCCGGGGATTGGTGATAGCGAGGGGTTTTGCAATAGGGACATTCTCGCATTTCCGCGCATTCTTTGATATAGGCCATACAGCCCATTGGACAGCAATCGTACCTCCTTCGTTCAATACGTAGTTGATCAACTAAATAAGATCGGATTGATCGCAAGTCGAATATATCTAGCCCCTGCTTTGCCGTCATCTTTCGCAAGCTGTCAAAAGCTGAATCACTGACATTATGGTCGAGCTTCCATCGAAAATACTCAAGCGATTGTTGCCATCGTTCAGAAATTCCCATCTCTACGATTAATGCCGAAGTTTCTGGAGTAACTCTCTATTCCTCTCAGACGCTTTAGTATTTCTTCCGGCTCTTCGATATCCTTTCGCGGATGACCAGATTCGTCGAACAAAAGCTCTTCCATCTGATCTTCTGAGCTATCCTCTTCGTTTTCATCATCAGCCTCGTCCGAATCTTGAGCTACGACCGCTTCAAATTCATATACCGGATCTTCTTCAGACTTGTCATCGGTTATATTCGCTTCCGAATCTTCGAAATCTGCCAGTCTATGGACTGAAGTTCCGCCATCGTCAAAAGGATTGTTCGAATTCATAAACCCATTGAATTCAGACTCGGCGTAAGACTCAACTTCGTCGTCGATTCCGGCAGGATTGGAGGCTTCTACTTCCATATTTCTTTCAACATTGAGACCTGAAAGCGAGGGCAAGGGCGACGAATTGGAAGGCGAGGGTTGGTCAAGTCTGAGACGCTTGTTGCGCGATCCTGAAGTGACTGGATTGTGGACATACCAGCGTGCACGAGAAACGTAGTGAACTCCAGCTTCCCTTGAGCATCGACATTCATATTTCCCCTCAGCATTTGGACGTGGACGAATAAGTACATCCACTTTTTGCATTTGGCACTAGGAGGCTTTGAAGGTGGAGGCCCAATGAGAATATGTCTGTTATGTAATGCATTCTCCTAACTAGGTAATCTATCCGGTCTGATTGCCCTAGCAACATGCATCACGCCTCAGAAAACAAAGGTGCCCAGCGACGACATTATGGCTTCCATGAGAATTAGATTTGAACGGAGATTGCTGATGATTTCAGGGATATTATTGACTATGGCATAAGTACAATACCATTGGGCTGCCGCATAATAGAGTTTGATCAATGGTGAGCTCGCTGGTAATGTTAAGGTTTTCTAATTTTACAGAGTTTTCCTTGCAAATGAGATGCATTTTAAAAAAGTAAACAGACAACACGCCCAACGTCTATAAAATGAGTGCAGTTAGACACAATGCCTCCCCTCCATTCATCTACTTCGTCTACTTCGTCTCAAACTTCGTTCTTTCAACATGGCAACCAACACTCGCAGGGCCAGAGCCA
>Ga0335080_10007059_pt1 | contig 11632 bp, 11 predicted proteins | sample Lox_Sample_34_FD_206720 | JGI IMG/M metagenome (GOLD analysis project Ga0335080, IMG submission 206720) | Soil microbial communities from Loxahatchee National Wildlife Refuge, Florida, United States - Lox_Sample_3.4 | ecosystem: Environmental > Terrestrial > Soil > Wetlands | place: USA...
CCCGCAACAGTGCCCGAGGGCGACCGAGAATAGCGACGTCATTTTCCAGGGGCGCCGAGTCGTATACCAGGCTGAAAGCATCCACCGGCCGCGGATCGCTCAGCAGTTCGCCCCACCAGAAGCCCGCCTCGACACCAACCGTCGGCACGTATTTCAGGTGATGAGTGTCTGCGCGGGCCGGATCATTCTCCAATGTGTGATTGGGCTGAAAAAAGAATGGTGTATTCTTCGAGCTTGTCGGCGGCCACACGTCTTCGCGCCGCCACTCCCCCGGCACGCTATCCAGATTCGGATCGGGCGGACGCCAGTGCTGCATATATATGACTAGCCGCGGATCGTCTCGCACACCCGTGTCACGGCCCTTCAACCAGTAGTCGAACCAGCGTACCGCCTGATCTCGCCATTCGACTCTTGGCCCAAAATCAGCATCATTGGGAAAGGAATGGTTCCACGGTCCGACGATTGCCTTGATAGGCGCCTTCGATTGCATCAGCATATCCGTAACATTGTCCCGATACCCATCCTGCAATCCGCCGATTAGGAAACTCGGAATTGTGATTTCACTCAGCGGACGCACGCGATCCCGCCAGAACAGTCCATCATGCTGATGCTTCAAATACAGCAGCGACCATGGCGGCGAATCGAAACGCGGACCGAGAACCTTTTCATCGAGAGAATAGTCCGGAGCGCCCACCCAGCCCTGGGCCATGTCCATGTTCAATTCAAATTCATCGACATGTGCCATGCCGTCGACGTAGTGCACATCGTCGTGAAACAGTTCAGCTGTGGCGTGGACGGCGAGGATAGCTTTCAGCCCTGGCGCGTGTCGCATAGCCATCTGGAGGGCCGTAAACCCGCCCCATGAGATGCCGAACATGCCAACATTGCCGTTCGACCAAGGCTGATGCGCCAGCCATGCGATAACTTGCTCCCCATCTCTTTGTTCCTGCTCCGAGTACTCTCTCTCGGGCGGAACGCCCTCGCTTGCCCCGAAGCCGCGAATATCCACACGCACACTGACATAACCACGCCGCGCAAAATAACTGTGCTTGGGATAGTCCCCGGCCGCGGTCCCGTCATCTTTTCGGTACGGTAGATACTCGAGCAAGGCAGGGAACATCTCGCCTGGTCTTGCTCCATCCGGTATATAGAGAGTAGCTGCAAGTCGAACCCCATCCGTCATCGGAATCCACGCCGACTCCGTGTGGACTCCGTAAACCGGTGGCGAAGGGGGTTCGCTTGCGAAGCAGCAATTTGTGAGGAACAGCAGACAAAGGATCCGAAGGTTCTTTCCCAAAGCAGGCTCCAGGCACAATGAGATGACCCGGGGTCAGTCCGATGCGCCTTGTTCTCGCCGCAACGCCCGGAGATCGATGCCGAGTTGCTCCGCTTTCTTATACAGGTGGCTGCGCTCCAGTCCAAGCGATTTCGCCGCCATGCTCATGTTGTGATGGCTGCGCTTTAGTTCGGCCAGAATGACTTCGCGCTCAAAGGATTGGACGCGGTCGGACAGTGGGCCGGAACCAGTCACCATGCCGGATGGTGGTGCCCCCGCCTGATTTCTGGGCATCGCCATCTCTACCGTCCTTAGATCTACTTGGCCGTCGGTCGCGAGCAACATGAGCCGCTCCACCATATTCCGCAGTTCTCGAACATTTCCGGGCCAGGAATGAGACTGGAGTGCTTCCAACGCTTCAGGAGTGAACGGCACTGGCTTCCACCCATTCTGGGCGCTTACCTGTTCTGCGAAGTGTTCCACCAGCATGGGTATGTCCTCGCGGCGCTCCCGCAGAGGCGGCAGCACGAGAGGAAAAACGTAGATGCGGTGAAACAAATCCTGCCGAAATTTTTCTTCGCGCACGCGCGCTTCCAGATCGCGATGAGTCGCGACCACCACGCGTACATTCACGGCGATCGGTTTGTCACCCCCGATTCGTTCGACCTCGCCTTCCTCCAGTACGCGCAGCAGTTTCGCCTGCATGCCGAGCGGCATGTCGCCGATCTCGTCGAGAAAGATTGTCCCTTGATCGGCCTGCTCGAATTTTCCGATGTGCCGACCCGATGCTCCGGTAAATGATCCCTTCTCATGCCCGAAAAGTTCCGACTCGATTAGCTCCGCTGGCACCGCCGCGCAGTTCAACGTCACGAAGGGACTGCTCGCCCGACCACTGTGCTCGTGAATGGTGCGTGCGACCAACTCTTTTCCCGTGCCGGTTTCTCCCAGGATGCAAACACGCGACTCGCTGGCGGCAACCCGCTCCAGTTGCGCCATCACTCGCCGCATGGCCTCGCCTTTCCAGATTATCTCGTGCTTGCCCAGGCGTTGCCGAAGTTGCTGGTTTTCCTTTTCCAACCGCTGAAGCTTCAGGGCATTATCCACTGTGAGCAGAAGCTTGTCGGACGAGATCGGCTTCTCCAGAAAATCTAACGCTCCCAACCGAGTCGCGCGCACCGCCATTTCGATATGAGCCTGTCCCGACATCATGACCACCGGTGTAGGCACACCCTGCTGTTTCAGCTCTTGCAGAAGACTCAGGCCGTCTTTCCCGGGCATGACTACGTCTGACAGGATGAGGTCAAAACTCTGCGATTTGGCTAGCTCCAGCGCGCGCGCCGCGTTATCACACACAGTCGCCTCGTGGCCCGCCAGCCGGAAGGCCCGCGACAGAGACGCCAGCGTATTCGCTTCATCGTCGACGATCAGCAGATGTGCTTTCTGCGGCAACGGTTCCTCCCTATACCGGCACCTTTCCGGCGGTCTCTTGTTTCGCCGGAGGGGTTGCTGAAAGTGCCTCAACGTTGCTGGGCAACTGGATGACGAAGGTGGTCCCTCTGCCCGGTTCGCTTTGCACGCTGATCCTTCCACCGTGATCACTGACGACAGACTGCACGATTGCCAGGCCCAGCCCAGTCCCATGCTGCTTGCTGGTGTAGTACGGGGTGAAAATGCGCTCGCACTCTTCGGGTGTGAGTCCGGAGCCGGTGTCGCTAACCTCGATCGCCACCTTACCCTCGTCCCGGCGTGTGCGCAGCGTCAGCAAGCCGCCACTAGGCATGGCATCCATTGCATTAAGGACGAGATTTGAGAGTGCACGATGCAGCAGTTCCGGATCCGCACCGATAGGCTCCAGATTCTTGTCCAGTTGCATCCGGCAATCAATGGCATGGTGACTTTTGGCCTGAAATTGTGCCTGAAACAACCGTGCAACCGCCTCCACAATTTCATTTACCTGGACGCGCTGCAGGTGCGGCTGCGGCATCTTCGAGAACTCGCTGAATCGGCCGATAATCCCTTTCAGGTTCGATATTTCTGCAAGCAACGTTTGAGAGCTTTCATGGAAGATTTCTTCAAACATTTCCGGGCTCTGCGACTTGGCCCGCACCAGATTCTCGACCGTGAGTTGTAGCGGGAACAATGGGTTCTTGAGTTCGTGCGCGAGTCGCCGCGCCAGTTCGCGCCATGCGGCAACCCGCTCTGTCTGCACCAGTCTCTCCTTTTGTGTGAGCAACTCCGTCGTCATGCGATTGAATGATTCGGCAAGCTGTGCGACCTCGTCGTGCCCCTCGACCTGCACGCTCGCGTTCCAATTCCCCGAGGCTACGTCTTGGGCGGCGCGCGCCAGTTGTACTACTGGACGCGTTACCCGCGCCGATGCCCAACTGCTCAGCAGGATCGCCAGGACGATTCCTCCGCCGCCAGCCAGCAGCGCCGAATCGCGTATCCGGCGCTTCAACTCGACGTACGACCTCCGCGAATTCCCGATGAGCAGAACCCCTAGCAGCGGATGATCTTTCCCCAACCCACGCAGAGGAATTGCATGAAAAACCTCTTCATCGGCCCGATCCGAAGTCCAATCCACAATGCCGCTGATCTCCTGGTCGTACTTACGCACAGCTTCAATCAAGGGCGCAAATTTATCTGCCGGGCGCCCACGGTCTGAGCTGCTTCCAGCGGTTCCAGGATCCAATAACAGCTCGGAAGAATAACGGTCTCCGCGGTTCTGATAGAGTAGCGCGCGTGTGTCCGCCGGCAGATCCAGAGCCGACAGGAAGTTCTTGTCAAGCCTCCGTCCGCCGACTACATAAACGGCATGATCACCCGCACGAACAACCCGTACGGCAAAAAAGCCTAGAGCCGTCGAATCCTGTAATTCTTCCAGTTTGAGAAATGGGTCATGAATTGAGGTAGAAAGTAGTTCAAAGGCCGGCTCTGGATATCCGAACTTCGCTGGCCATTGCGCGGAGGAGACAATCGTTCCCCTCCCATCCAGAATCTCCAGGAAATCGAGCTGATGATTCTCAGCCATCGCCCTCGCCAGATCAAAATACTCCGCAAAATCCGAAGGCGTTCCATTGAGGGCTGGTGCCATGTGCAAAACAGAGTCGGATGCCGCAATCGCTTCCACCCTTTTTGCTACATCGTCACCCCGGCGCGTGAACTCCCTCTGGAATTGTGCGACGAGAGCTGCAGTGCGTTGATTTTCGGCCTTCTCAAATGCGTTTCGAGTGACCCACTGTACCAGTAATGCGACCGAGGACACCGACACGAATACCGTGAGCGCAAACACGATGAGCAGTTTGCGCCGAAAAGTCATTTCACGACCCCCAACCATGCATTCCGTAGGTCGAGATTCCCATCCATGCGGAGTGTCCAGTTTTTCAGGTTGGCGCTGGCGGCATAAAAGACAGGCAGATGAAACAGGGGAATCACCCGCGAACTTGCAAGATCCGATTGCTCCGCAGCATAGAGTTCCTCGACGTTCGAGCTTCTATTCTGTGCCCTTGGCAGGCCGGCGAGAGCGGCAATGTCGTCGAGTGCGACCCATGGATCGGTACAGGCCAAGGGAATCCTCACCAGTCGCAGATCGGTCAAGCCCACTCCCGTTGGCACCAGTGACAGTCCCGCATCCTTGGCGTTCAAGGCGATCCTCTCGACTAGCAATCGAGCCAGAGGATCGCTGCTGTCATATCCGATCGTCCAGAGGCGCGCAGTCTGGACTTGATCGCGCAGCTGACGAGCCTTCGGTAAGTCGGCTTTCGATGAAAACACAAAGCCGTAGCCATTGATCCATGTCGGCAGCAGGCTTCCCGCCGCCTGTCCCGCTCCCTGCAGCAGTACATTTTGGATCGAGCTGCGCTCGACACTCAGTGCTAGAGCCTCGCGCAACATCTTCTCCTCGGGCGAGAAAAGCTCTCGCGCGAACACCAACGCCATCAGTTCGACTGGCGCCGAACGTTCCAGCCGGTCCTTTGCCGGCGAGAAATGATGCGCCTGTTCGGGTGCCACTTCGATCATGTCGGCCTTGCCCACATCCAACGCGGTTGCCTGGTCACGAAAGCTCCGGCCAAACTCGATCTCAACTGCGTCAAGAAATGGCCGCCCGCGCCAGCAATCCTCTTGCGCAGCCAGCGTGAGCTGCTTTCCCGGCTGCCACTCCACGATGTGAAATGTCCCTGTACCGCTGAGCTTTTGCTCGCCATCTCGCTTCACAATCGCATTCCGCGACAGCGCGACTTCTGCCGGCAATTCCGGTCTGGGTTCAGCGGTGTCCACGGTCACCGAATCGGCGTCCGCCCTGACGCTCCACTCGGGATTTGCGAAGCGCAAGGAAGCTGCGACGATTTCAGTCGTTAACGGCGTTCCATCGTGGAACTTAACTCCACGCCGAAGCTGGAATTGCCAGCGCCGACCTCCGTTGACGGCCTGCCATGAATCCGCCAGCCCGGGCTGCGCTCGCCCCGTGGCGTCCATCACGACTAATGTGTCAAAGATCAGGGATGTCACGCTGCGTCGAGCAAATGAATCCGGGACCCGGCTGTCAGCCGGATCGAGCGTGGCCGGTGCCGCATGCATCATCAAGCGCAGCGTACCCCCATATTGCGGCCTTGTTTCCGCGTGCGCGGTTGCTGTCAGCAACAGGCTACTGACTGCAAGCCAATGAAAGGCGAAACGCTTCATAACTCCCTGTGTCTCGATTTCTGGCAATCGCGATTGCAGTGTCGCCCCGGGTTTCTGTCCACAGCGTATATACAGGCCCCGGAAAATCGACTGCGGCACTCACCGCAACCGGATCGCGATCGGGAAATTCATACGCTCGAATCGAATCCTGTGCCTCATCTCCCCGCGTCGTCGCCAGTACCTGCGACCCCGCCCCACAGGCCGTCCTCACCGTGGCGATGTCATTGCCCCATGCGGCGGTGAAAGTCTGGTCGTTTGTGCCGTCAATCAAATGCAGATTTCCATCCGTCGACGCGAACAGCCAAAGCGTGTACTTCTCTCGCGGAACGAACGCTGCGGAAAAGAACTTTGGAACAGTGCTGAACTTTCCGATTGCCGGACTCAACACTCCCGTGAAGTAGTTCCGCTTCGAAGCAAAAAATCCCGCAAGTGGTGGAACTGCAGCCGTCTGGTTCGTGCTCGATCCGGCGCTCGGGAAAACCGATGAAGTCAGCGTCATCCCTGCTGGCACGATTGGCCATGGATCATCGCCCGCCTGGCATGCAATGTTCGACGCACCGGGTGTCGGGTTGAGTCGGCAAATGACACCGGGCAGATAGGCACTGAGCGTATGATCCGCATTCAGAATGAGTCGGCCACGCAAGTCCAGTGGCCAAGAGTTGGCGTGGTTGATGGCCAGCGTCACTTCCGTCTGTGATTTTCCATTCTGGAAACGGTAGATGGACACATCTTCGGCACCCAGCACCGCGATGCGCGTAGGCGTGCCGCTCTCTTCAAGAACTGCCACGTCGAAAATGCGCCCCTCCTGCATCCAGAGAGGAACTTTGCGTAGCGTGATGGGCATGGATTCGTAAGCCGATCCAGAACGTCCGGCACGAGGAAGCGAAACCATCACCACTACAGGACCTGAATCTCCCTGTTGAATCTGGGCAACCCAGACGTAATTCATTCCGTTCTCAGACAGAGTCACTGCGACCGGAATTGCTCCCTGCTGGTTTTTCATGAAGTGAATCCCCGCGTGTTCCAGGGCGCTGCGGAGCCCGTCTCGCACGATGTCGCTATCCCGCCGTCCGAGCGACGACCGATTTTCGACTGTTAGGCTCACAACTGCGCTCGGTCCCGTCACAGCCATGACCTTGTCGGCTAGTTGTTGCTCCGCCGTGCTCCAGTCGGCCGCAAGAGTAGCCCTTGTGGAAATCAGAAATACGAGCAAGAAGGCAAAGCAGAGGCTCGACGCCTGCGTCAATGGATGCCTCACCGATTTCAAATTCTCAGGGATGCTCGAATTATAAATCGGCTTCCACATGCGTCAGATCGGGCCTCTGTACCGTTAAGACACCGGAGTAATACAAAGAAACTCACCTCGTACCCCATGCTTTCACGTTTGTCGCGCATCGATACAGTGATCAACGTTCCCGCTGATCGAACTTACGTGCACACCAGCGGTGCCAGACGGCACGAGCACAAGGCCCAACAACAACAGAATTGGGCCCCAGGCGAGCAATGCCAATGCAACGGAGGCCCGCCAGCGCCGTTTGGCAAGCAATGCAGCCACGGCCCCGGGTGTCGCCAGGGTCTTCCGATCCAGGTTGGCTGTGTACAGGTCATAGCCCAAAATACTTGCAGCCACGAGAATCATCGCGAAGCCACCGCTCATGAGCAAATATCTGAAGGCCAGCATCGTCAGTCCTCCTCGCGTCCTAGCGTTTCTGCATCGGTTTGAGAGTTGCCGTCGGCCTCGCAAAAAACAGTCGGAAGACCTGCCCAAAAATCAATTCCTCCGCCAGCAGAGCAACTGACAATGAAAAGACCATCCCGGCCATGACTGCCATGAATGTGATCGCCATTTGCATAACGCCCTCCTGAAATCCTCGGTTTCTAATTTCCGAGGCCCACCGGGTTCTGGTTGCCTTCTGGTTGTCCGTTGGTTTGCGGCAGACTCTGCGCGCTAGCCACAACTGTCTGATCGGCCTCTCCACCGAAGATTCGTGCGGTCTGCTCGTCACGCTCTCCGCGAATCTGCACCACATCGCCGATCCGCAGCATCGTGAAGAGTCGTTCCATGTCGCGGTTGCGCAGACGGATACATCCGTGCGAGGCCGCACGTCCAATGGACTTTGGAGCATTCGTGCCGTGGATGCCGTAGCCTTTCAGATTGAGTCCGACCCATCGCGTTCCAACAGGATTGTCTTTGCCTGTGGGGATTACGGTTCCGTGGTGATAGTAGGTAGGGTTGACAACGCGGCTGACAACGGTGAACTCGCCCGTGGGGCTGGGACTAACCTCGGCGCCCACCGCCACCTGAAACGTAGCGATCACCACGCCGTTGTCGATCACGGCGAGCTCACGGTCCACCAGGCTCACCAGGATGACCCGTTCCCGCTGATCATCTTCTGCGGGGACTGACTCTTGCGACCAGCAGGGAAGAGCTGCGGCCAATGCTAGCACTGCCAGGATGTATGTTGAGGTGCTCCATTGAATTCGTCGGGTCCTTCGGTCCATCTGTGCTCCCTTCTGCGGCAACCTGCGCTATCACGGAGGGCAGACAAGGGTCCAGATGCTATGTGCTTGTAGATAAGCAATTTACGACGTAAGAAGCCAAGGAATGCTGTGGCTAAAGGAGTACGCCTGTGTCAGCGGCGACACAGATGCTTCCAAACACAAGGACGGAAGAACGAGATAACCCGAACGAAAGGGGAGGGGGGAGGCTGCCGCTGTCTGAAAGCCTAACGCCCGGCTCCCGCCGTCTGGGGTAACGGCTTGTGGGGTTCTGTGGGTGGAGCCGGGCGATCCTATGACTAGAAGGCCTAGTTCAATTGTGCCTATTTAAGCCCTATCGCCCCCCAATTTCTGTGACTGTGGTCACGCTTCTGCGTGATTCCTGTCATCAGATTTCATTTCCGGGCAATCGGACGGGGAAGTGATCGACTGATCTTTCACGCAAAGCACATCTCCGTGTGATCGAGATCACCGCCCGTTCCACTCGCCGTCCATACACTGGTCTTGAGCGAGTTGGGAGTGCTCATTCAGGAGACTGATTCATCATGGCTTACGTAATTACTGATTCCTGTATCAAAGATTCTCTCTGTGTGGAGGTCTGCCCGACGGATTGTATCCATCCCAAGCAGGACGAGCCCGGTTTCGAAGCCGCGACCCAGATGTATGTCGACCCCGAGGGCTGCATCGATTGTGGCGCTTGCGTGCCTGCCTGCACCTCCGACTCAATTCACGCGCTCGAGGACGTACCGGATGACAAGAAAGATTTCATAGAAAAGAACGCCGCCTACTACAAGCAGTGACCTTAGGCCCTCTTGGCGGCTTCCGGGCGTCGGGTGGATGGTGAACCAGCCCTTTCCGGCGCCCGGTCAATTTGTTTTGCACTGAGATGATCCGCGACTCAGCAATGGAATTGCAGCATGGCCTGATGCCGAGCGGAGGCAATTATCGCCAAAGCGAGTGCTCGCGCAGAAATTCAATGCCCTCGAGGCGCATCCGATTTCATTGACTTCGCCATAAATCCCCCGCTATCTTCCGCGTTATGAATATAGTCAAGTCGACGCGCCTTTTCGAGAAATGGCTGGCGCAGCATACAAATCTCGTCAAGAAAGATCTCCGGCTTAAACATGCCAACATGAAACTGTCGGCCTTCCGTTTTCTCCGCGGAACCTATTACCGCTGGGCACAACTCTGGCCTGAGTTATGCGCCACCGAATCCAGAGCGCCCCGCGTGCTGGCAGTTGGCGACCTTCACATCGACAATTTCGGCACATGGCGCGACGTGGAAGGCCGCCTGATCTGGGGTATCAACGATTTTGACGAAGCTTACCTGCTCCCTTACACGAACGACTTGATTCGGCTCGCTGTCAGCGCACACTTGGCGTCAGACGCGGGCCACTTGTCCCTCAAACGGAACGACATCTGCGACGCGATTCTAGAAGGCTATCTCCAAACTATGCAGCAGGGCGGCCTGCCCTTCGTTCTTGAGGAGCAGAATGGATGGCTACGCGAAATAGCCCTAACCGATCTGCGCGATCCGGTTCGCTTCTGGAAGAAGATGGAATCTCTGCCGACCGCCTCCCGCGACGTTCCGGTCAGTGCGATTGACGCGATGGAGCATCTTTTCCCCGCCCCCAACCTTGAATATCGTATCGCACGTCGTGTTGCGGGCCTTGGCAGTCTGGGCCACGCACGCTATGTCGCTCTTGCCAAGTGGAATGGACATTGGATCGCACGGGAGGCGAAGGCCTTGGTGCCGTCGTCGTGTCATTGGGCCGAAGATCATCATGGCCCCGCAGAAATCTTGTATCAGAGCATTCTCAGCAAAGCGGTTCGCTGTCCGGACCCCTTTGTGCAACTGCGCGGTCAGTGGATCGTGCGGCGCCTGAGCCCGCACTGCTCGCGCATCGAACTCACTAGCCTCGAGGTGCATGGCTCAGAAACGCGGCTGCTGAATTCTATGGGTAGAGAAACAGCCAACGTGCACTTGGGCACCAGGAGCGCGGCTAAAGATATTCTGCGCCACGCCAAAAGACAGGGACGGACTTGGCTGCATGAGGCGACGCAAGCAATGCTGCGAAGAATTTCGACGGACTGGAAGGCTTGGAAAAAAGATGGCTACGAATAGCTGAGGCTCAAGCGACACCACTCTGCGCAGCTGCGGCTACCGTTTTAACCGGCTGCCTGACCGGCGCGAGCGCAACTCCCCGCTCTTTATCGTAAATCAATGTCCATTGCGCCGAACAGTCGTCGCATAGCCAATAATGTTCCACCTGGCGCTGCTGCTGCTTTGCGCGGACAAATGGCGGAACGGAGGGTTCACCCGGTTTGGTCAGGCGATCCGTCTCGACCAGGAAGAGCTTGCCTTCTCGCAACCGAAGAAAAGGCTTGTGGCATTGTTCGTTGGCGCAGTGACTAAGCATGGCAATAATGATTTTCTGCTCTTCTCAATGTCTAGAAGAACCTTTGAATTCATAGCTCTGTGCACGTCATGTGCCACGCTTCGATGAATTGTGCCTAAGGGATTCTTGCGGCTTCCGGCACTACCGGCACAAGGCTGCAACTGATCGCTCTGCCGAAGTGTCGGCACTGTCCGCCGATTCCACGTCCCGGTGGCCTCGCTTCCGGTCTTAGGAGCACGCTATGATTCCTATATATGCGCATTGGGTTCGCATGTCCACGGAAGTATTTCGATGTTTTGCATCAAAAAATCCTATGTATTCCTGAAGGTTAGGTAGCGGTAGCGTAAAACTGCGCACCAAGGTGGGAGAATTTCCGTGGCGTTCTGCAATATGGCGAATCAAAGCACAGGCAAAAATCGCTAAAAGCTATTCTGCCGTTGATTCTCGAATGAAGTCCCCGGCAATGACCCTAGATCGCGTCGCCCGGTGTCCGGGTCTCAGAGTCCTCGCATCAGTAGGAAACGAGCTCTACGCCTCGCGCGGATACACCATTCTCCGCACTGCGCTTGAGAGTCCCCTGACAATCTCGACTAGCATACCGTGGCCGACTTTCGTCCGTCGCTCCGACGCCGCGCCTCTGTCACGAATCGATTGACTGCGCGCCTGTTCCGCGATGGTTTCCATGCCCTTGCTGTCCTTCGAGGTGGAGTACTCATTGGTGCCGTTCCTGGATCAATCGTTACCTTGCTCCCCGGCCAAAACGAGTTTCATGAGA
>Ga0335080_10007061_pt1 | contig 11632 bp, 10 predicted proteins | sample Lox_Sample_34_FD_206720 | JGI IMG/M metagenome (GOLD analysis project Ga0335080, IMG submission 206720) | Soil microbial communities from Loxahatchee National Wildlife Refuge, Florida, United States - Lox_Sample_3.4 | ecosystem: Environmental > Terrestrial > Soil > Wetlands | place: USA...
AGCACGCGCGGCTCTGCTACCAGCCGAGATACCCCCGCCGGCCACATAACACGGCCGTCCACATAATGCCGGAGCATGTGCGGGTGGGCCCTGGCGACCTGGATCCCGGCGGTACCGGCGAGCCGGCGCAGGCGGCGGGTCGCGGCGTGCCGGTCCATCCGGGCACCGCGGCGGTTGAGCAGGAGCGGCCCGCGCGGCCGGGACCCGGTTGCCTGGTCGATGGCCCGGCTGACTGCTGGCGGCAGCGGGACCAGGACGACCTTGGTGCCCTTGCCGCACACGCGCAGCACTCGGTGGCCGTGCTCTTCGCCGAGGTCGCAGATATCTGCGCCGACGGCCTCGAAGATCCGCAACCCGAGCAGGCCGAGCATGGCCACCAGTGCGAAGTCATACCGGTCCGGTGACTGGCGGGCGGCGGTGAGCAGGGCCTCGAACTGCAGGTGGGTGAACCCGAGGGTGGGTGATTCGGCGGGGACTGAGGGGCGGCGGGCATGGTCGGCGGGCGAGTGCTCCAGGACGCCGTCCAGGACGCAAGTCCGGTAGAACCCGGCCGCCACGGAGAACCGCCGGGACACCGTGGAGGGCTTGAACCGGCGGATCTCCTGCATCGAACGGCTGTAGAGCTCCAGGTGCGGGCGCCGGGCGGTGAGCGGGTCCAGGCGCTGCTCGGCGCACCAGGCCAGGTAGCAGCGCAGGTCCGACTCGGTGTGCTCACGCGAGGAGCCCTTGAACCGGGCCAGGTAGGCCGCCACGGCCAGCCGCAGCTGATCAGTGAACGGCTCAGGAGGATGAGATGAGGCTGAGGTCAGCTCGGTGAAGGTCGTCATATCACGACGTTGCAGCGGCTCATTGTCGCTGTGAAGCTGACCAGCGCATACTCGGCGGCACGAACGCTTGTTCCTACCTTGGTACGAACTACTGCGGTAGGATGTTGGTATGAAGGTCGACAAGCTCAGCATCTCATTCGAGCCGGAGCTCGGCGATGCCGTCAGAGCCGCCGCGGCGCAGGCTGGCCAGCCGGTATCGTCCTGGCTCGCGGAGGCCGCCGCCAGCAAGCTGCGGGCCGAGGCGCTCGCCAATTTCCTGGCCAGTTGGGAATCCGAACATGGCGTGCTCACCCCCGCAGAGATCGCCAGGGCCGAGCGTGAGCTTGGCCTGACTGCGGGTGACAACGCGGCATGACCGCGCTGATCCTGGACGCAGGTGCGCTGCTGGCCGTCGATCGTGACGACCGCGCTATGATCGCCCGGCTCCGCGTTGCGCAACAAAGCGGCCTTGACTTGCGCAGTAATGCGATGGTGGTTGCTCAGGTATGGCGTGACCGGCGCGGCCGGCAGGTCAACCTGGCCCGCGTGCTTCAAGCTGTAGACGTACGCGCCGTGCGCCCTGGTGACGGCCGGGAGGCGGGAGCCCTGCTCGCTGATGCGGGCACCGCAGACCCGATCGACGCCACCGTTGTCCTTCTGGCCGTTCCCGGCGACAGGATCCTTACCAGCGATCCCGGTGACCTAACCCGGCTGGCATCAGCTAGCGGGAATCGCGCCGTCATCATTCCTTGCTGAGTACCTCTCTCGCCCTGTCGGCTAGAGTGCGTGCGGAGGCATGTCGTGGGGGGCCTGGCCTGCGGCAGCATGGATCCTGTGCGGCGCGATCTGGACCTGTGCCTGATGGCGGGGTTAGCTGTTCCAGCCGATCGCGTTCGAACATGATTCGCGGGAAATCCCCGGGCCCGTCTCCGGGAATTCCCCGAAGCGCTCGCGATACAGGTCCGCGAAGAAATAGCACATCTCCTCGCACTCGGCGTCCGGCATGGCCACCTGCGGATCGCTGGCAACCGCGTCGTGGAAATCGCTGCCCGTCGCGACGATGAAACCGCGTGCGTACAAGAAGCCGTCCTCCGACCCGTCGGTCACGGCCTGGATATCAGCCCGGTCGATGTCGTAGAGCTTGCGCTCCAGCACGCGGTCAAGGCTGGTCAGCTTACCGCCAGGCAATTCGCGGCACTGATCCGCCAAGGTGCCCGGGAACACCGGGAGAGCGCCCTCGACGGCACAAAGGTCCGCATCCGGGCCCGGTGCGCGCGCCGCCAGTGCCCGCCGCGCGCGGTTAGCCTCAGCGCTGCACTGCGCCCGGGCCGCCTCCGCCCGCGCCCGGAAACGCGCTTCGTCTTCTGCGCTGGGGAGCCGTTGCTCGTTCGCGTCAACTGGCATGAGGTGATGGTAGGGCACGCTGGAGATTCCGGAACGCGTCATGTGAGAACGATCGTTTATGGTCCGTTGAGACCGCAGCTTCCCCTCACATCTCACCTTCTCAGCCGCGCCAGGTGGCGTGACACATTGGAAGACACTATGCTTGTGCAAGTACTATTAGTCCGGTTGTAGCGGTGTAGGCCCTTAGTCAAACTGCCATAAACTCGAATCCTTAAATTCTCAGAAATGGATGGCTCGTGGACATTGACAAGTCTGATTGCCTGGAGATCCGTGTTTCTGATTATGCAGAGATCGGATCGCTTCAGCATTGGCTGAACTCGACGCCAAACGTGAAGGTATTGCGTGTCCCGGGCAAGGCGAGCACCGGGGAACAGGGCGCTCTCGATACGCTAGCCATTGTTGCCGGAAGCAGCGGAATGCTGACTGCGCTCAGAATGATACCAGAATTCTTGCGATCTCGTCGGACCGGCCTTTCGGTAAGTACTGTGGTCAAGGGTAAGGAATTTATCCTGAATGCCACGAACATCGACGATGTCATGCCAATACTAGAGCGGATACTGGATGAATGAGAGAACCCATGCGTGACTATGGGCGCTCCAGAGCGGTACTGGTGGGAACTTCTGAATATACCCAACTTGAACCAGTGCCCGCTGCGGCCAATAGCCTCCAGCGGATGAGCAGAATACTGACGAGTAAGATGTGCGGCTGGCCACCCGACAGACTCTCGGTGTTTAGTAACGAGTTCGGGCCCGGAGACCTTCCGGACAGGCTCATTACCCTTTTTGAAGAAGCGCAGGACGTGGCACTATTCTACTTCGTTGGACATGGCCAGATTGACTTGGATGATCAACTGTGCCTCGGACTTGTCGGCTCGCGGCCTGAACCTCACCGACGAGCTGCAACCAGCCTGCAATTTCACTCTGTTCGCAGGGCACTGCTCGACAGTCCAGCTAGGACCAAGATTCTGATCCTGGATTGCTGCTTTGCCGGATTGGCCAGCAGGCCATCTAACACTCTTGGAACACCAAGCTCCCTGCTTGATAAGGCTGCGGGAACCGGGGCATATACTATGATGGCTAGCAGCGCATATACGACCGCCTGGTTCGAGACGGATGGCCAAGAAAAGCCTCAGACATACTTCACCAAGTACCTTGCCGACCTAATTGAAACCGGCATTCTGGGCGAGTCGGCAGAACTTAGACTCAGGAGTCTCTTCATCAAACTGCGCGATAATCTAGCGCATGACCTCCGCCCCATCCCCGAAGCTAGGGTCGTAGACGGCGCTAGTGACTTCATATTTGCGCGCAACGCCGCTCTTCTCGAAGATAAGAATGGCTATCCAGAAATGGAATATAAACGGCTGCTCGCGGATCTTGGCCGCCGGAATATCAAGCTCTTGCATCGCCAGCTGACAATTCTTGACGCGATGGAGCGTGAAGAATCAGACCCGGATCGGCTGGCTAGACTCTTCACGATGGATCATCTTACAGCCCGAATGCGCCGTCAGGCGGAGGGCCTTCTCATTCTCGGGGACGCCAATCCGCCTAGGAAGTGGGACAAGCCAGTATCCATTGTAGATGTGCTGCGCGCCGCAACCGCCGAGATTGAAGATTACGGCCGTGTTAGCATATATGGCTCGCCGGATGCCGCTATCCATGGCCGCGCCGTATCAGATACGATACATTTGCTTGCCGAACTAATCGAGAACGCAACCTTGTTCTCTCCATCTACGGAAAAGGTGACGGTATCTTACGGTTTGCGTAATCCGTCTAGCATACTTGTTAGTATCACTGACAGGGGGGTCGGGATGACCAGGGAAGAAATCGAGCTAGCGAATCGGCGGCTCGAGAAACCACCACCGTTGGATGGCGAGGTACCCCGCCGTATGGGCCTGTCTGTAGTGAGTCGACTGGCGGCGCGGCACGACATCACTGTCCGACTGGATGCCCCGGCAGCCCCGATCGGAGGGATTACGGCACTCGTCTTGCTGCCCGGGACGCTCATCAGCGACAAAGCCGAGTCGACTTCATAGGCGTCTGAACATCGGCTCGCGACTCCTCGATAGTTATCTCGTCGCAATTCGCGACTTGGGATTGCGGAACACTCGCTCATCGGCATGTGGGTGAAACTGCTGTGACTCTGGTGACCGTACTATTGAGGCTATTCTGGCGATGGCCGCCGTGAACCTGGCCATCAGCTCAGCCGGCACCCGTCCGCGGTCTTGTACCTCGATGCCGCGATGGTTTCGGTTCTTCTCCTGCACTTGTTGAGTGAGGCTGCCCTTGCTGGCGACGTCTCGTCGGAGAACTCGTTTGCGAGCCGGCCGGGCGCTGGGAATCATGATCGGATGAGCAGAACGAGCGGCAGCCCGTCCGGCTGGGACGATGCTGGCGTGGAACGGCCGCCGCCCGCCGCCGGGATGCGGCTGGCGTGGCCCTTGGTGCCGGCCGGGTTGCGGCAGGCCGTTGAGCAACGGCTCGGCGGGCGGGTGGTGGAGGCGGTCACCCAGCCGGGCGGCTTCTCCCCCGGGGTGGCCGCCCGCTTGAAGACGGCGGCGGGGAAGCGCGCTTTCGTCAAGGCGGTCGGGCCGGTACCTAACCCTGAGTCCCCGGACATTCACCGGGCCGAAGCGCGCATTGCCGCCGCGCTGCCCGAGGGCACACCCGCTCCGCGGCTGCTCGGGTTCTTTGACCAGGACGGCTGGGTTGTGCTGATGTTCGAGGACATTGAGGGCCACCTGCCGGCCCAGCCGTGGGTAGCAGACGAGCTGGCCCTGGTGCTCCGGGCTGTAGCCGAGCTGGCGGTGGCCCTGACACCGGCGCCGATCGATGCGCCCACCGTCGCCGAGCGGTTCGGTGCGGAATTCCAGGGCTGGCGCCGGCTCGCCGACGCCGGGCGCCGCGGTGAGGACAACCTGGCCGGCCTCGACCCTTGGGCGCGCCGTCACCTGGTGGACCTGGCAGCGCTGGAGACCGGCTGGGATACCGCTGCCGAAGGTGCTTCGCTGGTCCACGCAGACCTGCGGGCGGACAATCTGCTGCTGACCGGTGACCGCGTGGTCGTCGTCGACTGGCCGTGGGCTTGCCTGGCTGCTTCATGGTTCGACCTGGTCGCGATGCTGCCGAGCGTCCATATGCAAGGCGGTCCGATGCCGGAAACGATCTTCAGCGACCACCCTGTCGCCAAGACCGCACACCCCGGGGCTGTCACCGCCGTGCTGGCCGCGCTCACCGGTTTCTTCGTGCGGCAGTCCCGCCTGCCGCCTCCCCCGGGCCTGCCTACGTTGCGTGAGTTCCAGGCCGCTCAGGGCAGGACCGCCCTCGCCTGGCTGAAGATCCGTACCCTATGGCGGTAGGCGCCAGGTGGCGGAGCCAGTGACAGCAGCGCCATGGCGGACTCAGCCAAGGCAGTCTCCCTCGTGAGCATCTGCGCCGCACGGCCGGACGCGGCCAGTCACCACGTCGCGTCCTTCCGGTCCTGGCCATCACTATGCAGGCGATACCCATGCCTCACCGGCGTCCGTCCAGCGGGTGGACGCGATGATCGTGGCGCCCACGTTACAACTCTGAGCTGGACACAATCGACATCGGCGGGCGGGATTTCGCCCGGAGCCGGAAGTTTCGCAACGCCCAGCGCAACCCGAACGTCGCCTTGGTGGTCGATGACGTGCTGCCGCCGTGGCGGCCCCGATGCGTGATGATCCGCGGCAGGGCCGAGGCTCTGGCAGATGCGGCCGGGCCGGACGGTGAGCCGGCCGGGCCCATCATCCGGCTGCATCCCACCGAAGTGATCAGCTGGGTATGGAGTTCGCCGGGGAATAGACGTGTATTCGTCACGGCTATCTGCCGGTCCCGGTGAACCAGTGTGCTGCTTACACCGCGCCGTTGCTCACCACCCGCGAAACGCGCGCCCACAGCGGTGCCATGAGCGAACATTCGTCCGCGCGGCCGACAGCACATAAGAATACATCCACAGTCCGTAAGCCGCCGTTTCCCGTGCGAGGATTTCGGTTTAAGCTCAAGGTTAGGTAGGTGTTGCTACCGACGCCCGCTACATAGATCTCCGGCAGGCAGGATGGTTTAAAGCTAACAGATTCAGCTGCGTCGCCGTTAATATGAAGCCTTCTCTGTCTGCTCTGCCGAGCAGCTTCATCCACCTTCCTGTGCGGCAATGTTCGTTAGATGGTATTTATATGTCATGAGCGGGAAGGTCGCGTGGGGCATCATCGTGGCGGTGGGCGCAGGAGTATGCGCGTCCCTGGCAGCGGTGGCCGTACGAGTTGGACTTGGCGGGGCGAGTGGCTGGGAAGCACTGGCGGCCGCACTGTCGGGGGTGGTGGCGGCAGTCGCGGCGGTGTTGGCACTGGTGCCGAAACCTCCGCTTGTTGACCTGCCACCTGAAGTGGAAACCCCGAAGGGCGTAGTAGACCGTCCAGATGAACTGAAAGCAATAGTAACAGCCCTAGTAAAGGGCCGAGGTAAGACAGTCGGGATCACTGCCGGGCTTTACGGGGCAGGCGGGTTCGGCAAGACTACGCTTGCCAAAATAGCCTGCAGCGACAAGCGCGTAAGGCGCAAGTTCCGAGGACTAATCTATTGGGTGGAAATTGGCCAGGATCTACGTGGCCCCGTCGCGATTGCGACCAAAGTCAATCATGTGCTGAAGTTGATGACCGGTGAAGACGTTACTTTTACAGATCCTAAAATAGCTAGTGATTATCTGGGCATGCGGCTGAATACCGGTCGTCGCAGGCTGATGATCCTAGACGACGTGTGGAATATAGCGCAGCTTGACGCGTTTACTCAGGACGGCAGACGATGCACTCGCTTGATCACGACGCGGGTATCCGAACTTCTGGATGGCCATCCTGCCAGGGTGGAAGTAGGGCCATTTAAAGAGAGCGAGTCTCGTATCTTCTTGTCCCGTAATGTGCCTCAGCTAGATGCCATTGCGACGGACAGTATTCTAGAAACGACTGGCCGTTGGCCGCTGATGCTAGAAATAATCGCCACGTCGCTTGCCGACCTCGCGAGCACGGTGCGCAAGGATGAAGCGAAGGGACAGGCAGAAGACGTTCTGGTCCGCGTTCGAAGACATGGCCCCACAGCATTGGATGAGCTGGTGGCAAGCAATACCAGTAGCCCTGATCTGAGGAATCCAGGCGAACGCGCCAAGACGGTGAGGGCGAACATGGCTGCGGGAATGAGGATGCTCAGCCAAGAGGAAATTACTCGATTCTCAGAGCTAGGCGTATTCGTCAAGAAAGAGGCTATCCCGTTCCATCTCGTAGCCTCCCTCTGGAATGCTACCGCCGGACTGGATAGACTTCAAAGCGCCGCCCTGCGCAGGAAGCTAGCCGATACCTCCCTTATAATAAGGAGCCAGAAGGATTCATCTAATATTATGCTGCATGATGTGATTTGCGATTACTTGCGCTCCGAACTAGGTCCGCAGCGCCTGTCCAAGCTGAACGGCATGCTCCTGGACGCCGTCGAAATGACACTTCCTAAGCTTGTTTCGCCCCAGCCCGCTGCTCAACACCTGAATCAGACGGCATGGTGGGGATTAGAGGACGACGATAGATATCTCTGGAACCACCTGATCGACCACCTTGAGCATGCTGGACGATGGGACCAAAGCGAGATGCTTGCCTGTGACTTGCGCTGGGCAGCAGGACGCCTCCAGCGTTTCGGGCAAAGTGCCCCGGTGATCGATCTCGCCACCGTCGGCACGCCACGAGCGATTCGCCTGCGAGCGGACTTGGAGCGCACGATGCACCTCCTCGCGCCGACTCAACCTGCCGCCTCTGTCGTGGACATCCTATTCAGCCGCATGGGAGATCACCCGGACTGGACTGCGCAGATCTCGGCAGGAAATAGCTATCGCGACAATACCCTAAGACTAGTAAACCGATGGCCATTGCCGGATCGGCCAGATCCAGCGCTTCTGCGTGTTCTGACCGGCCATCTTGGTGCAGTGAATGCAGTCGCCATATCGCCGGATGACAGTTGGCTGGCTTCCGGAGGTGCTGACGGGACGGTGCGGATATGGGATCTGGCTACGGGACAGGGACATGTGCTAATAAGCAGACATAGAGCCAGGGTAAGTCTGATAAGGCGATTTTCGAGACAAGACCACCTGGCAACTGGTCACGAAGGACCTGTACTTGCGGTTGCGTTTTCGTCTGACGGTAAATGGCTGGTTAGCGGCGACGATGACGGCAAGGTGCTCATTTGGAGTATGAACGCCAGGCAACTCGCAGCTATTGGCCGTGTTGATAGTTCGGTTGTTTCAGTAGCGGTGTCGTCAGAAGGCTTGGTCGCTATTCGGGGTGTAAGCGACGATATGTGGGAGTGGATGCCTAGGTCCCGGCCACCTGCTCGGATCAGGGTGGGCCGCGGCATCGGTGAATTGGCACCCGACATGAAATCACTGATGATCCCGGACTGGGCGCGAGCGATCAAAACCGCTGACCATCGCCAAGATATCGCTCCTAGCGGCACCTGGCGAGCAGAAGGCACGGGAGACAGCCGTGTGCTCATCACAGAGGAAGGTACTAACGTATTGCGAGGTACGCTCATCGGCCACCGCGGCCAAGTGAATGCTCTTGCGATTTCGTCAGATAGCAAATGGCTGGCGACGGCGGGCGGCGACGGTCAGATACGCCTCTGGAATTCCGCTGCCGGACCTGCGCAAGAGTCCAGGGGAAGATCCAGAGAATCTGCGTTCGAAATGCAGGTTTCGCTGGATGGCTGGATTTCGGCCAGAAGTGAGCAATCCGTGATGAGATGGGAAGTGGCTACCGGAAGATTGATTTCAATTTCTGGTATCGTATCCGGCCCCGCAACGGTCAGCACAATTGCAGCCTCCCCCGCCGGAGGCTGGCTTGCAATCGGTTTCAGCAACGGCGAGGTGAAAATATATGACGGTGCAAAAGATGAGGTAAAGACAGTAAAAGGGAAATGCGAGAATGCTATACCTAATGTATCTAAAATTTCAGCGGACGGCACGTGGCTGGCAATAGGTTACGAATCAGGAGAGGTGTTTACTTGGGATCGGGTGACCTCTAGAGTTCACATATTGCCTAATTATAACAATGGCACGGTAAAGGCTATGGCGATGTCACCAGATAGCACTCGGCTGATAACCAGCTACAAGGGTGGCGATCCGCGCGTTTGGGAGCGCGCTAGTTACCTACAGAGCCGCAGGCTCCGCCGCGGATCAAAAATAGGTAATATTCTTGCGGTTATATCAGATAGCTTCAGGGAGGGGCCATTCGTATCTGCGATTGAGGTATCTCCGAACAGCGACTGGCTGGCCACTACTGAGACTAATGGGAAGGTGAAGTTGTGGGATCTCGTTACAGGCAAGCGGAAGCTTTCTCTACAGACGCGCAAGCAAAGTCTTGAACTCGACGCGATTTCGATCTCTCCTGATAGCCAATGGCTGGTTACGGGGGGCCGCCGAAGCAAGATGCTCGAGCTTTGGGATTCTGCCACCGGAGAACGCCTCTGGATGACCGAGTTGGAGTTTGGTATCAGTCTGGTCGCATTCTCGCCCGACGGCATGTGGATAGCCGCCTGCGACGCTAATGGCACCGTGCAAATAGTTGACGCAGATTCCGGCGGACAGCGACAGGCTATGATGCGTGTAGATGGCATCATTGACTCATGTGCATGGGTCGATAATGAAACACTCGCATTCGGGGGCAGCGCAGGTGTCTATTTGTTCGACTTTCGCTACTGAAGCAGCCGGAGCCACTTCCGCGAGTAACATGTTAATGGACGCACAGGCGATCATCGCTTGTTCGATTTAATTCATAAAGAAAATAGCCTTTGCTGCCCGTTACGCACGCCCAGGACGCAACACGGAAGCCGTAAGCAAGCGAATTCGGCCTCTGTTACTCACACTCAGGTAAGTATCTAATTGCGCAGAGGCGTAGCGCACTCATTTCGGCAGATCCGGGCGTCTCCCGCGGGTGTGAGCCGCGGGAGACGCAGGCTGGATCAGGTGCCGGACGCCATGTAGGCGGCCAGGATGTAGTTCGGGTGACGGTCGAGGTTCCGGCGGACCCGCTCTGGCGCATCGTCGTCCGCGGAACTGCGTGCCGGGCAGCGATCTGCACGTCGTGCAAGTCGGGGTCGGCGTCGAAACTGGTAGGGACGTAGGTGTGGCGGAGCATATGCGGATGTGCCCTTGCGACCTGGATGCCCGCGGTTTCGGCAAGCCTGTGCAGCCGGCGGGTGGCCCCGAGCCGGTCCATCCGGGCACCGCCGGTGTTCAGCAGGATCGGCCCGCGGGCCCGGAGGTCGGCCGCGCGGTCGATGGCCGGCCGCGAGCGGCAGCGGGACCAGGACCACCTTGGTGCCCTTGCCGCATACCCGAAGCACGCGGTAGCCGTGTTCTTCGCCGAGGTCGGCGATGTCCACGGCTGTGGCCTCGAGGATCCGCAAACCGAGCAGGCCGAGCACCGCGGCTGCTCCCGGTCGCCCGTGAAGCTGACGGTACCGCACCCGGCGCGGCACCCGTAACAATGCGGTGCGTGAGGATTACAGGACCGTCACCAGATGAAGGGGATGAGCCGTTTGGTTCGTCGCGAATATTCCGCGTACGCGCTGCCGAACCGGCGCGTCAGCATGGCTTCCTCAGCGGCGATCCGGCGGCGGTAGGCATTGCCCATCAAGGTCGCCGCCGCCGCGGCCGAGGCCGCGCTCCCGGACGTTACGGCGAAGCCGGTCCACACCATGATCGACCCCAGATACCCCGGATGCCGGATCACCCGGTACGGCCCGTATTCCACCACGTCCTGATCCGCGGTGGTGCGCAGGGTCCGGGAGTAGTATGCGCCGAGTGTGCGCATCGACCAGGCGCGCAGCGCCAGTCCGGCGGCCATCACCCCCACGCCCGCGGGCCCGGACACGGGCGGCAGCCGGCCAGCCCGCAGCCGTCTCAGCACCGGTGACAACCCGGCAGCCAGGCCGTAGGCGGCGACGATCTGCCTGGTGGTCCCCTGGTCGCTGCCGGTCACGGCCAGGTCGGACGCTTCACCGGGCTCACGTGCGACCGCCTCCAGGGCGAAGAACGCTGCTGCCCCCGCATAAGAGGCCGCCAGCCAGCCCCGCCGCGACGAGCCAGATCGTGGCACCGGCACTGTAACCCCCCATGGACGACCACCGGCCAGGAAGAACGTCAGCAGGCTACCCGACACCGTGGCACCGGTCCGCCTCCTCCGGACACCGGACTGTCATCCCGCCCGGGGCACGTCAGGACGTGCTACCTCGTCTGCCGGGTATGCCCGATCGGGGTCCGGCTCGACCTCCGGATAGCCGGCTTTCGCTAGCGTGTGGGTTCATGGACATGAAACTTGAGGTCGTTCCCGTTCCGGTCCGCGACGTCGACGCCGCTAAGGACTTCTACATCGA
>Ga0335080_10007062_pt1 | contig 11631 bp, 10 predicted proteins | sample Lox_Sample_34_FD_206720 | JGI IMG/M metagenome (GOLD analysis project Ga0335080, IMG submission 206720) | Soil microbial communities from Loxahatchee National Wildlife Refuge, Florida, United States - Lox_Sample_3.4 | ecosystem: Environmental > Terrestrial > Soil > Wetlands | place: USA...
GGTCGGTCACATCGAGCTCCAGCACCGGCGGCGGGTCAGGCAGCCGCCGCGCGATCCGTTCCACCAGGCTGAGCCGGCCGAACCCGGTGAGCACCACCGTCGCGCCTTCGGCCTGCGCGATCCGCGCCACGTGGAACGCGATGGAGGAGTCGGTGAGCACGCCGGTCACCAGGATCCGCTTGCCGTCCAGGATGCCCATCTGGAGTCCCTTCGAGATCAGTGCCGCGCCGGTCAGTGCCCCATGCCCAGGCCGCCGTCGACCGGGATGACCGCGCCGGTGATGTAGGCCGCGTCGTCTCCGGCCAGGAAGGCGACGACGCCTGCCACCTCGTCCGCCGAGGCGAGCCGCCCCAGCGGGACCTGCGCCAGGATCGCGGCCTTGCGTTCGTCCGGCAGCGACGCGGTCATGTCGGTGTCCACGAAACCGGGGGCGACCACGTTGCAGGTGATGCTGCGGGAGGCGAGCTCCCTGGCCAGCGAGCGGGCCAGCCCGACCAGGCCGGCCTTGGACGCCGCGTAGTTGGCCTGGCCGCCCGAGCCCAGCAGCCCGACCACGGAGGAGATGAAGATCAGCCGCCCGCGGCGCATCCGCATCATGCCCCGCACCGCGCGCTTGGCCACCCGGTAGGCGCCGGTCAGGTTGGTGTCGAGCACCGAGGTGAAGTCGTCCTCGCTCATCAGCGCGAGCAGCTGGTCATGGGTGATCCCGGCGTTGGCGACCACCACCTCGACCGGTCCCTGCTCCGCCTCGACCTTCGCGAAGGCGTCGTCGACCGAGGCCGCGTCGCGCACGTCACACGCGACCGTGACCAGGCCGTCCACCTTCTCCCCCGAGCGCGATGTCACCGCGACCGCGTCGCCGCCGGCCGCCAGCCGCCGGGCGATCGCGAGCCCGATGCCCCGGTTGCCGCCGGTCACCAGGGTTGATCGGCTCATCTGCGCTCCTGCCTCTGCGGTCGGGGTGCATGCACGGGTCCTGCGCAGCGTACCCTCCGGCGGAAGGGCCGCGGCAGGCCAGGCGGCGCCGGCGTGGGATAGGTTGCCAGTCGTGGCTGACAACACCGCTGACCGGGCCACGGGCAGCCGGGCGGGGGGCAACCACCCCGGCGCCGGCGATGGCCGGATCGACCCCGAGTTCACCGCTTACCCCCTGCGTGAGCTGGCCGCGGCCGCCCTGCAGCGCGCCACGGACCTGGGCGCGCAGCACGCCGACTTCCGCGCCGAGCGCATCCGGGGCCAGCAGATCGGCCTGTCCGATGGCGCCCTGGTGACCTTGTTCGACGGCGATGAGCTGGGGCTCGCGGTGCGGGTCGTGCTGGACGGCACCTGGGGGTTCGCGTCCGCGGTCGACCTGACGCAGGCCGCCGCGCTGCGCGCCGCCGAGGAGGCGGTCGAGGTGGCGAAGGTGGCGGCGGCGATCAACACCGAGCGCATCGAGCTCGCCGACGAGCCCGCCTACGGCGACGTCAGCTGGGTGTCCGCCTATGAGGTGGACCCGTTCGAGGCCGGGGTCGCCGACAAGGTCGCACTGCTGGCCGGCTGGAGTTCCGGCCTGCTCGGCGACGACCGGATCGACCACGCCGACGCCTCGCTGCACCTGGTCCGGGAGTGCAAGTTCTACGCCGACGGCGCCACCACCGCGCTGCAGCAGCGGGTCCGGCTTCACCCGGAGGTGACCGCCGTCGCGGTCGATCCCGGTGGCCGGTTCGAGACTATGCGCACCCTGGCGCCGCCAGCCGGGCGCGGCCTGGAGTACCTGGGGGGCAGTCCCTGGGCCGGCCCCGGCGCCTGGGATTTTCCCGCCGAGCTGGCGCAGATGCCGGAGCTGCTGGCCGGGAAGCTGGCGGCGCCCAGCATCCGGCCCGGCCGCTACGACCTGGTCATCGGCCCCAGCAACCTGTGGCTGACCATTCACGAGTCGATCGGCCACGCGACCGAGCTCGACCGGGCGCTCGGGTATGAGGCGGCCTACGCGGGCACCTCGTTCGCGACCCTGGACAAGTGCGGCAGCCTGCAGTACGGCTCCCCGCCGATGCGCGTGACCGGCGACCGGACGGCCGAGCACGGCCTGGCCACGATCGGCTACGACGACGAGGGGGTCGCCACCCGGTCCTGGGACCTCATCTCGGGCGGCGTGCTCACCGGCTACCAGCTGGACCGGCGGATGGCCCGCATGCAGGGGTTCGGCCGCTCCAACGGCTGCGCGTTCGCCGACTCCCCCGCCCACATGCCGATCCAGCGGATGGCGAACGTGTCGCTCCAGCCGGCCGAGGGCGGCCCGTCCACCGAGGAGCTGATCGCCGGCGTGGAGGACGGCATCTACATCCTCGGCGACAAGAGCTGGTCGATCGACATGCAGCGGTACAACTTCCAGTTCACCGGCCAGCGCTTCTACAAGATCTCCCACGGCCGGCTCGCCGGCCAGGTCCGTGACGTCGCCTACCAGGCGACCACCACGGACTTCTGGAACTCGATGGCGGCGGTCGGCGGCCCGCAGACGTACGTGCTCGGCGGCGCGTTCAACTGCGGCAAGGGCCAGCCCGGCCAGGTCGCGCCGGTCAGCCATGGCTGCCCGGCGGTGCTGATGCGGGGCGTGCGGATCCTCAACACCGTGGAGGAGGGGGCATGACCGCGCCAGGCGGCATCTCGCCGCAGGAGACCGTGGAACGGGCACTGGCAGCAGCCCGCCCCGGCGGCTGTGTGGTGATCGCGGATGAGACCTCCTCGGCGAACCTGCGCTGGGCCGGGAACACGCTCACCACCAACGGGGTGTCCCGGTCCCGCCAGCTGACCGTGGTCGCGATCAGCCGGGATGGGCGGGACACCCGCGCTGGCGTGGTGTCGCGGGCCGGGGTCCGCGCGGACCAGATCGAGGACGTCGTGCGCGCGGCCGGGAAGGCGGCCGCGGAGAGCTCCCCGGCCGAGGACGCCCAGCCCCTGCTGGCGCCGGGGGACGGCGGCCGGGCCGGCACCGGGCAGATCGCCTGGGATGATCCGGTCGCCGGCACCGGGATCGGCGTGTTCGGGTCCTTCTCGGCGGCGCTCGGCGCGGCCTTCGACGCGGCCGGGGCCGCGGGCCAGCGCCTGTACGGGTTCGCCGAGCACTCGGTGACGAGCACGTTCGTCGGCACGTCCGCCGGGCTGCGGCTGCGGCACGACCAGCCGGCCGGCACGCTGGAGATCAACGCCAAGTCGGCCGACCTGGCCCGGTCGGCCTGGGCCGGGCAGGGCACCCGCGACTTCACCGACGTGGACGTGGGCGCCCTGCACGCCGACCTCGCCCGGCGGCTGGAGTGGGCGAAGCGCCGGGTGGACCTGCCGCCGGGGCGGTACGAGACCGTGCTCCCTCCCGCCGCCGTCGCCGATCTGCTCATCTATCTGTACTGGTCGGCCGGGGCCAGGGACGCGCTGGACGGGCGGACGGTGTTCAGCAAGCCGGGCGGCGGGACCAGGGTCGGTGAACGGCTGTCCGGGCTGCCGCTGACCCTGCGCAGTGACCCCGCGCCCCCCGCGGCGCCCGGGCTGGGCTGCGCACCGTTCGTGATCGCGCACGCGTCCACCCGGACGTCGTCGGTGTTCGACAACGGCCTGGCGCTCCAGCCGACCGACTGGATCTCCCGCGGCGAGCTGGCGGCGCTCATCCAGACCCGGCATTCGGCCGGCCTGACCGGGCTCGGGGCCACCCCGGCGATCGGGAACCTCATGCTCGACGGGGGCGGCACGGCGTCGCTGGACGAGATGATCGCGGGCACCGGGCGCGGGCTGCTGCTCACCTGCCTGTGGTACATCCGCGAGGTGGACCCGCAGACGCTGCTGCTCACCGGGCTGACCCGGGACGGGATCTACCTGGTGGAAAGCGGTGAGGTCACCGCGGCCGTGAACAACTTCCGCTTCAACGAGAGCCCGGTGGGCATGCTGGCCAGGACGGCGGAGGTGGGCGCCACCAGGCCGGCCCTGTCCCGCGAGTGGGGCGACTACTTCACCCGCACGGCCATGCCGCCGCTCCGGGTGGAGGGCTTCAACATGTCGTCGGTGAGCCAGGCGAGCTAGGGCTGGTCCCTCAGGCGTCCTCGAGCCGGAACCCGAGCTTCAGGCTGACCTGGTAGTGGGCCACCCGGCCGTCCTCGATCTGGCCCCGGATCTCGGTCACCTCGAACCAGTCCAGGTGCCGCAGGGTCTGCGCCGCCCGGTGCAGGGCGTTGTGGATCGCGGGCTCGACGCCCTCGGTCGAGGTGCCGACGATCTCCGTCACTCGGTACGTGCGGTCGGTCATGATCCCTCCGTCCCAGTGCTGCCTGTTCACCATCCGCGGGCGCCGCGCAAGGGCCGTGCCCGCTCGATGATCATGGCATCGTTGTCGCTATGGTTCCCGATATCGCCCAGCTGGAGCGGCGCGCGCGGGCGCTGCTCCCCCGCGAGATCTATGACTTCTACGCGGGGGGCTCGGGGCGTGAGGAGACGCTGCGGGCCAACGTGAAGGCCTGGCGGCGCCGCTGGCTGCTGCCCCATGTGCTGCGCGATGTGTCCAGCGTGGACACCAGCCTCTCACTGTGGGGGACGGCGCTGCGGACCCCGGTCGCGGTCGCGCCCACCGCCTTCCAGCGCCTGGCCCACCCCGAGGGTGAAGTGGCGACCGCGGCGGCCGCCGCCCAGGCGGGCGCGCTGTTCGTGCTCTCCACCCGCTCCAGCTGCCGGATCGAGGACGTCGGCGCCGCCGTGGCGGAGCCCGGCGGGACCTGGTGGTTCCAGGTCTACGTGATGCGTGACCGCGGCCTCACCGCGGCCCTGGTGAGGCGCGCGGTCGCGGCCGGGGCGGCGGCGCTGGTGCTGACCGCCGACGCGCCGGTGATCGGCCGCAAGCGGCGCGACCGCGGTGAGGATGTGGTCACGCCCGCGGAGTTCTTCGTCAACACCGGGCCGCTGGCCGATGCGGGAGACGCGGAGCAGGCCGCGGATGTCACATTCGCCGACATCGGGTGGCTGTCCAGCCTGGGCGGCGGTATTCCGGTGCTGGTCAAGGGCGTGCTCCGGCCCGATGACGCACAGGCCTGCGTGGCGGCCGGCGCGGCCGGCGTGATCGTCTCCAACCACGGCGGCCGCCAGCTCGACCGGGCGCTGCCGACCGCGCTCGCGCTGGCGCCGGTGGCCGGCGCGCTCCGGGACGGGGCAGCCCCGGCCGGCCCGGCCGGCCCCGCTGGGCGGTCAGCGGTGTTCGTGGACGGCGGCGTGCGCGCCGGGGAAGACGTGCTGGCCGCGCTCGCGGCGGGCGCGGTGGCGGTGTTCGTTGGGCGGCCGGTGCTCTGGGCCCTGGCCTGCGGCGGCGCGCCCGGGGTGCGGGACCTGCTGACCGGCCTGACTGGTGGCCTGGCCCATGCGATGGCGCTGGCGGGCGCCGCCAGCCTGGCCGACGTCCCCGGCCTTGCCTATCCCGGGGACACGGACTGAACCGGGCACGGCCGGACCCGCCCCAGGCACACCCGCCGCCCCGAAGGCCCGGATCCCGGGCCCGGGGGGATGACGTGGCCGGCGGGTGGGCATAGCTTGAAGTGGTGATGGTCAGGCGCAGGGTCCGCCGCCCCAGCGCACATCTGGTCACCGAGGCGCAACGGTCGAAGTCAGCGGACATCTCCTACCGCGAGCGCCGGTACCTGATCATGATGGCGATCCGGGTGGCCTGCTTCGTGGTTGCGGTGATCGTGTTCGCCGAAGGCGGCGGCTGGCTGACGGCCATCCCCGCCGCCGGCGCCATCGCGATCCCGTATTTCGCCGTTGTGTTCGCAAACGGCGGCCGCGAGCCCACCAGCACTGCGGGTTTCCATCCCTATGAACCGAACTTGCCGTCGCTTTACCATCCACCGGGCGACGATTCCGCCGCTGGCGGCCCGGACGGCCACGGGCCAGGTGATGGCAGTTCCGGCGGCGGCACTTAGCCCCGGGATCGCCAGCAACCGGCTGCCGCCGGAGACCGGATGCCCGGTGCGGACAACCCTGTGCCGAGGTTAGAAAAAACACCGCCGGCACGGTGAGTCCGTAATCCGGTCTTGACGTACAAGGGGGGGTTTCGGTGTACCATGCACATGGTGCTCTGGTCCCCCGTCGGAGCACCTGCCGGCGTTCCGGGCCCCCGTCGGAACGCCGATGAATGCGACGCCGGGTGGTTTGCCCCCGTAGCCACCCGGCGTCGCCCCATCTTCGGTGACATTTAGCCGGCTTCGCCCTAGCTCGCGCTATTTCCCTAGGCGCCCCAGCCGTCTCGCATCGCCGCTGCTGGGACGTGCCCGCCGATCGCCGCGCCGGGCCGCCAGCCGCCCGGCTCCGCTGCCGGGCACCCTGGTCGCCCGCCTCGCCCACTGTCCCGCTGTTACCTTATGTTCGCCTCCGGAGCCCCGGCCGCCCCTCGGTCCACACCCGTGGCGCCCCGTCCCGGCCGGGCCGCCGTCCGCTCCGCCCGCCGAGCACGGTGCGTAGCCGGGGTGCCGTCCTGCCCTCTTGCAGTGCAACCTTCGCCGCCATCACGGCGGGACTTCGCGCGCAATCCACAACCGGCGTGCACTACCGCCACGGCCATTTCCGGACAGCAAACTGCAGCGTTCGGTATGGCCGAACTGACTCATTACGAGACGGGGAAATTAACTATTTCTTAGCTATTACCGAGAGCCACTACTCAGGCCTACTGAATGTGACAATGGCCACACCCATCATGACCAGCCCCATGACCGCCACGATCCCCAGCGCCAGGCCTATCGGCACCACCCAGCCGGCCCACGTGATGCCCGGCGACAGCGCCTGCATGGCGGCCTCACCCAGGTTCAGGTGGCTGAACACCGCGTGCCTCATCGGGCCCACGACGTAGGTGAGAGGGTCGATGCGGGTGAGGAAGCTGAGCCAGGCTGGCAGCCCGTGCAGCGGGTAGAGCGCGCCGGACAGGAAGAACAGCGGCAGCACGAGCATCTGGGTGAGCGCCATGAAGGCCTGGAACTGGGTGATCCTGGCCGCCATCATCACGCCGAACGCGGTCAGCGTGAACGCGAGCAGGAACAGCTCGCCCGCCAGCGTGATCATCAGGACGGGGTTGTAGGGCACGTCGGCCAGGCCGGCCAGCGCCAGCATGATGATGCCCTGGAAGGTCGCGATGGTCGCGCCGCCCAGGATCTTGCCGACGACGATGGCCGACCGGCTCACGGGGGCGACCAGCATCTCCCGCAGGAACCCGAACTCCCGGTCCCAGACGATCGAGGCCGCCGAGAAGATCGCGGTGAACATCACCGACATGGCCAGCACGCCGGGGTAGATGAAGGTCTTGAAGTTCACGCCGGACGGCATGCTGTGGCTGGCGAGCGACGACAGGCCGGTCCCGAGCACGAGCAGGAACAGCAGCGGCTGGATGAGCGAGGTGACCGCCCGCAGCCGGTCACGCCGGAACCTGATCAGCTCCCGCCGCCAGACGATGCTGACGGCCCGCAGGTCCGACCGGAGGCTGTGCTCGGGAACCGCAACCCTGATCTGCCCGGCCAGGGCCGCCTCGTCCGTGGCCGTCGCCACCGGGGTGGTCTGGGTCGCCATGATCTACCGCCTCCCCCGCCAGTGTGCCGCTATCTGGCGCATCGCGTCAGCACCCGTCGCCTCCGCGTCGCGGATGGTCTTGCCGGTGTAGGACATGAACACGTCGTCGAGCGACGGGCGGGACACGCTGACCGCCTGGATGGGAACCGAGAGCCCAGCGAACAGCCGGGGCACGAACTGCTCGCCGCTGTCGACCGAGAACGTGACCGCGCCCTCGTGGACGCCCGCCTCGATGCCGAACTCGCGGCCGAGTTCGGCGATGGCGGCCGCGTCGTCACCGGTGCGGATCTGCACCCGGTCCTTGCCGACGCTCGCCTTGAGCGCCTCCGGCGTGTCGATCGCCACGATCTTCCCGTGGTCGATGATCGCGATCCGGTCGCAGTGCTCGGCCTCGTCCATGTAATGCGTGGTGAGGAAGATCGTGATGTCCTCGCGGCTCTTGAGCTCGTTGATGTACTCCCAGATCGAGGTGCGGGTCTGCGGGTCAAGGCCGACCGTCGGCTCGTCAAGGAACAGCACCCGCGGTGCGTGCAGCAGGCCACGGGCGATCTCGAGCCGGCGCTGCATGCCGCCCGAGTACGTCATCACCAGGCTGTCCCGCCGTTCCCACAGGCCGACCATCTCCATGACCTGCTGCATCCGCGGCGCCACCGCCGCCGGCGGCACCCCGTATAGCTCGGCATGGAAGCGAAGGTTCTGGGCGCCGGTGAGGTAGTTGTCCAGCGTGGTGTCCTGGAACACCAGCCCGATGCTGCGCCGGACCGCGTCCCGCTCCCTGACCACGTCGTGGCCCGCGACCCGCGCCGATCCGGCGGTGGGCAGGGCCAGCGTGCACAAGATCTTGATGGTGGTGGACTTGCCCGCGCCGTTCGGGCCGAGGAAGCCGAACGTCTGCCCGACGGGCACCTCGAAGTCGATGCCGCGCACCGCCTCGATCTCGCCGTAGTTCTTGGTCAGGCCGGCGACCGTGATCGCCATCGGCGGGCCCTGCCCGTTGCCAGCGGCGACCGGGCCGGCCGCGGCCGCGGCGCTGCCCGCATCCGCCGCCGCTGCCGTGCCGCCGGCCCCGTCCCTGCCGTCCACTCCGCCCGCGGCGCCGCGCGGACCATGCACTGCCACCTGTGCCGCCTCCCTAGATCCAATCCGAGCTTAGGGCATGTCCCGCGGGCCGCCGGCCCGCTGCGCGGACGCGCAGATCCACCGGGACACGCCCCTCGTCCGGCCGCCGCCCTGGCCGGTTACTCCCCGGCCGGCCCGCCGTCCTGCTCCCCGGCCGGCTCGTCGTCAGCCGCGAGAATCCGGTACAGGCTGCGCCGGGCGTCGGTGAGGATCTTGTGCGCCTGGGCGACCTGGGGGTCGCTGCCCACCTGGGTCACCTGGACCGCCGCCATCGCCACCTGCCCGATCAGCGCCCGCAGCTCGATCGCGTCGTCGCCCACGCTGCGGGCGACCACGTCCCAGGGTGCGCTGACCTCATCCGGGTGTGCCGCGACGTACGCGCGGCCCTCCTCGGTCAGCGTGTACCTGCGGCGCCCGCCCTCGGGGGTCTCGGCCTGGACCAGTCCCTCGTCCTCGAGCTGCTGCAGGGCGGGATAGACCGACCCGGGACTGGGCCGCCAGACTCCCCCGCTGCGCTCGCCGATCTCCTGGATGATCTGATAGCCGTTCCGCGGCTCCTCGGCCAGCAGCGCGAGCGCGGCGGCGCGGACATCACCGCGCTTGACGCGCGGGCCGCGCATGAACTTCGCGCGCCCGAACCACATCTCCGGTCCCGGGCCAAAGCCGGGGCCCCATCCACCGCGCCTGCGCGGGCCGCCGGGCCCGGGCGGGCCCGTCCGCATCCTGGTCCGGCCACCGTGCCGGTGCCGCCGGCCCTCGTGCTCGCCCCGCTCTTCCCATGCCTCTTCGTCATGCATGGCCATGCTCCCTCCGTCTGGTCCCGGCGGCGTTCATCGCACTTCCCAGAACCATCGCTTTACTTCTAGACATCTCAACGATATATCGGAATACTCTTCAGGGCAAGTCCCGGGCCAGGCGTGGGTGGAGTGAGCTTGCGGGCTGGCCCGCTGCCCGGGCGCGTCAGCAGCCAGGCAGGAAGGCGCCGCTGGTGGCTCGCCTGCCGCTGTGGTCAGCCGCCGATGGCCGACATCGGCCGGGCCGGCTGGAGGAAGCCGGGCTCGTTGATCCCGTGACCGGGCAGCTTCCCGGCGACCGCCCGCTGCCAGATCCCGGCCAGCTGCTCGTCGCTGGCCCCGGCCCGCATCGGGTCGCGCAGGTTGCTCTCGGTGCGCGCGAACAGGCAGTTGCGCACCTGGCCGTCCGCGGTCAGCCGCACCCGGTCGCACGCCCCGCAGAAAGGCCTGGTCACCGACCCGATCACGCCTACCCGGGCGGGCCCGCCGTCCACCAGGAACGTCTCGGCGGGCGCCGAGCCCCGGGTGCGGGAATCGTCAGGGGTGAGCGAGAACTCCGCTGACAGCGCCGCCAGGATCTCGTCGGCGGTGACCATGTTCTCCCGGCGCCAGCCGTGCTGCGCGTCCAGCGGCATCTGCTCGATGAACCGCAGCTGGTACCCATGCTGGAGGCAGAAGCGCAGCAGCGGCACCATCTCGTCGTCGTTGATGCCGTGCATCAGGACCGCGTTCACCTTGACCGGTGTCAGCCCGGCCTGGGCCGCGGCGGCCAGCCCCGCGAGCACGTCGGCGAGCCGGTCCCGCCTGGCGAGCGAGCGGAAGACCTCAGCTCGCAGCGTGTCGAGTGAGACGTTGATCCGGTCCAGGCCGCCCTCGGCGAGGGCGCCAGCGACCCGGGCCAGCCCGATCCCGTTGGTGGTCAGCGAGATTTCCGGGCGGGGCCGGAGCGCGGCGGTGCGGGCGACGATGCCCGGCAGCCCCCGGCGCAGCAGCGGTTCCCCGCCGGTGAAGCGGATCTCGGTGATCCCCAGCCGCTCGACCCCGATCCGGGCCAGGCGGACCACCTCGTCGTCGGTCAGCAGGGTCGGGGCGGGCAGCCAGTCCAGGCCCTCCGGCGGCATGCAGTAGGCGCACCGCAGGTTGCACCGGTCGGTCAGGGACACCCGCAGATCGGTCGCGATCCGTCCGTACGAATCAGCGAGCAATCTCCCGTCACCTCCTCAGCGGCCGCAACCGCACTGGTCAGCAGCAACCGCAGCAACCGCCCTGGCATTCCTCAGCCTATGCGGCTGCCGCGACAGTGTGGTCCTCTCCGCGCCGCGCCCGCCACCACCCACGCAGCGGCAGACACGCCTGTTGGGGCCCAATGTGGTGCTGGACAGTGATCTAGTCACGGAGAATAGGGTCATGGCCACAGACACTGCCATCTGGCGCGATCAGCTCACCGCACAGGAGCGGGCCGAACTCGGGCGCGGTGCTGGCGTCATCCCGCTCGCCCGCCCGGACATCCTGGTGGTGGGCGGGGGGATCGCGGGAGTGGCCACCGCGGTGGCATGCCATGAGGCGGATCTCGGCTCCGTGCTCCTCATCGAGGCGGGACGGCTGGGCTCGGGCGCCACCGGCGGCGCGGCCGGCCTGCTCACCCCCGAGCCGCACGAGTGGAGCGACCCGGAGCCGTTCGTGGAGCTGGCCCGGGCCAGCCTGGACCGGTGGAGCCAGCTCGACCAGAGCGTGCCGGGCGGGGTCGGCCTGGTCGAGCTGGACTGGATCGGCCTGGCGCCCGACCCGGGCGGATTCGCCCCGCACCTGCAGCCCGCCGTGGAATGGCTCGAGCCGGGCGAGGTCGCCAGCCTGGTCCCCGGCCTGGCGCGGCCGATGGCGGGCGCGCTCATCCGCCACCAGGCCAGGGTCAACCCGCTGCGCTCGCTGGCCCGGCTGGCCGCTGGCCTGCCCGCGGTCGCGACCGGCATCGCGGCCATCTCGGTCGCGGTCAGCGGGAGCAGGGTGGTGTCGGTCACCACCACCTCGGGTGACATCCATCCCGGCGCGGTGGTGTTCGCCACCGGGCTGCCCCCGCTCCTGGACGGGCTGGCGCTTGACCTGCCGGCCAGCCAGGTCAAGGGCCATCTGCTGGCGACCGAGCCGACGTCGCTGC
>Ga0335080_10007063_pt1 | contig 11630 bp, 5 predicted proteins | sample Lox_Sample_34_FD_206720 | JGI IMG/M metagenome (GOLD analysis project Ga0335080, IMG submission 206720) | Soil microbial communities from Loxahatchee National Wildlife Refuge, Florida, United States - Lox_Sample_3.4 | ecosystem: Environmental > Terrestrial > Soil > Wetlands | place: USA: Florida...
TTGCTGTCGAGGGAATTCCGAAGACCTTTGTCTACGATCGAGATGGCAAGCTGGTATCGGAGTCGATCGATATGAGGACCCAGAAGCAGTTCCTGGAAATGCTTTCCAAGGCAGGAATGGAATAGGGTGCGCTCACGGCGTGTTGCTGCCTGATCTCGGATGGAGAGCGGCGGGGAAAAGGGAAGTTCCCTGTTAGTTGTTGTCCTCGTTGCGCACCGTTGAGGCACAAAACACTCCTGCGTCAAACTGTTGACCTGCGCTGAAAGCCATGCCGCCTCTTCGCGGATGCGTCCGCGCCTACAAAATTTCATCGGGCCGTTGCCTTATCTACCAGATTGTGTATGAACGCCTAAGTGAGCCAGGTGTTCGCAATCTTAACCGTGAATTGCAGAATAAGACTCGTTCACGCGTCGTTGTACTTTCAAACCTGAAGATCCACTACTTGTCCCCGCGTCGCTCTCTGGAAGTAAGTACGGGCTAAATCCTGCATGAGTTGACTGGGATCGAAGTAAGGCGCTGCGGTTATAGGAAGAAGCGCTCAGCGACGGCTCCGGTTGGGATACCACAACAAACAGGATTTTGGTGTGGTACGCGATCTGGAGCGAGGAGGCGAGATGAAAAGAGGATTCTTTAGCCAGAAATTCCGAGTATTTACGGTTCTGATAGCCCTGAGTGTGACGAGCGAGTTTGCGCTCGGACAGGCCGACCTGGGAACAATTGCCGGGGTTGTAAAGGACGCGACCGGCGCAGTGGTTGCCGGCGCTAAGATTGTTGTAACAGAAACATCCACAAACACCGAGAGGTCGACAATGTCGAGTAATCTCGGGGAATATCGCGTACCAAACCTGAGGCCAGGAACTTATCAGATAGTGGTATCCAAATCAGGATTCCAGACTTACAAGGCTGCCGTAGAGGTTGCCGTCGGAGGCCATTCGACTCTGGACGCGCAGCTCGTGGTCGGGAGCGGGAATACCGTTGTCGAGGTAGTAGCTGGAGCTGCGACCGAGGTCAACACGCAGACGCAGGAGCTCTCGCAGTTGATTGACACGCAGCAACTGGCGCAACTTCCCAGCCTGACGCGGAACCCATACGATTTTGTCGCGATCTCCGGGAACGTAAGCAACGGCGACACCACCTCGAACGGTGGGTTGACCGCCAGTGGCGGTGGGGGCCAGGAAATCACGGGCCGCGGCGTGGGATACGCCATCAACGGACAACGCGAATCGGGCACCGAAGTTTTGCTCGACGGCGTGGAAAACGTCAGCGTATTCAGCGCGGTTGTCGGCGAGTACGTGCCGCTGGATGCGGTGCAGGAGTACAGCGTAGTTACGAACAACTTCTCTGCCGAATATGGCCGCGCATCGGGCGGGGTCGTCAATGTCACGACCAAACCAGGGACGAACGGCTGGCACGGCTCGGCGTGGGAGTTTAACCGTCTGTCGGCCTACACGGCGAATACCTTTAATAATGTTGCCAACGGACTGCCGAAAGGAATTTATACCCGGAATCAATTTGGTTTCCAGGCAGGGGGGCCACTGATCAAAAACAAGCTGTTCGCCTCCGAGAGTACCGAGTTCACACGAGTACGCAGCAATTCTGTACAGACCGAGGAGATCTTTGACCCGTCGTTCATTGCACTCCTGCCGGCAAATGCCCAGGCCTACTTCGCGCAATATGGCACAACCACGCTGGCGGGCACGCCGATCACAACCGCGGGCCAGTTAGACGCGGACGCGGAAGGAGGAGATCCGAACGGTTTTTCCGTGAACCCCATCAACGGCGTGACTGCCGTTGCCGCCGACCAGCCAGTCTTCGATCAGGTGAACTTCACCGCGCCATTCAATGCGGGAGGAGGTCAGCCGCAGAATACCTACACGTTGGTCGGGCGCGTCGATTACAACCTGAATGAAAAGACGCAAATGTTCTTTCGTCTCGGACGCGAGCGAGACGACTTTTTCGAAGGGACAGCCTTTTACAGCGCCTATCCGCAGTATGACGCCGGGACCCTTAACCAGAACCAGAGCTATCTGCTGTCAGTCAACCATACCTTCAATAGTAACCTGCTCAATAACACGAAGCTAAGTTTTGCGCGCCTGAGCAGCATCACGTCATACGATAAGTCGCTTACCTACACGCCCAGCCTGATGTTCGTAACGCCTGTCGACCCGATCAGCGGCGGCCTCATTCAGTTGCCCGGACTGGAAAATGTGGGGTCTCCGGGTTTAGGCGGGTTGCCATTCGGCGGACCGCAGAACACAATCCAACTGGAACACGATCTGTCATGGACCAGGGGCAGGCATAACATGAAGTTTGGAGGCCAGTTAACTTATATCCAGTTGAACGTCGGTTACGGCGCCTACATACAGGGGGTGGAACAACTCGGCGGGGACGGCCAGGACAGCATGGATGACCTGGTGAATGTTGCGGGCAATCCGCTGGGGAGCCAACTGGGCGGCAACGCGGGATTTACAGCTCGCGTCAACCCGCAAGGCGCGCTTCCTTGCCACACCGACACGGACGGCAACATAATTCCGACTTCAGCGTGCTCCGTTACGCCACCATTATCTACACCCAGCTCCGAACGAAGTTACCGCTATAATGACTGGGCCGTTTATGGGCAGGATAGCTTCAGGCTTACGCCGCGGCTCACGCTTAACTATGGTCTACGCTGGGAACACTACGGTGTTCAACATGACAACCACTCGGGCCTGGACTCCAACTTCTATTTCGGCTCGGGCTCGGGCATTGAAGAGCAAACGCGAAATGGCGGGGTGCAAATCGCGAGTCAAAGTTCGATTGGCCAATTCTGGAAACCGAGCTGGGGAACTTTCGCACCCCGGGTAGGCTTCGCCTATGATGTGTTCGGCGACGGCAAAAGCAGTCTTCGCGGCGGCTTCGGTATCAGTTATGAGAGAAATTTTGGGAACGTCACGTTCAACGCCAGCTTTAATCCCCCGGCGAGCGCAGTGCTTCAATCTACGTGCGCGGCTCGCGACCCCAACTGTCAATCGGTCGTGACGACGAGCGATCTCGGGCCTCTGGGCCAGCCCGGCCCCACGACCTATCTTCCTCCCGCGGACTTGCGGATGCCGGATCCGAACATTCGTACGGCACAAACACAGTTTTGGAGCCTGGCGCTGCAACGCGAAATCGCGCGGAATACTGTGGTCGAGCTGGGCTACAGTGGCGCGCACGGCATTCACCAGTACGATCTCAATAACATCAGCAACCTGGGATTTGGCCAACTGTATCTTGGGGACCCGGCGGTTGTCAGTCCGACCTGCAACCCTGGTCACGTTAGTATCAGTGGAATATGCCTTACGCGCGCAAACGATCAGTATGGCGCGATTAACATGCGGGGCAGTGGTGGAACCAGCAGCTACAATGGTCTAAACCTGAAATTCCAGACACAGAATCTGCGCAACACAGGTCTGAGCCTGGTCGCTAACTACACGTGGTCGCACTCGCTCGACGACATAAGTTCGACTTTTTCTGACAGCGTCCAGGGAGGTTCTGGAACGGGTTACGGGAGCCTCGGTTATACCGACGCATTCAACCCGAAGCTCGATTGGGGACCGTCGGATTTCGACGTACGGCACCGGCTGGTAATTTCGCCAATCTGGAACACTCCGTGGTTCAAGAGCGGGCGAGGCGCGGAGGCACAGGCGCTCGGCGGTTGGGCGTTGGTGGGGATCTTTACAGCGCGCACCGGTATTCCGTTCAACGTGTACGATGTGGACAACGAGGAATTTTATTACACGCTACCGCGGCTAACACCTTCGAGCCAGCCTGACTACCGTGTGAGCTCAAATCCGCAGGCCATCGGTCCGAACGTTTACGCGCTCCTGAGTGTGCCGGTGCCTGCCAGCTTTGCGCCCCTCAACCCGACTCTGGGCATTTCCGACTACGGGCCGTTTCCAGCCGGAATGGTTGGCCGAAACGCATTTCGGGGACCCGGAGCATGGAATCTCGACTCGGCGGTCGAGAAAAACTTCAAGATCAGCGAGCGCTTCGGCATGACCTTCAGAGCCGAGGGATTTAACATTTTCAACCATCACAATATGTACACACAGACAACCTTCCTGATTTATGCCGCGCCCACCACGACACCGCTCGAAGTTACCGGGTTTAAAGGCGGTCTGAATACGTTTGCGCTGGGTGGCAACAACGATGAACGGCGATTCGGTCAGTTCTCACTGCGGTTCTCTTTCTGATCCATGGTAATGAGACCAACCGATGACAGGGGCCCGGGGATATCCCGGGCCCTTGCCTTGTCCGCTGATCGCTGATCAGCGTATAAGCCTGAAAACCGCAAGGCAACCGCGACATCAGCCAGATGTCAAGTTATCAAACCTCGCCTTGAATTCCAGTATGAAAAACAGTGGACACGCAGCTCGCAGTTATTGAATTTTGGAGAAGTACTTGTCTGACTAGTGATGTCTTAGAAGGTTACAACAGTCCCGGGTCCTGATATTTTCCCGAATCTTTCGGCCTGCCTCCACTGTTTAACCCGGTTCTTATTCAATTCGTCCCTAACTCACAAGTTGCGGACTTTCGGGAGACAGAACTGCTAACAGAGCTGAGTGGCGACAAATCCATAGACATATCGCTTAGAAACAGAACCATTCGAGACTGTTTTGGGGGGAACGATGGACTCAGCTCTACACAACATTCGGACATACTTGCTGCTCACACTCGTTGTTCTCAGCTATTGCATCGGAACGCTGGCACAAGGTGGGTCGGGAGAATTGACCGGCCTGGTCACGGACCCGACTGGCGCAGTGATAACCGGTGCGCCCGTCAAGCTGACCAACACCTCGACCGGGGAAGTACGTACCGCCACCACGACCGCCGCCGGCACATATCGCTTTCCGGCGCTCCCAGTGGTTGGAACCTACACCCTGGAAATATCAGCGAAAGGGTTCAAGTCCTCGGTCGTGACGGACATCATCATGACGGTGGGCACAATCGTGACGCGGGACTTGAGACTGGAAGTCGGGCAGACCTCCGACCAAGTTACGGTCGAGGCCGGCGCCCAACTCGTGCAGACTGAGGACTCGTCGCTCTCGCAAAATGTCGACCGTCAGGTCTGGACGAACATGCCGCTGGAGACGCGCAGTTCGAATGATTTTCTCGCTTTGCTGCCGGGCTCAGAGCCGTCGATCGTGTCGCAGGTGGCTGATCGCGGTCCTGCGGTCAATGGTACCCGCCCCGGAAGCGGGAACTTTATGGTGGAGGGTTTTAATAACAACGATCAGAGCCTTGGGGGAGCGGGGACGAGCTATGGATCGGGTGGAGCGCTTACCACTATTTCGCCCGATGCCATTGAGGAGTATCGCGTCATAGATGGCACACCGGCCGCGGAATATGGCAGATCAGGCGGCTTTGTGACCGACACCGTACTCAAGAGCGGGACAAATCAATGGCACGGTTCGCTGTTCGAATACAACCGAATTCAAGCGCTGGCGGCGAATAGTTTCTTCTCGAATCTTGCCGGACAACAGGATCACCTCATCCGCAATCAATTTGGCGGATCGGTGGGCGGTCCAATCATCAAGGACAAGACCTTCTTCTATTTCACAGTTGAAGCTCATCGCCTGCGAACGAGTAATCCGGTCACCGCAAACACGATCACTACTGATTTCCTAAATTTTGTCGACACGGGCGCGTTTGAGACGTTCATGGAAAACGATCCCAACGGCATCTGCATGCAATTTACGGGCAGCTCGTGTCCAGGGGTGTTTGCCGGCAATGCGACCTTGGGGCCAACCTATAAAAGCATGGAAGATCAAGAGGGCCTTCCGCTCTGTTCGACCGGAGCAGGGAATTGCACCAACTTCTCGAATCTTAGCCAAGGGCTGTGGACTTCACCGGACGTCCTGGGCCTGCCCCTCCAAGTGACTTATCCGGTTCCTATCTTCGCGACGATCACGGTTCCGGGCGGGCAAACGCTGAATCAGATGAGATATGCGGCCAAGGTCGACCATAGGCTGACAACGAAAGACCAGATTACTGGTTCCTATCTATTCGACAATGCGACTGCCATCACGCCCTACGGTGGAAATAACGCGATGGGCCCGGCGCAATACTATCAGGACCGTGCACAACAAGCCGGCGTCAGCTGGCTACACACGTTCAGTCCAACGGTACTTAACCAGGCACGATTCTCATTTACCCGCAATGTGAGGAATTTCCCGGGCGACCCGAAAGTTGCAGGAATGCCCTCGGTGTTTTCCTTCTTCGACTCTCCAACCATCGGATACGGAAATAGCAACGTCTATCCACAATTCTTTACCACCAACGAATTCATCTGGAAGGACGATATCTCGATCACGAAGGGCAAGCACAATTTCAAGGCTGGCGCTGAGTTTTCGCGCACCCGCAATGGCAGCAGCTTTGAGTCCTCCAAATTCGGGTATGTCTATCCTGTGGATACAGAAGACATGGTTACCGATACCACCTTCACCAATAACTGGGAGAATTACTACTTTGGGGGACAATACTTTGGATCGATCGCGGAGGCAGGAGCATCCTTCGATCCAACGACTGGTACGCTGCCGAACTATTATCGTGGATACCGCTCGAACGATGTAGCAGCATATGTCCAGGATGATTGGCGAATTCATCCGCGCCTTACAGTGAACCTCGGTGTGCGCTGGGAGTATTTCGGCCCGCCGCATAATTTCCAGCCCAACATCGACTCCAACTTCTACACGGGAATTCCGGTCACGCCATTTCCGAATCCGGGGGACAACCCGTTCTTTCCGGTCGATAGCCCGTTCTATGCCGGAGTCGCCAGCGGAGCGTTCCAGGTTCGCAATCACGATCTGTGGAACAAGGACCTAGACAACTTTGGTCCGCGGATAGGCGTGTCCTATGATGCTCTGGGCAATCAAAAGCTAGTCGTACGAACGGGATTCGGCATCAACTACGATCGTATGTACAACAATGTTTTTGAGAACATCCGCTTCAACCCACCCTATTTTTCATTAGGCCTGTTAGCATCGCCGCTGTTCGGGTTCCCCGGTATCACACCGGCGCAAGGAGCGGCACTGTACACCAATCCGTTTGCGGGGACTTCCGTCTTCGTCGGGGCAGCGACACCTCCGTCCACTCGCGCAATGGACGAGAACCTCGTGACCGCATACTACGAGCAGGCACACTTGGGCTTTCAGTATGAAATCGCCAAGGATTTTGTTGTCGAGTCGAACTATGTGGGCACGTTCGGGCATAAGTTGGAGGCCATCCTAGGCATCGACACCTACAATGGCCGAACCGTTCCCGGAGTGGATCATAGTCTGGTGAATCCAAACTATGGTCGAATCAGTTGGCGTGATAACTGCTGTAGTTCGAATTACCATGCCTGGCAGACTACTCTGCGCAAGCGTTTTTCTGGCGGTCTCCAGTTCAACGCCAATTACACATATGCCAAAGCGATGGACGACGTGAGCGACGTGGGTTCGGCAAAAATCTCCGGGGCCGCTCATGGATATCCGATGGATGCCACGAACCCGATGGTGGACTACGGCCCGGCCGACTATGACGTTAGACACCGCGTAGTGACCAGCTTCGTGTACGACCTCCCGTTTGCGAAGTCGAACCGCTGGCTTGGTGGCTGGAACATTTCAGGAGTTGTGTCGTGGCAGACCGGAGCGGCCTTTTCTGTAATCGATGGGGCGGTCGACAGCAACCGCGACGGTGAATTCACAGACCGGTCTGGCTATATTGGTTCCGGCGGAATCACGAATGCGGTGATCCATAGTCACGAGCCATACCAGGGATATCTGGTCACAAGCGATTTCGCGCAGCCGAATACCTCGGCGCTGCCGTGCCCGGCGAGTGTGAATCTGGGCGAGTGGTGCGAGGGACCAACCGCCGGGCAGATGGAGCGCAATACGCTGAATGGTCCGGGCTTCTTCGATACGGACTTTGGAATAAAGAAGGGCTTCAAAATTACCGAGAAGTCAGCGCTGAAGTTTGAAGCGAACTTCTTTAACATTTTCAATCACCCAAACTTCCTGATCCCGGACAACAATCTAAACGACGTGACGTTCGGGCAGTCCCAATCGACATTCAGCAACCAACAGACTGGAGGGCCGCGCATTACGCAACTGGCACTACGATTCGAATTCTAGATAACTTGTTAAAACTCGCACCCAGGCCGGCCCGAGAGGCCGGCCGTTTTTCCGGCACAACGAATCCTGCCGCCGAGCCACAAATGTTCGTTCGCCAACAATAGCCCCGCCCGTTGCAGTCCCTTCTTACCAACAAAATGTTTCAGCTTCACCCTTCGGCGTTAGATGGGAAGGCAAGTCAGCCGAGTGGCCAGATTCGGACACTCCATTCCAATGTGGCGCGACGGTATGACACATTGCGGAAGTGTTGGGACCGCGCTTTGTCACAAGTGAACCTTCAAACGTTGTTGTCTGAGCCTCGTCTAAGAGTGTAGAGCCGTCATGCAGCTTGAAATGAAAACGACGTGCGAACGGTGCGGCGCCGTCCTCGAAGCGAATGGGGTGGCGCACATTTGTTCTTATGGGTGCACGTTCTGCGCAAACTGCGCCGGCGAGATGCGCGCGGTCTGCCCGAATTGTGGAGGGGAACTACTGCGCCGGCCGCGTCGTGCCGGGAGGCTGGAGCCCAGTGTCGACGGGTCGTCGCTTGAACGCATCAGGCTCAGTTCCTGGCGGCTCTGGGCGGCAAGCGTCGGCGCGTGGGCTGCGGTGTCGCTGATCGACACTACTTCAACGTATGAGGTGTATAAGGGAACGGGATCGCCAATCAGCCTGGCTCACGCTCTGGGTATAGCGTTTAGTCTGGATCTAACCTGCGCTCCGCTCACGCCGTTTGCGTTTATCCTGGCACTGCGTTTTCCCATCACAAAGGCGAATTGGCTGCGGATCGGGCTGCTGCACCTTTGTTTCGCCATGGCATTTGCCGTGGCGCATGTGGCGCTGATTGCATGCTCGCCCTACGGGCATTGGGACTGGAATGCGGGAAGATTTACATCTTTGATGTGGAACCTGCAGACGCAAGCGTTCCACCCCGATTGGTACGTTCTGCGGCGAATGCTCTACACTTACTTCCCCAGCGACATAACGAGTACCTATCTACCGATTGTGCTGATTGCGCTAGCCATTTCCTATTACGACCGGCTAAGAGACAGCGCTGTTCGGTCCGCAACACTCGAAATGGAACTAGCTAAGTCGCACCTGCAAGCTCTTAAGAGCCATTTGCAGCCGCACTTTCTGTTTAATACGCTTCACTCGATTTCGTCTCTGATGTTCACGGACGTATCGGCGGCTGACAAGATGATCAGCCGTCTCAGCGATCTCCTGAGAATGAATCTGGAGAATGGCGGGAGCCAGCTCACAACATTGAGCCGCGACTTGGAGTTTGTCGGAGGCTACTTAGAAATCGAAAAGATGCGCTTTGAAGAAAGATTGAATGTAGTCGTTGACGTGCAGCCCGAGACCCTGGATGCGCAAGTCCCGAGCCTGACGCTGCAACCGATGGTTGAGAACGCCGTGCGGCATGGCATCTCGCATGTGTGTAAGGGAGGCACGATCTGGATCATGGCGCAACGTGACGGCCATTCGCTGGACCTCCGCGTGAGAGATAATGGTCCGGGACTCACGGACTCGCCAAAAGCACTTCCGAAACCCGGGCTCGGCCTTAAGACAACGCGAGAGCGACTTAGTGCCCTGTATGCCAAGCAGCAAAGCCTGGAGATCTATAACCTGCCTGAGGGCGGCGTGGAAGCTCGGATCCAGATCCCCTTTCGCCTGGCGTCGAATGCCGCAATCGATACGGTAATTATGGACAGGCTGCTGACAAGCCAGGAGAAGAGTGTATGACGAACCTTAAGATAAGAACGCTAATTGCGGACGACGAGCGCCTGGCGCGAGAAAAACTTCGAATCCTTCTGGAGCCCGAGTTGGGGGTCGAGGTAGTGGCCGAGAGCCGCGATGTAAAGGAGACAGTTGCGGCCGTGCGGACTTTCAGGCCGGATCTGCTTTTGCTCGACATCCACATGCCCGATGCGGACGGCTTCCAGGCCTTGCGCGAGATTCCGCCTGATGTCATGCCCATGGTTGTTTTCAGTACCGCCTACGGTCAGTACGGAGTGAAAGCGTTCGAGGTTCATGCCACGGACTATCTCATGAAGCCATACGACAGGGAGCGGATCCACGATGCGATTGAACGAGTAAAAGCGGAGCTCAGAAAGAATCGTGAGCATGACCTTACTGGACACCTTCTGAAACTCATCTCAAGTTCGGGGACGCAACCAGAAGAAAAGACGCTGGTGCTTAAGAGTCAGGGCAGGTTCGTATTTCTCGACCCGGGAGAAATCGAGTGGATTGAGGCGGCGGCGAATTATGTGAAGGTGATCGCGGGGAAAACTTCATACCTTCTGCGTGGGCAGATCGGCCGCTTTGCGGAGCGTCTGGATTCGACACGATTTGTCCGCATCCATCGATCCACAATTGTCAACGTTCGCAGGATCAAAGAACTGCAGCCTTGTGAGAATGGGGAGTATATTGCACTTTTGAAGAATGGCAAAGAACTGTCATGTGGCAGGGGTTACCGCGCAGAACTGCAGAAATTGTTTGAGGGAAGACTGTAGTGCATACGCGTCTGATTCGACAAAGCGCGTCAACCCATATCGTTGGTAATTGACTATCGACGTATCGTTGTGTTGTAGGCCAAAGTATAAGTTTGACCCGAGCGCACCGGCACTCTCGTTCCAGTATTAGTCCCCAAGTCACGGATACTTATCCCACCGCCACTTGTAAGTCTCACTGCGTGCTGCACAATGAGGTAAGTGAGCAGCTCGCCACAAATAGACTCGGGCTTGTCGAACAGCATTTATGCGGGAGCTGGTTACAGGCCTGGTGTAAGCGAAGAGGTCGCCAAACGGCGTCAGCACAAGGCAGCACTGCGATCGTTGGCGACACCGCTGGCGTCCAGGCCGTCGCTCGCGCACCTTGAACGGGCGTGCCGGATCGCCTTGATGGAGGAGGATAGGCCAGCCTCGGTCGAAGCGATCTACGATCGAATCGTGCGCCGTGGTTCCGTCATGTTCTTTGCGTACAAACGGCCATTTCGCGCAATCGCGTTGGCGCTATCCGGATTAGCGAGCCGCGGGGAGGTAATTCTGGTAGAGAAGGACGGCAGATCGAAGAGGTCGAGGCGGAGCGGTCGCCGTCGATGGCAGAGGACGGCCTTGGTGGTCAGTGGCGACCTGGGTAGGATGGAGAGTTGATTGCACGTAGAGGTCAGATGACATCAATGCCGCCGCCCGCGTTCTTTTGGGGTTATATGGGAAGAAGATCAGGCAACGCTTCGTCCAATCGCGATAGGCAAGGTCTCGTCATTCGCACTGAACTTACTGTCCAGCGTGGCCCAGTATTCGGGAATAATGTCCTTGATCTTGTTCCGCACGTTAAGAGGGCCATTGTCGACCAGGGCCTCTTCGAGCTGTTTCAACTTGACTAAGAGAGTCTGCCAGTCTTGCGCGGCTCCCCGGGCTCTTTTGATTTTTGGAAATGAAGTGTGGTCAAGCTCTTCGTTCTCGTAAAATAGCTCTTCGCTAAGCTTCTCCCCAGGCCTTAGTCCAGTAAAGAGGA
>Ga0335080_10007064_pt1 | contig 11630 bp, 10 predicted proteins | sample Lox_Sample_34_FD_206720 | JGI IMG/M metagenome (GOLD analysis project Ga0335080, IMG submission 206720) | Soil microbial communities from Loxahatchee National Wildlife Refuge, Florida, United States - Lox_Sample_3.4 | ecosystem: Environmental > Terrestrial > Soil > Wetlands | place: USA...
CCCCACAATCCAATGAACGGAATCGCCGCCAGCATTCCCCAGCCCTTCCACGACGCCGCGAATCCCACGAATCCCAAACACCCGTACAACAAACCCGATAGCAAACTGAACCTTTCCCCAAACCGTTTCACGTACGGCCCGACCAATCCGCCCGACACGATCACCGCACTCACTCCCACCACCGCCAGCGAAATTCCTACGTCGCGCGTATTCCAGCCGAAGCGGTACTCCGTGTACAGCACCCACACGCTCTGCAGCGCCTGGTGCGCCAGATAATAGAGAATCACCACCAACGACAGGCCCGCCAGCTCCGGATGCGACCGCAGCAGCGTCAGCGATCCCAGTGGGTTCGCCATGTGCCACGCAGACTTCGCGCGCTTGTCCTTCGCCAGCGACTCCGGTAACACGAAATACCCATACAGGAAATTCGCCAAGCTCAACATCGCCGCGGCCCAAAAGGGAGCCCGTAGGTGATAATGCCCCAGTAGTCCGCCTACCGCCGGACCCACGATGAACCCCACGCCAAATGCCGCTCCCAGCATCCCAAATTTCTTCGCGCGTTCCGCTGGCTGCGTGATATCCGTAATGTAGGCAAAGGCCGTCGATACGTTCGACGCTGTAATCCCGCTGATGATCCGCCCCACGAACAGCCATCGCAGCGACGGCGCCAGCGCCATGAAAATGTAGTCCAGTCCCAACCCGAGGCACGAAATCAGGATCACCGGCCGCCGCCCGTACTTGTCGCTCCACGCTCCCAGCACCGGCAGAAACAAAAACTGCATCAAGCTCCACGCAAACGCGAAATATCCCGTCACGTCCGAGGCGCGCACCATGTTCCCGCCCTCGAACCGGATGATCAGGTTCGGCAGCACCGGCGCAATAATTCCAAATGCCAGAAAATCCAACAGCACCGTCACGATAATAAATGTCAGCGCCGCCTGGGATCCCCTACCCCCGCCACCGTTCGCCACCGTGCCCACCGCCGTCGCGCCTCCCGCCTCCGGGGCAAGGAACTGCTCCGCTTCTGTATTAGGAATTTCCGCCATGTCCGTAGAATTCTAGCCTATCTCTGTGAATAAATTCGCACGCCTTCGCTCTCGTTTCCTGTCCGGCTTGTAGCGGACGCTTTACGCGTCCATCTTGGGGCTCTCTTCCTCAGGTGACATGTTCGTTGGCCCGTCCTTTCCACGTTCTTTGCGGAAGTTTCCCCCTGACCACACCCCCGCATTGTCATCCTGAGCCCGCGAAGTTTGCGGGCGAAGGATCTTGTCCACTGCATCTTGTCTTCCGTACTCAACTCCGGGTAGGAACTTCCGGCCCTATCGCCCCCTCTGTGCTCTCTGCGGCTCTGTGGCCATTCCCTTTTTACACTTCCAGAATCACCGGCAGAATCAGCGGCCTTTTCGACGTCTGCTTGTTGATGTACCTCTTCAAATCCACGCGGATCTTCTCCTTGATCACCGACCAGTCCGCCCGCTCTTCCATGTTCGACGATTCCACCGTCCGCGATACCACATCTCTCGCGCCGTTCAAAAACTCCGTCCCGTTCTCGCTCATCAGCCCGCGTGTCACAATCTCCGGCGCGGACTCCACTTGTCCCGTGTACTTATCGATCGCGATAATTGGAATCACCACGCCTTCTTCCGACAAGTGTTTCCGGTCGCGCACCACCATCTCTTCAATCTCTTCTAGCGATCCCGAATCCACCAGCACGCGCCCCGCCGCCACCGGATCTCTCCGGAATACGCCGTCTTCCGTGAACTCAATCACCTTCCCGTTTTCCAGTAGCAGAATCTCCCCGCTCACGCATCCCAGTTGATGCGCCAGCGCCGCGTGCCGGAATAAGTGTCGGTACTCGCCGTGCACCGGAATAAAATACTTTGGCTTCACCAGTCGCAGCACCATCTTCTGTTCTTCCTGGCTGGCGTGCCCCGACACGTGAATCGGCCCACCCGCGTTGTCGTAGTACACCAGCGCGCGCCGCCGGAACATGTGATCCAGCATCCGGAATATCGCTTTCTCGTTCCCCGGAATGATTCTTGCCGACAAAATAATCGTGTCGCCTTCGTCGATCGTCACCAGCCGGTGATTGTCCACGGCAATCCGCGACATCGACGACAGCGGCTCCGCCTGCGACCCGCTCACCAGCAGAAGTAACTTCCGCGGATCGAATCCACGAATATCCGCTGGCCGCACCACCATTCCATCCGGAATCCGCAAATAGTTCAGGTCGTGCGCAATCTCCACGTTGTCCACCATGCTGCGCCCGACGAAGGCCACCTTGCGCCCTACGCGCTCCGCGATATCAATCACCTGCTGAATCCGGTGGATAGACGACGCGAAGCACGACAGCACCACCCGCTTCGGCGCCGATCGCGTCAACTCCTCGATCCGTGGCCCCACCACGCGCTCCGACGGCGTGAATCCCGGCCGCTCCACATTCGTCGAATCGCTGAACAGCGCCAGCACACCCTCGTTCCCATACCGCGCGAACGCGTGCAGATCGAACGGCGCATTATCAATCGGAGTCTGATCGATCTTGAAATCGCCCGTATGAATGATCACTCCCAGCGGCGTGCGGATCGCCAGCGCCACGCAGTCAATCGTGCTGTGCGTTACCGGTATGAACTCGATTTCGTACGGCCCGATCTCTACCAGCCGTCCCGGTGTCACTTCAAACAGCTTTGCCGATTCCAGCAGCCCGGCTTCTTCCAGCCGTTTCTTCGCCAATGCCAGCGTGAAGCGCGTGCCATAAATCGGCACATTCAAGTCGCGCAGGATATACGGCAGTGCGCCGATATGATCTTCGTGCCCGTGTGTCAGTACGATCGCCCTTACGTGTTCGCGGTTCTGTTTCAGGTAGGAAATGTCTGGAATCACCAGGTCCACGCCCAGCAGTTCCGACTCCGGGAACATCATCCCGGCATCCACCACGATGATGTCCTCCCCAAACCGGAACACCATCATGTTCATTCCAAATTCGCCGAGTCCCCCCAGCGGTATAGCTGTCAACGTCTGCGTAGGCTTGCTCACTCCACTCTCTTTTCTATTCCTCGGAATCGTATCACACCGTTTGGAGTGCCGTGTCTTGTGCTCCACCACGCTGTCATCCCGCTTGCCAGCGTCTTGCTCTCAACCAAAGTTCACTTGTAGCGGCGCCTCTACAGCGCCATCTTGGTTCCCCGGAACCGCCAGCGCCGTTTGCCGGCTCGCAGCGGACGGACCGCGCCTCGATCTCAGCGCTGCGCAAATCCGTGAGGCCGGGAACCACTCACCCCCTCTTCGGTCCTCCAAAAAACAAATGCGCAATGGACACCAGAACCACCGCCCCCACCGTCGCCGCTGCCAGCGAAAACAAGAAGGTATTCGCGTGCACAATCCCCAGTTGCGAGAAGATCCATCCGCCGATCACCGACCCGATCAATCCCAACACAATGTCCCCGATGCACCCGAACCCTTGCCCACGCGACAGTTTGCCCGCCAGCCATCCGGCAAGCAGCCCGATCAACAGCCATCCCAGCAACCCGCGCTGCCACTCCACAATCACCACTTTCTCCTGCCACATCAGCACCGCCATCAGTCCCGCCATCTCCCCTCCTCCCCAACGTCAGAAACACTGTGATCCGGAGCGCGCGTTTTTTTGCGCGCGAAGGACCTCAACCACTGCGTCTGTTTCCCAACCGCTGTTCCTATTTTCCAATTTCTATTTTCGCCTTCGTTCCTCACCCCGCCGCCGGTTCCTGCTGCGTCATGCAATGCAACGTCCCCAATCCCAGCACCAGGTCCCGGCAATGAATCCCCACCACTTCGCGACCCGGAAAACACTTCGCCAACGTATTCAACGCCACACGATCATTCGCGTCATTAAACGTTGGCACGATCACCAGCCCATTCGCGATATAGAAGTTCGCATAACTCGCCGGCAGTCGCTGCCCGTCAAAATAAACCGGCTTTGGCATCGGCAGCGTTTCCACCGTGAACGCATTTCCGTCCTGATCCTTCATCCCGCGCAGTCGTTCCAGATTCTCCGCCAGCGCTGCGTAATTCGCTTCGCTGCGATTCTCCTCCACAATCGTTACCAGCGTCGTCTCATTTACGAATCGCGTTAAGTCGTCCACGTGGCCATGCGTGTCATCGCCGGCAATTCCGTTGCCCAGCCATAATACGTTCGATACGCCCAGATACTTTCGAAACATTTCTTCGTAGTCAGCCTTCGCGAACCCCGGATTCCGCTCCTGCACCATACTCTGCAAGCACTCTTCCGTCGTTAGCAGCGTTCCCAATCCGTTCACGTCGATCGACCCGCCCTCCAGCACCACTCGCCGTCCTTTGTGCACCGGCAAAAACAGCGGCCGCTTCAACTTCCCATTCACCTTCTGCACCACCGCCGCGTCCTTCTTATGGTTGCCGTACTTCGCCCATCCGTTGAATACAAAATTGTTGTACGCCACTTCTCCCGCCGCGTTCTTCACGCAAATTGGCCCGGAGTCTCGCATCCATCCGCGATCTGTTTTCGCCCGGAAGAATTCCACCGACGCCAGCTTTGCCCCGGCCTTCTTCAAAATGCCCCGCGCACGTTTTTCTGCCGTTCCGCCGCGCACAATCAGGAAAACCCGCTCCACTTCCGCGAGCAGTCTGACCATCTCCGCAAATGCCCACGGGACTGGCGCAAATTTTCCCGGCCAGTCCGTCAACTCATGCGGCCATCCCAGCCACGTCGCCTCATGCTTCTCCCACTCCGCCGGCATCCTCCACACTACACCCGCTGCATCACTGTCTTTGTTTGTTGTCATCCCGAGGCACCAAGTTGAAAGTTGCCATCCCGTTGCCGAGAATTTGAAAAAATGTCATGCTGAGGCTGCCTGCGGCAAGCAGGCGCAGCTAGGGATCTCAACTGATGGATCATTGCGTAGAATCGATCCGGTCCATTCCACTTTAAACCTTACACCTTACACGCCCTTACTGTTCCACTCTTCTACTGTTCAACCCTTCCACTCGCCTCTCACTTCTCCCCCAACCACCTCTGCGTCAACCCTCCAAACGCATCGATCCGCCGGTCCCGGAAGAACGGCCAATTCCTTCGCTGCTCCTCGCTCTTTGCCGGATCGCATTCCACCACCAATATCTCTTCCTTATCGTTTGACGCCTCTTTGAGCACCTGTCCCGACGGGTCCGCCACAAACGAATTTCCCCAGAACTCCAGCCCTGTATCGCCTTTCTCCGGTTTGCCTTCGAATCCCACGCGGTTCACCACCGCCACGTAAATTCCATTGGCCACCGCGTGCGCCCGCTGAATCGTTTTCCACGAATCCAGTTGCGCCGCCCCGACCTGTGCCTTCTCGCGCGGGTGCCAGCCGATGCTCGTCGGATAGAAAATCACCTGCGCGCCCTGCATCGCCGTAATCCGCGAACCCTCCGGATACCACTGGTCCCAGCAGATCTGCACGCCAACGCGCGCGTATTTCGTATCGAAATTCAAAAAGCCCAAGTCTCCCGGCGTGAAATAGAATTTCTCGTAGTACAGCGGATCGTCCGGAATGTGCATCTTCCGGTATTTACCGAGGTACGATCCGTCCGCATCCAGCACTGCGCAGGTGTTGTGATAGACGCCGGCCGCCCGCCGTTCGAATACCGACACCACCAGAGCCACCCTCTTCTCCTTCGCTACCGCGCCCAGGCGTTCCGTCGTCGGCCCCGGCACCGCTTCTGCCAGGTCAAACAGCGCTGCATCCTCCGTCCGGCAAAAATATTCTCCCGTGAACAATTCGTGCAGGCAGACAACCTGCGCCCCGCGGGCCGCCGCCTCGCGGACCTTCTCCGCCGCCCGCGTCAAATTTTCTTCCTTATTCGTCGTGCACCGCATCTGCACGAGCCCTATCGTAAATTTGTTAGCCATGGCTGGATATTAGCATGAGTATGTTCCCGCCCATCGGCGGCCGCAGAATTCAGGAAAACGGTCTCTTTATCGCGGCCTCTCCGCCAGCTGCCCGGTATTTCTGTAGCCAAAACTGCAGCCACCCAAAGAACAAAAAAACTCCTAGGAACGACAAAATCACTTTCCACTGACGCGTCCAATCAAGATCGCCGCCGAGTGCGATGGCGCAACCTAAAATCGCTCCGATCGCCAGCCAGTAGATGAGTTTGCGGACCTTATCTCGCCGTGTCCTCGGCTGAATTACGATGCAACCAAACAGAAACCCAATCACCGCTCCAGCTATCGTGACCGGCACGATCTGCCTCACATCCTCCCACTCGCCGTAGGTTCCTTTCAGCGACACAATGAATCCCGCGAGCGCCACGCCTCCAGTCCACCAGATTTTCTTCTTGCTTTCCCGCTTCACTTAGATTTGCCTTTCCTTCCATCTCCATTTGTACTATCAATTCTCTTGGCCTTACAATTTCTTTCGCCCATTTCCGAATTTCTCGGGGCCGCATTATTACAGCTCGTTTATTTCTTTTCTGAGGAGCCGCGATGGCCAAGCATTCCAGCAAAACTGTCACCGGACGCGTTCTCCACGATCCCGTCAAAGACAAGCTTCGGCCTATCTATCCGCTCGACCTTTCGAAAATTAAAACCATCGACGACCTCGTCCGCGCCATGGGCGACACCGCCTACACAGCACGCCAGATCGGCGATGCCGCCGATGTCCTGGAAAACATGGCCCGCGACAAAAACTGTTTCGTCGTCATGACCCTCGCCGGCGCTCTCACCGTCGGCAAAATGGGTCTCGTGTTCTGCGATCTCATCGAATCCGGCATCGTCAAAGCCATTGTCTCCACGGGCGCGCTTATGGCTCACGGCCTCGTGGAAGCCACCGGCCGCTCCCACTTTCGTTACGATCCCTCCAAAATGGACGACAACGAACTCTTCAAGGCCGGCTATAACCGCGTTTACGACTCTCTCGAACCGGAAACTAATCTCGATCACGTCGAAGAAGTCGTCGACGGTATCTTCGATAAATGGGATCCCGACGAAGTGGTCTGCAGCTGGAAGCTGCACAAGCGCGTCGGCGAATTCCTCGTCAAGAACACCGAGGGCCGCGGCATCCTCAAATCCGCTTATCAGCACAATGTTCCCGTCTTTGTTCCCGCTTTTTCCGATTCCGAGCTCGGCCTCGACTTCGCCCTTAATCAGTACGCGCGCAAGAAAACGAAGCGCCCAACGCTGCGCTTCGATCCCTTCGAAGACTTTGAAACCTTCGCCCACACCATGATGGCCACCAAGAAAATGGGCATCTTCACCATCGGCGGGGGTGTTCCGCGCAACTGGTCCCAGCAATTCGGCGTCTACGCCGAGCTCATGGCCCGCCGCGGCTACGAGAATCTTCCGCTCAAGCGCTACTCCTACGGCGTGCGCATTTGCCCCGAACCCGTCCACTGGGGCGGTCTTAGCGGCAGCACTTATACAGAAGCGGTCAGCTGGGGCAAATTTGTTCCGCCCGAAGAAGGCGGCCAGTTCGCCGAAGTCCTAGAAGACGCCACCGTCGCGCTTCCCCTGGTTGTAGGTGCCGTCCTCCAGCGCATCGGCTACCTCAAAAAGTAGCGCCAATCCCGATCCGCCATTGCAGGGGCCGCCTTCCGGGGCGGCCCGCGCGCGATCGCGCTCGCCGTCGCGCCCCATTCCCATTGACCGTGCAACACACCAGCAAATCCGTCATTCCGAACGGAGTCCACGAAGCGACGAATCTCTTTCGCCCGAGCGTCTCGCCCTGTCTCTTCAGCTCTTCCATGTGGCGCTGGCTTTCATGCCAGTCCATCGGGGCTACAAATGACCCGTCATTCCTCAATCAAAAAACTTGTCATTCCGAATGGAGTCCAGCGAGCGCAACGAAGGATCTCGACCTTTGGCTGCTCTTGCCTCGGTCGCACCGATCTCCATCGCGCACCAAAAAACAAAACGGGCACCTCGATTTTCTCGGGGCGCCCGTTCCAATTCCGCACAACTTAATCCCTTTTCAGTCGTCGTCCCCGATCAACACCGCCGCCGTCAGCACCGTCGACCACAACCCCCGCTTGTCCCCCACCGCCGACTGCGTGATGTTCATCGTCCGAACAATCTTGTTGGAGATCCGGTACACCTCTTTTTTTTCGTCCCACGACAAATCCGGGTCAAATTCCACATTCAACGTCGTTGCCAGCATTTCCGCCGCCAGTTCTTCGGCGTACTCGCCCGCCACTTCTTCCGTTTCTCCGAACGAGTGGTGTTCGCTCAGGTAACCGTACATCGGCCGCTCGCTCGGCAGTGCCAGTCCGATGCTCGCCGCGATCAGGCGGTGCGGCTCTCTCGTCGAGTTTTCGCTGATCACCGTGAACGCAACCTGTCCCGGCTTGATCAGTTTCAATCCTTCGCTCCGCGAAATCAGCTTGCAATTTGGCGGAAAGATCGAGCTTACGCGCACGATGTTGCACGCCGCGATCCCCGCGTTTCGTAGCGCCAATTCGAAGCTGGATAGCCTCTCTCGATGTTTCCCCACGCCTTTGGTCAGGAAAATCTTCTTCGCTACAAACGCCATTTTGCTGGGTCACCATCCACGTCAAAATTTTATCGCTGGAAAATTTGTCCGCTTTTGGAAAAGTAACAAGGTTACTCCCCACTGTCAATGTGCAATCCGTCACTTTCCTTCGACTTACGCGCCTGTCATCGTCGCCAGGCGATCTTCGGCGTCAAACCTATTCGCAAATTTCTTACCCGGGGCAGGGAAGTGGTCGCCATTTTTCTGGGGGACCGCCATTTCAACCGGCAGTTGTGATCGTTTCCCTTTACAATTTTCCCGCTTCACGGAATCTCTTCTTGTCGCAGGCGTTTTAAGAGGGCGCGTTTGATTTCGCGAAATTTCCGGAGTGTACGAAACGATCCGAAGGCAGGCCTTTACTCTTACACTTTTTCCGTCTTACAACTCTACACTTTTCTTTCCTATTCCCCCGCCAGATGCCTAACCAGTTTCCCCAACGGCCGGCACAACGCCAGCACTTTCCGGAGATCGTCCGGACCGAAATCTGGCCCCGCCAACTCCAGGTTTTCTCCCTTGCGGCTCACCTGCATCACACCTACCACTTTCCCCTCGCTCAAAATCGGCGCGCTAATGATCTTCTGGATCGATTCTCCCGTTGTCGAAACCGCCTTCACTCCTTCAAACACCGTCGCGTGCCGCATTTTCGCAAACTCGTTGTTAGTCTCCGGACGGCTTTCCCTCACGGTCTTCGCCGCCAGGGCCGAATTGCTCGTCAACGGTATGAATCCCACGTTCTTCAGCGCCGCCGGCACCAGGAAATGCAGGTGTCTCCAGCGGTTCGACACGCCCAGGATCGCCACCTCATCGCTCTTCACGTGCAATTCCTTCGCGATCTTCTCGGCCAGCATCTCCAGCGACACGTCCTTCAGACTCGCCTCATCCTTCTCCAGGGCGTTCGCTAGCCGATCCAACTCCGTAACCAGACTTGTACTCATGGGTTCGTCTGTCTCCACTGCTCGCAGGGGGAAGGCACGGGGCCTGCCTGGAGACCCTCCGTTTTCTCTATGTTAATGTTGAGTTCTTCTTTCCTCCACGGCAACCAAATTGTCCCCACTCTGTGACCTTCCTGCACTGTCCCACTCTTGCAACCATTCTTCTAACTCCCTATACTGATTTTGCCGCACCCACGCTCCTGCGGTTTGTTCCTTCAATTCCTTCGGGTTCTTTGCGGCGGAGAGGGCATGTCTTCAGCGACAAGCCAGCCTGATTTTCGTGTTCGGCTCTTTTCTCTACGCATGATTCTCAGCAACAGCAAGGATTGGTTTATCCCATGAGCGCTTCTGCGGTTCCACTTCCGCCTGGCACGCTTCGTTTTTGGCAAACCACCGTCGGCAAGAAAGCCGTCATGGCCGTGACCGGTGTCATTCTCTTCGGCTTCATCGTTGGCCACTTGCTCGGCAATCTTCAGATCTACCAGTCCCCCGGCAAGATTAATCACTACTCGGAATTCCTGAAGGCCCACCCTGGCCCGCTATGGGGCGCTCGGCTCACGCTTCTGCTCGCCGTCATCCTCCACATTTGGTCCTCCTTCCAGCTTTGGCTCCTCCAGAAGGAAGCTCGTCCCGTCGCTTACGTTAAGAAAGCCAACATCGCTTCTACCTACGCCTCCCGCACCATGATGTGGAGCGGCCCCATCATCCTTGCCTTCCTGATTTTCCATCTTCTCCATTTTACCTTCGGCACCATCCATCCCGGTGGCCCTTTCGACTCGCACAACGTCTACAACAACGTTGTCTACGGATTTCGAGTCTGGCCCGTCTCCCTCTTCTACATCATCGCCATGATCATGCTTTGCTATCACCTCTATCACGGCCTGTGGAGCATGTTTCAATCCCTCGGCTTCAGCCATCCCGTCTACACGCCGTGGATCAAGCTCTTCGCCAAGGTCTTTGCCATCCTGATCGCCATCGGCAACATCTCGATTCCCGTAGCCGTTCTCGCCGGCTGCATCAAACCGGTCTAGCCATGCGCCTAAATCCCAATTCGTCATGTAGGTGCGGCTTCACCCCGCCTGCTTCTCCTTCACGTAGCAACGGGCATGCAGGCCGGCATCTTGGGTTTTCACTCGTGGCACAGCCATTCCTGACTACTATCATCCTGAGCGCAGCGAGGGATCTGCTTTTTCTTTCAGGGAGCCTCACCCCATGGAACTGATCTCCAACGTCCCCACAGGTCCGATTGAATCCGCCTGGGACCGCCATAAATTCGAACTCAAGCTCGTCAATCCTGCCAATAAGCGCAAGTACAACATCATCGTTGTTGGCTCCGGCCTCGCCGGCGGCGCCGCAGCCGCTTCTCTCGGCGAACTCGGCTACAACGTTCAATGCTTCTGCTATCAGGATTCTCCGCGCCGAGCGCACTCCATCGCCGCCCAGGGCGGCATCAACGCCGCGAAAAATTATCACAACGATGGCGATTCCGTTTTCCGCCTCTTCTACGACACCGTGAAGGGCGGTGACTTCCGCGCCCGCGAGGGCAACGTCTACCGCCTCGCGCAAGTAAGCGTCAATATCATCGACCAGTGCGTCGCTCAGGGCGTCCCCTTCGCCCGCGAATACGGCGGCAATCTCGATAATCGTTCCTTCGGCGGAGCGCAGGTCTCCCGCACTTTCTACGCCCGCGGCCAGACCGGCCAGCAACTACTCCTGGGCGCCTACCAGGCCCTCGAACGCCAGATCGGTCTCGGCACCGTCAAGATGTATTCCCGCATGGACATGCTCGACCTCGTCGTCGTCGATGGTCAGGCTCGCGGCATCGTCACCCGCTCTCTCTACGACGGCAAGATCGACGTCCACTTCGCCGACGCCGTCATTCTGGCCACCGGTGGTTACGGCAACGTCTTCTACCTGTCCACCAACGCCAAAGGTTGCAACGTCACCGCCATCTGGCGCGCTCACAAGCGTGGCGCACTTTTCGCCAACCCCTGCTACACGCAAATCCATCCCACCTGCATCCCCGTTGCCGGTGAATATCAATCCAAGCTCACCCTCATGTCCGAGTCTCTCCGCAACGACGGCCGCATTTGGGTTCCCAAGACTCCCGGCGACAAGCGTTCCCCCGATCAGATCCCCGAATCCGAGCGCGATTATTACCTCGAACGCCGCTACCCCAGCTTCG